>Ga0105045_10006305_pt1 | contig 10496 bp, 5 predicted proteins | sample MAT02_FD_78089 | JGI IMG/M metagenome (GOLD analysis project Ga0105045, IMG submission 78089) | Freshwater microbial communities from Lake Fryxell liftoff mats and glacier meltwater in Antarctica - MAT-02 (megahit assembly) | ecosystem: Environmental > Aquatic > Freshwater > Ice > Liftoff... | reverse complement strand
ATCCATTAATAACTCTAAAGCCTCATAATCAATATCCGAGATGTACCCCAAACGGGTGAGCTCGTAGTTGATTTCGTTTTCAATGTCAGGCGTCAACTGCTTAATGTAGAGGGCTTTTTCTACCAGATGACGAATAGCATAAGTTGCTTGCATATTAGCTCTGAGAACTCCATACACTATAACTTTAATATTAACAGTCGATCGCGCGCGCGATCTAAATCACAACCCATAAGTGATTTAAATTACATTTATCGGTTTAACTTAACAGCTAGGGCAAGGTCGATCGCCATTTTTATAGTTGCCAAGAATAAACTTGCTAGCATAAATAAAAAATAGTATAGTAGCTTACGTTTGCTCTCCAAATCTTGCGGAAACTTTCATAAAAAAGAGTAAATAAATAAAGATTCAGTAAAATTATTGAAAATAACTGGTTGGTTTCCCTCAGAGCAAGTTAGGCTCAAAGGTATCAAATAGGCTTAGGCTGACAACCTTATAGCACAGTAGTAGAAAATACACACTAACCATAGGTTTGATATATGCAGACACTTCTTGCCCCGAAACCAATTACAGTGATTCAACCCCTATACCACCTGAATGCAGCCACCTCCGGAGAATTCGGACGGCAACTAACGACAGCAATTGGGGCTGAGAGAATTGTGGCGGTACTCGTAGATTTGGGCGCAGTAACATTTATTGACAGTGCCGGTTTGATGGCATTGGTTTCGGGCCTCAAGCAGGCAAAAAAAATGGGGCGCAGGTTTAGTATTTGCTCAGTTTCCACCCAGATTAGGATGGTTCTGGAACTCAGTCAACTCGATCGAGTTTTTGAGATATTTGAAAGCGTCGAGAGCTTTGAAGCGGCAAACTCCCGCGCCCCACATCATTGGTAGAGTCCGCCTAGAGGTCGAAACAATCAACAAAACACAGCAAATATAGTTAAATGCCCGAAAATATAGCAGACTGTCGCTGGCGTGTTGGGCGATTTTAAGGTAGGCTGCTTAGGAGTCGCAAATATCAGAGCGAGTCGAGCCGTGGCAGTAAAAATCGAAGAATTACTTACAGCAGAAATTAATCAGCCTGCTCGTTATCTGGGTAACGAGTTGGGGGCGGCGCGCCAGCCTTGGGATGCAGCTTGTGTGCGTTGGGTGCTAACTTATCCAGAAGTGTATGAAGTTGGTGCTTCCAATCTGGGACACATCATCCTTTACAATATTTTGAACGCTTTGCCGAGGCAGTTGTGCGATCGAGCTTATTTGCCCGCACCAGACTTGTCAGCAAAACTGCGATCGACCAAAACTCCCTTGTTTGCAGTAGAATCAAGGCGATCGCTCACAGAATTTGATATTCTTGGCTTCAGCCTCAGTTACGAACTCGGAGCAACAAACATTCTGGAAATGCTGGATTTAGCCGGCATTCCCCTAACTTGGAAAGAAAGAGCGACAAATCCCCAAAATGGTGGCGATTGGCCGCTGATTTTTGCTGGCGGACAAACCGCAACATCCAATCCCGAACCCTACGCTGACTTTTTTGACTTCATCGCCTTGGGAGATGGAGAAGAATTGCTGCCAGAAATCAGCTTGGTTTTGGCAGAAGGTAAAACTAATAATTTGAGTCGAGAAGCGCTGTTGCTGGATTTAGCGCAAATTCCCGGCGTTTATGTCCCGCAATTTTACGATATGGCGGCAGACGGTTCGGTTCATCCCAACCACCGGCAAGTTCCTGATCGAATTCTGCGCCGAGTCGCGACTCCGATACCAGCTTATTCGATCGGCCTAGTGCCCTACGTGCAGACAGTACACGACAGATTGACAGTGGAAATCCGCCGGGGATGCACCCGCGGCTGTCGCTTCTGTCAGCCGGGAATGCTGACTCGCCCCGCGCGCGATGTCGAACCGCAACAAGTCGTAGAGGCGATCGAACAAGGGATGAAAGCCACCGGGCACAGCGAGTTTTCCCTGCTTTCCCTCAGTTGTTCCGACTATCTCGCACTCCCAGCAGTCGGGATGGAAATCAAAAACCGCCTGAAAGATAAAAATATTTCTCTATCTCTACCCAGCCAGCGGGTTGACAGATTTGACGATAATATTGCCGACATTCTCGGCGGCACGCGGCAAAGCGGTTTGACTTTTGCCCCGGAAGCTGGTACGCAGCGGATGCGCGACATTGTTAACAAGGGTTTGACAAACGAAGAGTTGTTGCGGGGTGTCAAAACTGCGGTCGATCGCGGTTGGGATAAAATCAAGCTGTATTTTATGATCGGTTTACCCGGAGAAACAGATTTTGATGTGCTGGGAATCGCCGAAACAGTCCGCTGGCTGCAAAGGGAATGCAGGCTGGATGGCCGGCGGACACTGAATTTTAATTTGACGATCTCTAATTTTACGCCTAAGCCTCACACTCCTTTTCAGTGGCACTCGGTTTCTACTGCTGAGTTTTCTCGCAAGCAAAAACTCCTGAAGGGAGAATTTAAAGCGATGAGAAATCTTAAGGTGAATTATACTGATGTGCGGATTTCGGCGATGGAGGATTTTGTCGGTAGGGGCGATCGGCGTTTGGGCCCTGTAGTCCGTCGCGCTTGGGAACTTGGCGCGGGTATGGATGCGTGGTGGGAAAGTCTGGATACAGCATACAAGGCTTGGACTCGGGCGATCGATGAATCGGGCCTTACTTGGAAATACCGCCAAGTCGAAAGCGGCGAGTGGAATCTTTTTCAGGAGTCAGAGGAGAAGGAAGAAGCAAGTTCGGCAGCGGATTCTGTAACGGATTTAACGGATGTAAGTCGGAATTCCCAGGAATCCACGAAGATTTTCCCAATTCTCCCCGAATCCCCAAATCTCCGAATCTCTGAATCTCCGACTCTCCCACTCTCCCTCGATCAACCTCTGCCTTGGGATCACTTAGACACGGGGATCGACAAAAACTGGCTTAAAATTGACTTGCAAAAGGCTTCGGAAGCGGCGACGGTTCCTGACTGTTCCTTTGAAGGGTGTTCGCGCTGCGGGGTTTGCGGTACGGATTTCGGACACAATGTGGTTGTGGATGCGCTGCCAATTCCTGAGTTTGCTGGGGAATTTGTGCCGAATACGGAACGGAAACAGCGCGTTCGGGTTTGGTTCGGGAAGGTGGGCGATATGGCTTTGGTTGGTCATTTGGATTTGCTGCGATTGTTCGATCGAGTTGTCCGCAGGGCCGATTTGCCGATTTCGTTTACCGGCGGCTTTCACCCGAATCCTCGGATTTCGGTGGCAAACGCTCTGCCCCTAGGTGTCACCAGCACTGGGGAAATTGCTGATTTTGAGCTGACTGAGCCGATCGATATTGAGGTGTTTCGAGCAAAGTTGGCAGCGACTCTGCCAGCAAATATCCCGATTTACCAGGTGGAACAGATCGATCTCAAGGCTCCTTCTGCCAACCAGTTGTTAGAAGCCGCTGAGTATATCGTTACTGTGGCAGCAACAGGCTCGCTGGCAGAAAATGGCGACTTTGAAGGTGAAAATTTGGCTGCTGTCTCTGTCGCTGTTAGCGCTAATTGGGAAGCTTGGGTAGGGGCGATCGTCCAAGCAGAGGAGTTTTGGCGGGTGCACGCTACTAAGTCGGGAAAGACTAAAAATGTCAATTTGCGCGATCGGCTCCACAAACTAGAACTTGTAGAGCAGCTACCAGCTAGCAGCGCCTCTGCCTGTGGCGGTACATCCGAAGGTAGAGCAGTCTTGCGCTATACCGGCAGTTGTCGCAGCGACGGCAACTTGCTCAAGCCCGAACATCTCGCGTTCATGCTCGAACAAGTCAGCGGGCAGGAAATTCAGATCCTGCAAGTTGAGCGCAGTCAGCTAATCCTAGGTTATGGTTAAGATAGGGAAGCCCTGGTGGAATATTTCACCTTCGGCTATGGATCTGGATGTGTCGCTTAAGCTATAATTGCTTGTTATGGAAGCCGCAGCGGCTCGATCGCTTTAGTCGCTCGTCGCTAAGAGTCAACCAGCAACGCGGGCTGGGTGAAAACAGCTTCTGTTCAAGACTTTAAGCCTTTTTGTACGTTGACAAGCTAAATCTAGTGCCAAACCCGCAGGAGCCGGGCCTGAACCAAATTCAGCGATTAATGTCGATCGATCGACTCATTGTCGATCGTCGGCTTACTCACAAATCTCACGGTTCAAGCCGCTCTGCTGGTATTCAACAATAGATATTTTTGACCTCGATCGAAAACAGAGACAAGCTCCCGATAATCGTCGTGGAGAAGCAAAAATTTTCGATTTTAGATTCTAGCTCCTGATTCATCTGTGGAGTAAATCTAAAACTTGTACGGCGAAGTCGAAGTATCTCAAACTTCTACAGCAAAGTCGAAGTATCTAAAATCGAATCAAGAGGTTTTAGGGTTGGCACAGGCAAAAGTCGCAGTCGAATGTCAAGCTGGGGTAAGTTGACCGCTATCCCGCAAGAATTCAACAAAAGTCTACGCGCTTTCAATCCTACTTAACTTTTGCTCAAAACCAGCCCTCAACCACGCAAGCGGAGTTATCAGTTCGTAGTGTTAAGTTGTGTGTTAAGAAATTGGTACGGAGTCACTGAATTTATTCCCTGAGTTCAAAGGAAGAGTTGGAAGTCTTGAATATTGAGTATTGATTTCGCAAACATCAACTCAAAAATAAATATTTCCAACTCGGTAAAAGCCTCCTTATTTCTATCTCTCAGATTTATCTGTTGAGCATAATTCATAACTCGCGATCGGGGAGTTTAACTACTTGATCTGTAACATTTAACAGTAAAAAGTCAACAGTTAATAGTGAACGGTCAACAGTTAAATTTCCTTGCAGCCTGCACCAACTCACAGCTAATAACTCTTCCTGCTACTACTAATAATTACAACAGTCAAAGTAAGAGGCACTATGAGCGTGCGTAAGTGTCTCTAATTTGCTGCCATTTTTTTGAGGAAATTGAATGACAAAGCAGATAGTTATAGCAGAGCAGCATCGCATTGCTGCCGTTTTTTCCGAAGATCAAATTCAAGAACTCGTTGTAGCCACAGGCAGCCACCAAGTCAGCGATATTTACTTGGGAATTGTCGAGAATGTACTCCCTGGGATAGATGCGGCCTTCGTCAATATTGGCGACCCAGAACGCAACGGGTTCATGCACGTCACAGACCTCGGCCCGCTGCGGCTCAAACGATCGGCAGGAGCAATTACAGAACTCCTCACCCCTCAGCAAAAAGTGCTGGTACAGGTGATGAAAGAACCGACGGGTAGCAAAGGCCCCCGGCTGACAGGCAATATCACCCTGCCCGGCCGCTATTTGGTACTGATGCCCTACGGCCGGGGAGTAAACCTGTCCCGCCGGATCAAGTCGGAAGCCGAGCGCAACCGCCTCAGAGCCCTAGCTATTTTGGTGAAACCGGCCGGGATGGGGCTGCTGGTACGCACCGAAGCCGAAGGCCAGACCGAAGAAGCCATCATGGAAGATTTGGAAGTGCTGCAAAAACAGTGGGAAACCGTTCAACTCGAAGGCGGTACTTCGCGAGCGCCAGCACTGCTCAACCGCGACGACGATTTTATCCAGCGGGTACTGCGGGATATGTTCAGCGCTGACGTGAATCGGATTGTGGTGGACTCGCAAAATGGCATTAAGCGTGTCAAGCAGCAGTTGATGAGCTGGAACGGCGGTAAACTTCCTGCAGGAGTTTTGATCGACCACCACCGAGAGCGCGCCTCGATTTTAGAATTTTTCCGCGTCAACGCTGCGATTCGAGAAGCCCTCAGACCGAGGGTAGATTTGCCTTCGGGCGGTTACGCGATCATTGAGCCGACTGAAGCCCTGACGGTGATCGATGTCAACTCAGGCTCCTTTACTCGATCGGCCACAGCTCGCGAAACTGTACTCTGGACAAATTGCGAAGCAGCAACCGAAATTGCCAGACAACTGCGGCTGCGGAATATTGCCGGGGTAATTATTGTTGATTTTATCGACATGGAATCCCGCCGCGATCAATTGCAAGTGCTGGAACATTTCAATAAAGCTCTCAAAGCAGACAAATCTCGGCCGCAAATCGCTCAACTGTCGGAATTGGGACTGGTAGAACTCACTCGCAAGCGCCAAGGTCAAAATATTTACGAGTTATTCGGCCACAGTTGCCCGACTTGCAGCGGGTTGGGGCATCTGGTGCACCTCCCTGGCGAAGACGATATCGCCGTTGCGCGGGAATCGGTCGATCGCACTGGGGGTTCCTCCAACCGCCTTTTGTTGAATTTGCCAGAAGGATTGGAACGCCGCAGCCTGACACCTACGGCGGCTGCAACTCCTGCACCAGTCCGAGAAGAACGTTCCCTCGAACCAGCTCGGGCTGCTTGGGAACCGAGCAGCGAAAGTTTGGATTTTGAAACCGGCAGCAACGCCTCATCTTTAGACTTGCTAAACCATCCCAGCTATCAGGATTTGGGGCACGGAACCAGACGCCGCCGCCGCCGCACAATTGGCGAAGAGCCTTTTGCTGTAACAACCGAGGAGGAACCGGTACGCAACAAGTTGCGACTGCCGAATACCAACAGCGCGCCCGTCGCGGAGACGCGCTCTGAGTATCTCGCACCCCCCGGCATCCGCGCCGCTTCGGAGGGCTTCGGGCTGGTGAATATGGCTGCTGTTGGCAGGCGCGAGGATTTCGATCGCGTTCGCCCAGCTAAGTCTGAGTTGATGAAGCCGATGGTGGAGCCTCCTGAAATGATTTCGGTGGAAATGACAGCGGAGGAGCAGGATGTTTATGCTCTGATGGGGGTTTCTCCTCTGGTAATGACGGATCGCGGCGTGAAAAATCCTAAGAATGCGATCGTTTCGGTGACACTCCCGGGAGAGCCCCCGAACAAGTCGTCTTTCGAGCAGCTCGAATTTGAATTTGAACCGCCCGCGCCAGCACAGAAGGCTGAGGAAGCCGATTATTATGCAGAAATATCGGCATTTGAGCCTGTATTTTCTCAGGATGATCTTGATGATGATGATGATGATGATGTTGATGATGAGGTTGCAATTTACGGCGCAAGTTCGATCGACCTCATTGATGATTTTGCTGGCGACGAGGAGGAAACCAGCGATGGGATGGACGAATCGAATGAATGGGGAGTAGCATTGGAGCCGCCGATCGAATTCGACGAGTCGATCGAATTCCCTTGGACATCCAATGACTCAAACGAGTCGATCGAGTCGAATGAGTCGAATGAGTCGAATGAGTCGAATGAGTCGAATGAGTCGAATGAGTCGAATGAGTCGAATGAGTCGATCGAACCCGAAGAGCCAGCGATCAACCGCCGCCGCCGCCGTCGCTCGTCTGCTGTTGTAGATGACTGATCTCCAGTCAGAGGGAGGAGGAAAGAAGGAAGAAGGAAGAACAAAGAACAAAAAAGTAGAAATTTTTACTCTCTTCCCATCTTTCCATCTCTCCCCCTCCCCCAATCTCCCACTCTCTAGCCTGAGCGAAGCCGAAGGCCCATCTCCCTCTCGGACTCAGATAATAGCCGGTGTGGACGAAGTAGGAAGGGGAGCTTTGTTCGGTCCCGTGGTGGCGGCCGCCTGCATTCTGCCCGACGAAGTTCTCGATGAATTAGCAAGTTGCGGCGTGCGCGACAGCAAGCAGTTGAGTGCTGCAGCCAGAAGTCGGTTAGCCGTGAAAATCCGGGCTGTGGCTGTTGACTGTCAAATTGGTGCTGCTTCGGTGCGGGAGATCGATCGCCTCAATATTTTGCAGGCTTCTTTGTTGGCCATGAAACGGGCGATTTTGAAATTGAATGTCACGCCGGATTTGTGTTTGGTTGACGGAAATCAAAGAATACCTAATTTGGCAATCGCACAAGAGACCATGATTAAAGGTGATGCGCGATCGATTCAGATTGCCGCTGCTAGCATTGTCGCCAAGGTTTGGCGCGATGAATTAATCTTGCGAATGGCCCTCAAGTATCCCGAATATGACTTGACAAACAACAAAGGATATGGTACTGCTAAACATAAGTTAGCTTTAGAACGTTACGGTACATCGCCCTTTCATCGGGTGTCATTTAGTCCTTGCCGAAAATTTTAAAATTCACAAGTCGTAGGGTGCGTCGCCATCAAAAATTCCCAAAGAAATATCGACAATCTGATAGCGACGCACCTGACAAAATAGTAGTAGGGTGCGTCAGTTATCGTAGGGTGCGTCGCCATCAAAAATTCCCAAAGAAATATCGACAATCTGATAGCGACGCACCTGACAAAATAGTAGTAGGGTGCGTCAGGTTAGAATGTTTTGACTACCGACTAAAAAAACACCCCCTGACGCACCCTACAGTCATCTAAAATTCACAATTAAATTCGAGAATTACTACATCACATCCCGCCACCTAAAACACCAGGAAAATATTAATGGAGAATACATCCCATGACAGACACTTCACTAACAATTCCCGGATATCATCTCCTAGATCGCATTTACAACGGTTCTAGAACCCAAGTTTACCGAGCCCTTTCCCAATCAGACCAAAAACCAGTCGTCATCAAAATCCTCCAAAGCGAATATCCCAGTTTCAACGAACTCGTACAGTTTCGGAATCAATACACAATTACCAAAAATCTTGACCTAACAGGAATAGTCAAACCCCTAGCACTCTTCAACTACCGCAACGGTTTTGCTTTAGTCATGGAAGACTTTGGAGGCATCTCTCTTACCGAATATACCGCCCTTCACCAACTAAATACCGCCGATTTTTTACTAATAGCAATTCAAACAGTCCAAGTATTAGAAGGACTCTATCGAAATCGAATTATTCACAAAGATATCAAACCTCAGAATATTCTCATTAATCCCCATACCAAAGAAGTCAAAATCATCGACTTCAGTATCTCTTCCCTTTTACCCAGAGAAAACCAAGAAATTAAAAGTCCTAACGTTCTCGAAGGACCCTATTGTATATGTCTCCCGAACAAACCGGGAGAATGAATCGAGGTATCGATTACCGCACCGATTTCTACTCGCTCGGAGTCACATTTTACGAAATACTAACCGGAGAATTACCCTTTAAATCTACCGAGCCGATGGAGTTAGTACACTCCCATCTTGCCAGGATTCCAACTCCCCCCATAGAGCTCGTTTCAACCATCCCGGCGATGGTGAATGACATCATAATAAAATTGATGGCAAAAAACCCAGAAGCACGCTATCAAAATGCTTTCGGACTCAGGTATGACTTGGAAACCTGTTGGCAGCAGTGGCAAGAAACAGGCAAGATTAACCAGTTTACCTTGGGGGCTAGAGATATTTGCGATCGCTTCACCATACCCGAAAAACTCTACGGCAGAGAAACCGAAGTTAACACATTATTAGCAGCATTCGATCGCGTTGCCAACCCCCCTGAATCCCCCCATACTAAGGGGGGACATAGGGGGGTCGAAATCATGCTAGTCGCCGGCTTTTCCGGCATCGGCAAAACCGCCGCCGTCAACGAAGTACACAAACCCATTGTCCGCCAGCGCGGTTACTTCATCAAAGGGAAATTTGACCAATTCAAGCGCGATATTCCCTTTTCTGCTTGGGTGCAAGCCTTCCAGAATTTGATCCGGCAATTACTGACAGAAACCAGCACTAATGTAGAGAAATGGCAAGCCAAAATCTTAAAAGTTTTAGGTGAAAATGCCCGCGTAATTATCGAAGTCATCCCAGAATTAGAACACCTGATCGGCAAGCAGCCAAAAGTCCAAGAATTAGAGGGAATTGCCGCTCAAAATCGCTTTAATTTGCTGTTCGGTAAGTTTATCGGAGTCTTCGCCACAAAAGAGCATCCTTTAGTCATTTTCTTGGATGATTTGCAGTGGGCAGATTCGGCTTCTTTGAAGCTAATGCAGTTGTTGGTAAGTGAGACAGATACCCGCTATTTGTTGTTAATGGGGGCTTATCGGGATAACGAAGTTTTCGGTGCTCATCCCCTAATTTTGACATTGGACGAGCTTCGTAAAAATGCGGTCACAGTCAATCAAATTACTTTATCACCCTTAGATAAACCTTCCCTAAATCGCCTGATTGCTGATACGCTAAGTTGTCCACCAGAACAAGCAGTTCCTTTGACCGAACTGGTGTTCACCAAAACTCAAGGCAATCCTTTCTTTGCCACTCAATTTCTCAAATCCCTTCACGATGATGGGTTAATTGCCTTTGATTTTAGTTGTGGTTATTGGCAGTGTGATATTGCCCAAGTCAGGGCGCTAGCTTTGACCGATGATGTCGTCGAATTTATGGCGATTCAATTGCAAAAGTTGCCTGTAAATACTCAGGAAGTTTTGAAACTAGCCGCTTGTATTGGCAACAAATTTGACTTATCAACTCTGGCAATTGTCAACGAAAAATCTCAAGCAGAAACAGCGGATGACTTGTGGAGAGCATTGCAAGAAGGGTTAATTATTCCCATCACTGAAGTGTACAAGTTCTTTCAGGACTCAGAATCCGTTGAAGTTACACAAACGTCTGATTTATCGGTTCCCTACAGATT
>Ga0105045_10006304_pt1 | contig 10497 bp, 9 predicted proteins | sample MAT02_FD_78089 | JGI IMG/M metagenome (GOLD analysis project Ga0105045, IMG submission 78089) | Freshwater microbial communities from Lake Fryxell liftoff mats and glacier meltwater in Antarctica - MAT-02 (megahit assembly) | ecosystem: Environmental > Aquatic > Freshwater > Ice > Liftoff... | reverse complement strand
ATACTTTATTATTTTTGGTGCGGTTGCCCTAAATCCTAATAGCTTGCGGATTTAAGGTTTTAATAGATAGAATTTATAATTGCTCAACATATCATTTATCGTCAAGTCGGTTTCGGGAGAAATGCCCATCGATTTGAATGCCGCAATCATCTTATTCTCTCGTTCTTCAACCGAAACTCGGTCTCCATTGCCTTTTTCCGAAATGATTACGCTAATGTAGATCAGGTTTGGTATTACCAATGTGTCTGCGTAGCCATTAACTTCCATATAAGGCTGATCAATAAATTTTTTTGTCTGCCCAAACCCTAATGTCACTATTGTGAAACAGAGCGCTAAAATCAGAAATATTTTATTCATCTCTTTAAGTGTTAATAGTCAGATTGATTTATTGTGCCCCATCACTTTTGTTTGCGCCGTTTCCCCTTGGGGTTGTAAGTATACCAATCCCCGGTTTTTTGGCCCTCGAGAAAATCCCCCTCCGATTCCAACTTGCCATTGGGATAAAAAAATTGCCAATGTCCACTTTCCTTGCCCGCTACATACGAGCCTTTCTGGTGCATAATGCCTTGGCTGTCATAGATTTCCCATTCACCTTCGGGAATTCCTTGTTTAAAACTGCTCTTTTGGCGCAGCGTCCCATCGGCATTGTAAGTGATCCATAGTCCTTGGAGCTTACCAGCTTTCATCAAACCGATTTTCTTGATTTTTTGATCGGGGAAATAAAAAGTGGTAGTATCGTCTTGGCTCCCATTTTGCCACTGTTCTTTGCTTTCCAGCGTACCGTCGGGCGCATAGATCTTGCGTGCTCCGTTCAATTGGCCATTCGCATAATTTTCAATCGCCTGAAAATTACCGTTGGGGTAATACCCATACCAATACCCTTCCTTGCGATTGTTGACATTTTTGCCCGTGGCTTTTAATTTGCCATCTGGATAAAGCTCTTGGCCATCCGCCGGATCTTGGGCCAATAGGGGCCAACTACTGCCAAGTGCGATTACGAACAATACTAAGCGTTTCATCATGTTGAAAGTGTTGGCCGCAATTTAGGAAATCGGAAGCGCAAAAAATTTGATTTTTTTTTGCTGCCTTTATGGAATCGGCCCACCACTGGCATCCATCCCATACAAGCGGGACAGCGCCCCATCACCCAAGCACCCGGTCCGCTTTTCACTTATCTCAGAAAAAAATCATGAAAAAGCTATCATTGAACGTATTCATCCTTGTGCTGGCCCTCACGTTGGCCTTTTGCACCAGCACTCGTCCCGATGCCAATAATTCCGGGCGCGATGCCAACAGTCCGCAAGCAGATCAAAAGTTAAAACCCACCGAAGAATTGGGCAAAGTTGGCAAAAACCCCGCGCCAGAGCTCGTCGACGATGAGATGGCCCCAGCCAAACAACTGTCTATTGCCGCGACTGAGAAAGAAGCCAAAACCATGGCCCCAAGTGCCCAATCCTACAACTTATATACTTTCAAGTCGATAACAACTGGACAGTTGCAGTCCACCAAAGACGATGCCGTCCAGCACAATACCGATGAGTATAGCAAAATCACGGAAAACGGCTTTGTGCGTCCACAGGTCAACCCACTGTCCACTTTCTCCATTGATGTGGATCATGCTTCTTACACCAACTCGCGCCAAATACTGCAAAATGGCCAGTTGCCCCACAAAGACATGGTGCGGATCGAGGAATTTATCAACTATTTTGATTACACTTACCCCGATCCCAAGGGCGAACACCCCTTTAGCATCCAAATGGAAGCCGCCCCCGCCCCGTGGAATCCCAAACACCAGCTTGTGCACGTGGGCCTGCAAGGCAAAAAATTGAACTATGATCAACTGGATCCGTGCAATTTGGTGTTCTTGATCGATGTGTCGGGTTCGATGTCCGATGCCAACAAGCTGCCGTTGCTCAAATCTTCGCTCAAACTGCTGGTCAATGAACTGAACGACAAAGATCGGGTGGCGATCGTAGTCTATGCCGATGCCGAGGGCTTGGTGTTGCCCGCTACCCCGGCCAGCAACAAAGCCAAAATCATGGCCGCGCTCGATCAACTGCAAGCTGGCGGTTCCACGGCTGGTGGGGCGGGCATTGAAATGGCCTACAAAGTGGCCAAAGAAAACCTGATCCCGGGCGGCAACAACCGCATTATCTTGGCCACCGATGGCGACTTTAATGTGGGCACCGCTTCCACTTCTGAACTCGTGCGGTTGGTAGAGGATCGCCGCAAAGAAGGGATTTTCTTGACTATTTGCGGTTTTGGTATGGGCAACTACAAAGATGACCGCATGGAACAGATCAGCAACAACGGCAATGGCAACTATTACTACATTGATAACATCAGCGAAGCCCGCAAGGTGTTTGTCAAAGAAATGCGGGCCACCCTGTTCACCATTGCCAAAGATGTGAAAATCCAAGTGGAATTTAATCCCGCCAAAGTGCAAGCTTACCGACTAATTGGTTACGAAAACCGGATGCTCAAGAGCGAGGATTTCAACGATGACAAAAAAGACGCGGGCGAACTGGGCGCAGGCTCCACCGTTACGGCCCTGTACGAGATTATCCCCGTGGGAGTAGAATCGGAATTCGTCAAAACAGTGGATCCGCTCAAGTACCAAGCCGGCCATCCAACACCCGTAGCGGCGGGCGATGATCTGATGACCATCAAGTTTCGCTACAAAAAACCGACCGGCCAAACCAGCATCTTGATCACTGAAACGTTGAAAGCGGGCAAAAAAAACTTGGACAACACCTCCGATAATTTCCGCTTTTCGGCGGCAGTGGCAGCATTTGGGATGTTGCTCCGCGACTCCGAATTTAAGGGCCAGGCCGATTATGAACAAGTGGTCAAGCTGGCCACTGGGGCCAAAGGGCCGGATGTGGATGGCTACCGGCGCGAGTTTATCAGCTTGGTGGAAAACTGCCGCTTGCTGGTCAAAAAGTAAAAGCTAAAAGGAATCAAGTGAACCAACTATCCGGTGGATTGATCGGTGGAATCAAGTAATACATGCAACAACGCCATTGTTGGCCAAAACGCGATGCCTTGCCATGTGCCAATTGGGCCCAGTATTGACTGTTTCTTTGGTCGGTATTCCACTTGATCTCCCGTCAGACGGCGAACTTGCATTTGCCGATGGTCGCTCCTATTTTACTTTGCGAATGATTCAAGCCGATCAATGGGGCAATTTCTTAGCTTTGTTATGGTGTCAGATGTTTCATGTCTTTTTTTGAGTGTGGTAACCCAAAGTCAGAAAGGAATTCTTTTGCCTTCCGTTCCGGCTGGGGGTTGGGGCTAGCCCCAACCCCCAGCCGGAACAGCTTCTTTTTGGCTCAACAACCGCAAGCTATTGCCGCATATCGGACACGGCTTGGCAATGTGGTGGAATTTGAAAATCGTCAGCCCGGAACCGCAGCCCAATAAAAATACAAAAGTTAAAGCTAACAAACAAAAGCCTAACAGAATTACGTCTGCCGAAGCTAACAATGTCCAGCCAACATATTGCCAAACTGCCTGTTGTGAGCTGCTGCTCTCTGTCAATATTGATGCTGTTCAGAAAGAACTGGTTCTGCATAATCTATAATCCCTTTGTCTTGCAGCTCTGATAATTTCTGTTTAATTGGCTCGTATTGTTTGTCAGCAAGAACTTCAATTACAAAATATCCTTCTTTAAATTTTCCCGATTTGCAGTCCAAAGAATTAAAAATGTCTCTTATGTCGTTTGTCACAACAGTCTTGTCCATAATCACGACTTGTATAAGTGAGTTACCCGAATATTCAACAGTTTTTCTGTAAATCAACATTTTCTCTGTGTCGTCATGCTCTGCAAAAACTATGTCGTCAAAAGCAATTGAGGCGTAAAACGGAATGTTGTCAATTTTATAAAGTCCTTTGTCTGCGTCTACAATTTCAGCCCACATTGTCTCAACAGCCCACTCTTCTAAAACGTTGCTATGAAATCTACAAAGTATTTTCACAAATTTGTCATCTACTGTTGTCATAATTGAGGTCGGTCTTGCAGTTGCCTATACCACTTGAGTTTAGGAACCAAAGTTCGTTCAACGAATTGCGCTTGGGCATTGGGAAAACAATTAGTTATCCATTGAAGAGAAAGAAAAAAGCAGACTTACTTCTGACCGTAAATGGAATACTTTACTATTTTAATCTTGGTGCTGCTATCCTGCCGCACTGTTTCCGCTCAGACAAAGGAGATAATGATGGTTCGCATGGCCGAAATCAACATTGAGCCAGGTCAGCTTGAGGCATACAAGAAATTGCTGCGCGACGGGGCCAAATAAGCGGGGTTCAAACCAAGCTGGCCTGAACCCCGAAAGGACAATTATTGCCCTGAGAGTAAGTAAATAATCAGAGTAGCTACCGCCCTAGACTGTTCGCGGCAATCCCGTAGAGCAGAATGCCCAGACCATAAACGCCCAGCAGCACCTGAGCACCGGGCACAAATACCCCAGCAAACCCGCAAACGGCCAGTGCCCCGGCAAAAATGGTCAAGTTGCGGCGGCCCTTGCTCTTGGGCTCAGTGTTGAACACGCCACTGACGGGGATGGTCATGGAGCCAAAATAGAGCGCGACCAACAGCATGAAATCCTTGTTGAGGCCCGCGAATGAACCACCCAAGGCGGCAAGGCTCAAGAAAATCAGTCCGCCCACCAAGTTGGAGGCCATGATCTCATCTTTGGTCAGGGCAAATTTGCCCAGTGGGTGCAGGCGCAGGAACAGGTTGGAAAAAGGCCGGGCAATCCAAGTAGAATAGGCAAACAAAATGTAAAAGGCAATTAATGGGGCCAAGAAGGGCCTCAGTTCGGGGTGGGTGTTGGATAACCAAACCACCAGGCGGTAAATGGCATAAATCCCGAGGATAAAAACCCACTGGCCTCGGGAAGACATTTTATCGGCCCACAAAAAATATTTTTGAATGATGCGGTACAAAAAGTTTTTGCCCTTGATGGCTTCTTTGAGGCCCGATTTGGCAAATTCGTTGTCCGGGGCCAGTCGCAGCGATTCCTTGAAGGAGGCAATGGCCGTATCCATCTCCCCTTTTTCGACATGGGCCCACCCCTTGGTGGCGTGGGCATAGGTGTTTTCTGGGGCCTCGCGCAGGGCGTACTCGAGGGTTTCGAAAGCATCGGCCTTGCGATCCAGTTTGACCAAGCACATGGAGCGCAGGTTGAGGCCGCTCACATTTTCAGGCTCCAAGCTCAATGCTTGCTCAGAAGCATCGAGGGCTTTGGCCCAGTCGCGGGAATCGTAAAAAATAAAGCCTTTCAGCACAAAATAATCGGACTCGAACGGATTGAGGCGGATCGCTTCGTCGACTGAAAGCAGTGCTTGGGCCGGCTTGTTCAGTTCGAGATGTACTTTGGCCAACAAGTAATGAGCATAAGGATCAGCGGGTTCCAAGGCCAATGCGCGCTGCACAGACTGTTGTGCCGCCGGAAAATCGCGGCGGTTGAGCAGGCAAATGGTCAGCAATACAAACACCAACTGATCATTGGGATCTTGCCCTAGGGCTTGCTGAAGTTCTTTCTCGGCTTCGGGATAACGGCCCTGCTCGATGAGCAATTGGGCGCGTTCTAGGTATCGGGACATAGTGGGCGGTTTTTGAACAGAAAGCAACCGAAATTCATTTTCCCCCAAAAATAAATTTTCCGGACCAATTGGGGCCCGGAAAATTTATCGCGGAGATATTGGCACTATTCATCATCGCCGGAGGCACCGAGATTGAACATCCCGCCCAAAATATCGTTGAACTGCATTCCGCCTTTGTCCAACATTTTTTTGCTCAGGAGCGAGTATTCGGCCAGTCCGTGGAGGGCAAATTCCATCATGAACATCAGTTCAGCCTCGGAACTGATGTTGGGGATTTTTTGCTGCACCAGCTCGGCCAAGGTTGGCACGCTGAACAGGGCCGTCTTGTATTGCTGGTTGGTGGCATCGTTGAGCAGGTCCAAGGTTTCGCCACCGCCGAACCATTCGGTAATTTCGTGGTAGCTGTTCTTTTTCTTCTTCTTTTCTTTCTCGGGATCGGGGAAAAAGCGGATGAAAAACGTGCGGATGGTTTTGCCCAGCAGGTTTTGGGCCACAATGCCCGCCCCTTCTTGCTCGCCCTCATACACGAGTTCCACTTTGCCGGCAATGGCGGGAACCACGCCCCAAAAATCGCCCAACCGCACGGCAGTGCGCGATTCACCATTGATCAGCATTCGGCGCTCGGCGGCACTGGCCAAGTTTTCGTAGGCCGAGATGGTCAGTCGCGCCGAAACGCCACTTTTCTCGTCCACATACTCGCTCGTGCGGGCCTCCATCGCGATCTGCTCGATCATGTCTTTGGCCAAGTCAAAGATCTCGATGCCGGCTTTTTGTTCCGGCTTAATGTCGGCTTCCTGCTCAGTAATTTGGCGGCCGGTTTGGATGTCCTTCGGGTAATGGGTAATGATTTGGCTATCAATCCGATCCTTGAGCGGAGTGACAATGCTGCCCCGGTTGGTGTAATCCTCGGGGTTGGCCGTGAACACGAACTGGATGTCAAGGAGCAGGCGAAGTTTGAAGCCCCGGATTTGGATGTCACCCTCTTGCAAGATATTAAAAAGTGAAACTTGGATCCGGGCTTGCAGATCGGGCAGTTCGTTGATGACAAAAATGCCCCGGTGGGAGCGCGGAATGAGGCCAAAATGGAGCACCCGTTCGTCGGAGTAAGGGAGTTTGAGCGAGGCGGCTTTGATCGGGTCGGTATCGCCAATCAAATCGGCCACTGACACATCGGGGGTGGCCAGTTTTTCGGTGTAGCGGTCGTCTTTGTGCATCCAATCGATGGGCGTGTGATCGCCGTGCTCGGCCACCAGATCGCGCCCGAAGCGGGAAATGGGATTGAGCGGATCATCGTTTAGTTCTGATCCTTTGATCACTGGGATGTATTCGTCCAGCAAATTGAGCATCAGGCGGGCAATCCTGGTTTTGGCTTGCCCGCGCAGCCCGAGCAAGTTGATGTTGTGTTTGGACAAGATGGCCCTTTCCAGTTCGGGCAGCACGGTGTGATCATACCCATAAATGCCCGGGAACACCGTTTCCTTGTTTTTTAGTTTTTTGATCAGGTTGTCCCGCAGTTCTTGTTTGACCGATTTTGATACATAGCCGGCAGCTCTGAGTTCGCCAAGCGTTTTAAGATGGAGAAGTTGGGCTTTGGGGATTAGTTCGTATTTCATCGTTTGGAGTTAGGAGAAAATGATTTTCTTAGCATGGTGGACAGACCGATCAAGCTTAGTTCTTCATCACGAAGTTAAATCAATAACCGGAAATTCAAACATAAAGTTTATATAGAGTTCAGGACATGGCAGGGAAAAAGTGTTCCATTTTTTTGTTTCCCCAAACTGGCCTACATTGGTATCCAGCAAAATCAACCACTCCAAAAACATGAAGTATTTGTTACCAAGTTGCTTATTTTTTATCATAATTGTTTCTTCCCCACACCTCACTGTTGGTCAAAGCAAGCGCGCCCTCTACGCCAAATACTTGGTGGAAGAAATGAAGAATCCACCGGGCACCGTTTGTTATGCCAGCAATTTGATCAACCTGACGCAGATTCCACCCCCCAAAGCGTATTTGAATCGGTCACGCTTTCGGACCGAGGCCACCCAGTTTGTGGTGGAATACGTGGGTTTTCCGCCCAATGCCCAAGCGGCTTTCCAGCGGGCGGTCGATATTTGGTCCACGCTCATCACTTCGCCCGTGCCCATCCGCATTCGGGCCACTTGGGAGCCACTGGCCGACAATGTGCTCGGTGGGGCCAGGCCGGGCACTTACCTGCGCTCGCCCCAGATGCCCCGTTTTCCGGCGTGGTATCCCGTGGCACTGTTTGAGAAACTGCTCGGTGTGGAGTTTGACCCAACCCAGCCCGATATTGTGGCCAGTTTCAACAGCAGTAACCTAGATTGGTTCTTTGGGGTCACGGGCCAGCCCGGCAACAGCCAGTATGACCTCACCACCGTGGTGTTGCACGAGATTGGGCATGGGCTGGGCTTCACTTCCAGTTTTGGCCTCAACGACCAAAACCAAGGGTCGTGGGGCCTGAGCAATCTCCCGTTTGTGTTTGATGGGTTCCTGCGCGACAACCAAGACCGATCCCTGGTCGACACCGTGGCTTTCCGCAATCCCTCGGTGCAGCTTCGCACCGCGCTGACCAACCAAAACGTGTTCTTTAACGCGCCACTGGCCAACCGCCAAAACCGGAACCAAGCCGTGAAACTTTATGCCCCCACCGCTTTTTCGCGCGGGTCGAGTATTTCACACTTGGACTTCGCTACCTACAATACGACCGAAAACCAACTGATGGTCCACGCCCAAACGCGTGGATCGGCCACCTTGGATCCGGGATCGCTCATTATGGCCATTTTTGCCGATATGGGCTGGGTGGCCACCCGACTGATCCACCAGCCCGTGACCAGCAACGACCGGGCTGCTACCCCGATCACAGTCCGGGCCCGATTGGTGAGCGACACCACCTTGAACCTTGCCCCAGTCCGCGTCAACCTATTTTACTCGACCGACCGGTTTCAAACTCCCCAAACCATTGTCATGCAGCCAACGGCGACCCGGGGAGAATACCAGGCCCAAATTCCCGTGGCGGCCGCCAACCGGGTAGTCAATTACTACATCGAGGCCAATTTGCCGGGCGGGACAAGCATCACTTCGCCCGGTAATGCCCCGCGCAACAGTTGGTTTTTCTCCAGCTTGGCCAGTGACATTACGCCGCCCACCATTGCCCATGAACCGCCGAAATTTTTATTGGAAACCGAAAACAATCTCACAGTAGTGGCCGAAGCAATTGACCAGCTCGGCATTGACACCGTGTTCGTTGAGTACCAAGTCAATAACGACCCACTGGCCAGAGTGGGTATGCGGCGTGAAGCTTTCACGGGTTTTGTGGTGCAGGGAGGCCCGGGCAATTCCACGGGCTATAACACCTCCAACGGCGGTGGGGGCACTTTCGCTGCCATGCTCAGCCTGTTCAACCTGCGCGGGGGCGATGTACTGCGCTACCGGATCGTGGCCCGCGATATCGCCCAGGGCCGCAATCAGGCCACCAATCCGGCCACTGGTTTCCACGAAGTGCGCGCGGTGGGCTTTGGCGATCCACGCGAACGCTACGAAAACAACTTCAACAATGCGGCGGCTTCGGCGGGAGATTTCATTGGGACGGATTTTCGGATCGAGCAACCCAGAAATTTTGAAACGCCCTGTCTCAATTCCGACCACCCCTACCGTGATGGAACCGGCGCCAACAGCGAAAGCAATTACGTTTACTTGTTGCGTTTCCCCATCACAGTCCGCGCCGAAAACGCGTTCGTGCGCTTTGACGAAGTGGTACTGGTTGAGCCGGGTGAGAGTGGATCCAGTTTCGGCGACATCGAGTTCTGGGACTATGCGATCGTAGAGGGATCGCGGGATCGCGGGCGCACGTGGCTGCCCCTGACCGATGGTTACGATTCCAAGAGCAGGCCCGAATGGCTGACTGCTTACAATCAACGAATCAGCAACAATAATTCTTTGACCGAGGGCACACCGTCGCTTTATCGGAGCCGACAGATCGACATCGGGCGGATTTTTCGCCCCGGCGAACAAGTGGTGATCCGCTTCCGGCTCTTTGCCGACCAATCGGCCAATGGCTGGGGTTGGGCCATTGATAACCTGCAAATTCAGACTGCCGCCCTGGGCCTGGAAGATTACTTGGTCAGTCGGGACGATGTGCGGATCTACCCCAACCCCACCGAGGGCGGACTACAAGTGTCGGCCCAGTTCAAGAAACCGGTTCAGCGCCTGCAATTGCGCGTTACCGATGCGGTTGGCCGCCAAGTGTATGCTGATGCCCAAGCCACTTATGGCATCGCCTATGAGCGGGCTTTGGATCTCAACGGACTGGCGGCGGGCATGTATTTGGTCAGCTTGGACATGGATGGGACAGTGCTCACCAAAAAGATATTTGTCAAATAAGGTATTTGCCCGGTGAGGCAAAACTTCAGCCCTCAAGATCCATTGGCAAGATCTTGAGGGCTTTTTTTGGGATATGGAGTGCGCCAAGCTTGGCAGGCCCGGGTCCGGCCAAAAGAAAACGGTTCAGGGATTGAGTGCCCTGAACCGCCGGAGCCACCTAAGGGACTCGAACCCTCGACCTGCTGATTACGAATCAGCTGCTCTACCAACTGAGCTAAAGTGGCTGGTTACCGTAAAGATAGCACATAATTCAGCAATGAAAACCGGGCAAGACTGATTCTCCCCCCATACTTCGTTGGTGCGCACCAGCGTACCCATGCACAGCTGTTAACAACACAGTGCACCCGTATTTTTTATTAAAGTATGGATAAAATAGTACATAACAAAGGAAGGCTATCAAATTGGTATGAATCTTTCAAAAATACCAGAAAAAAATTTGTGGTTCAAAACAAGAGACATTAGTTTTGTCCTGTAAATGAGCGCAAATAGCTT
>Ga0105045_10006303_pt1 | contig 10497 bp, 7 predicted proteins | sample MAT02_FD_78089 | JGI IMG/M metagenome (GOLD analysis project Ga0105045, IMG submission 78089) | Freshwater microbial communities from Lake Fryxell liftoff mats and glacier meltwater in Antarctica - MAT-02 (megahit assembly) | ecosystem: Environmental > Aquatic > Freshwater > Ice > Liftoff... | reverse complement strand
GCGATGCGGGCGACCCCTCCGGCGATGCGGTCGACCATGAACTGCGCGGGGTCACCCTCGGCGGCCCGCAACTGCTCGAGCGCATCGATGTCAGCGGGTTCGTGGAGCCGCTCGGGGCTGGCGAGGGCCAAGGGGTGGATCCCGACGTGCTGGCTGATGATGAACTCCATGCGGGCCAGACCGACGCCGTCGGCACCGAGCCGCCAGTGACGGAACGCTGCGCTCGGGTCGGCCAGGTTGAGCTTGACCCTGGTTCGGGTCCGGGGCACGTCGGTCAGATCGACCTCCTCGATCTCCCAGGGGAGCTCGCCGTCGTACACGACACCGATCTCGCCCTCGGCACAGGAGACGGTGACGGTGCCTGCATCAACGAGGTCCGAGGTACCGGTCCCGGTGCCCAGCACTGCAGGCAGGCCCAACTCCCGACTCACGATCGCTGCATGGGACGTGCGACCGCCGTGGTCGGTGACGATCGCCGCGGCGCGGCGCATGACCGGGACCCAGTCGGGGTCGGTCATGGTGGTCACCAGCACCTCTCCGTCGACGAGCAGATGGCCCTGGTCGGGATGTTGCAGCACGCGAACGGGCCCTGCCCCGATGCGGTCACCCACCGCCAGGCCCCGTGCCAACTCTCTCCCTTCGCCCGTCAGCCGGAACGTGCGGATGCTGTGAGCATCGCGACGTGACTGGACCGTCTCCGGGCGGGCCTGGACGATGTAGAGGTCCCCGGTGATCCCGTCCTTCGCCCACTCCACGTCCATCGGGCAGCCGTAGTGCTCGGCGATGGCTGTCGCCCAGCGGGCCAGCTGCAACACGTCGCCGTCGCCGAGGGACAACCGGCGGCGGTCCTCGGGTGGCGTGGGCACGGTCACCGTGGCCTCATCGGCCCGAACCACCTGGACCTGTTTCTCCCCGGTGGTGCGGGTCATGATCGGGCTCAGGCGGTCGTCGGCGAGGAACGGCGAGAACACCAGGAACTCGTCGGGTTGCACCAGTCCCCCGACGACGGCTTCGCCGAGACCCCACGACGACGAGATCAGCACCACCCGGTCGAACCCGGTCTCGGGGTCCACGGTGAACGCAACCCCTGCGCTGGCCAGGTCGGACCGTACGAGGCGCTGCACGCCCACCGACAACGCGACCTCGGCGTGGTCGAAGCCGTGTTCCTCCCGGTAGGCCATGGCCCGGTCGGTGTACAGCGACGCGATGCAACGCCGCCACGCCGTCACCACATCGTCCACGCCCCGGACGCCCAGGAACGTCTCCTGTTGGCCGGCGAAGCTGGCGTCGGGCAGGTCCTCCGCCGTCGCGCTCGACCGCACGGCGACCAGTGGCTCACTCTCGTCGGACCCTTGGCCCAACTCGGTGTACGCCGCTGCGATGGCCTCGGACAGCTCCGGCGGCACCGGCGCTGCCACGAGCAACGCGCGCAGCGCCGCTGCGGTGTGCTCGAGTGTCGCCCGACCCGACCGCAGGTCGTCCAGGCGACCGGCCTGCTCCTCGCCGACCGGACCGTCGAGGAGCAGGTGGAACGCGTCGACCGTGGTGGCGAACCCGTCGGGCACCCGCACACCCGCCCCCTGGAGCGAGCAGATGAGCTCCCCGAGCGACGCGTTCTTGCCGCCCACTCGATCGACGTCGTGCAGGCCCACCGCGTCGAGCCGGACAACCAGTTCGAGCGGTGCGGGAGCGGTGCCGCCCGAGCCCGTCGTCCCGGGCACGTCGGATGCGCCGATGGAGCGCGACGCTGCGCTCAATTCGGGATGCCATCTGGTGTGAAGAGCGCGATCAACTCCGGTACCGGCGTTGCGGCCAGCGCGGCCGGGTCGTCGGCCAGGGCAAGGACGGTCTCGGCGCGATCCGGTCCGAACCGCGCAGTGACCGCGTCGCCGAGCTTCCGGCGCAGGACCGGGACCGCCTCTTCGCGTCGGCGGGGATGGCCCAACGGGTAGTGGACCTCGACCTTGTCGGTCGCGGTCCCGTCGGCGAACTCGACCTGCACGGCGTTGGCGATGGCCCTCTTCTCGGGGTCGAGGTAGTCGTCGCTGTAGGTCAGGTCCTCCTCGACGGTCATCCGGTCCCGCAGGGCGTCGATGCGAGGGTCGCCGGCTGCATCGTCGAGATAGTCGGACGCAACAAGGTCACCCTTCAGCAGACCAATGGCAGTCATGTACTGGATGCAGTGGTCCCGATCCGCAGGGTTGTCGAGCGGGCCGTTCTTGTCGATGATCCGAACCCCCGCCTGCTGGGTCCAGATGCGAACCCTGGTGATGTCGTCGAGGCGGTCGCGGACCAACGGGTGCAGCGCCACCGCTGCTTCCACCGCTGTCTGGGCGTGGAACTCTGCGGGATAGGAGACCTTGAACAGCACATTCTCCATCACGTAGGAACCGAACGGTCGGCTCGCCTGGACGGGTTGTCCGCCGAAGAGCACGTCGTTGAAGCCCCACCCATCAGCGGTGAGCACCGATGGGACCGACAGTTCTCCCTGGACGGCCCACCGTGCGAGCCGCACGGCTCTACTTGTCGCGTCGCCGGCGGCCCAGCTCTTGCGTGGACCAGTGTTGGGTGCGTGGCGGTACGTGCGCAGGGCACCGCCGTCAGCGAACGCGTGCGACACCGCCGACACGACGGCGTCGCGGTCCCCGCCGAGCAGAGCGGTGGCGACGGCGGCAGAGGCGAGACGCACCAACAACACGTGGTCCAACCCGACCCCGTTGAAGCTGTTGGTGAGCGCGAGCACTCCCTGGATCTCGTGCGCCGCGGTTGCGGCGCGCAGCACGTCGCCGACACCGAAGACGTCCTTGCTGCGCCCCGCGGTCGCAGCCACTCGCGACAGGTGATCGGTGACAGCCAGGATGGCGCCGAGGTTGTCCGACGGATGACCCCACTCCGCGGCGAGCCACGTGTCGTTGAAGTCGAGCCAGCGGATCATGCACCCGATGTCGAACGCCGCGGCGATCGGGTCCAACACGTCGCCGGTGCCAGGGACGACACAGCCGTCGGGCACGGTGGTGCCGGCCACGACCGGTCCGAGGTGTCGGACGCAGTCGGGCTGCTCCAGCGCCATGAGGGCACATGCGAGCGAGTCGAGCACCACCCAGTGCGCCGACGCCAGCGCAGCAGCGCTCGGTTCCGGCTGGTCGCACACGAACTCGGCGATGGCGCCGAGCAATGCATCAGGATCTGGCCGTGAGGCGTCCGCAGTACCGATCAAGGCGCTCATCAGGCCGCTTCCTTGCGTTCGGCGAGGGGGAGGAACGTGCGCCGCTCCGGTCCGATGTAGTCGGCGTCGGGGCGGATGAGCTTGTTGTTGTTGCGCTGTTCGTAGACGTGGGCGGACCATCCGGTCACCCGGGACAGGACGAACACCGGTGTGAAGAGTGGTGTCGGGATGCCGCAGTAGTGGTAGCTGGTCGCGCTGTAGAAGTCGAGGTTGGGGAACAGGTCCTTCTCTCGGCGCATCACCGCCTCGATGCGTTCGGCGACGGGATACATCCAGGCGTCGGGGTGGCCATCGGCCAGTCGAGCCGACCAGGACTTGATGATGTCGGAACGGGGATCACTGACCGTGTACACGCGATGGCCGAATCCCATGATCTTCTCGTGTGCGGCCAATGCGTCCATCACGCCGGCCTCGGCGGTGTCGGGCGTGTCGAATCGTTCGATCAGCGCCATGGCGGCCTCGTTGGCGCCGCCGTGGAGGTTGCCCTTGAGGGTTCCGATCGCGGCGGTGATGGCGCTGTACTTGTCCGACAGCGTGGACGCACAGATGCGGGCGGCGAAGGTGCTGGCGTTGAACTCGTGTTCGGCGTAGAGGATCAACGACACGTCGAGGGCACGGACGTGCGCGTCGTCGGTCGGGGCGCCGAGCAGGGTCAACAGGTGCCGAGCGGTACATCCTTCGCCCGTCCTGGTGTCGATCCGCTCGCCGGTCCTGGTGTAGGCCCACCAGTAGCCGAGCATGGACGGCAACGTGGCGATGAGACGATCCGCGATGACGTGACGATCGTCGAAGGTCGACTCCGGCTCCACGGTGCCGAGCACCGACACCCCGACATGCAGGACGTCCATCGGGTCTGCGTCGTGCGGGAGGAGCTCCAGCACGTTGGTGACCACCTGAGGCAGGCCTCGTTGAGCGGCGAGGTGGGCGAGATAGTCGTCGAGGCGGGCTTCGGTCGGCAACTCGCCGTGGACCAGGAGGTGCGCCACCTCCTCGAACGTGGCTCCAGCGGCAAGGTCGTCGATCTCATAGCCGCGGTAGGTCAGACCGACCCCCTCCTTGCCGACGGTACAGATGGCGGTCTCGCCGGCGCTGACACCGGCCAGCCCTCCGGCCTTCGATGTGCTGGTCATTTCTGGTCCTCCTGGAGTTCCGTGCTGCCGTTGTCGTTGTCGTTGTCGCCGAAGAGCCGGTCGAGTTGCGCTTCGTAGGCGTGGTAACCGAGGTGCTCGTACAGCTCCTCACGGGTCTGCATCCGATCGAGCGTCGATTCCTGGGTGCCGTTCGTTCGCAGCGACGTGTAGACGGCCTCCGTAGCGGCCGACGCAGCCCGGAACCCCGACAGCGGATAGAGCGCCATGGCCACCCCGACGTCGCGCAGCGCGTCCACATGGGCCAGCGGGGTCTTGCCGAACTCGGTCATGTTCGCCAGCACCGGCAGGCCGACCTCGTCGACGAAGCGCCGGTAGTCCGACAGCTCGGTGACAGCTTCGGCGAAGATCGCGTCGGCCCCGGCGTCGCGGTACGCGCATGCTCGTTCGATGGCGGCATCGACGCCCTCGCTGGCCACGGCGTCAGTGCGCGCCATGACCACGAAATCAGGGTCGGGCTTGGCGTCGACGGCGGCCACGATGCGGTCGGCCATCTCCGCGGTTCCGACCAGTTGTTTGCCCGGCCGGTGGCCGCACCGCTTGGCAGCCACCTGGTCCTCCAGATGGACCGCAGCGGCACCGGAGCGATGCAGCTCGCGGATGGCCCGTGCGATGGAGAAGGCGTGGCCCCACCCGGTGTCGATGTCGACCAGTACCGGCAGTTCGGTCGCCGAACAGATCCGGCGCACATCGACCGCCACGTCCTCCAGCTGGGTGATCCCCAGGTCGGGCAGACCCAGGCTGGCGTTCGCCACGCCTGCACCGGACACGTACAGCGCTCGGAAGCCTGCGTGCTCCGCCAGAAGGGCGGAGTACGCGTTGACGGTGCCCACGATCTGCAACGGCTGTTCCGTCGAGAGCGCAGCCCTGAACCGGGCCCCGGCCGACACCCCCGTCACGACGTCCAGCCAATTACGGATCTGTAACTCACGAAATGCATATCGCTAGTATGGGCGGCCAAGAACGTTACGGGCAAGCGGTGATCACCTCCACGCTGCGTGACATGGGTCGGTCACGCGCCCGAACGGAGCATCAGCCCCTCGGGCGCACGACGGTTCCGATACCGACGATGCCCACCCGGGCGGCGCCGGATCGGCGTCACGGCGGTGCGGTCCCGGAAGCAGGGAGTACGCTTGCAACTTCGGGAATCTGAGATCGTAGGACGTGATGGGCGCTGAAGAGATCGACGGACTGCGGAGCCGGGAGGTCACCTCGGGATTGGAGCGGGCACCCGCGCGTGCGATGTTGCGTGCCGTCGGCTTGAGCGACGAGGACTTCAGCAAGGCCCAGATCGGGGTTGCGGCCGCAGCGAACGATGTGACGCCGTGCAACATGGGGCTGGCGGGCCTGTCCGACTCGGCGCGCCGTGGTGTCGTCGAAGCCGGTGGGGTGGCGCTGGGGTTCTCGACGTTGGCGGTCTCCGACGGGATCTCGATGGGCCACGACGGGATGCGCGCGTCATTGCCGAGCCGTGATCTGATCGCGGATTCGGTGGAGTGCATGGCCTTGGCGCAACGCTTCGACGGGCTGGTGACGTTGGCGGGCTGTGACAAGAGCCTGCCGGCGATGTTGATGGCCGCAGCGCGACTGAACGTCCCGACGGTGTTCGTCTACGGCGGGTCGAGTCTGCCGGGCCGTTTCCAGGGCCGCGATGTGACGATCCAGGACGTGTTCGAAGCGGTGGGCGCGGTCGACGCCGGGCGCCTCGACGAACAGGACCTGGCAGAACTCGAGCGCGCCGCGTGCCCGGGCGTGGGTTCGTGCGCAGGGATGTACACCGCGAACACCGTTGCTGCAGAAGCCGAGGCGTTGGGGATGGCATTGCCGGGCTCCGCGACACCGGCGGCGGTCGACCCCCGGCGAGACGACGTCGCCCGGCGAAGCGGCACTGCCGTGATGGACCTGGTGCGCCGGAACATTCGGCCCCGCGACATCCTCACCCGGGAAGCGTTCGAGAACGCCGTCACGCTCGTGATGGCGCTCGGTGGGTCGACCAACGCAGTGATCCATCTCATGGCGATCGCACATGAGGCCGGGGTCACCCTGGAGATCGACGACTTCGACCGGATCAGTCGCCGCACCCCCTACCTGGGTGATCTGCGCCCCGGTGGGCGTCACGTCATGGTCGACCTGGACCGGGTCGGTGGGGTTCCGGTGGTCATGGCCGAACTGTTGGACGCCGGGCTGTTGCACGGCGACTGTCTCACCGTCACCGGTGCCACGCTGGCCGAGAACCTGGCGGCCATGGACCTCCCGGGAGCCGACGGGACCGTGGTGCGGTCCCACCGCGAGCCGATCCGGGCCGACGGCGGTCTGTCGGTCCTCCGCGGATCGCTGGCACCCGACGGGGCGGTCGTCAAGGTCGCGGGACTCGACGTGCAGGTGTTCGATGGGACAGCTCGGGTCTTCGACGGTGAGGGCCCGGCGATGACCCACGTCCGTTCGGGGGCGCTCGAGCCGGGTGACGTGATCGTGATCCGCCACGAGGGGCCGCGCGGCGGGCCGGGGATGCCCGAGATGTTGGCCGTCACCGCTGCGGTGCGCGGCAGCGGCCTCGGCGATGAGGTCGCGTTGTTGACCGACGGCCGATTCTCGGGCGCGACCACCGGAATCTGCGTCGGCCACATCGCCCCGGAAGCAGCCTCGGGTGGGCCGCTGGGGTTGGTCCACGACGGCGACAGGATCCGCATCGACCTCGTCGAACGTCGCCTGGACCTGATCGTCGACCCGGATGTGCTCGCGGCACGTGCCGCGACGTGGGTGGCGCCGCCGCCGGTCGCCGGGAACGGGTTCCTCGCCAAGTACGCGCGAGCTGTCGGCAGCGCATCGAGTGGCGCTCTGGTCGGGGTGGAGACCCCGCCATGACCACCGTTGCGGCCCCCGCAGCACTCGCCGCCCGTCTGCAGGCCATGCTGGGTCGATGATCCCGACCCGGGAACGGGTGCCGCATCCCTGGCTCGCCGGTCGTCGCGCCGCGATCACCACCCAGCACGGCAAAGAACGACAGTTCGGTCCTGCGCTGCGCGACCGTGCCGATATCACGCTCGAGGTGGCCACGTTCGACACCGACCTCCTCGGCACGTTCACCGGCACCATCGCCCGCACCAGGAGCCCACGCGACACCGCTCTCAGAAAGGCTGAACTCGCGGTCGAGATCACCGGCTGTCCGATCGGGCTGGGCAGCGAAGGCTCGTTCGGCCCCCACCCGGCCCTGCTGTTCGTCCCTTCGGCGCTCGAGATCGTCGTGCTCGTCGACGTCGAGAACGACCTCGAGATCATCGCATCGCTGTTGACCCCCAACACCAACCACGCACAACTCGCCGTCGACGAGCCCGTCGTTCCCGCCGAGTTCCTCTCCCGCGTCGGGTACCCCGAACACGCCCTCATCGTCACCCCGGGCGGAACCAACGAGCCCGCAGCCACCGCCATCCGCGACGACGACGCCCTGCGGGCGGCGCTCCGCCACAGCCTCAACCACGCTTCGACCGCAATGATCACCACCGATCTGCGCGCCCACCTCAACCCCACACGCCAGGGCACCCTCGTAGAACTCGCCGACCGACTCGTCGACCGACTCCAGAGCAGTTGTCCGGCCTGTGACGCCCCGGGTTGGGGTGTCACGACCCAGGAAACGGGGCGGCCATGCGCGGAATGCGACACCCCCACCGAACTCGTCGCAGCCGACATCTGGACCTGTGCCAGCCGGCGCTGCACCCACACCGACAGACGCCGACGCGACGACCTCGCCGACCCCGCGTCGTGTCCCACCTGTAATCCCTGACGGCCCACCTTCGAGAGCCTCTCGGCACAGGTCAGGGCTCGCCGAGGGCCTTCTCGGCTGCGGCAGCCACTTCGGTCACCGCGCTGGCACCGGCATCGACGAGCGCGCCGAGCTGGAAGAAGGTGTGCACCATCCCTTCATAGGGGGAGTGGGTGACGTCGACGCCGTCAGCGGCGAGTCTGTCCGCGTAGGCAGCGCCCTGGTCACGGAGGGGGTCGAACTCGGCGGTGATGACCAGCGCGGGGGCGACCCCCGTGAGGGACGCCGCCCGGATGGGCGACGCACGCCAGTCGTCGGGGTCGGCTGCGTAGCACTCGAAGAACCAGTCCATGGTCTCGCCATCGAGGATGTAGCCGGACCCGTTCTCGGCCATCGACGGGCTCTCGTCGGTGAGGTCGACGACGGGGTAGACGAGCAACTGGGCGGCGAGGTCGAGACCGGTGTCGCGAGCCATCAACGCGACGACCGCACTGAAACCTCCACCGGCGGAGTCGCCGCCGACCACGATCCGGGCATCCGCGCTTCCCCCGAGCTCGGCGCGGTGCCCGTCGGCCCACTGCAGCGCCGCCCACGCATCATCGATCCCTGCAGGGAAGGGGTGCTCGGGAGCGAGCCGGTAATCGACCGCCATGACGGTCGAACCCGACTGCGCGGCGAGCTGTCGACAGACCTCGTCGTGGGTGTCGAGGTCGCCGATCGTGTAGCCGCCCCCGTGGTAGAAGACGAAGACGCCTCGGGCGCCCAGGTTGCGGTACAGCCGGACCGGGATCTCGCCGGCCGGTCCGGGGATCATCCGATCCGTGACCTCATCGAGGTCGGGGCCGGAACCGGCGACCGCTGCCAGCGCCAGGTACGCAGCCCGACGTTCCTCGACGGTCTGACTCGATCGCGATGGCCCGTCGGCGACCATGGCCTCGACGAAGTCGACGATGGGTTGTACTTGCGGATCGAGTGGCATGGACCGAGGCTATGAGCCAGCCACCACCATGACCGCCCCTTCCACCACATCGCCCGCCTCAGCAGGAGTCGACGGCGATGCGCTGTTCCAGAACGACCACGGCGTGCAGCGCATGGACGGCAACCAGATCGATGCTCCATCCGGACGGATCTCCTGGGGCATGCAGACCGTCGCCCTCCGGCTGGTGGACAGCCTTGCTGACGGCGTCGTCCGACTTGCCGAGCCCGTTCTGTCGGTCGGTCGATCTGCTGCGGGCCTCGATGTGAGGTCCACATCCGCAGTCTGGACAGCAACCGATGTGATCGTCGCCGTGCCGCCGGCCACCGCGGTCCATGCCATCGACTTCGGCGATCACCTCGACCCGGCCGTGCGTCGCATCGCCGAGCGCACCCCTCGGTGAGGAAGCGGCACACCCCCCGAACTCGTCCTCCAGGACTGGAGCAGGGAACCCTTCACCTCGCCACTCGGCGGCGGACGACTCGTGAGCTACCAGTACTTCGGGCACCCGACCTACCAGGCTCCATCGATCGACGGGCACCTCCACTGGGCCTCGACCGAGACATCGAACGTCGCCCCGGGCCACATCGAAGGGGCGCTGGCTGCATCACAACGAGCAGCCCGCCAGATCCTGCAGCACGCCCGACCGACAGCAGAAGGACCCTCATGAGCCTCCCCGAACTCCTGGCGGCGTGAGCTGCTGAGTGCGGCTACAGACCGGATGGTCGCCGATGTTGTTGACGAAGCGTCGACGCCGCCGTCACGTCGCTCCTCGCGCGACCGCAGAATCGAATCGTTCGACAACCTCCGCGAGCATCTCGGTGTTCGAGTCCAGGTCGTCGAGGGCCGGGAGACCGGCCCGGAAGTCGGTGACCCCGGCGGCCATCAGCGGCTCGACCGACGCCATGGTGGCGTCGAGGTCGATCACCCCGTCCTGCTTCGCGATCGGCAACGTCCCCACGACGGCGATGTCGGACGGGTCGCGACCGAGGTCGGTAACGGCAGCTCTCATCTCGGCGATCCCTCTGGTGACGTCAGCGACTGCGGGGCCCCAGGGGATCCACCCCGAACCGAAGCGGGCGAGGCGACGCATCGAACGTGGGTTGACGGTGCCGCTCACCCAGATCGGCACCCCGCCCGGCTGGAGCGGTGTCGGCATCTGGTGGACGGTGTCGAACTCCAGCTCGTCCGAGCGGTACGACGCCGGCTGCTGGGTCCACAGGGTCCGACACACCTCGAGGGAGTGGTCGAGCAGCCGGCCCCGAGCGGAGAAGTCGAGACCCGCGGCCTCGTACTCGGTCTGTTGCCAGCCGGTCCCCACGCCCAGGTCGACCCTGCCCCCGGAGAGCACGTCGAGCGTGGACAGCATCTTGGCGAGCACGACCGG
>Ga0105045_10006301_pt1 | contig 10499 bp, 7 predicted proteins | sample MAT02_FD_78089 | JGI IMG/M metagenome (GOLD analysis project Ga0105045, IMG submission 78089) | Freshwater microbial communities from Lake Fryxell liftoff mats and glacier meltwater in Antarctica - MAT-02 (megahit assembly) | ecosystem: Environmental > Aquatic > Freshwater > Ice > Liftoff... | reverse complement strand
CTCCTGCTCTATGCGCAGCGGCATGCCTTGCGCGCTCTCGATCTGCATCTGTACCAGATCCAATCCTGTGACCTCCTCGGTGACGGGATGTTCCACTTGCAAACGCGTGTTCACTTCCAGGAAGTAGAAGTCGCCGGACTTATCGTCGTAGATGAACTCCACGGTACCTGCATTGTCGTACTGCAAGGCCTTGGCGGCGTTCACGGCCACTTCGCCCATGCGGGTGCGGAGGTCCTCCCCCATGACGGGTGAAGGGCTCTCCTCGATCACCTTCTGGTAGCGGCGTTGCAGGGTGCATTCTCGTTCCAGCAAGTGGATGGCGTTGCCGTGCTTGTCGCCGAAGATCTGGAACTCGATGTGCCGCCCACTGGCGATGTACTTCTCCACGATCAGCTCATCGTCACCGAAGGCGCTCTTCGCTTCACGCTTGGCGGCATCAATGGCGGCCTGCACGCCGGCCGCTTCATGTACGATGCGCATGCCTTTGCCACCACCACCAGCGGCAGCTTTCAGCAACACCGGAAAGCCCATGGCGACTGCTTCCTTGCTCAGGCGTTCGCTGCTCTGGTCCTCACCTTGGTAGCCGGGCACCACGGGCACACCGGCATTTATCATCAAGGTCTTCGCCTCGCTCTTGGAACCCATGGCAGCGATCGCCTCAGGATGCGGACCGATGAATACAATGCCCTCCTTCGCGCAACGCATAGCAAAGGCGGCGTTCTCACTGAGAAAACCGTAACCGGGATGGATCGCATCGGCACCGGTACGTTTGGCCGCGGCGATGATCTTCTCCACATCGAGGTAGCTCTCGCTTGGCGCGCTTCCGCCGAGGAAAACAGCCTCATCTGCCTGGGCCACGAAGGGTGCGTTGCGGTCAGCCTCGCTGTACACGGCGATGGCCTTGATGCCCATTTTCCGGCAGGTGCGGATCACGCGGCTGGCGATCTCGCCCCGATTGGCGATGAGGATGGCGTGGATGGGGCGCATGGTCATTTCGTTGCTCATGATCACATGCGGAATACACCGTAGCCATCAGTGCCCTTGATGGGGCTGTTGTACACGATGGCCAGTGCCATGCCCAGGTAGTTGCGGGTCTCGCGCGGGTCGATGATGCCATCGTCCCAGAGTTCACTGGTGCTGTGCCACGCGTTGGCCTTCTTCTCGGCCTCGGCCATCAGCATGGCCTTTATCATCTGGCCCTGTTGCTCGTCGTATTCCTTGCCTGCCGCTAGTGCGCTCTGGCGCTGGATGATCTCCATCACACCGGCCATCTGCTCGCTGCCCATCACGCCGATCTTGCTGTTGGGGTATGCGAAGAGAAAGCGCGGATGATAACTGCGCCCATTCATGCCGTAGTTGCCCGCACCGTAGCTGCTACCGATCATCAGTGTGAGGTGTGGGACTGTGCTGTTGCTCACGGCGTTGATCAGCTTGGCGCCGTGCTTGATGATGCCGCCTTCCTCATACTCCTTGCCTACCATGTAACCGGTGGTGTTGTGCAGGAAGAGCAGCGGGATGTTGTTCTTGTTGCTGAGCTGGATGAACTGCGTGCCCTTGTTGGCGCTCTCGCTGAAGATGACGCCGTTGTTGGCGAGGATGCCCACGGGATAGCCGTGGATCTTCGCCCAGCCGCAGACCATGGTACTTCCATACTCGGGCTTGAACTCTGTGAATTCACTGCCATCAGTAAAACGCATGATCAGCTCGCGGACATCGAAGGGCGTTTTCACATTGGCGGGCACCACGCTCAAGATCTCTTCCGCATCGAACTTCGGTTCGGCGATGGGGCCTTGGGGAACGAGGTGCGGCGTTTCCACGTTCACCCACTGCATCAGTTCGCGCGCGATGCGGATGGCGTCCTGCTCGTCCTCGGCGAGGTAGTCGCTTACGCCGGAAACGCGGCTGTGCATCTCGGCTCCGCCAAGTTCCTCATCAGTACTCTCTTCGTTGGTGGCCATCTTCACCAATGGCGGACCGGCCAAGAAGACCTTGGCGGCCTTCTTCTGGAAGATGGAGAAGTCGCTCATGCCGGGCACGTAGGCGCCGCCGGCCGTAGCGTTGCCGAAGACGACAGCGATCGTCGTCATGCCCATCTTGCTGCGCTGGGTGATCTGGCGGAAGGTCTCGCCGCCATAGTTGAACACCTTATCCTGGTCGGTGAGGTTGGCGCCGCCGCTCTCCACCATGTTAATAGTGGGCAGTCGGTTCTCTTCGGTGATGTACCCGATGCGTAGCGCCTTCATCAGCGTGGCATGATCCACCGAGCCACCCTTGCGCGTGCCAACGTTGGCGTTGATCATGCAAAGCTTGCCTTGCACGATGCCGATGCCACTGACGTTGGTGCCTCCCGCACCGAATCCGCCCTTCACGCCCATACCTGCCAATGGCAGCAACTCCAAGAAGGGACTGTCGCGATCGAGAAGCAGTTCAATGCGTTCGCGGGCTAGGAGCTTGCCGCGCTTGCGGGCTTTCTCGATCGTTTCGGGCTTGCCTTGGAAACGGCTTTCCTCCAAGTGACCGCCGAGCTTTTCAAGCAGCTTCAGCATAGCCTCGCGGCTGGCGCGGGCGCTTTCGGCGGCAGTGTTCATGGTGCTGTGCAGAACGGCCATGGTTCAGAAGGTGAAATTGTGGGCGGTTTCCATGCGGAGCGGCTCACCGAGGTTGTTGAAGTAGTCTTCGCCGAAGAAGGCCTTGAAGTCCTTGAGGCCCTTGGCTGTGAGGTGCGGGATCAGCTGGCTCCAGATGATCTTCTCGCCGTCCTCTTGGCTCTGCTCGCCGCGGATCAATTGCTGGGACGACCAGTAGAAGGCGAGCATCCAAGTGATGAAGGCGATGTTGTGGTAGAGGCCGGGGAAAGGCTCTGGTTTCAGCGTGCCGCTCTTGATGGCGAAGGCAAGGGAGGCTTCGTTGTCGGCGATGGTCTTGCGGGTCATCTCGCGGAAGCGTTCCTGAACAGCAGGGTGGTTCAGCAGCAAGGGGTTCAGGAAGAGGAAGGCGTATTCCTGCTGATACTTGTAGTAGAGCTGCACCTCGTTGTGTAGGTTCTCGAAGCTGGGAAAGGGACGGAACTTGCGGCGGTCCTCCTCGATGCGTTCCCACATTTCGGCCACAATGGCCTCCAGCAGCGCATCCTTGTTCGTGTAGTGGTAGGCCAGGTTGCCCCGGCTCATGCCCAGCTCGGTGGCTAGTTCGTGCAAGCTCACCGCGTCGTAACCACGCTGGTTCAAGACCTCTTTGGCCTTCTCGATGATGAGTTCTTTGGTGTCGCGTGCCACGGCTTCTTAGTCTGAACCGACCACGAAGTTAGTCGGCTTTGACTAATACGCAAGCATAACCGAAAATGTTGGCGGGATATGGACACAAATGGACAGGGATGGACGCTGCGTAGCGTCCATCCCTGTCCAAGCCATTGATCGGCTTAGAGACTTACGGGAATACCCTGCAGGATATCCAAATACTTGGTCGCCATCAAGTACTGGTATCTAGCATTGATCAGATCTGCAGCGTTGCGGTTCAAGCGGGTTTTGGCGGTGCTTAGTTCAATGGAAGTGACCGCACCAGCTTTGAAGCGCTCCTCGGTATAGTCCAATGCCAAGGTGCCCGCCTCTAAAGCACGCTCGGCCGCTTGGTACTGGCGGAAAGAATTACGCTGCATCACCAAGGCATCGAGAACGCTGCGCTGGAGGTCGTTGCGCACAGCCAGCACTCGGTTGCGGCTCTGGTCTTGGCGGATGCGTGCTTGTGCGACACCATTGCGCTGACGCATGTTGTTGAACAGGGGAACACTCAAGGTAAGTCCTATCGATTCGTTCAGGTTCTGGTTCAACTGATCTCCGAAGGGTGTCAGTTCGCTTTGGAAGTTCAATGGCACCGTGAACACCGTTTCGCCACCAGAGGTGAAGCCAAAAGGTACCGGCGTGCCCAAGGCGGGTTCACCGATCACGCGCCTGTTCAATCCTGAAAAACCTGTGCCGGCCGAGGCGTTGAAGGAAAGGCTGGGCAGCATGAGACCCTGCGCAATGGAGACGCCCTTTTCGGCGCTTGCCAGATCAAGTCCGGCTTTGGCGTAGGATGGGTTATTTTCCAGCACCGTCGCAAGGACTTCTTCTGCGGAAGCGGTGGGTTCTGCAATGCTAAGCGTGGAGATCTCTGGGGCTTGGACGTCGAAAACGTAGATCTCATCGAGTTCCAGTTGTAGTCCACGACCCAAAGCCAGCAGGCGCTGGTCATGCTGGCTCTGTAGGTCGGTGATGGCGAACTCTTCCTGAGCCAGTTGGGAGCGCAATACCAAGAGTTCGGCTTGTGCCAACCGCCCGCCTTCCACCAATGCCTCGGTGAAGCCGATCTGGATCCTTGTGGTGGCCGTCTGTGCCTCTGCCGCCTTGATCTGTTCGCGCAAACCCACTACATCCAAAAAAGCCTGCACCACCTCTAAGCGCACATCATTCAACACCGCCTCGCGGGCTTGTTCGGCACTTTCGATCTCGATCCCTGCTTGGCGAATGCGATTCATTTTTCGCCCACCCTCGAACAAGGAGAAGGTGCTTTGAACGAAGAAGTTGTTGGTACGGACACGATCGTTGGCGAAGGTGTTCGTGAAGCGGTCTACCACCCGACCGAAGTTGTAACCGTGGGTGGCCACGCCATTCAAGTCCGGAAGGATATCCCACTTGGATTGGTCACGCGCAATGGTGGCCAATTCCTGATCCAGCATAGCGTTCAGTACAGAGAGGTTCCGTTCTTCAGCAAGCTGTATGCACTGCTCCAAGGTGTATACCTTCTGGGCATGTAGGCCGAGTGCGGCAAAAAAGAAAAGACAAGCAGTAAGTAGACGCATGGCGATCGGTTCGACTTGCTAAGCGGCTACCGGGCAGACCTGTCGCCTCTGAACAAGAACACAAAACTATCGGGACGTACGGGGACCGAAATGCGCTTGTGATGAACGGCAGGGAATGATGGCAAGAGGCGATACGACGCGGATCGCAGCCATTGCTGACCGCTTCGTTGAAGGGGCCCGCGCAATACCGAAGGAGCGTAGAAAAAGACTCTTGAACAAGCCTTCGGAACTGGGTCTCACATACCGATGACCTTGATCTCGACCCGCCGGTTGGCCTCGCTCTGTTCCTTGTTCTTCGGCTCCGGAAAGAGCATCTTGCTGTTGCCATATCCCACGTAGGTCATCCTGCGGGGGCCGATGTCGTTCACCAAAAGAAAGTCATACACGGTCTTGGCCCTATCCGTGCTCAACTCAATGAACTCCTTGGTATTCTTGAAGGTGGGGCCATTCACGTGCCCTTGGATCTCGATGCTCACCGTTGGATTCTCCGACATGAACTGCATCAACATGAGCATTGAAGCTTCGCTCTGGCGCATCACCTTGGTATCGTTGCCCACGAAGCGGATATCGTCCAAGATCACCTGCTCGCCAGGTGCGATCGGTGTCAACTTGACTTCCACATTCACTTCAGGGTCGGAAATGCCCTTCACCTTTTGGCGGTGGAACATGTAGCCCTTGCGCACACAGCCGATCCGCAAATTGCGGTACACATCCATCTCGAACGCATAGGCGCTCTTGCCTTTGGCCCCGATCACTTTATCGAAGACCATTCCGTCGATGGTGAGATCTGCTTCGAGCGGCTTGCCCGTTGAGCCATCGACAATAACGATGTTGAGCTTCTGCTTGGCTTTGCTTTTCTCTTCCTCAACAGGTTCCGGCGGAGGAGGTGGATCATACTTGAAACGGATCGTGTATCCGCCAAGGGGTCGCTCCTGGTAGTCTACAACGAGATAGAACAGCGCACCTGCCTCCACCTCGATGGCACGGCTGAAGCTGCTGCCCACACCGCTTCGCACATAGTCATCAGCAGCATCCTTGCTCAGGCCGCATTTCGAACCGATGCTCTTGTTATTGCGCGAAATGTTGCTGCGCACAGGCACAACTTGCCTTGTTGCGACCTTGTCACAAATGCCTGGGATCGATCCCGGAAAAAGCAGGAAGTCGATGTCGTCCTCAATGTTGTCCGGAATGATGTCGAAGGTGAGTGTGGTGCTATGTGGAACCCTGAATTTGTACCAGGTGGTGTGGTGCTCTCGCTCGAACCACTGATGGTCTTCTTTCGGGTTCTCTTTGATCTCCAGCTTATTCCCGAATCCACGCACGGCATGGGGCTGGTGGAATACCGTATCGCCAATGGCGATGGCACCAGAGCAGTCGCCATTGTCCTGTGTAAGTGTTCCGGTCATCTGCCCTGATAAAGGCGCGGAAGACCAAAGCAGGAGTAAAGCGAAGAGGGAACAAAAATTCTTCACGGCCCCTGCTTACGAGGAAACGTGTTCCAGGGTTCGTTGGCTGGGTAGCTTGCGCATCAACGCTTCAACGTGTCGACGATCACCCCCACAGTGCAGACATCGACCCGCGCTCCGCTCGAATTGCCATGGTCGACCACCGCGCATAGGGGCATACCCGTGGATCTGCTTCGACCTGGAACGACCACAAGGAATTCGAACCTCTACGATGCCTTGTTCGATGCAGAACTAAGGTTAAGCGATCCTTCGAATGTCCGAGAACAGTCCCAATACTGCATCTTCTGTCAAACCACTTCACGGAGGATGAGGACCAAGCTGAATAGCGCACTTGAAGACCTGACCAAGCTTCGTAGATCTTTTGATGTTTAGTGTGAACAACCAGTTGGCTGTAAGCGGAAAAAGAGAATGGCGCTCGCGGTAGTGCTGAAGCATGATCACCTCACCAGCCGATCATGCGGTACTCATAAAGCATTGATGGCAGGTCCTACTCGAACAAGGTCCCTGGCTTCGCACTGGGCACACGCCCTAGGTGCCTGTATGCCCGATCTGTAGCCAGGCGCCCGCGTGGCGTGCGCTGCAGGTAGCCTTCCATGATCAGAAAGGGTTCGTACACTTCTTCGATGGTGCCAGCCTCTTCGCCCACGGCGGTGGCCACTGTGCTCAAGCCCACTGGTCCTCCCCCGAACTTGTCGATTATAGCGCCTAGGATGCGGTTGTCCATCTCGTCCAGACCATGCGCATCCACGTTCAGGGCTTTCAAGGCGTGTTGCGCGATGGGCAGCTCAATGGTGCCGTCGCTTTGGATCTGTGCAAAATCGCGCACACGGCGCAGCAGTGCGTTGGCGATGCGCGGAGTACCCCGACTGCGCCGCGCGATCTCGTCGGCCGCCTCATCGATGATGGGCACGTTCAGTAGGCTCGCGCTGCGCTTGATGATGCCTTTCAGTGTGGCCGCATCGTAGTAGTCCAAGCGGCTATTGATGCCGAAACGGGCGCGCAATGGAGCGGTGAGCAGGCCGCTGCGCGTGGTGGCTCCCACCAAGGTGAAAGGGTTTAGCGCGATCTGTACGGTGCGTGCATTGGGTCCCGAATCGATCACCAGGTCGATGCGGTAGTCCTCCATGGCGCTGTAGAGGTATTCTTCGATAACCGGCGTCAGGCGGTGGATCTCGTCGATGAAGAGCACATCGTGCGGCTCCAAATTGGTGAGCAGGCCGGCCAAGTCGGCAGGCTTGTCCAGCACGGGCCCGCTGGTGATGCGGATGCCCACACCCATCTCTTGCGCAATGATGTTTGCCAGAGTTGTTTTGCCCAAGCCGGGCGGGCCGTGCAGCAGCACGTGGTCAAGTGCTTCGCCGCGCTGCTTGGCGGCTTGCACAAATACCTTCAGGTTGTCGGTAACGGCCCTTTGCCCTGCGAACTCTCCGAACTGGCGGGGACGCAGCACCTGCTCCAATTCCTTGTCGGAGGTGCTGTGCTGTTCGTGGCGGACATCGAAAGGCTCTGGCATGGCTGTCAAAGGTAGACCGGGACGCCGCGCGGATCACTCCCGATCGGGGTTGAAGTCCCGCCAAAGATCTCCGAAGAATACCCGTAAGCCAAAGGTGTAGATCGGTGCGCTAAGGTTCTCGCCAAGCTTGTCTCCGGTCTGCCACACCAGTCGGAAACCCCAACCACCCGACAGGGCGAAGTACTTCCAAAAGCGATACTGCACGGTCATAGCTGGCTCGTAGATCAGCAGACCTGTACGCTGGTAGCGTTGTTTGCGGCCTTCTGCATCCCGGTATATCCGCGATGCGCCTCCGATCCCGAACTGCACAGGCAGCCGCACTTCCCAAGGACCGCGTTGGTAGAACGCATAATCCACGTAGGGTGACAGATAGCCCACGCGCAGCCGAAGCGTGGTCAAACCCAAGCCTTCCACAGACTCTTCGCGCAGCACAGGGGTAAAGAGAAAGCTGTAGCCCAGCCCGTACTGGAATCGCCCGCCGTGCTCAAGCCCGATCTTGGCGCCCATGATGCGCACATTCCGATTGCTTACGAAGCTGCCCCGGATGTCCAACTTCGCAACCATGCGCGGCTGTTCTTTTGTGAATAGGCCAATGCTATCCAGCAACTGGGCCTGCACCTCCAACGCAGACACACACACCACAACAATGACCAATGCACGCATGTCCAAAAAGCGGAATGTCCGCCACCAAAGGTGCGGACATTCCAACTAGTTGCCGACCGGGCGATGGCTTCGTCTAATGCTCTTCCTCACCTTCTTCGAGCGGTACGGTCTGCGGCACGAAGTCCTCTTCCTTGCCGGGCTTGCTGTAGTCGTAGGCCCAACGGTGTACCACAGGCAGCGGGCCAGGCCAGTTGCCGTGCAGGTGCTCAACGGGTGTGGTCCACTCCAAGGTGTTGCTCTTCCACGGGTTCTGCACGGCCTTGGGGCCACGCCAGATGCTGTAGAAGAAGTTGTAGGTGAAAACGATCTGCGCCAACGAACCAACGATGGCGAACACGGTGACCAGCACGTTCAAGTCCATGACGCTGTCCAGGAAGGGAAACTCCGTGAAGCTGTAATAGCGGCGAGGAGCACCAGCTAGGCCGATGAAGTGCATGGGGAAGAACACGCCGAAGGCGCATACGAAAGTCACCCAGAAGTGCGCATAACCAAGCCTCGTATTCATCATCCTGCCGTACATCTTGGGGAACCAGTGGTAGATGCCGGCGAACATGCCGAAAATAGCACTCATGCCCATCACGATGTGGAAGTGGGCCACCACAAAGTAGGTATCATGTACGTTGATGTCGAGTGCGCTATCGGCCAGAATGATCCCTGTGAGACCACCTGCGATGAAGGTCGCCACTAGACCAATGCCAAAGAGCATGGCCGGTGTGAAGATGATGTTGCCTCGCCACAAGGTGGTTATGAAGTTGAACACCTTCACTGCAGATGGAATGGCGATCAGCAGCGTGGTGGCCACGAACACGCTGCCCAGAAAGGGGTTCATGCCGGTGATGAACATGTGGTGTCCCCAGACGATGAAGCTCAGGAAGCCGATCGCGAGAATGGACCCGATCATGGCGCGGTAGCCGAAGATCGGCTTGCGCGAGTTGGTGGCAATGACCTCAGAGGCGATGCCCAACGCAGGCAACAGTACAATGTACACCTCGGGGTGGCCCAAGAACCAGAACAAGTGCTGGTAAAGGATCGGGCTGCCACCCACATGATCCAACGACTCACCAGCAATATAGATGTCGCTGAGGTAGAAGCTGGTCCCCATGGTACGATCCATCAAGAGCAAGAGGGCCGCACTTAGCAGCACAGGAAAGCTCAGGATACCCAGAACAGCGGTCACGAAGATCGCCCACATGGTAAGCGGCAAGCGGGTCATTTTCATGCCCTTTGTGCGCAGGTTCAAGATGGTGGCCACGTAATTCAGGCCGCCCATCAGTGAGCTGGCAATGAACAAGGTCATGCTAACCAGCCAAAGGGTCATGCCAGCACCTGAACCTGGAATAGCTTGGGGCAGTGCGCTGAGCGGCGGATAGACTGTCCATCCGCTGGAAGCGGGCCCGCCTTCCACAAAGAGCGAGGACAACATGACCACGCTGCTTAGGAAGAAGAACCAATAGCTGAGCATATTGATGAAGCCCGATGCCATATCGCGGGCGCCGATCTGCAAGGGAATGAGCAGGTTGGCAAAAGTGCCACTAAGCCCACCGGTAAGCACGAAGAACACCATGATGGTGCCGTGGATCGTGACCAACGCCAGGTACATGTTCGGGTCCAACACACCTCCAGGAGCCCATTTTTCGCCCAGAAAGAAGTTGGTGAATGCGAAGCCTTCGCCTGGCCAAGCAAGCTGGAGGCGGAATATGAGGGACATGATCACCGCCACCCACGCCATGAATATGGCCGTGACCAGGAATTGCTTCCCGATCATCTTGTGGTCCTGAGAGAAGATCCACTTCGAGACGAAACTTTCCTCGTGGTGGTGGGCGTGATGGCCTGCGTCAGTGGTGTGGGCACCCATGGTGTTCACTTGCGTTACGTTCAATTCGTGGCGTTCCCGGCCTGTGCGACTTCAGCGGGCGACGCAATTATCTCAACCGCTTCTCCCTCCTTAGCTGGAGCAGCTCCTTCTTCCTGTTTCGGGGCCGTAAATGGCTTCTTCATGGCCTCGGCATACCAGACATTG
>Ga0105045_10006300_pt1 | contig 10500 bp, 8 predicted proteins | sample MAT02_FD_78089 | JGI IMG/M metagenome (GOLD analysis project Ga0105045, IMG submission 78089) | Freshwater microbial communities from Lake Fryxell liftoff mats and glacier meltwater in Antarctica - MAT-02 (megahit assembly) | ecosystem: Environmental > Aquatic > Freshwater > Ice > Liftoff... | reverse complement strand
GCGGCCCCGTGCAAGCGGGGTTTTCACCGCTACCAACGAAATGGACTGCCACAGTCATCGAGAAGAGCGGGGCGTTCGCCAAGATCCAAGGCACTACGGAACTGACCCTCGCCGTAACCTTGGATGTCAACAATCCGAGCCGGGGGACTTTCCATGGCCGAATCCAACCGGGTGTAAGTTTACCCGTCGCGCCGCCCCTCAAGGGTTGGCTGGCCGGTCAGGTTCAAGTCGAACAAACCGACCCGCGGATCGCCGACCTCGTGCCGAGGCAATTCCTCAGCGGTACTGCGAAATTCGATGGGTTGGGGCGGGTGAAGGTGGAAGGATTCGTCCAAGGCGTAGGCTTCATGCCCCAAGGCCAAGCGACCGGCATGCTCACGCTCACCAAGATCGGTGACCCAAACAGTACGATCACCTTGAAACTGACGGGCCCTCTCACTCGGGGTGGCTCGGCGTTACCCACGAAATGGACTGCCACGATCATCGATCAGTCCGGGGCGTTCGCCAAGTACGGAGGCTCAATGAACCTCACCCTCACCCTAGCTTACAATGCATCGAATCCGAGCCGGGGAACCTTCCACGGCTGGATTTAAGAATCACCCGAACGCTTCACTCAGTAGCGAATCGCATTCGGCATTCGAGTTGACTTATTTCGGTCACTCGCCGATACTTAATGCATGGTTCACGCGGCGATCACACTTTGGTTCGCGATTACGACCCTCCTCGGGCCGTGGGTGTGCTGCTGCTCGCTTGCCAACCCCGCGCACCCTACGGTTACTTACGGCCAAACCGCCCCAACGTCGAAGCCCACGAAGTCGTGCTGCCATCAGGAAGCCCCGCCGAGTGGTGAAAACGGCAAGCCAGAACCGGGCAAGCCGTCGAAGTGCCCGTGCGAACACCCCAAGCCGGTTGTGTCGCTTGCCGCGACTGGCACCGCGACTGCTGATCTCGCCGCCCAACTGAATCTGCTCGACGTTCTCTGCGTATGGCTGCTGGCGTCGTTCACATTCGATTCACCCGCGGTCGCCTCGGCCTCAGCCTACACGTCCCCGCCGTTCGCCAAACTCGCAGGCCGCGACATGCTCGCGGCCTATTCCCTCTTGCGCTGCTGAACCCTTCTTCGGACGCCCCCACCGCGTTTTCCCCGACTTTTGACCCGCCGCGGTGTGCCCAATCAGCGTCTCGCATTCCTTGGAATCGCCGCGTCGTTCGACGCGCGTTCCACGCATCGTTCCCTTTTTGATTCCCACCCGACCGCAGGCGTCCGTTGCCGCGTATCGCTACTCGAACTGGAGGGCCATCATGGTCCGTTCCCTGCGTTTTGTTTCCTTCGCCAGTGCGGTGACTGCGGCCCTCGTCGTGGCGGGCTGTTCCAACCCGACCGCAGCCCCCACGTCGGAACCATCGAAGACCGCCCCCGGCACAACCGCCCCTGCCCCGAAGGGGGACGGTGATCACGGGCACAAGGCGACCGCCCACGGTGGAATCGTGGTGCCCATCGGCAGCGACAGCTACCACGCCGAGGCGGTGTTCGAGAAGGGCGGCATTCTGCGGCTGTTCACGCTCGGCCAGAACGAGGCCGCCGTTATCGAAGTCGAGGCCCAGCCGTTGACCGGGTACGTCAAGGTCGAGGGCGGCATGGAGTCGGAGTCGTTCGTCCTCGCCCCGAAGCCGCAGCCCGGCGACAAAGATGGCATGACCTCGCTGTTCGTCGGCCACCTGCCCAAGGACGTGGCCGGGAAGAATGTCGAGGTGACGATCCCGGCCATCCGCATCGGCAACGAGCGGTTCCGCATCGCGTTCAAATCCGTGCCCAATCCCGGCGAACACGGCATGCCCTCCAAGGTTGCCGACGATGAGGAGCAGAAGCTCTTCCTGACGCCCGGCGGGAAGTACACCGAGGCCGACATCAAGGCCAACGGCGGTGTCGTCGCGTCCGTGAAGTTCAAGGGCTACAAGGCCGAACACGACCTGAAGCCGAAGAGCGGTGAGAAGATTTGCCCCGTCACCTCGACCAAGGCCAACCCGAAGTTCTCCTGGGTGATCGACGGCAAGACCTACGAGTTCTGCTGCCCGCCGTGCGTGGACGAGTTCGTCGCCCTCGCCAAGGAGAAGCCGGGCGAGATCAAACCGCCCGAGTTCTACCGCCAGAAGTGACAACCATTCTTTCAAGGAGCGATTCGATGATTCGTTTACGACCGATGGCCATCACGGGACTCGTCGCCGCATTGGCGATCCTCACCGGGTGCAATAAGGACACGCCCACATTCAAGGCCGACTCAACGGTAGGCCCAACGAAACCCACCGGCACCCCCACCGACGACGTGGCAATCGAGCGGGCCAAGCTCGATCCGGCCGACCGCGCTTTGGTCGAGGCCCAAGAGTGGTGCGTAATCTCGACCGACGAGCGGCTCGGCTCGATGGGTGCGCCTCTCAAGCTCGATATCAAGGGCCAGCCAGTCTTCGTCTGCTGCAAGGGTTGCGAGCGGAAGGCCGAGGCCGACCCGGACAAGACACTGGCGAAGGTCGAGGAGTTGAAAGCCAAGGCGAAGGTGCAAAAAGAAGCGAAGCCGTAGCGACTCATTGGGTGGCACAATGGAATTGAGGGGGAGATGAAGAACCCGACGATCGTCCGATCGCACACGCGAGTGGCCCGGAGCGCCGCTCTCGCGTCGGTTTGCCTGCTCACCTTCGCCGTGGGTGTGCTGCTGGCCCACGAAGGGCACACCCCGCTGCCGTCCAAGGGGGCGGAAGTGGATGTGGCGAAGGGGTTCATCCGCCTCAGTGCCAACGCCCGGACGGCCTTGGATGTGCAGTCCGCCGAGATCGGCACTGTGCCGCCGCCGGAAACGGTTTTGGCCTCCGCGACGCTCGTTACCCCGTGGAAGCGGCACGCCTTTGCCGTCAGCTGGCTGCCGGGGCGGATCGTCGCCCTCCACGCGAAGCCTGGGGATCGTGTGGAAGCCGGCAAGGTGCTGGCGGACGTGCAGAGCCAAGAGTTGGAGACGCTCCAATTGGAGGTTCAGACCGCCCGCACCGAGGCGAAACTCGCCGACCAGGTTTACCAGAGCCTAAAGGAGTCTACCGGGGCAGTTCCCGAGCGGGACATACTGAACGCCGAGGTGCAACTCCAACAGGCCCGCAACGCCCTCGAACTGGCGAAGGTGAAGTGGCTCGCCCTCGGACTGCCACGCGACACCCTCGATGCCCTCCTTGCTGGCATGGCCACGCCGACGCCAACTCTCCCGATCCGCACGCCTGTCGGTGGCACGGTCATCCACGCCGATCTGTCCGTAGGCAAGGTGGTCGAGCCGGGCGAACACCTCTTCGAGGTGATCGACCTCTCGACCGTCTGGGCCAGGGTCGGGGTGTTGGAGAAGGACACCACCCGCGTTGCCCCCGGCCTGCCGGTCGAGGTCCGGCTGACTGCATATCCGGGTGAGGTGTTCCGCGGCACCGTCGCCGTTGTCGGCCAGTACCTCGACCCGGCCACCCACCTGAACGACGTGTGGGTCGAGTTCCAGAACTCTGCCGGGAAGGAACGGCTGCTGCCGGGGATGTACGGCCAGGCCCGCATCGAGTTGCCCGCCGCGACGGGGACCAAAACGGTGCCGTTCACCGCGCTGGTGAACGACGGCGTGGATCGGTTCGTGCTGGTCGAAGAGGCGAGTGCTGCCGGCGTATCCGAGTTCCGCAAGAAGAGCGTGGTCGTCGTCCGCGAGACGCCGACCACCGTCGTGGTGCGATCCCCGGATCTATTCCCGGGCGACCGTGTCGTGACGCGGGGCGGGCACGAACTCGGCACCTTCTTTGCGCCCGGCGTCCTGCGGCTCTCCCCGGAATCGGCCCGGACCATCGGGCTGCGGGTCGAACCGGCGAAACTCGAACCGGTCGAGACGGTGGTCGAGGTGCCGGGGGCGGTGGAATTGCCCCCCGACCGCCGCAGTGTGGCCACCTCCCGGCTGCCCGGTGCGATCCGGTCGATCAACGTGGACCGCGGGCAGCGGGTCAAGGCGGGAGACGTGCTGGCCGAGGTGTTCAGCCTCGACCTGCTGAACCTTCAACTCGACCTTCTCCGCGAACACCTGGCCACCGACCTCGCCGGCCAACAACTCGCCCGCCTGAAGGGGGCCATGGATTCGGTTCCGAAACGCCGGCTGGTCGAGGCCGAGGCGGCGGCCACGTCCGCGACGAACAAGCGGGACAGTGTGCGGCGGCGGCTCGAACTGGCAGGGCTGTCCGCCGATCGAGTCGACGCCCTGCTGAGGCGGCAGGAAGTTGCTCCGGCCCTGCCGGTGAGGGCGACAGTCGCTGGAACGGTCGTCGCCTTCGACCGCGTCATCGGCCAGTCCGTACGGGCCGACGAAGCCTTGTTCGAGGTCCACGACCTCGCCGGGCCGTGGGTCGAGGGGTTCGTGTCTGAACAGGAACTGACCCGCGTCCGGGTCGGCCAGTCGGCCCGCGTCCGCTTCGTCGGCAATCCGGGTATCGTGCTGGAGGGCAAGGTGGCCCGCAGCGGGCGGACGTTCGGCACCACTCACCGGACGCTCTCCGTGTGGGTCGAACTTGACCGCGAGCCGCCGACCCCATTGCGGCACGGCCAAATGGCCCGCCTCGCCTTGACGGTTGAAGCCCCCCCGCCAGTGCTTGCCGTACCGCTCGGTGCCGTCCTCCGCGACGGCACCCGGACGTTCGTCTTTGTCCAGACCGGCGATAGGTTCGAGCGGCGGGAAGTCACCCTCGGGCGGGCCGACGACCGCTTCGCCGAGGTCGAGTCCGGGCTGCGGGCGGGCGAACCGATCGCCGTCACCGCCGCGGACGAGTTGAACACGGCCTGGGCGTCAGTCCGGTAACGGGGAACCCATGCTCGACCGCGTTATCGCCTTTTCCTTGAAGAACCGCTGGCTGGTGCTGCTCGCCGCGTTGGTCGTGGTCGTCGCTGGTACCTACCGTCTGCGGCACATGCCGGTGGACGTGTTCCCCGACCTCAACCGGCCCACGGTCACGGTCATGACCGAGGCACCCGGCCTCGCCCCCGAGGAAGTCGAGGTGCTGGTCACCCGGCCCTTGGAGTACCAACTGAACGGGGCGACCGGGGTGCGGCGGGTGCGGTCGGCGTCGGGCATCGGGCTTTCGGTCGTGTGGATCGAGTTCGATTGGGGCACGGACATCTACCAGGATCGGCAGGTGGTATCGGAGAAGTTGCAACTGGCCCGCGAGCGGCTGCCCGCCGATGCGAAGGTGGTCATGGCCCCGATCTCGTCCATCATGGGCGAGGTGATGATCGTCGCCGTCCGCTCTTCCGAGCCGGGCACCGCGCCCCAGGAGAAGCTCGACAAGGCGATGCAACTGCGGACACTCGGGGAGTTCACCATCCGCAACCGGCTGCTCGCTGTCGAAGGCGTGTCGCAAGTCACGGTGATGGGTGGGGTGTTGCGGCAGTACCAAGTCGTCACTTCGCCCGACCGCCTCGCGGCGCAAGGCGTCACGTTGGAGCAACTGACGAAGGCCGCCGAGAACGCCAACGTGATCGCCGGCGGCGGGGTGATGGAGCGAACGCAGGAGGAACAGCTGATCCGCATCAGCGGCCAGAGCCTCGCCTTGGACGACATCGGTGAGACGCCGGTGGTGTGGCGGGACAAGCGGCCCGTGCGCATTCGGGACGTGGCCGATGTGCGTTTCGCCGGCCCGGTGCGGCGGGGCGACGGCGGGGTGCGGATCCGTGGCCCGGACGGGGTGGTCGGCGGCGATGCCGTCATCTTGGCGATCCAGAAGCAGCCCGGGGCGAACACACTGGAGTTGACGCCGAAGATCGACGCGGCCCTCGACCAACTCCAGCGCGAACTCCCGCCGGACGTGAAGATCGAGCAGCAGATTTTCCGCCAGGCCGACTTCATCCGGGCCGCTATCGACAATGTCATCGAGGCGATCCGCGATGGCACCCTTTGGGTAGTGCTGATTCTGTTCCTGTTCCTGGCCAACTTCCGCACCAGTTTCATCACCCTGACCGCGATCCCGCTCTCCGTGCTCGTCACCGCCTTGGTGTTCAACTTTCTCGGGATCACCATCAACACGATGACCCTCGGCGGGATCGCCGTGGCGATCGGGGAACTGGTCGATGACGCCGTGGTGGACGTCGAGAACATCTACCGTCGGTTGAAAGAGAACAATCGGAAGGCCGCCCCCGACCCGCCGCTCAAGGTGGTCTTCCGGGCGTCGAGCGAGGTTCGCAACTCCGTCGTCTACGCCACCCTCATCGTGTGCCTGGTGGTGCTGCCGCTGTTCGTCTTGACCGGCTTGGAAGGGCGGATGTTCGCGCCACTCGCCCTTGCTTACGTCGTCTCCCTCGTCGCCTCCTTGGTCGTGTCGCTCACGGTGACGCCCGCCTTGGCGTCGCTCCTGCTCCCGCGTGCCCGGTTCATGAGGCGCAAGGGCGACCCGCCCCTGCTCCGGGCCTTGAAGTGGCTCGATGCTAAGGTCATCCGGTGGGCGTTGCGGCACCCGCGGAAGATTCTCGTCGCCGCCGCCGTCCTCGCCTTCGGGTCGAAGTTCGTCGTTCTGTGGATGGGGTCGGAGTTCTTGCCGCCCTTCAACGAAGGGACACTGACGGTCAACGTCCAAACCCGACCGGGCACCGGCTTGGAGGAGAGCAAGCGTGTCGCGGAGCGGGCCGAGGTGCAGTTGTGGGAAGTCCCCGAGGTGGTGGCCGTGGCCCGGCGGACGGGGCGGGCCGAGCAGGACGAACACGCCGAGGGGGTGAACACGTCCGAACTCGAAGTCCGGCTGACCCCGCACGAACGCCCGAAGCCGGGCTTTGGCTACGCCCTCCTGCGGGCGGTGCCGGGGCTGCACGGGCGGGGCATCGAGACGACCGGGCGGCCCCACGACCAAGTCCAAGCCGACATCCGCGACCGGCTCTCGAAGCTGCCCAACGTCAACGTGAACGTCGGCCAGCCGATCAGCCACCGACTGGATCACTTGATGAGCGGGGTTCGCGCCCAAGTGGCGATCAAGGTGTTCGGAGACGACCTGCGGGAACTGGTGACTGCGGCCTACGACATCCGCGACCGCATCGGCGCGATCCCCGGAGTGGTCGATCTCCAAGTCGAGCCGCAGGAGAACATCAAGCAGGTGCGGCTGGAAGTCGACCGGAAAGCCGCCGCCGAGTACGGCCTGGCCCCCGGGGAGGTAGCCCGGCTGCTGGAGACGGCGTACAAGGGGCGGGTCGTCTCGACGGTGCTCGACCGGGATCGCTACTTCGACTTGGTCGTGTGGTACGACGAAGCATCCCGCTCCGATCGAGCGGTGATCGGCCAGACGATCCTCGACACCCCATCGGGCCGGAAGGTCGCGCTTTCCCAGGTAGCCCGCGTCCTCGACGCCCGCGGCCCGAACACGATCAACCACGAACACGTCCAGCGGCGGGTGGTGGTGGCGTGCAACGTTCAGGGCCGCGACCTGGGCAGGGTAGTCGAAGACATCCAGCGGGAAATCCGCCCGGTCGAGGGCAAGCTCCGTACCCTGCCGGGCAGCTACCGGGTGGAAGTCGGCGGCCAGTTCGAGGCACAGCAGCAGGCGAACACGCTCCTGTTCTGGCTGTTCTGGGCGGTCCTGTTCGGAGTCTTCATGCTCCTGTGGAAGTGCTTGAACTCTTGGGTCGCGGCGGCGATGGTGTTGCTCATCAACATCCCGCTCGCCGCCCTCGGCTCCGTCGTCGCACTCCTGCTATTGAACCACCCGGACGCAACGGCACTGAAAACCGCCCCGTGGTGGCAGTGGCCGCAGGCGTGGGCTTCGGCGACGACGCTATCGGTAGCCCACTGGGTCGGGTTCATCGCACTCATCGGGATCGTCAGTCGCAACGGCATTATGATGATCGCCCACTACATCCACTTGCAAAAGGAAGAGGGCGAGGAGTTCGGGGACGCGATGATCGTCCGGGGCACCTTGGAGCGGCTGGCCCCCGTGCTGATGACGGCCCTGACGGCGATCATCGGGCTGATCCCGCTGGCGATGGGGGCCGGCCAAACGGGCAAGGAGATTCTGCACCCACTCGCCATCGTCGTGATCGGCGGCCTGATCGACGCGACGATCATGGATCAGATCGTCACCCCGGCGGCGTTCAAACTGTTCGGCAAGTACGTCTACCGGAAGCCCGACCCGGCGGCGGACGGCCAACCGACACCGGCGTGGGACGATGCGTGGCTGTACGAACCCGGGGTGGCGCAGGTGAACCGGCTCGACGAAAACCAAACGAAGAGGTGACCAGTCATGGCAACCGACCCCGTTTGCGGGATGACCGTCAATCCGGCGAACGCCTCGACTGCCGAGCGGAAGGGGGGCTTTGTTAGCCCGACGTGCCAGCGAGGGTTGCCAACTCGTGATCGCCTCCGTGGGCCACCATCGATTTGTCTTTCGAATGTGAGCGAACCGCGTTTGGAATCGGACACCAATTGCGGTTCCCGAACCACCACTGGCCTTCGCAACGTGACGATCAACAACAAAAACAAGGTTCATCCGACAAGTGCGTACTTCGCGCAATGTATGGAATAGATACGAAGGTTGAAGAATACCATGTCGCGGTAGCCGTAGGCTTGCCGTTGCAGCGTCTTGATCTTGTTGTTCACCCCCTCCAGCGGCCCTGTCGAAATCGGGCATCGGTGGTAGTTCAACAGCCCTTCCCGGTGCGACAGAAACGTGGCCGCCATCTTCTTCAACACCGACAACGTCGACGCCTCGGCCCGCCGGCACCAGTCGTCGAGGAACGCCGTCGCCGCGGCCAAGCTCTCCTGCTCCCAGAAGTGGCGGAACTCCTCTTTCATGGAGTAGGCCGTCGCCAGCGGTTGGTTGATTCGCAAGGCTTCGTCCAAACGCTGGCGTTCGGTGCGGCCGCTCTTATCCTTCTTGGTCGCATCGATGTTCTCGGAGTTCTTGAGGATCAGCCAGCGAGTGCCCTTGAAGAGCGTCTTTCCCAAAGGCCCTTCGGCTTCGCGTTGCAGTTCGCGACGGAACTCGGACAAGCGGTCGTTGAACAGTTTCACCACGTGGAAATGGTCGAAGACGTGGATCGCCTTGGGCAGGTTCTCGCGGACGGCGAGGGTGTAGGCCAGCGACATGTCGGTGGCCACCGCTTCGATCTTGGCGTGCGACGCTTTCAGCCTTTTCCAGAAGGGTTTCAGGGCGTCGGCCCCTTTGCCTTCGCCGAGGAACACGACCGCGCCGCTCATGAGATCGAGCACGACCGTGAGGTAGCGATGGCCGTGGCCGATGGAGATTTCGTCGATGGCGAGCCGCTTGAGCTTCTTGAGTTTGGGCTGGCCGAAGCGGGCCTGCAGGTTGCGTTTGAAGAGATCCTTGATGCTGTCCCATCCGACTTTCAAATGCTCGGCGACGGCTTGGATGGTCATGTGTTTGAGCAGGCCGAGGGCGTAGCGTTCGAAGGCGCGGCTGTAGCGGCGCAAGGAACTGGCGAAGCCGATGGCCGCTTGGCGGACGAGGCCGCACTTGCGGCAACCCAAGCGGGGCACGGGCAGGCGGAGTTCGATCGGTTTGCCGCCGATGGGCACGGTGCGGAAGGTGCGTTCTTGGGTGCCGCGTCGGATGACGTCCGGGGACTGGCAGTTGGAGCAGCGGTCGTGTTTGGGATCCTGTTCCAGGTGCAGGGTGATGACGCCGTCTTGGGTGGTGTTCCGCAGGCAGGTGTAGTTGCGGAATCCGAAGGCGTGATAGAGTAAAGTCGAGGACATGCCGTTCTCCTGAAGAAGGTGTGGTTACCCTTCATGAAACGGCATGTTCCTCATTCTGACTAGCTTCCAAGTACGCGAATGCCGGAAGAGCCACTTTTAACCGTTCAATTCATTCCCAACCGCCGTTTTCCCGGTCGCGCTGTTCGCAAAGACCGGGCGTCCTTGGGAATCGTAGCTCTGGAATTGGAGAACGTTCGGTTTGACCGGCGTCAGCGGAGCGGGCTTCGGGTCGGGGTACACCATCACAGGCAGTGTGCTTTGGGTTTCCCGATTGGGAGGGGTCAGGATGACGCCCTTGTTCCCCCAATCACCGGGGCGGGTCGTCCAGTGTTGGGCTTGGACATCGCCGACAGATGCCAGAACCACGAGGATGGAAAAGGCGGCTGTAAACACAGGGGTCGTGAACATGGGGAATACCTCGTGGATGGCCGGTCCGGCCATTGACTGAGCGACTCCGATGGTCGCCGTACTCAATGAAGCGGCAGATCCGAATCACTGCGGACAACAATCTCGGCGGAAACCGAAATAAGATTTCCGCTGTTCCCCATTTCCAAGTTTGCGAGGCAGCTTGAAGCGGGCATAGGGACGGCACGTTCCAAACTTTCTTCCCCCCGGCCCGAAATGGGCCGTCCTCTGCCTGTCTCCTTTTCCCTTTTTCGAGGAGTAGCCGTCTAATCTCTGCTGGACTTGGTATTCCCGAGATCGTCCGGATTCGGTTATTAATGGGGTCATGGAAGCCATCGAACAACTCAAG
>Ga0105045_10006298_pt1 | contig 10501 bp, 9 predicted proteins | sample MAT02_FD_78089 | JGI IMG/M metagenome (GOLD analysis project Ga0105045, IMG submission 78089) | Freshwater microbial communities from Lake Fryxell liftoff mats and glacier meltwater in Antarctica - MAT-02 (megahit assembly) | ecosystem: Environmental > Aquatic > Freshwater > Ice > Liftoff... | reverse complement strand
TTCGACCACCTCATGCAGGGCCGCACCACCATTGTCATCGCCCATCGCTTCTCCACCATCCGCAATGCCGCTACGATCCACGTGATGCAGGACGGTCGCCTTGTCGCCAGCGGATCCCATGAGCAGCTTCTTAGCGACCCAGATGGCCTCTATGCCCACCTTTACGAGCTGCAATATCATCGGCATGTAACCCTTTAGTCTACCAACCTCTGCTAGTTAAGGTAAGTTCGGGCAAATAATATTTCCCATTAGCTTTAAGTCTCAAAAAAGGACAAAATATCGAAAAAATCAACCATTCTGTTGACTATCTCCATTAGAAAATTTTGCAAATTCTTAAAATTCAAATTCGTGCCTAGGAAATCAAGAAAAGCCATAACCGCATTCTGTCGGAAACTTTCTAAATTTACCCAGTATCACACAGTCAGTCTATTTAGTAAGAGTGAGGTGAGCTAGATTTCTGGACCACGAAGCACCAGAATCCGCTCATGAATCCCATTAAACCACGAAAGCAGTATACTCCCGAGTTTAAGGCCCAGGCCATATAGCTGCTCGCTATTGATAGGCCAGTCTCCGAACTCGCCGAAGAACTCTGTGGCAGCGCCAAGCTCCTTTACTCATGGAAAGCAGCTCGCAGGGCGCGCGAGTGGGGAGCGAAGGTGGGCGAGCCGTAGGTGAAGACGCCGCAGCGGACGACTCACGCGCCCTGCGACGCGAAATAGCCCTCCTCCGCCAAGTGAATGAGATTTCAAGAAAAGCCGCAGTCATCCCCGGCACCAAAACCCAGCCGTAGATTGGATCGATGACTATTTGCGAAGTGATTCTTCGGCAGTGCTTTTAAAGCCTTTCCGTAACCAGTGGAAATGTAGGAATTGATAAAGGCGACTTCTCGTCTTTACCTTTGATGGCCCCAGGCTGACAGAGTTGTGGTTATAGAGGGAGGATAAAACAGTCATATCCTCTTCTGGAGCCGGGTGTCCCTCAACAAGCTGATTCACGATTCGGATCATGGCTTGCTTGACGGGTTCCAAATCCACAACCGGCGGAGACCACTCGATGTTCCGGAAGAACTTGGGTGTATAAACTGGAGTCAAACGGTTGATCGCGGTGAAACGGAGATTCGCATCTTTTCTAGCAACTACTACCGGTATGCCCATCGCCATGCAGGGACTCGCCACGTGCAACAAAGGGGTCACGACCAGAGTGGCTTCTCTCGCATAGAAGTCGAGCGTTTCGCGGGCCGTTTTGTCCGCCTCCGCGACCTCCGCATCCCCAAGTGGCAATCTTTTAACCGGTTTTCTCTGGAAGACAAATGATGACCGTTCCAGCAATGCTGGCGGGATGTATTGGAGAAGGGCACCTGGAAACTCGCCCGATCCCCGGCCAAAGGAAATGATCGTTTTGCCGTTTTCTGGATCAACCTTTCTTTTCTCGAGGGTGAGTGTGAGGCAACCAGTCACATAAGCTTTGATACCATGCTTGAGGAGAAGATCCTTCGTTGAATTGTCCCTGCATCCGATGGGTTCGTATCTTTTAAAAAGCTCCATGTTCTTGCGCAGGATTTCCGGGTAATCCGTGTTAAAGCCGAAAAACATCGGAGTGATGTGGGGCGACAGCGGGAAACAATGTGGGTAAAAACAGCCGTTCATTACCAGCTTGAGCGGCTCACCTTCGTAGTTCGCAAGATCATCCCGGTTTACCCCAACAATGTTGTGATCCGGAATGCCAAGCCTGTTTAAAAGTGATCGGATCGCAAGCGACTGGATGTTGTCACCGATGTTAATTGTCTCGTCGGCAGCCTCACCCTCTTCAGCCGCGAGAGCATTCCGATGGTTGTATTTGAACTCTAAATATCCGTATTTCATAAATCGACATTTTTAGACAGGGGCGGGAGAATATCCAGCCTACCGCATAGTTCAAACGCCAATTACCGGCGGAGCTATTAGACGTTGGTGCCAAACCCGAAGAGGCGCTGCTTGATTGCTTTAAGTGATTTTGAGAAACCACGGGAAGATGTAAAAATTTCTCCAGCTCCGCAATTTGATCCGCCAATCGGGAGCGTCGCAGCGCATTGTCCCCGGCGATCTTGGGCCAGAATGGCTCTAGGTCCAAGAGGCGGCCATCAAGAATCCTACGGCGCCAATGGTGCCTAACCCACCAAATTCCTCGTGGCAGCCTTTGGGCAAATATTAGTAAATGCTGTCGATCAAGTCATGATCTTCGATTCCAGGGGCCTCACGGCGATGGGAATACTTGCGCTTGACGCCGAAACTCGTGGTCAGTCGGTCGCCGTCCCGGTCAAACTTATCGATGAAACCCTTGCCAGCCGGAGTGGCGAATCAATGACCCGAAAGTTGGCGCTCATGCTATGCATCTCCTGCCCTTCCGAGCAACCGTAGGAAAGGATTCTTAATTTGCTGCAGTTCATCCCGATGCCGCGCTGTGCGAGTGACAACGCGGCACTTTCGAGGGTTTCTATTACCCGGGCTTTGTAGCCAAGATCTTTTCCGGCAATTCCAGTCGAAGCTTGCCCGTTGTCCTCTGCCGTGGTCGCCAGACAGTTCGAGTTCCAGCCGTGCAGACCCTAGTTTTCAGCGGCAAAGCAATTGACATTGACCTCGGTCGGAAAATCTGGAGATACGCAATGATTCAACCAGAAGTGGATAAGTTGTCGTCCCTAGTATAACCGGGTGAGCAAGTGCTAGAACAGCGGGGGCAAGGGGCATACCTTCGATACATTCCTAATTCTGACCCCGCTGCCTTCGAGGGCGCCGCGCATTAACTCGAATGCAGGCAGGATATAGCGGTCGTATTGCTCGCTCAGCTCGCTGGGTTGTGGCGTGCCGCCTTCATCATAGACACGTCCCGTGTCGCTAAGGTCCATGCCGATGATCTCAATATCCTTTGCTCCGAGCGCCACTGCGATCTGCAGCGCCGCGAAAACTACCGTGCACCCAGAAAATATGCCATATTCCGGAAAATGACTCCAGCCGACCTTGGATTTTGCGTCTTCGCCTAACGGAAAAACGAACGGGCTGCCGGATCTACCATTCATCTCGATGAGTTCTGAAATCGGCAGAGATGGAATTCCATGCCACTGATTTACACGTTCCAAAAGAGTCACGCGGCGGTTCGTCAGCTCCGATGGTGAATTCCGAGCCAACCAAGCTGCTGCTGAAACAGTCGTGGCCAAGGGAACGCCGCTCGCGTTGGTAAAATGCCTAGCTGCTGCTGGAAGAAATGTGTCATCGGAAATCAACCACGCATCGGCTTTTACCCCAACTTCTCTTAGAAACGAGGGCGCCCCATTCACCCCAAGGATCCGCCTTTCCCCGTTCCTAAGTTGTTCCCACGGGTAGTCTCTCGCCGAGGGACCAGTCGCAACGATGGATAAGGGCGCGTCAATCCCGCCGATCCAATCCGCAAAGCTTACACAATCGCTAACATGCCGCTTTCCAGACAACACTCGCCACCCTCCGTTCTCAAGAGGTGAAATATCGATTCCCGCAGGAATTGATCGCATGTGCCGGAGCGGCCACTGCCAAAGCCAGCGGTGGCACCCGGCTCTCGCAACTCTTGGCATCCAGCCGAGGCATGCCTCAAGTCTTTGCCTGACCATTACAGGACGAGCAAATCTGCGGCTCAAATAGTCCTGCACCGGTGTCATGATCTGGAAGAAGAGGAACTCTCAGGCAATCCGATAACCTGCAGAAAGTCCTCCGGCAAGGCTCCGTTTAAAATCAAAGTGTGCAATGCAAGCCCGTCTATCGACTCCGCGAAGCACTTGACACGTGCGCCTGCAAGGGCGGAGTAGTAGCCTAGGGAAGTGACTGCGAATAACAGCAGATCATCACTGGTTAGATTCTCCTCCACCGTAAAGTCCGAGCCGAGCAAATATACGGATGACAGGCCTGCCTCGCCAAGACGCTCGCGGATCTTCGCGAATCTCTGCTGCGCCCGAGCATCGGCGAAGTGGAACTTGATACGCAATTCGGAGCAAGGCAACGAGTGCGTCAACGCTGCCTCAACGATTGCGTTTTCATAAAATTCCCAAGGAATTTTCAGATGGAGATATACAGAATCAAGAATGACGTAAGTGTCTCCTATTCCGTCCCCCAATGGCATAGGTGGGATGTAGGAGGAAACATCGGCTCTGCCCGGCATGCCACAGAACGCATGTTTGGAAATAGCGTAGGCCCCCCGGTAGTTGGGTAAGGAGTGCTCGAACATCGGCCTGTTGAAACGATAGCGAGGGCCGACCCACAAGGTCTTAAGATGATTTCGAAAAACCATGGCCCATGTGGACCTTGCCCTGGCCTTCGGCCAGCTGTCCCATGCCATTGATGTGAAGCCCTCTTCGAGAAACGAATATCCGAAGCACTCAGGGTGCCGAATGATTTCCTGATAGAGAATCCTGTTTGCGTGGGGGATATACGCCTCGAAGGGTCTTCCTTCGGTGAGGCTGTGCAGTGCATTCTCAAACCGTTTACGGAGCGCGGAGAAGCCGCTTCGGTCGCGTTTTCTGAAACACTGCTCCATCTCGTCTGATACATCATTGAGACAAACTCCTTTGCCTTGAAATGGCACGCCTCGCCTAGCGATTGATCGGATGGCGGATCCCGGGATATTTTGGTGCCGCATGGCGGCTTGGAACACCCGCGTGACGAGGGGCGAGTGGGTGACACAAAGCTGGATGGGAGTTTCTCGGGCTAACTTTTCCATCTGATTCGTTTGATAAGCTCGTGAATGGGGCCGGAATAATCGATTTCCAGAATGGCGGTCGGCGCAGATGGAAGAGCCGCAGTAAGGCCGGGATAGAGTCGGGTGATCAAGCCTTTTTCCGCGAGTCCGTTGACATAGCGGAGATGGGTGTTAGATGGGTCCTCGCGAATTTCTAAGGGACAAATCGCAAACGTGGGGCGGCCGGAAGCAATGGCTTCGGTCAGCATCGTCAGGCTGTCCATCGTTACGAAGACGCGGTCCGCCAGTCCCAGGAATGGCTTCGTCACCTTCCTCGGGGATTTCGAATACCAGACCGCTTCCAGGATGGCGGCAGGATTGATCCCGCGTTTGAAGAAATCATCGAGTTCACGGCCTGTTCGGAAAGAGGTGGTGATCAGCCATTGTGATCCGGTGCTCTCCCAAAGTTCGTTGACGAAGCGGACCAAGCCAGCCCAGTCCGCAGATGAGAATCGGATCTTTGAGGATGAGTTTCCAATAAACAGCGTGTTTACGGTTCCTTGCGGACGGATTGCGTGAGAGGACAAATAAGCCTCTCGTTCCCTGTCCACCACCTCGGGAGTAATTTCGGTAAAGAGCATCGGAATGAAAATGTAGTCATCCCGTTGGCACCCCTCGAACGGACGCATGATTGCCGTTACAGTTCCCCGAGGGACATCAATGGTACCTTGCACGAAAACGCTTGGGCAACCATAGAATTTTGTAAGAAATTCTATGGTTGCGAGCGAGTGGGGGCCACTGGAAACGATGAGGTCTGGCACTGAATCTGGAAGTGTGATCTGCGGGTGCAGGAAGTGGAACATCCATTTCCGCAGGACGAGACGAAGCAATCGTTTTGTCATCGACCGTGCGAACCGGAGAGTAGGAACTGTATGAAGTTGCACTTCGAAAGTTTCGAGAGGCACCGCCTTTGCCAATTCTCGCACAAGACCTCGGGACTGGACTACATGTCCTTGACTTCCTTCATCAATGATCCAGATGATTTTCGGGTTCATGCAGCGGATGAAGGCCGGGGGATGTTTCTGTAAAATTTCAGGATGGTATTCACAAGGGGATGTAGCATGAGAAATCGGTTTTAAAAGTAGCACCTGGCAGACTGAGACTCAATCTGCCACTGAGTCATGAGAAAACAGACTGCTTGTTTAGATAGGTATCTTTTGAGATGATTCACTAGAAAAATTTGAAACGAATGTTACGAACACGATAGCAAGCACTATCCTAAAATGAAGCAAATTTTTTCCTTGCTTGCCTGGGTGTGGGTATGTTGCCCTTCGGGCATCTTATGGAAATTTTTGCTTATGCCACCATGAAAGTCTTGAATATCCGGTCTTTTTCCGCTTTGCACTAAAGAAATTAAATATTCTGACGCGATTTATCAGCTCAAACCCCCGTCTGAAATAGAAGCGCACTCATGAATGAAGATAGGCTCTATCATCTCTGTGTCATCCAGTCACCTCTGATCAGTGCTGTGTTCGAGGCCGGGATGCGAGCAGCTGCGATTCCGGAAAAGTGGATCTGCTCCATTTCCCGCCGCTCGGTTGAGCCAATCGGCAACGGTGTTTGTCTCGATCAAATCTCTAACATGCTTGAAAAGGCATTCAAGAGTTGGGACCGCCTGTTATATGCGAAATGTAAGGAAGATCTATTCAGGGAGATCGGATTTCTCACCCGTGACCAGCCCTTTATCGCTTATATCCCTCACACCCAGCTCTTGATGACTCAGGAAATCATTTCCCATCCTTGGTGTATTGGATATCGATTTGTGGAAGAAGGATTTACTTCCATGGCCTGGGCCACCCATCAAGGGTTGCGCATATCCAAAATTAAATGTTTTTTAAGTTACCTAAGAGCTCTTCTGACGGAGTCAAATTATCGCTCAGGGCGCGATATGTTTGATTTGAAAAATGATCGTTTCCGGGGCGCGTTGGCAATCACTCCAGCTGCTTTCTCTGGGATGGAACAGGTGGTGAATGTTTCATCCTGCATGAAAAAACCAGTAGATAGCGACCAACCTGCGCGGTTGTTCGTCATTTTGGATACTTGCTATCTTCACCGCGGTATATTATGGCAAGACTATGAGGAAGCACTAAGTATTGCTGTCGTGAAAGAAGCGGGAGAATACGCGGAAATCATCATAAAATTTCACTTTGTAGATACCGATTCTAGTAGTCATTACGATTCCTTGTTAGGTAAGATCAGAAAAAACATACGTATTCCGATCCGTGTGGTCAGTCGCAGCTATTCGGTGGAGAAGGAGCTCAATGCGAATGATTGTGTTTTATTTGCGGTTTCTTCTCTTGGTTATTACACCGCATTTTTTGGTGGCAAGGTGAAATGTTTTGCGGATAAAATCCAAGGGATTAGTTTGAAAGCATGGATTCAGAAAGGTGCCTTGCCAAAGGATTTCAGAGTCATGGCAGGACTCGCCTCCAACGCATGATCGGGTTTTCAATGGATGTTCCGTACAAGCATCTCTATGGAGTGGAAAGCGGGCTTTGAGGTTACTGGGGGAGCCCAAATCCCGGACGCTGAAACATCCAGCCTCATTGATGGTGAGAATGCACCAAGCGTTTCGCTTCTAACCATTTGCATGGATAGGGCATCGGAGAAAGTCAGTTCCAAGGCTGGTGTGCCGAGACCGCGCAACCCGTTGCCTGATGTTCCTTAGCGTCCTTAAAATAGAAGTCTCAGATCCCAAGAACCTATCCGCAGCAAGGCATTTTCGCCGACGTTAACCCTACCTACCTTGAATCCATCAACGGGGTTTTGTCAAATTTAGCTGCTTGGTCGAGGGGAAAAAAATCCACTTGCTAGGCCCTTGTGGCGGTAGTAAAAAACCCCGACGGTGATTTATCACTCGTAAAGTTCTGCCAAGTGCCTGAAGGCTACGAGGCAGTGCCGAATTCAATTACCATCCAACAAGAAAGTAGGCCACCTTGAAACCGACCGTCTTTATTCATACAAACCACAAGCAGATCTCGGGCGCGATCGTCAGTGCCCACGCGCTCAAGCGTGCTTCTAGAACACCGGACCTTTTCGACGTGAAGATTCTCGATATTCGCAGCCATGCTTACTTCTCTGAATTTAACGGTAAGCAATACCTTCGTGGTGGTAAAATGCGCCCTTGGTTGTTTGAAGATCTTCAATCCTTTACCCCGTCACGCTTTATGCCACCCGAGTTAATGGGATACCAGGGGCGTGCTATTGTGGTTGACCCTGACATTTTTGCCGTGGCCGATATCATGGAGCTTTTTAACATGGACATGGAAGGGAAGGCCGTTCGCCTGGTTCACAAACCAAGTAAAACCGGAGGTGGATTTGATCGTATGACGAGTGTCATGCTTATGGAATGCGAGAAACTCACCCATTGGAAAGTGGAGGAATCATTTCGCAAAATGTTTCGCAGTGAACTCGATTATGTCGATTGGATGAGCCTCAAAAAAGAAGATCCTAACACGATCGGCGAACTTCCAGTTGTCTGGAATCATTTCGACATCCTAACTCCTGAGACCAAAATGCTGCATACAACCCGTCGTGAAACGCAGCCGTGGAAATCGGGCTTGCCCATTGATTTTAATACGGAAACACGTTCGAAATTCTTGAATACATTTGCCTCCATTCAACGCAAATTGTTTGGAACTGAAATCTTCTCCAAGAAATATAAGGTCAATCCCGACTCACGCCAAGAGAGGCTGTTTTTCGCGCTTCTCAAAGAATGCCTCGAGAACGGTTCTATCACGGAAGAGATGCTTCGTGAAGAAATGAAAAAATGTCATGTGCGCCACGATGCACTTAACGTCATCGCTAAAGTCAAACCATTGCCGCCAAATGATCAGATGAAGGATTTCTTAGCAGCGTCTCCAGCCTGATCCAGTTTGAATTCCAGTCACCACGTCCTGCTTGATGAGCGGGGCACTCGATAGGCATTCATTAGGAGGGTGATTTGATTTGTTTCGCCGTTGAACATACGCTGGGTAAAGCGTCCCGGTGCGAGAAAGTCATCGTAGTATTGTTTCACATTTTTTCGGAGGATGCGAATTTCATGCGAGCTCATTGATTGTGCGAGTCTGATCGCAATCTTTAATTCTTCATTATTGTTAAATGTGAGGCAATTGACACGATCCTCCAGAGAATTTGGCAAGTAATTAGCGTATTGGAGGATGGGGATACAACCTGCTGCCAGCGCTTCGATGAGATTGTGGCAGAGCGGCATGCCGACACCTGGACAGGCGAGGAAGAAGTCGGATTTGGCGAGAGCATCAAGCCACCGTTCCTGTGGGATTTTGCAATGCTGGGTTTCGCAAAGCACGAAGCGCTGAACGTCCCGGGATGGCAACCATCTGGATGCATCACGCGGACGGTGGATTTCCGCTTCGGTAAACTCCGCGCGGGTCACCGTGAGCATTTCGCGCCGAGTGAGCATGGAGTATAAATCGCGCAGGATGTCTTTGTCATACTTTCCCTCTTCAGTGTTTCCGCCGAAGAACAACCGAACTGGCCGTATGGCGTTCAGATCGTAGATATAGGGAAATTTGATTTTAGTGGTGAGCCACGGATGCACAAACACCGGAAACTCGAGTTCGTTTTTGCCTTGGCTTCGGCGTCGTTCATAACTCATGCGGATCACTCCCAGGGTGTTCGGCGGCGCGGGTGCGTCACCGTCGGTGATGAGGAAATACGGCTGTGTTAATTCGTCCAGCGACCGGACCACTCCAAGTCGTTCCGTGAGCAGGGGTGACTTCATGGCACTGGTGCCAAAGGTGGACAGAGTGGCGCGGCGGGCGGTGAACACTGGGAAATAGCCGGCATCGATCAGGTCTCTAACAATGCTGAAATAGTAACGGCCACCTACTGAATCAATTGCTGGATTGGAAAAATCACAACAAACGATGGTTTCGCCGTTGAGTTGTTCGCCCATGCCACGTGCTAGAAGCGAAGAATATGCCTTGCGATAATGTGGATTGAGGTGGGGCCTCAGGTGGCGCACAAAGTGTTCAAGCCGCTTGCCGATGGGGACCGTGGAGTTTCTATCCATGGTGGGGAGCAGAGGTGGAGTGGTCTTGGCGAGGGCCTTTGATGATTCCTTGGTCGCACCAGGTGGTGCGAGAGGCGACGGTTTGTTTTCTGAACTCAAGGTTACGTGCGAGATCTTCGGGATTCACATAGCTGCGGGTGTGGTCGAGGTGGAGCAGGACGGCGCGGTAGCGGATCCGCTTACCGCTTAAGCTGCGGTTCATCAGGCGTTCGCCCATTTCACGGTCCTCGCCACCGTATTTCATCTGCTCGTTGTGGCCGTTGACCGCGAGAATATCTTGTTTCCAAGTTGATGAGCCATGGCCGTTCCAAGTGGCCTTGGTGAGTGAAAATTGATCTAACATCAACGCCATTGCGGGTTTGGCACCGATTTTGATCGATTGGGAAAAGTCCTTTAAACCATGGTCTCGCAGCCATGCCAGTGAAAATGCGCGGCCGCTGGCGATGTCTTGCGTGGTGATGGTGCGGCTCAGGGCGAGGTCGAGTTTGCAATAGCCACCGGATAGAAATTTTCCTGGCTCGGCGAGGCGGGCGTGGGCTGCGAGGAAATCTTGTCTGGGGATACAATCGCCGTCGGTGAAAACCAAATAGTCGGCATCGGATTGGGCGATTGCTTTGTTTAAAATGGCACATTTTGGAAAGCCAGCCTCGGGATGCCAAACGTGCTTGATTGGAAAATTCGCGGATTTTCTGAACAATTCAATGAGTTCGGCGGTCCGCTGGTCTGAAC
>Ga0105045_10006297_pt1 | contig 10501 bp, 6 predicted proteins | sample MAT02_FD_78089 | JGI IMG/M metagenome (GOLD analysis project Ga0105045, IMG submission 78089) | Freshwater microbial communities from Lake Fryxell liftoff mats and glacier meltwater in Antarctica - MAT-02 (megahit assembly) | ecosystem: Environmental > Aquatic > Freshwater > Ice > Liftoff... | reverse complement strand
TCATCGCTTGCGAGCGGCGCGACTGCACATCGAAGGAGCGAGGCGCGTGTGACGTAGGGATCAATCAGAACCGTGAAGCCCTCGTGCTCTATCCGAAACCCTGCGGTGCCAAGCCAAGTCACCGTAACGGCACCGCGACCTTGGGGAACGGAGAACGAAGCGGGGTCGAACGCGATGTCTTGAGGGCGCACCACAGCAGCGTAACCAAGATGCGAGAACCCATACCGCGCAAAGGTTTTCGCACCTGTATCGCGCGCCGATCCTCCCCAGACGAATACTGGCCGGGCGGCCGAGTGCGCCCATAATCAGCGGATGCTCGAGTCCACGCCTGCTCCCGCTTCAAGCGAATCGACAGCCCCTTCGTTGCGCGTCGAACGTGAAAAACGCGTTCATCCCGCGGCAAAAAGCCTGCTCTCGAAGCGTGAGTGGCGCTCGGCACTTGCGCTGGCCGAGGCGATTGCACCCGGTGGTGGACGCGTTCGTCGAGCCGATGAGCAAACGATCGCCGCCATCGAAGCGCTCCTCGCGCACACCTATCCGCAGCTTGCGAAGGCTTGGGCGAAGGCGGCGGTCACGCTCGATCATCTCGCCGTGGCGAGCACGGGGCACCGCTTCCGAAATCTCGACCATGCACGCCAGCAAACGCTGCTTCAGAAGTGGTCGGGCGATGCGCTGATGAAGCCCGTGCTCAACGCGTTCGCGACGCCTCTGAAGATGGTCCACTTTGATCGCACCGAGGTCTACGAGGCCCTCGGCGGCAAGCTCAACGTCGTAAAGAATATTGAGCCCGCGCGCTGGCTCAACTCGGTATTCGACGCGAACAAATACGCCGATGAAGAGGACGTGGAGTGCGACGTCGTGGTCGTCGGAACGGGCGCCGGTGGCGCGGTGGTCGGACGCGAATTAGCCGAGCGCGGTCACGCCGTCGTCTTCATTGAGGAGGGAAAACTCGTGCGTCGCGATGAGTTCACCGGCTCATCGATGAAAGCGCATCAAGAGTTCTATCGCGCGAGTTTTTCTGTCGGAAACTCCGTCATGCCGCTCTTCATCGGGCGACTCGTCGGAGGCTCCACCGCAGTCAACGGAGGCACGACCTTTCGCACGCCTTCATGGGTGCTCGATCGCTGGTGCGAGGAGATGCACAGCGACGCGTTCACGCCCGATCAGATGGAGCCCCACTTCAAGCGCGTGGAGGAAATTCTCCAGGTCACTCCGGCGAACAAGAAGTTCATTGGCGAGATCCAGAACGTCTTCAAGGAAGGCTGCGATGCCCATGGTTGGAGCCACTTCACGATCCCGCGCAATGCCCCCGGATGCGAGGGCACCGGCTTCTGCGATTTCGGATGTCGCACCGATGCGCGCCGCTCCACCAACATCTCGTACATCCCGCCGGCGCTCGACAAAGGCGCGATGCTCTTCACCAAGATGAAGGCCGAGCGCATTCTGATCGAGAACGGGCGCGCGGTGGGAGTCGAAGGTGTCGCGAGCGAGAACGGGAAGAAAATTCGCGTACGCGGACGAGCGGTCGTCTTCGCAGGGGGTGCCATTCCCACGCCGGTGTTCTTGCAAAAACAAGGCATCTGCAACTCCAGCGGCGAGCTCGGCAAGAACCTCACGCTGCATCCCTCCGGTGGCCTCGCGGCGCAGTTCGATCGCGAGATTCGCGGCTGGCAGTCGATCCCCCAGGGCTACGGCTGCGATGAGTTTTTGAAGGAGGGAATCCTCCTCACGGCGGCGCAGCCCGACATCAACTACGCCGCCATCGTCTTCCCCTTCGTCGGCGACCCGCTGATGGAGGCGCTCAACGGGCTCCAGCACTACGCGAACTTCGGCATCCTCATCGCCGATCAGACCAAAGGCCGCGTGCTCGCTGAGCGCGACGGCACCACCGCAGTGCTCTACAACCTCACGAAGAAGGACGTCTCCCGCTACCACCATGGCGTGGTGAAGATGGGCGAGATAGCCCTTGCAGCAGGCGCCAAGCGACTCATCCCGAGTTACCTCGGCAACCACGACTACCGCTCAGCGAAAGAGTGGAAGCGCTTCGCCGACCGCATGCCGCCCGCCGGTGATTTGCTGCTGACCTCCTATCACCCACTCGGCACTTGCAAGATGGGCCGTGACCCAAAGACGAGCGTGGTTGATCTCGATCACGAGACCCATGATGTGAAGGGGCTCTTCATCGTCGATGCGAGCGTGGTGAGTGGCCCCTTGGGTGTGAATCCGCAGCTGACGATCATGGCCGTGGCCACGCGCGCAGCTGCCCGCATTCACAGCAAACTGAGCTGATTGCAACACTATTGCGTTCATATTGCAATATGACATCGCGATAGTGACAACGGAGCGCTTCAAGGAGTTCGTCGCGTCCTTCTCAGGCACATCGGTCGTGCCGCACATGGAGCGCATCGCATTCCGTACGACTCGGGAATTGGTTGCTGGTTTCCCTTCGGGAAAGTCTTCGCGACGTTGCCTCCCGAGGGACGCACAGCGAACTTGCTCCTGGATGCCACGCTCCAAGAGGCCGCCGTCGAAGCACGCCCCGAGTCCTTCGCGCCTGTGCCCGGTGGCTGGGCCGAGAGGCGCTCCGCACTCCGGGCTAGAAGCAGCCGCCAGCCGGCACACACCACGTGCCTGCGCCGGGCTCCATGTTGCGCGGGGCAGTAAGCAGAATGCGCGCTTGGGTTCCCACGGCCCCCACGTCATCGAGCTTCGTTTGGTAGTTGAACGGATACACGCTCATGCAGTCGATCGTGGCGTCGCCGCCGTACTGAAACGAGACGTCGTAGGTCAGCAGCGTGCGTCCAACGACGCCTTGAAATGTCGGGCCTGAGCGACCGCGGACGTTGGCGACTGGCGTGGCACCGATCGCCGTCGTTTGAAGGTAAAAGTCGGCCGCGCCCTCGCCCATCCCGAAGGGCCTTGGCCTTGCGAGGAAGGCGCCAGAGTAGTCGCCGCCCTCGCCTACCACCGTGAACGTGAGCGCCGTGTTCACGATGGCGAGTCGATCTGTGATCAGCGTGACGACAGCGGCTCTATCGGGAGAGTCGATCGCCAGTGGGTCGGAAAAAATCTGAAGCTCGACCAGATCCGAGAAGCCATCGCTGTCCGTGTCGGGGTTGGTCAGATCAAGGCCACGCTCGCGCTCGGTGCGATCACAAAGGCCATCACCATCGGTGTCGCGCACGGGCTCCACAGCATCCATTCGAGCTGCATCCACACGCGGCGGCGATGGGCACCCTGAGAGCACTGCGAGAGAGTGCAGCGCCGTCGCGACGAGCAAGCAAGACCGAGCGTGAACCACTCCCGCAGCGTGCGTCGAGGGTCGGTGTTCAGCAAGTACGCGTGCGACCTCTCACGTGTGTGAGCAAGCTCAAGCGTTCCGCACCCCACACACTGCGCAGGTCACCTCGAGGTGAGACAGGAAGAGTTGCATGGCGAAACCACTCAATCCCAACGCGGCTGGACAACGCACTGAGCCGCTCAAGTTCACTTACCGCTGGCAAGACGTCGCCCTCTACGCGCTCGGCGTCGGCGTAGGTCAAAGTGAGCTCCCTTTCGTCTACGAAGGCTGGCGCGCAGAAGGCGAAGAGGGCGGCCCGCTTGTGCTCCCGACGTACGCCGTCATCCCTACCTTTGAGGCGTGCAAGGCGCTCTTCGATATCGTTGGCGGAGACTTCGGCGGTGTCGTGCATGGTGGCCAGCTCATCCGCTTGCACAAGCCCTTCGCCTCCGAGGGCACGCTCACCACGATCGGCACCGTGAAGAATGTCGGCGACCTCCGTCGCATGGCGCAGGTCATCTTCGCGACCGAGACACGCGATGAGGCGGGCGAGCTCGTCTGTGAGACCGAGTGGACGATCATGTATTTGCTGGACGGAGGCTTCGGTGGTGAAGCGCCGCCCAAGAGCATCCGCGTCCGTGCTCCAGAGCGCCCCGCTGACTGGAAAGTCGAGTACCCAACCTCGCGTGATCAGGCGCTCCTCTACCGCTTGAGTGGCGATCACAATCCGCTTCATGCAGACCCGCGCGCCGCCGAGAAGGCCGCGAAGGTCACGGAAGGAAAGCCCATCCTTCATGGGCTCTGCACATACGGCTATATCGGACGCGCCTTGCTCGAGCATGAGTGCGGAGGCGACCCCAGCAAGCTCAAGCTCTTCGTCGGACGCTTCTCCAAGCCCGTGTGGCCTGGCGACACCTTGGTCGTTGAGGGCTGGCGCGAGGACGGGCGCGTCATTGTGCAAGCGGGTACAAAAGAGCACCCCGAAGAGCCAATCTTCACCAACGCATGGGCTGAGATCAGCCGCTAGTTCAGGCACCCAAACAACACGAGGACAAGATGAAGAAGCTGAACAAAGAGATCTGGATCGTCGGCGCCAAGCGAACCGCATTCGGCGGCTTCAGTGGCTCGCTCAAGGACATCAGCGCGATCGACCTCGCGGTGCACTCGACGAAGGCCGCGCTCGCGCAGTCGGGCCTCAACCCGGACGAGATCGATCAGACGATTCTCGGCAACGTGCAGCAGACGTCGAAGGACGCGATCTACGGCGCACGTCACGTGGGCCTCAAGGCTGGCGTCCCGGTCGAGCGTCACGCGCTCACGGTGAATCGCCTTTGCGGGTCAGGCTTTCAGGCTGTGATCAACGCGGCCGAGCAGATCGTGATGGGCGAGGCCAAGGCCGTGATCGCGGCGGGTTCCGAGAATATGAGCCAGGCGCCGCACGCGATGTGGGGCCTGCGCGATGGCGGTGCGAAGTTCGGCAAGCCACCGGAGATGGTCGACACGCTCTTCGCGGCGCTGCACGACACGTTCACGAATTCTCCGATGGGCATGACTGCCGAGAAGCTCGGCGCGCAATACGGCATCACGCGCGAGATGTGCGACGCGTTCGCGCTTCGCTCGCAGCAGAAGTGGGCAGCGTGTTGGGAATCCGGCGGCTTCAAGGACGAGATCGCGGCGATCGAGATCCAGGAGCGTAAGGGCGTGAAGGTTGTCGACAAGGATGAGCATCCGCGCGCGACGACGATGGAGATCCTCGCGAAGCTCTCGCCTGTCTTCCAGAAGAATGGCCTCGTCACGGCCGGCAACGCGTCGGGCATCAACGACGGCGCTGCGACGCTGATTGTGGTCGATGGTGAGTGGGCGAAGTCGCGTGGGCTCACGCCGCTCGCGAAGCTCTTGCAGTGGGGCGTTGCGGGCGTTGACCCGACGATCATGGGCATCGGGCCTGCGCCCGCGATTCGCAACGCGCTCGATCGCGCGGGCCTCAAGATCGACGAGATCGATCTCTTCGATGTGAACGAAGCCTTCGCGCCGCAGTTCCTCGCTGTGCAAAAGGAGCTCGGCTTGCCCGAGGAGAAGACGAACGTGAACGGTGGCGCAATCGCGCTTGGTCACCCACTTGGCGCAAGCGGCGCACGCATCACCGCGAACCTCATCTACACGCTGAAGCGAATGAACAAGAAGTACGCAGTCGGCTCGGCCTGCATCGGCGGCGGCCAAGGTCTCGCGGTCGTCCTCGAGCGCTGCTGATCCGCAACCCAAGCTCAACGAGGTCCGCTTCTTTTCGAGGCGGGCTTCGTCGTTTCTAGCGCCCCTCCAGTTCGTCGATCGTCTTCGGCCAGTTGTCCTTCAAGAGCCACGAGAGGCTCCGATCGGCCAAGAGCTTTCCACCTGTCTGAGAGCGCAGCAGTTCGATTCGTTCTCCGCGTAGACGATGCGCTGCACCTCCGAAGCGCATCAAGGGCAGGGCTCTCCGAACTTTCCGTGCGCGCTCATCTCGGATCCTCGAACTTCGCTGAACAAGTCAGCAGAATTCTTGGATGCCGATCCCGCTCCATCTAGGGTCGCGGTCATGCGCATTCGATCTGCTCTCTCCATCGCCCTTGGTGTGGCCCTTGGCGCGGCCTCCGTGGCCTCTCTCCCCGTGCTCACCGCTTGCTCGATGGCGCAGGGCTTGAACCCGGAGAACCGCCTTCAAGACCATGTCTACATGCTCAACGACGAAGCGCGTTGGGGTCGTGTGGATCTCGCAGCCGGTCGCTGTGCGCGTGCCTATCGCGGCGCGTTTGTGCGCAGTCATCGTCGCTGGGGTCGCGGAATTTCGATTGGTGATCTCGACGTCACGAACATCGCGATGATGCAGGCAGGCGCGCAGAGTCTCGTCACCTACAGCTGGATCGACGACAACACGATGGAGCTCCACCAGACGACCGTTCGCCAGAATTGGGTGGGCGAAGGCGATGGCTTTGCGCTCGCAGGCGAAGACATTGTGAGCGGCGACGATGGTCTCTATCTCGACGTCACCGGCGGCCCGCGGCGTCTCCCCGATGCAGACTCGGAGGTGCTGATCGATGAAGACGGATCGATGGGCGCAGCGCTCGCTGGCGCGATGGAAGATGAGCACCCGGAAGGCAGCGCGTCGTCGGGCGGTGAAGCCGAAGGGCCCACGCACGCCGCCGATGGACGTGAGCTGACCACAGGTGAGCGCGCGATCGCCGCACAGCCACCGAGGGCAACGCGTCGCGACTCGCAAGGGCAGCTCATCCAGAATTGAGCGCGCGCGAGCGTTAAACAAGAAGCCCAGCGCGTCACGGAGCGCCTGGGCTTTTTGCTTGGCTACTCCCAGCTTCGGAACGAATCCATCGTCGTGGTCGCTCCCATCGTCGTCGCTTCCATCGTGACGGCGGGCTCGCTCATCGTCGTTGCCGGAGTTCCGCGCTGCTCTGTTCCGCGTCCACGCGACATCTGAAACATCAGGCTCTGGTCCTCGGAGAACACGACGAGCTGTTCGATGGCCCGATAGCCCTCGCGCTCGATGCGAACGGGCGTCGGCGTCAGGCTGCGTACTTGGGGCGCATCGAGAGGGTTGGGGTACTCCACTCCACCGATCAGGATTCGCGCGTCTGCAGGGTCGACGCGAATGCGAATGCGAACTTCCTGTGCTTGCGCTGGCGCCTCGGGAGGTTGAACCCGCGTGGGCGGCTCGGGCGGGCTGGGGACCACCGGCGCAGTATCAACCGTACTCGGTGTTCCCGTTGTCGGAGTCGCCGCTGTCGTTGTCTCGCCAGAGAATGCCCCTGCCGCAACAGCCAACGCGCCAACCACAAGAAGCACACCAACCACGCCGCCGACGATCATTCCGCGATTGGAGGTCGGCAGGTTGACCGGCAAACCGCTCAGCGTGGAGACCGAGTCGCGCGCTAACGGCTTTGGCATCGTGGCGTTGGCCGCTGGAGCTTGGTCACGGGTTCCCGGGCTGGTCTGGAGGACGACCGTCGCAGGCGAAGCTGGGCCTTGATATGAGCCGTCCGGGCGCGTGCCTGAGGGGCCATCCGGCTCCATCTCCGCGCGCGACTTCTTTCGAGCCAGCGCAGTGGCCTTGTACTTTTCAGTCGCCGACTCACCAGGCTCGCGCGCCCCCGGTGCAAGGAGCTCGGGCGTCAGATCGACTTCGGCGAACTCGGAGAGACCAAGCTCAAGATCGCGCATCGTCTGAACGCGCTTGTCGAGGTCTTTCTCCATGCACTTCATGATCAGATCGGCCAGCGCGGGCGGCAGATCTTTTCGGTAGAGCGAGACGGGATCCGGGTCGGTCGCGACGATGCTCATCAAGAGCATGGGGTAGCTATCCGCATCAAAGGGGCGACGCGCCGCGAGCAGCTCGTAGAGCATCACGCCAAGCGCCCAGATGTCGGTGCGGTGGTCGACGAGCTTCGAACCTTGGGCCTGCTCGGGCGACATATACGTGGGCGTACCCATCGCCATTCCGGTGCGCGTCAGGCCTTTGTCGACGCCGCTGGAGTGCATCTTCGAGATGCCGAAATCGAGCACCTTCACGAAGTCGGGGTCGCCATTGCGCTCAATCAGGAAGACGTTCTCCGGCTTCATGTCGCGATGCACGATGCCTTTGTCGTGTGCAGCGCTCAGCGCGTTCGCGATCTGCCGACAGATATGGACCGTTCGCTTGATGGCCACGGCGCCGTCATCGCAGAGCGCTGCCAGTGGCTTACCCGCAAGGTGCTCCATCACGAGGAAGGGCGCGCCGTCGGGCAAGTCACCCATATCCGTCACGTCGATGATGTGCTCGTTGCCGATGAGCGTCGCAGCACGCGCCTCACGCTTGAAGCGCGCGACGATGTCGCCATCACGCGAGTACTCGCGGTGCAGACATTTGAGCGCGACCTTCTTCCCAATCAGCAGATGCTCGGCGGCGTAGACGCCACCCATGCCGCCGGTGCCGAGGATGGAGAGAATTCGATATCGATCCGAGACGACCATCCCGATGCGTTCGTCCTCGTTGGTCGAGCCGCTGTCGAAGTTCTCTCCAGCACCCGACGCGCGAGGCTCGTCGTGTTCGATTGCGTATCCGTCGTCTTGTTCTTGCGCACCCACGGTGTTGGGGCCGAGCCTAACAGAAGGAAGCCGCCAACCGTCGAGTGGCAAACTCCGCCTGGCCGAAAAACTCGGTTGGTGAAGAAGCGTTTCGTCTCCCGCCACCTCGACCACGGACACGCGTTCCAAGCGCTACGGAAACGTTCCGCTATGCTGCATCGCTCATGCGTCGCCCACAGAACGTGCACCTTCGCGGGGCGCTTCAGTTCCTCCTTGCCCTGCCCCTCCCTGCGCTCGCGATGCCCGTCCTCATGACGACGATGCTCGGATGCGGAGGCGCGGTGCAGTCGAGTCGCCTCCGCGATTCGATCGATGACGTGAGCTTCGATGAATCGAGGCGACGCTATCTTGAGCTCGCACCCGAAGATGCTTCGCGAACCGCGTTGCGCGAACAACTCCTTCTTCACCTCGCGTCGCGCACCGACGCCGCGCTTCTTGCGGCCGACTACGACGCTGTCGTGAGTCATCTAGCCGACATGACGGCGCTGCTCGCACCGCTCGACTTCGAAGAGGGGCGCGCGCTGCCTCCTGAGCTGCGGCCACTCGCGGACTTCGTCGCGACGCACGGAACACGTCGTGGAGATGAGGCCCGCGTCCTGGCTGCGCATCTGATCTTGGCGCGCCTCGATCGCGATGATCGCGCCGACCACGAGCGTGAGTATGAACGCGTGAGCGCATGGGGACGCGAGGCGCGTGAGCCCGTGGGACAGGACATCATCGGCATCGTCGAGGGTGGCGTGGGGCTCGTGCATGTCTGGGAAGAGCACGCACGCCTCACTCCGACGCCCGATGTGCTCCACCGTCTCTCGGGCATGTACCTGAACCTGCGCGACGCGGTGGCGGGCACGACGACCCAGGAGGGCTTTCGGCCGCCCCGCTCGTTCGGTGATATGGAACACCTTGAGATGGCCGCGGCGGTGATGCAGCGCGCCCCGCTTGAAGCGGCGGCCGTCTTTCTCGCGCGTGGAGATCTCGCGGGCGCGCGCGCACGCTTGTCGGGTGAGGCAGGCGCACCGCACCGCACCGAAGATCGGCGAATTCTGGCGGCGCTTGAGGAGGCCGACCGCACCGATCCGGCGCCTCTTTTTGAGCTCGCCAACGTCTTCCTCGAGGCGCGCCCTGACGTCGCGCTCGGGCTCTGCCGGCTGGGCGTTCGTCGCTTCTCTACCGATGCGCGCTTCCCGCTTTGTCTCGCGCGTGTGGCATCAGCGACAGGGGTTCTTGGTGACTCCGCCGACTACTACGTTCGCGCGATTGACCTCGCGCCCGCAGACCTCGATGTCTACGACGAAGCCCTCGACACCTTGCGCACGATGATCGATCGCGGCGCCTTCGAGAGCGCGCGCGACATCGGCGAAGTGCGCATCGCGGGACACGCCTCCACTTTGATCATCGCGCAGCGCTTGGAGCGTTTCCCGAGCGCTGAGTCGCCACCGCTCGACACCGCTCGACTGGAGCTAGCGCTTGCACGTGCAGAGCTCTCCCGAGGGCGTGCGTCCGAAGCCACGCGTCACTTTGAGGCGTCGATCTTTGCGACGCGCACTGAGCGCACAGACGTTCTCGTCGCGATTCGCGCACGCCTTGAACTCGCCCGCCTCGTCCTTCGACTGGGCTCGCCCGCACACGCGATCGCGCTGGCGGTCGACGGTCTTGAGATCACGCCGCAGGACACCGCGAGCGATACGTCGCGCGCTCGTTTCGAGGGCCTGCTCGGTGACGCAAATCGGGCGAGCGGCAGCGCTTCGGAGGCGACAGCGCACTACCAGCGCGCGCTCACCCTTCTCGAGGGTGTGGATCCAGAGACAGGTGCCGTGAGCGAGCGTGCTGCACGTGAAGTGCTGCACGGCATTCTCCTTCGTCGTCTTGGTGACAACGCGCGATCTGCGGACGCGTTTCGAAGCGCACTCGCGCTCGCACCGGACGCCGATCTCGCAGCCGAGATTCTTCAGCACTTGGCGACGAACGCTCCGGATGGTGCACTCGCAGATGAAGTGCTTCGTCGCGCCCGCATGGGTGCGCAGCTCACGGATGATTGGAAGGTCTATCTCGCTCTATGGACGGGCACCGTCCACGTGATGGCGAACGAGCCGGAAGATGCCGACGTGACCC
>Ga0105045_10006296_pt1 | contig 10502 bp, 9 predicted proteins | sample MAT02_FD_78089 | JGI IMG/M metagenome (GOLD analysis project Ga0105045, IMG submission 78089) | Freshwater microbial communities from Lake Fryxell liftoff mats and glacier meltwater in Antarctica - MAT-02 (megahit assembly) | ecosystem: Environmental > Aquatic > Freshwater > Ice > Liftoff... | reverse complement strand
CGGGTCGCGCCGGAGCGGTCCCCCACCCAGGCGCAGCCCCACCCGGTCGCTGTCGGTCTCGACCGGCCGGTCTGCGCCCAGCAGCATCCGCCACGCCGACGCGTCGAGCAGGTCCAGCCGTGGTCCCGGCGTCACCCGCACGACCACCGTGCCAGCCGTGGGACGGGGGACGGGCGCCTGGTCGACCCCGGGCATCGGTCCGGCCGCCGAGCCGACGGGGAGCACGTCGCCGGCACGCAGCGGCGGCGGGCCCAGCCCGGACAGCGTGTCGAACGACCGCGACCCCAGCACGGCCTCGACGTCCACCCCGCCTCGGACCGCGACGTAGCTGCGGAGTCCGGTGAAGGGTGCCGGCAGCCGCAGCAGCTGCCCGGGTCGCAGCACGAACGGTGCGTCCATCGGGGTGCCCGGGCACGGCGCGCCGGTCACCGCGAGGGTGAGGGGCTGCTCGGACGTCAGCGTCAGTCCGCCGAGGGTGACCTCCAGCGAGGCGGAGCCGGCGTGGTTGCCCACCAGCCGGTTGCCGAGCCGGTACGCCCCGCGGTCGCAGGCGCCCGAGCGGGTCACCCCCCACGAGGCGTAGCCGGTGCGGCCGGCGTCCTGCACGGTGGTCAGCGGTCCGGGCGCCACCACGTGCAGGGCTGCGGCTGTCGGCGTGGGGCTCATGCGAGGGCCACGGGGACGAACCTGACCCGTACCCCGGGCCGCAGCAGGGCCGGTGGGTCGCGGTGCAGGTCCCAGACGGTCGCGTCGGTCCGGCCGACCAGCTGCCAGCCGCCGGGCGAGGCCGTCGGGTAGACCCCGGTCCAGCCGTCGGCCAGCGCCACCGAGCCGGCCGGGACGCGGGTACGTGGTTCGTGCCGGCGGGGCACCTGCCAGGCGGGTCCGGCGTCGGCCACCGCGTAGCCGAAGCCGGGTGCGAACCCGCTGAACGCCACCGTCCACGTGGTTCCGCTGTGCCGGGCGACGACGCCGTCGGCACCCCATCCGGTGAGCTCGCCCACCTCGGCCAGGTCCTGGCCGTCGTAGACCACGGGGACCTCCACCACGGCCACGGCTGCGGGCGGTCCGACCGTCTCCGCCGCAACCGTCGGCACCGCCACGGCCCGGACCGCGTCGGCCACCGCCACAGGGGTGGTCACGGCCGGGTCCAGGACGACCAGGACCGTCCTCGCCGCAGGCACGAGGTCCACGACGCCGACGAGGGCGGCCTGCTGCAGCCGGGAGTGCAGGGCCAGAACCTGGCGCAGGTCGTCCAGCTCGACGAGCACCCCGCCCGAGCCCGAGGGCAGCAGCCGCATCAGGCGAACGCCTCGACGCGTACCCCGGCCCCGGCGAGGGCCTCGCGGACCGCCCGGGCGATGGCGACGGCGCCGGGGGTGTCGCCGTGCACGCACAACGACCGGGCCGACACCTGGAGCGGGGCGCCGCCGACCTCGCTCACCGCACGACCCGTCGCGATGGCGACGCAGCGGGCGACCACCTCGGCCACGTCGTGCAGGACCGCACCCTCGACCGAGCGCGGGACCAGCGTGCCCTGGGCGGTGTAGGCCCGGTCGGCGAAGGCCTCGGTGACGGCGGTGAGCCCGGCCTCACCGGCCAGGTCGAGCACGACCGAGCCCGGCAGACCCAGCAGGGGCAGCGACGGGTCCACCGCAGCCACGGCCTCGACGACGGCGCGCGCCTGGTCGTGGTGGTGCACGATCGCGTTGTAGAGCGCCCCGTGGGGCTTGACGTAGCGGACCCGTGCCCCGACGGAGGCAGCCGTGCCGATGAGGGCGGACACCTGGTACACCACGTCGTCGCGCAGCTCGTCCGGCTCGACGTCGAGGAACCGTCGGCCGAACCCCGCCAGGTCCCGGTAGCCGACGTGCGCGCCGATGCTGACGCCTCGTGCATGGGCCGCGACGCACAGCCGCCGCATGGTGCTCGGGTCGCCCGCGTGGAAGCCGCAGGCGACGTTGGCGCTGGACACCACGTCCAGCAGGGCCTCGTCGTCGGTCAACCGCCACCGCCCGAACCCCTCGCCGACGTCGGCGTTCAGGTCGACGGTCGCTGCGGTGGCCTCAGGCATGCCCCGATCCTCCCGCCGTCCGCGCCCGCTGTCGCGGTCCACGGGCGACGCTGCGCTCAGGTGCGAGCCGGACCCAGCTCCGTCGCCAGGTCGGCGACCTGCTCCGGCCCCACCCGGCAGCAGCCGCCCACCAGCCGGGCGCCCGCGTCGACCCAGCCCTGGACCGCCGCGAGGTCCAGGTCGGGGCTGCCGGTCCAGCGGCGGGCGGCGCCGTCCCAGGTCTCGCCGCTGTTGGGGTAGACCACCACGGGCAGGCCCGAGGCCGAGGCCGCCACCGTCACCGCGGCGCTGACGCCCAGCGGGTCGCAGCAGTTGACGCCCACGGCGAGCACCTCGGCGACGTCGCGCGCCATCGCGAACGCCTCTGCGGCGGGCTCCCCTCGCCGGGTCCGGACCACCCCGTCCTCATCCACCACCGTCGTCAGCGACAGCCACACCGGCAGCCCGACGTCAGCGGCGGCCAGCAGCAGCGCCTCGGCCTCGGCGAGGGCGGGCACGGTCTCCAGGGCGAGGACGTCGGCACCGGCGTCGGCCAGCGCGGCCATCCGCTCCCGGTGGAACGCCCGCAGGGACGGCACGGTCATCGGATGCCCGCCCGCGAAGCCGGGGTCGAGGTACTCCCCGGTGTACTCCTGACCGCCGGCCAGCACCGCCCCGTACGGACCCACCGAGCCGGCCACCCACGCCTGCCGACCGGTGTGCTGCACGGCCTGCCGGGCGACGTCCACCGAGCGGGCGATCAGGGCCAGCGCCTGCGCGCGGTCCAGTCCGAGCCGGGCGAAGCCCGGCACCGACGCCTGGTAGGACGCAGTGAGGAGCACCTGGGCCCCGGCCCTCAGGTAGTCCTCGTGCGCACTGCGGACCGCGCCGGGGTCCTCGCGCAGCAGCACCGCCGACCACAGGGCGCCGGACAGGTCGTGGCCGCGGGTCTCCAGGTGGGTTGCCAGGCCGCCGTCCATGACGACAGGACCTGCGGCGAGCGCATGGCCCAGGCCCGTGGCGCAAGGGTCGTCGCTCACACCGACCCCAGCACCGACATCGCCGCGGAGCGGCCGGGGATGCCGCTGACGCCGCCGCCCCGGCGGGCCCCCGCCCCGCCGAGCAGCACGCCTTCGTGCGCGGTTCCCACCCCCCAGGTCCCGACGTCGGCCTCGTGCTCCGCCCACGGCCACGACAGGTCGCGGTGGAAGATGTGGCCTCCGGGCAGGCCCACGTCACCCTCCAGGTCGACCGGGGTGCGTACCTCCAGACACGGCCGGCCCTCGGCGTCCAGGAGCAGCACGTCCTCGACCGGTTCGGCCAGCACGGAGTCCAGCGAGGCCAGCGTCGCGCGCAGGGCCCGCTCGCGGGCACCGTCGGGGTCCTCGCGGAACAGTCGCGCGGGCATGTGCAGCCCGAAGAGCGTCATGGTCTGCGCCCCCTGCTCACGCAGCCCCGGACCCAGGATCGAGGCATCGGACAGGGTGTGGCAGTACAGCTCGCAGGGCGGAACGTCGGGGATACGACCGGCGGAGGCCTGGGCGTACGCGGCGGCCAGCTGGTCGGCGGTCTCGTTCACGTGGAACGTCCCGGCGAAGGCGTCCCGAGGGTCGACGTGGTCGTCGCGCAGCCGTGGCAGCCGGCGCAGCAGCATGTTGACCTTGAGCTGCGAGCCCTCCGGGATGGCGTCGCTGATCGCGTCGCCGGACCCGCCGTGGTCGCCTGCGCCCGCCGCGGACAGGGCGCGGTCCAGGGCGGCCGGGGCGCCGGCCCACACGACGTGCTGGGCGGTCACCACCTGCTCCTGACCGTCGCTGTCGACGACCAGGCGACCGCCCGGGTCGAGCGAGACCACGCGCGCGCCGGTGCGCAGGTCGGCACCGGCTGCGGCCGCCGTCGAGGCGAGCGCCCCGGACACGGCGCCCATGCCCCCGACCGGCACGTCCCAGTCCCCGGTCCCGCCGCCGATCACGTGGTAGAGGAAGCAGCGGTTGGCCAGCAGGTCCGTCGTCGGGTCCGCGAACGTGCCGATCAGGGCGTCGGTGAGGACCACGCCGCGGACCAGGTCGTCGGCCACGGCCGCACCCACCCCGACCCCGACGGGGTTCGTGACGAGAAGCTCCCAGACGGCGTCGTCGCCGATCCGCTCCCGCACCTGCTCGCGTGACAGCAGCGGCTCGGTCACGGTGGGCCACAGCGCCCGCGCGGCCCGCGCGGTCCGTGCGTAGAGGTCGTCCCAGCCGGCCCGGTCGCCCGCCGCGCCGATGCGGTCGAAGGAGGCCGTGGTGGCCGCCGGGTCGTCGGTCACCAGGAGCCCGGTGGTGGCACCGCGTCGCGGGTCCGGCGTGTAGGAGGACACCCGGCGCCGGACCAGTCTCAGGTCCAGGCCCAGCTCGTCGGTGATGAGCTGGGGCAGCAGGCTGACGAGGTAGGAGTATCGCGACAGTCTGGCGTCGACCCCGGGGAACACCTGCTCGCTGACGGACGCGCCGCCCAGGTGGTCGGCCTGCTCGAGCAGCAGCACGCTGCGCCCGGCGCGGGCCAGGTACGCGGCGGCGGTCAGCCCGTTGTGACCGCCGCCGACGACCACGACGTCGTGGTGGGTCTGATGCATCGACACATCCTGCCCGTCCTGCGGCCCCGTCCGTCGCCGGCCCGCGTCGTCGGGGTTCCCGGTCAGAGGTTCAACCTGGACGGGGTGGGTACGTTCACCGGATGAGCGACACCACTGCGCGGCGTGACCGCTGGAACGACAGCTTCGGGGGCGCGGCCACCCGGAGCGCCCAGATCCTCCTCGTGCTGGCCGCGGTCTCGGTCGCCGTCTTCGTCGGCGTCCAGCTGCGGCTGGTGGTCGTCCCCGTCCTGATCGCCGTGCTGCTCGCGGCTGCGGCCGGTCCGCTGGTGGACCTGCTCGACCGAAAGATGCCTCGCGTCGTGGCCGTATGGACCACGCTGCTGCTGGGACTGGGCGTGCTGGGCGGGCTGGGCTGGCTGGTCGGGGACGCCGTGGCCTCGCAGTGGGGTGACCTCACCGACGGTGCCGTCCAGGGCTTCGAGCAGCTGCAGGGCTTCGTCGAGTCGGGCCCGTTCGGGCTGCCGTCGGTCGACGTGCAGGACATCACCAGCCAGCTGCAGTCGGTGCTGCAGGGATCGGCCGTCCAGGCCGGTGCGATCACCGGAGCCACGGCCGTCGCGCAGGTCGCGACGGGGGTCGTGCTGGCCTTCGTGGTGCTGTTCTTCCTGCTCAAGGACGGCCGCCAGATCTGGGCGTTCTTCCGGGCGCAGCTGCCCACCCGCGAGCACCGTCGTTTCGACCTGGTCGGGATCCGTTCCGTAGAGGTCCTGGGCGGCTACGTCCGCGGCACGGCGACCGTGGCCTCGGTGGACGCCATCGGCATCGGCGTCGGCCTGGCCATCATCGGCGTCCCGCTGGCGCTGCCCCTGGCGGTGCTGACCTTCGTCCTGGCCTTCGTCCCGATCGTCGGCGCCGTCGCCGCGGGTGCGGTGGCCGTGCTGGTGGCGCTGGTGTCCAACGGGCCGGTCGCGGCCATCTGGGTCCTGCTCGTCGTGCTGCTCGTGCAGCAGCTCGAGAGCAATGTCCTGCAGCCGATCCTGATGGGGCGCTACTTGTCGTTGCACCCCCTGGTCATCCTGCTCGCGCTGGCCGCAGGGTCCATCGTCGCCGGCATCATCGGCGCGATCCTGGCCGTGCCGCTGGCGGCCGTGGCGTGGTCCGCGGTCCAGGCCTCCCGCGAGGCGAAGGCCGACCAGCGCGCGGTCGACGAGGAGGTCAGACGGTCGGACGCACCTGACGACCCGGACCTCGGCGACACCTCCGCCACCGAGGGCGACGGGGTCGACCGCGACCAAGTCCCGCCGCGACGGCCCTCGCTCAGGGCCCGGGTGCTGGAGCGGCTCGACCGCGACTGAGCGAGGTGCGACCAGCGACGCGTCTCGGGGTCCCGCCGGGACATCGCGTGGTGGGCGGGCCGCCCTGTCGCCGGTCGGTACGCGGGCAGACGCCCGACGACGGCAGGACCGGGTCACAGGTCGCGCACCGACTCCGCGAGCAGCCCGACCGCCTCGTCGAGCTGGTCGTCACGCAGGTAGGGCGCCGGGCCCAGCCGCAGCACGTCACCGCGGTGGTCGGTGAGGACGCCTCGGGAGCGCAACACCTGCTGCAGCCTCCCCGCGTGAGGGGTCCTGAGGGCCAGGAACCCGGCGCGGAGGTCGGGGTCCGGGACGGCGAGGGCCACCACCGACGGGTCGACGTCAAGCGCCTGCACGGCTGCGGCCAGCCGGCCGACCTGGTGACGGCTGACGCTGCGCAGCCAGGCCGGGGTGAACCCCTGCTCGGCGAAGAACGCCGTCACCCGGGCGGCGCGGTACTGGCTGGTGGGGTCGTACGTGGACCCCGCGAACCGCTCGGGACCGTCGCCGTAACCGACCTGCCCCACCGGTGTCGTCGCCAGGTCGGTGAACTCCGCGAACCAGCCCGTCACCACGGGCCTCAGCCGGCACCCGGCGGGCCAGCGCAGGAAGCACGACCCCTCGCCGTGCTGCAGGTACTTGTAGCCGCCGCCGACCACGAACGCGTCGAGCAGGTCGTCCTCGGCCAGCGACCAGTCCAGGGCTCCGAGCGCGTGGTAGGTGTCGACGACCAGCACCGCAGCGTGCCGCCGGGAGGCCGCAGCGACGGCAGCCAGGCCCGGTACGACTGCGGCGGTGGCGAACAGCACCTTGGACACCAGCACCATCGCCGTCCGGTCGTCGACCTGCGCGGCGACCCGTTCGGCCAGCGTCGTGACGGGCTCGGCCGGAACCCGGACGACCTCGACGCCGGTCTCGGCCAGGCGGGCCAGCTGACGGCGCGCGGAGTGGAACTCCCCGTCCGTGGTGACCACGCGCGGGCTCTCCGTCCAGTCCAACGACGACATCAGACGTACGAGGAGCGTGTGGGTGCTGTCGGCCAGCGTCACCACACCTGACCCGTCGTCACCCAGCCACCGGAGCCAGCCGTCCTGCACCTGCTCGGCCTTGGCGAACGCTCGGCCCCACTTCTCGTCGACCAGCTCTGTGGCGTCGTCGAACGCCTCCAGCTGGGCCCCGCGCGCCACGTCGGGCCAGGCCTGGTGGCTGTGACCGGTCAGGAGCAGCCGCTCGTGCACCCGCGCGGCGGTGTAGTGCGCGGCGACGGCCCGCGGGTCGTGGGGCGCGCCGGTCCCGGGACGAGCGGCCATCAGAACCGGCTCCGGATGGACCACAGCAGCGGGAAGGCCGGTCGTAGCGTCGCGCGCAGGTAGGCGGCGCCGTCGGACCCGCCGGTGCCCGTCTTGGCCCCGATGGTGCGTTCGACCATCTTCACGTGCCGGTAGCGCCACTCCTGCAGGCCCTCGTCGAGGTCGACGAGGCTCTCGCACAGCCCGGCGGCGTCGGGGTCGTGGCGGTAGAGGTCGACGAGCATGTCCTCCACGGCCGTCTCGTCGCCGGCGTCGACGGGGTGCCCGGTCCGGGACAGGTGGGCCAGCAGGGCGTCCCACAGCGACGGTGCGTCCAGTCGGGCCTGCAACCGGCCGCGCGCCTCGTCGTGCTCGGCCCGGCGCATCGCGGCAGGGTCCTTGAGCCCGAGCACGAACTCGACCTCCCGGAACTGTGCCGACTGGAACCCCGAGCCGGACTCCAGGTGCTCGCGGAAGGACGCGAACTCCAGGGGCGTCATGGTCTCGAGCACGTCGAGCTGGCTGACCAGCACCTTGATGATGCTGCGGACCCGGCCGAGCGAGTGCCGCGCCCGGGCCCGGTCGTCGGTCCCGAGCCGTCGGACGACCCGGTCGAGCTCCCACAGGATCTGCTTGAACCACAGCTCGTAGACCTGGTGGATGGTGATGAACAGCAGCTCGTCGTGCTCCGGCGGGTCGGAGCTGAGCTGCTGCAGCTGCAGCAGGTCGTCCACGCGCAGGTAGGTGCCGTAGGTGAGGGGGACGTCGTCGGCCACCCGCCCATCATGGCCGTGACCGGCCCGGCCTGTGGGGCAGACTGATCCGGCGTGAGTGCACCCGAGCTGACCACCGACCTCGTCCGCAGCGCCTGCGACTACGTGGACTCGTGGTGGGCGTTCCGGCGTCGGCACCACCGGGTGCCGGGTGTCCAGGGGGCGGTGGGCCTGGCCGGGCAGCTGTTGCTGAGCACCGCGCACGGCCTCGCGGACGTCGGGTCGGAGACGGTTCTGCGGACCGACCACGTCTTCCGGGTCGCGTCGCACTCCAAGACCTTCACCGCGACCGTCGTGCACCAGCTCGTGGGCGAAGGGGTGCTGCGCCTGGACGACCGGCTGGACACCTGGCTGCCGTGGACGGCGGAGGTGTCGGCCCCGGTCGCTGCGGTGACGCTGCGGCAGCTGCTCAACCACAGCGCCGGGCTGGTCCGGGACGGCGCCGACGGCGACCAGTGGCAGCTGCGGAGGCCGTTCCACGACGAGGCGGACCTTCGTGAGGTCGTCCGTGACGCGGTCGTCACCGAGCCCGATGTCGCGTTCAAGTACTCCAACATCGGCTACGCGCTGCTCGGCCTGGTCGTCGCGGCGGCCACGGGGAGCACCTGGGCCGAGCAGGTCCGGTCCCGCGTTCTGGACCGGCTCGGGCTGACGTCCACCGCACCGGATCTCGTCCCCGGCGACCCGCTGGCCGACCGGGTCGCCACCGGGTACACCTCGCTCGCCTACGCCGACGAGCGGGTGCCGATCGACCAGGTGGGGACGCGCTCGATGGCGGCTGCGGCCGGGTTCTGCTCGACGGCCACCGACCTGGTCACCTACGTGTCCGCCCATCGCGACGGGGACGGTGTGCCCGGCGACCCCCGGTTGTTGAGCCGCGGAGCCCGGCGCCAGCTCCAGCACGGCTGGTGGGACGTGCCCGGCAGCCCCGGGGAGGCCTACGGCCTCGGGATGGGCGTGAGCACGGTCGGCGAGCGGCGCCTGGTCGGGCACGGCGGCGGCTGGCCCGGGCACATCACGCGCACGCTTCTCGACCCCGGCACCGGCCTGGCCGTCTCGGTGCTGACGAACGCCATCGACGGACCCGCGCTGGAGCTCGCGGTCGGGGCGGTCAAGCTCGTCGACCTGGCTGCCGCTCCCGGACCGCACCACCTCGACCCGGAGCAGCGGGCGATCGCCGGGGCGTTCGTCGGTCGTTGGGCCACGTTGTGGGGCGTCCAGGACATCGTCCTGCTGGGGGACCGGCTCGTCGGTCTCAACCCCTCGCAGGCCGACCCGACGACGGCCGTCGTCGACCTCGAGGTGGTCGACGACGACACCCTGGTGATGGCGACCGGCCCGGGCTTCGGCGCCGTCGGCGAGCGGGTCCGCGCGAGCCGTGACGACGACACCGGTCGCGTCACGACGCTGCGGACGACGAGCGGGATGACCACGTGGCGCGCGGACGAGCTGCCGCTGCCCGCCCGGGTGTCGCGCGGCTCGATCTGACCCCCGGCTCCGACGGGCGGCCGGCGGGGGAGACGGTCGACGAGGGTCCGCACCGTCTCCCCCGGAGGCGTCAGCGGACGCGGACCCGGACCCGGGACACCTGTACCCAGGACGACAGGGTGGCGTCGGAGTACTCGCCCTCGGCGTCGTCGAACACCATCGGTCCGATCCGCCCCGTGACGGTCGCGTTCCGACCGGTCTGGCTGTAGGTCGAGGAGTACACCACCCCGCCGTCGCTGTAGCGCGAGCTGTAGCGCTCCACGAACGTGCTCGACCCACCGGTCAGCCGGATGTCCACCGTGGGGTTCCCCAGCGGGGTGCCGTGGTCAGTGACGGCCAGCGTCCCGGTGATGCGGGCCGTGCGGTTGCGCTTGTCCGAGACCACCGTGACGTCGCCCTCCTCGATGCCCCGGAAGGCGACCGCCTCGCAGACCGGTCCCTTCGGCTCCTCGCCGTGCCCGCCCCAGCCGTCGTCGGGCGTGACACCGGGCGGGCACTCGAGGTCGACGACGTCTCCGTAGACGGACGGGTCGCTGCCGTCGGCCGGGGACTCGATGCCCAGCCACCCCTGGTGGTAGTTGCCGAGGACACCTCCCGGTAGCCGGCCGACCTCCAGCCAGCTCATGGTGACCGACCGGCCGGAGGAGGCGTTGCGCTCGTTCTGCGGCGGCTCGAGCTCACCGGCCTGGGCCGCCGGTGCCGCGGACAGGGTCAGGGCGAGGACGGCACCGGTGGCGGTGAGGGCCGTCGTGAGACGGCGGAGGGTGCTGGGCATGACGGTCTCCTGGGAGCTGGGTGGGACGACAGGTCGTGACTGGTCGGCGGTGCCGAACCAGGTGGGGCCGGGGTCTGGTGGGGCCGGGGTCTGGTGGGGCGTGGGCGCGTCTCAGCGCCGGGTGCGGAGGCGGTCGACGACGACCGCCCCGATCTCGCGGCCCTGCGTCAGGCCGGCCTCGATGCCCCACGGGT
>Ga0105045_10006295_pt1 | contig 10503 bp, 11 predicted proteins | sample MAT02_FD_78089 | JGI IMG/M metagenome (GOLD analysis project Ga0105045, IMG submission 78089) | Freshwater microbial communities from Lake Fryxell liftoff mats and glacier meltwater in Antarctica - MAT-02 (megahit assembly) | ecosystem: Environmental > Aquatic > Freshwater > Ice > Liftoff... | reverse complement strand
GGCATTGCTTTCACTTTCCGCGAGGCCTATGGTCAAAGGCAAGGCAATGCCCAACCCCCACGACCATCCCACCGCCCTCACCGACCTCCAAGATTCCATCTACCGGGAGAAGGTGCTGCGTGCTAGGGCGATGACGCCCGAGGAGAGGCTTTCATCCGTGTTCGAAATCTCAAACTGCCAATTCGGTATGATGCTCGCTGGCGCGATGGCCCGTATCGGAACGGATGATGAAACTCTCGGTTGGCAGGAGGTAAGGAACGGGCTGGATCGTCTTGACCGCGTCCGGGAGCACGGCCTTTATTCCAAAACTAAACCTGCAGCATGATGGACATTGCTAACATCGCAAGCCAGGTGCTCGAAAAGATCGAGGGAACAGGCGTCCCTTACATGCTTGTCGGCGCACTTGCCGCAGGAACTCACGGTATCCCAAGGGCGACGCGGGACGTCGATTTCCTCGTTCCCGTAAGCTCGGGAGGTGGCGTCGGCGCTATCATTAAGGCCCTCGAAGACCTCGTGATCTTTGAAGAGCAAGCCGTTTTTGACACCCTAACCTGGGGGAAAAGGCATGTCGGGCAAACGATCTCCCCGCCACCCGTGAAAATCGAACTCTTCGAGATTTTTGATGATCCTTTCGTCCTTCAAGAATTTGAACGCAGAAAGCAGATTTTCATCCCTATCTTGAAACGCAGCGGTTGGGTTCCCAGCGCGGAGGATGTCATTGTCCAAAAGCTTCGCTGGGGGCGTGGCAAGGATTTGGATGATGTCACCGATATCCTTGCGGTTCAAGGAACCGAAAAGCTCGACATGCCCTACATCGAAAACTGGTGCGCCATTCACAAAACCACGGAGCGACTTGAAGCCACCCTTGCCCGGATTCCCGAGCTGTAGCCGCCGCGCCCCATCGCAGGCCGTGAAAGAGGAGAGTTCCGCCTAGTATTTAAACTGGCCAATCCCCGCCCCCCGGTCTTCCATACCCGCCCCGTGACCAAGCACCGCACAGACGACCTCCGAATTTCCGGCATCAATCCGCTCATTTCCCCTGCGGTTCTCGCCTACTATCTTCCCATCAACGAACAGGCCGCATCCGTGGTGCACGCCTCACGGACAGAGGCAGATGCCATTCTCAATCTCGAAGACGACCGCCTGCTCGCCATCGTAGGTCCCTGCTCGATCCACGATCCCGAAGCGGCCCTCGAATACGCCGAAAAACTGAAAAAGGAGGCGACTAGGCTTGAGGAGGATCTCTGCATCATCATGCGGGTCTATTTTGAGAAACCACGCACCACCGTTGGCTGGAAGGGACTGATTAATGATCCCGGTCTCGACGACTCCTTCGATATCAATCGCGGACTGCGGGTTGCGCGGAAGCTCCTGCTCGATCTAGCCAATATGGGCGTGGCCGCCGGAACCGAGTTTCTCGACACGATCTCTCCGCAATATTACGCGGATCTCATCGCTTGGGGTGCCATCGGCGCGCGCACCACGGAATCCCAAATTCACCGTGAGCTTGCCTCCGGCCTCTCCATGCCTGTCGGTTTTAAAAACGGCACGGGCGGCTCCATCCAAATCGCGCTGGATGCGATCAAATCTGCCTCCCGCCCGCACAATTTCCTCTCCGTCACGAAGCAAGGCGTCTCCGCCATCGTCTCCACAGCCGGGAATCCATCCTGCCACCTCATCCTGCGCGGGGGGAAAACCGGACCGAACTACGATAAAGACAGCGTTGCCAGCGTCGAAGCCATGCTCGCAGAGCAGGATCTTCCGCTTTCCCTGATGATCGATTGCTCCCATGGAAATTCGAATAAGGACTACCGCAACCAGCCGCTGGTAGCCAAAGATCTCGCCCGTCAGATCGCCGCCGGGTCGAAATCCATCACATCGGTCATGATCGAGTCCAACCTGATCGAAGGAAACCAGAAGCTCGATCCCGATCTCATAAAGCTTACCCGCGGCCAGTCCGTGACTGACGCCTGCATCAACTGGGGCGATACCGTCGAAGTGTTAGATACATTGGCGGAGGCAGTCCGCAAGCGCCGTGCGTAGCTGCGGCGTCCCGCCTCGTTTCAAAACTCCAGAACCTTGACATCAGAACGTTTTAATGTTTTAGTGCAATCATGGCGACGGCGACAACATTACAGCGATCCACAGTCTATCTCGACCCGGAATTGCACATGGCACTGAAGATTCAAGCTGCGGAGACGAAGAGCAACATCTCGGCGCTCATCAACGAAGCCGTCCGAAGCGCGCTGCGGGACGACCTTGAAGATCTCACGGTTTTCGAGGAGAGAAAAAACGATCCTACGATTTCCTTTGAGGAAATGCTGAAACGACTCGATCTCGATGGCAAAATATAAGATCGAGTTCCGCTCCACGACCGAAAGGGAACTCAACTTGATTCCCAAAAAGGATCAGATCCGGATCGTCCGGAAGATCGCGTCGCTAGGTGAAGATCCACGCCCGGTTTCGTGCAAAAAGCTTTCCGGTCAGGAACGCTATCGAATACGTCAAGGCGACTACCGGATTCTTTACGAAATTTTCGATGAGTTACTTGTGGTCGCCATCGTGAAGGCCGGACATCGGCGGGATATTTACGAATAGACTCTCCTTTTCCCAAAGGATGTGACCGGCGGCGGGAGCGTTAACGCTCACCCTTCGGCATTTTCAAAAACGCATCCACCTCCTCGGCCGTGCGGGTATTGAAAATATCCTCGCGCCTCAGCCAGCCTTTTCGCGCGATCTTCACTCCCTGCCCGATGTGATGGAGCCTCGCTCGTGAATGCGCGTCTGGATTGATGGAGCATAGGACACCTTTGTCGCGCGCCCGTTTCCACCAGCGCCAGTCCATATCCATACGCACGGGACTGCAATTCAGCTCGATGATGGTCCGGGTAGCCGCCGCGCAGTCGATGATACGGGCGTGATCCACCGCGTAGCCATCGCGCTTTAAAAGCATCCTCCCGGTAACGTGGCCGAGCATAGTCACGTGTTCGTTCTCCATCGCTTTGCACATGCGCTGGGTCATCGCTTCCTCATCGAGCTTTCCGAAATTATGAACGGAGGCCACGGTGAAATCGAGCTGCTGCAAAACTTCATCGGAAAAATCCAGCGAGCCGTCCATCAGGATATCGACTTCGGAACCGGCGAATATCCTGAAACCTCCCAGAGTCTTTTCCAAGGTGCGAATCGTTTCCACCTGTTTCAGCAAACGCTCCTCGTTCAGACCACCCGCGTAGGCGGTGGATTTCGAGTGATCGGAAATGCCTAGATACTGGAGGCCTAGATCCATTGCCTCCTCGACCATCCCCTCGAGCGTGTCCCTGCCATCCGATTCCGTGGTGTGGTTGTGGAAAGTCCCACGCAGGTTCATCAGATCGACGAGACGGGGAATTGCGTTCTCCGCGGCAGCCTCGATTTCCCCGCGGTTCTCCCGCAGCTCTGGCTCGATATACTGGAGCCCCAGTGCCTTGTAGATGTCCATTTCCTCGTTCACCTCCGGCCTCGCCGTAGTTTCATCCACGGGGTTAAGCCCATACTCATTGAGCGACCAGCCCTTCTTCAACGCCAGCGAGCGCAGGGCGACATTGTGCTCCTTAGACCCCGTGAAATACTGAAGTGCGAAGGGAAACTCGGAGTTTGTGACCGCCCGCAAATCGCAGTGCATCCCATTTTTTAAACGGACGGATGCCTTGGTATCCCCGCAGGCGATCACGGCATCGACCTGCGGGAGAGTCGTGAAATCCTCGCAGACCAAAGCGCCCTCTTTCGTCGCCACCAAAAAATCCAGATCGCCCACCGTCTCCTTCGCGCGCCGGTAAGAGCCGGCAATCGCCACCCGCGAGACCTCGGGATGAAGTTTTAGAGTTTCCACAATCCCCTCCACCAGTGCGCCAATGCTACCCAGCGTGAACCGGTCCGCGAACTTCTCGTTGACCGCGATCGCTTCCAGAATTTTCACCTGAGTCTTCGCGCCAAAGCCCGGCAGCTCCGCTACTTTCCCGACATCACACGCTACCCGCAGCTTCTCTACCGAGTCCACACCGAGCGCGTCGTAAAGCGCCTTAATCTTTTTCGGGCCTAGTCCTTGGACATCGAAAAGGGAGAAAATCGATTCAGGAAACTCGCTTTTGAGATTCTCGTAAAACTCAAGACGACCAGTCTTCGCCATCTCGCCAAGTTTGTCACGAAGGGCATCCCCGATGCCTTTCACTCCAGTGAGTCCGTCGTTTTTCGCCAGCTCCACCACATCATCCTCCATCGAAAGGACGATCTCCGCCCCCTGCCGATAAGCGCGGACTTTGAACGGATTCTCCCCTTTCAGCTCCAGCAACAAAGCAATCTTCTCCAGCACCTCCGCCATTTCTTCCCGATTCATACCAAGGAGAGAATGCTCTAAACATCCGCATCTCGCAAGAGAAGGGTAGGGGCGATCTGGCTCAGTCGACCCAAATCAAAAACGGAATGGCATGATACCGGGAATGAAAGTGAGTGCAACTCGGCGAGGTTGACCCTACCTTTTAGGGTTCCACATTGTCACATTCCTATCCTCGCCAGAGCGGATTCAGTCCTTCATAATTCCCGCCATGGATATTATATCACTCGACCTTACCAAAGAATTCCCCCGCAGCCCTCGCGATATTTCCATCGCCGGATACGTCGTCGCCGCGCGTTGTGTGGACAAGTGCCGTGCCGTGCTTGCGGAAACCGCCGGCGATTATCATTCCGGCTGCCCGCTTGACGAGGTGTGGTTGGAGTTCGCAGGAATTAAATACTCCGCGTTTAAAAAATTCATCGCCACTGGCGCTGATGACGCGGCCGTTTCCGAATGGGTGGCGAAAAAGGCAAAGCAGAAATCCCGCAGCGCGGTGATTCGCTGGAACAACAAGATGCGCGATATGCAAATTGGCACGATGTCAATGAAGCTCCAGAAATTCCTCGAAGACTACATCCCGGAAAACCTTCCGGAGAACAAGCCTCCATACGTGTGGTTCGACGTATACGACATCGAAGAAAAGCGTTTCTGATTACTTCTCGGGCTGCGCCTCGGAGTTCTATGCGCCGCAGTTAGAATCGTTTCTTCTCAAGAAGCCGAGGGGAAACTCTATCTCATTTGCGACTCTTTCTTCGTGATGTTTCTTGCGCATTTTTTCGAGATATGGTTTTTCGCGCCAGATGAATCTCCTAGCGGATAACTTGATATCACCTGTCGTCCTTTGTTTCGCACTGGGCGTCGTCGCCCGCTGGATCAAGAGCGATCTTTCCATCCCGGAGCCGATCTATCAGGGACTTTCGATTTACCTCCTGCTCGCGATCGGCCTGAAAGGAGGAGCGGCTCTTGCGGTGACTCCCTTCACAGAAATTCTCGCCCCGGCAGGAATGACCTTCGTCCTAGGATGTGTGACGGCGGTATCCGCGTTCTACTTGATGAAGCACTTCGGCAGGCTCAGCAGAGAGAACGCATCGGCAGTGGCCGCGCATTACGGATCAGTCTCCGTGGTGACATTCTTGGCTGCAACGGAAGCGGTGAAGCGCACTGGGATGTCGTACGAGGGTTTCCTTCCGGCTCTTGTCGCTGTGCTTGAGGTTCCGGGAATCATTGTCGCCCTCCTCTTCGCGAGCGGCGGCGGCGCGCAGTCAGGGAGAGCGGGCGGCGGTTGGAAAAAAGCTCTGCATGAAGTTATCACTGGAAAAAGCATCGTTCTCCTTGTGGGCGGACTTATCATTGGGGCGGCCTGCGGCCCTGCGAAATTAGCGGATGTGGCTCCCTTCTTCGTCACCGCTTTCAAAGGAGCGCTCTGCATTTTTCTCTTGGAACTCGGGCTCATCGCCGGGAAACGCTTGGCCGATGTGGGGAAAGCAGGCTGGAGGCTAATCGCACTGGGCTGCTTCCTCCCAGTCTTCCACGGGACGCTGGGTGTGGGCGGAGCCATCCTCGCCGGCATGTCTCCCGGCGGAGCGGTAATTTTCGGAGCGATGGTTGGCAGCGCCTCTTACATCGCCGCGCCAGCCGCCGTCAGGATCGCCCTGCCGAAGGCGAACCCCGGATACTATCTTACGCTATCTTTGGGAATCACCTTCCCTTTCAATCTCGCCTTCGGCATCCCACTGCTTCAGAAAATCGCGAACCTCTTCCACTCATGGCAATGAAAGTCCTCCTCAAAAAAGTCACCATCACCGCCGAGCGCCTGCTCCGCGACGAACTCATCGAAATGATCAAACGCCACGGGGCGACGGGCTGGACGGTCACCGCCGTCGAGGGCGAGGGTTCACGCGGCAATCGCACTTCCGATTTCGAAGGGCGCAACTCTCAAATCGACACGATCGTCTCGAAAGAAACCGCAAGCGCCATCATGGAGGAAGTAGCGGAAAAATATTTCGCCGACTGGGCGATCATCACCTACGCGGTGGATGTGGAGGTGCTTCGTGGGGAAAAATACCTCGGGGGAAACTAAACAAGCTTTCCATCCAGCCCGTCCGCCCAGAGCTTGGCTACGATTTCCTCTTGGGCGGCGTCCATCGTTTTCCGCTCGTCTTCTTCCGCGTCTTCGTGGCCAGCGAGGTGAAGGAGGCCGTGGACGAAGTAGCGCAAGATTTCCCTACCGAGAGGCTCGCCGTATTCGGCGGCCTGGCGTTTCGCGACCTCCGCTCCGATCACGATCTCCCCGTGATGGAAGGTAATGACGTCCGTAGGACCTTCGATCATCATAAAATCCATGTGGACTTTACCACTAGTCTTGTCATCGACCAAGGCGACTTCGAGAGTGGCGAGGTGGGAGAGCGGGCTGTCTTCTTCTACGGCGGCTTGGAGTGCCAACTGCGCCGCAGCTTCACCGATCTCCTCAATCGCTGTCATCCACGAGAGCGGGACTTCGATCTCTTCTTGGTGATTTCCAATGATGACTTCGAGTGACATTTGCTAACGGAGTTTCAGATCACTCGCTTCTCTCGGCGAGAGTCGAGAGGCGTTCGGACTGGGCGCGGGGATCGCGGCTCAGATCGGAGGGGCGTTTCGCCGTGCTTTTGTCATCGGGCCTCTGGTAGTCGATGCGGCTGTGGAGCATGCTACGGAGAGTTTTGGAGAAACTTTCCTTCACCAACGCGAGCTCACGGAGGGTGAGCGGGCAGCCATCGAGCTGGCCATCGTTGATCTTCGCACGGACGAGTTCCTCGACCAAGCCGCGGATTTTCGCAGGGGTTGGCTTGCGGAGGGTGCGGGAAGCGCTCTCGATGGTATCCGCAAGACAGATGATCCCGCTTTCCCTAGTGCTGGGTCTTGGGCCTGGGTAGCGAAAATTCTTCTCCTCCACCTTGGGAAGGTCTTCGGGATTCTCCAGACGGCGATCCACCTTCTCAAGTTCCGCCTTCTTCTGCTCTTGGGCTTTCCGGTAGAAGAAATACACGAGCGAGTCGCCGTGATGCTCTTGGATGACTTCGATGACGCGTGGGTTGAGCTTGTGCTTCACCGCCAAGTCGATGCCGTCCTTCACATGGGCCGTGATAATCAGGGCGCTCATGGTCGGAGTGAGGGAATCATGGGGATTCTCGCCGCCGTCGTGTTGATTTTCGATAAAGTAACCGGGCTTCTTCAATTTTCCGACGTCGTGAAAGTAGGCGCATACGCGGCACATAGAGGCGTTCGCTCCAATTTTTTCCGCAGCCGCCTCGGAGAGCGCGGCCACAACCAGGCTGTGGTGGAAAGTCCCAGGCGCCTCAAGCTGCATTTCTTTGAGGAGCTTGTGATTTAGATCTGTGAGTTCGAGCCAGCTAATGTCCGTGGTGAGCTGGAAAGCACCTTCGAACATTGGTAGGAACCCGCTGATGAGCATGGCGGTAGCCAGTGCGGTGGCGAAGGCGATACTGCTGCCAGTGCCGAGAATCTGGAGCCTATCCATCGATCCCGGGCCGAACACCGCCATCGCATCAAGCTTCCCAAGGACCAAGGCGAGGATAACCATCACGATCCCAACATAAATTCCCGCGCGGATGAGCTTAATCCGTTTCCTGACCTGGTCGGTGCATAGAACTGCGGTCATGCCTGCCACGAGGCTGACGATAAGATAGTTCATTACATCGTCTTTGGGAACCAGCAGGCTGCCGATCAAGCTAACGTAAACTGCGGAAAAGCTGCCGACCGTCCGTCCTAACAAAACTCCGTGCAGCATGGGAGCTAGTGCGAAGGGGATGAAAAGGTAACGGTAGGTCTCTTGAATGCTGCCGGCGTCCGCCAAAACCATGACAAGGCGAACGACAAGCAAATGCCCAATCAGGCCGCCGAGAACGAGGATCACGCGGCTGTTGCGGAGACTGGCCTGCTGGTGACTGACGTGGAACATCGCCAACGCGGTAAGTGCGAGAGCGAAGCCATAGACCATGCCTTTGAAAGGATCGTCCGCGAATGTGGCCAAGGGGGAGGCCTTGAGAACAAGCACCGCAGATCCCACAGCGAAGGCCACGTAGAGGGCGAGCTTGACGAACTGGCTATCCTCAAGAGTCCTTACGGTCGCACTCTCACCGTGAACGCGCCTTTTTCTCCCTGCGGAAAAACCCTTTTTAGCGAGTCGCCAGCGCTTGATGGTATCAAGGAATCCCAAAATGAAGTTCTTCGGTTGTTTCACCCGGAGAAGCTGAAACCACTCGCGGGAGAGCGGGAAACTAGCGACTCAGAAGCCCCTTGGCAATGCGCATTTGCACTACTCGGAAACTCTAATTTTTAACTTTAACCTCCAAGGAAGAGGGGGGATTCCCGAGAAAATGGGAAAAGCTCGAACCCACGCTCTTCCTTGGAGTTTAAAGTTTAGAGTTTAAAGTTTCCCCCGCAGCGCGTATCCCCTCGCGCCCGTCCATGTCACTTTCCGCATACGCCACCCCATCGCCCGCTCTACAGAAGGAGGTAAAACGCCGACGTTCCTTCGCGATCATTTCCCACCCCGATGCCGGAAAGACGACTTTGACGGAGAAATTCCTTCTCTACGGTGGTGCGTTAAACCTCGCTGGCTCCGTCACAGCGCGGAAAAACCAACGCTCCACCACCTCCGACTGGATGGAACTGGAAAAGCAGCGGGGAATCTCTGTCTCTTCCACTGTCCTCCAGTTCGAATACAAGGACTGTGTCGTGAATATCCTCGATACCCCCGGCCACAAGGACTTTTCCGAAGACACCTATCGCGTGCTCACCGCCGTCGATGCCGCAGTTATGGTCGTCGATGCAGGTAAAGGTATCGAGGCTCAAACACGGAAACTTTTCGAGGTCTGCCGACGCCGTGGGGTTCCCATTTTCACCTTCATGAACAAACTCGACCGACCCGCGCGGCCGACCCTCGACCTGCTTGACGAGCTGGAATCGGTTCTCGGCATCGCCGCATTTCCGGTCAATTGGCCGCTGGGAGATGGGCCACGCTTCAAAGGCGTTTACGACAGGGAAAACAAAAAGGTCCACCTCTTCGAGCGCACCGTCCATGGCTCCTTCCGCGCTCCCGTCAGCGTCTCCGGCATCGAAGATCAGTCAGTGAAAGACACCATCGATGAAATTACTTATAATCAAGTCTGCGAGGAACTCGATCTCCTTGAGGGCGCGGGCGCGGATTTTGATGTAAACGAAGTCCTCGCCGGGAAGCTGACGCCCGTCTTTTTCGGCTCCGCTGCGAACAACTTCGGCGTCCAGCTCCTGCTCGACCGTTTCCTCGAACTCTCCCCCCCACCCATCCCCCGCAAAAGCGATGAACACGCGATTAACCCCGCCTCCAAGGAATTCTCCGCCTTCGTTTTTAAAATCCAAGCGAACATGAACCCGAAGCATCGGGATAGGGTCGCCTTCATCCGCATCGTTTCCGGCCAGTTCGAGCGGGACATGGATGTTTTTAACACCCGCACCGGGGAAAAAGTCCGCCTCGCGAATTCCCAGCGCCTCTTCGCACGCGAACGCGAAACCGTCGATGATGCCTATGCCGGAGACGTCGTTGGCTTGGTTGGAAATTATGATCTCCTCATCGGGGATACCCTCGCTACCTCGCCCGAAGTGAAATTCGACGAGATTCCCCGCTTCCCGCCGGAATGTTTTTCCTACCTCACCAACAAATCCACCGCGAAATACAAGCGCTTCCAATCCGGGCTCGACCAGCTCCTGAAAGAAGGAGTCGCCTCCGAATTCAAGCTCCTCGACGCACCGACCAACTCATCCTCTGTCCTCCTCGGAGCAGTCGGCCCGCTCCAGTTCGAAGTCCTGCAGCACCGCCTCGAAGGTGAATACGCCGCAGAGACCCGCGTCGAGCCTGCCGATTGGTCGATCGCACGTTGGCTAAGACCGAAGGAGGGCGACCCACTCGCCCCCGAAGCCCGCCCCGCCCTCTCCATGGGCACCGCCCTCGCCCGCGATTCCAACGGCTGGCTCACCGCCGCCTTCCCCCACGACTGGGCCATGAAAACTTTCACCGAGAAAAACGAGGACTGGATCATCTCCGAGCAGCCGTTTCCTCCGATGTGATTTATGAAACTAATTTCGATTCTCGC
>Ga0105045_10006294_pt1 | contig 10503 bp, 14 predicted proteins | sample MAT02_FD_78089 | JGI IMG/M metagenome (GOLD analysis project Ga0105045, IMG submission 78089) | Freshwater microbial communities from Lake Fryxell liftoff mats and glacier meltwater in Antarctica - MAT-02 (megahit assembly) | ecosystem: Environmental > Aquatic > Freshwater > Ice > Liftoff... | reverse complement strand
CGACCCGGTTCGATCTTCCGCAAGGGCTACACCGACAGCCCGCGTAACCGCAGCTCTCACCGTGACGGGCATCTTCCTGATGTTCTTCTACCGGCCCGAGACCACCGCGGCGTGGAACGACATGCGGGCCCGGCAGACCTCGGTGACGTTCGGCCTCCTGGTGCGCAACATGCACCGGTGGGGTGCACACCTGATGGTGCTCACCGTGTTCTTGCACATGGCGCGCGTCTTCTACCACGGCGCGTACAAAGCGCCTCGCGAGTTCAACTGGCTGATCGGCGTGATCCTGCTCACGCTCACGATCGGGCTGTCGTTCACCGGTTACCTGTTGCCGTGGGACCAGCTCGCACTGTGGGCGGTCACCGTCGGCGGCAACATGGCCGGGTACACACCGGTGTTCGGCGAGCAGGTGCGGTTCGTGATGATCGACGGCAAGGAGATCGGTCCCAACACCTTGTTGCGATGGTATGTCGCGCACGTGCTGTTCCTGCCGTTCATCATCGTGATCTTCATGGCGATCCATTTTTGGCGAGTCCGCAAGGACTGCGGGATCTCCGGGCCCCTCTGAGAATCGTCGCGGTTCGGTTCACGCCGGCCACTCGAGTTCGGCGATGACGACCTGTTCTTCGATGGGGCCTGGCAGATCTTCGCCAGCACCCTCGCCGACTGACACGAGCCCTCCGGAGAGGCAACTGGGATCAGGTCATACATCTGCCTCTGTCGTCGTCGAGTTCGTCGTTACGGTGGGGTGATGTCAGTGATGATCATCACGGGGGCGAGCCGCGGAATCGGTGCCGCCACTGCGCTGCTCGCAGCCGAGTGCGGCTGGGACGTGGCGCTGTCGTGTCGTTCGACGATGACGGAACTTCTCAGCGTTGCCGACTCCGTCGAGGCCCTCGGGCGTCGCGTCGTTTGCACGCAAGCCGACGTCTCCGTCGAAGCCGACGTGACCGCGCTGTACGACGCGGCCGAGACCCTCGGCCCGGTGACGTGCTTGGTCAACAACGCAGGGGTCGCCCCGGGGTACGGCCCGTTCGTTGATCTGACTGTCGAAGCCATGACCGAGACATGGTCGACGAACATCACCGGCGCGTTTCTCTGTGCGCGCGAGGCCGTGCGGCGCATGTCGGCGGGGGCGATCGCCGGCTCGATCGTCAACATCAGCTCGAAGGCAGCGGTCATCGGGGGCCCGAACGAGTGGATTCACTACGCCGAGTCCAAGGGCGCTGTCGAGACATTGACAGCGGGCCTTTCGAAAGAAGTCGCGTCGCAAGGGATTCGCGTCAACGCCGTCCGTCCCGGGCTGATCGAGGGCGGCTTCGGGCCCTGGGACCCGCAGCACCGCGTGACATCAATGACCGCTGTGATCCCAATGCAGCGTTCCGGCGATCCACGCGAGGTTGCCCAAGCCGTGGTGTGGCTCGCCTCCGATGCGGCGTCGTACGTCACCGGCGCCTTCGTCGACGTCACCGGCGGGCGGTAGCCGGCCCGGGGGCCGCGCCGCGGGATCTCGATCATCACCGGCATTGGGATGTGACGCCGAATCGCTCCACGATCAGTCGTTGCGCCGCCGACCCATGCCGTGAGAGGGTTGACTGCTGTTCGGTGAGCCGTACGGTGAACCGGTCAGCCGTCTCGGTGCAACAGGGGGAGACACATGAGCCGTGAACGCGTCCAACGGTGGTCTCTGGGCCTGATCGCGCTGTTCATGCCGCCCACCGCGATCCAGGCGACGTTCGCCCCCGAGTCGTGGTACGACGACTTCCCACTCGGCAAGGGCTGGGTCCCCGTCGAGGGTGGCGCATACGACGAGCACCTCGTCCGCGACGCCGGAGTGCTCTTTCTCGCGCTGATCATCGTGACGGTGTGGTCGGTCTGGCGGCGCGAGGCGGTGACGGTCGTGGCGATCGCCTGGCTGGTCCAAGGCCTGTTCCACCTCGGCTTCCACATCGGTCACCTCGACGGGCTCGACACCGCCGATCAGGTCGGCCTGGTCGGCTCGTTGGTGTCGATCCCGATCCTCGCTGCCATCTCGTTGTCGGCCGGCGTCCGCGCCCAGATGAACAAGACGTAACCGCCGATGCGATCCGACAATCTCCTCGTCGTGGCGATCTGCCTCGCGGCGGTGTTGCTTGCGCTCGCGATCTCGTGGCGGGGACGCAACCTGACGGTGGTCGCCACTCGAGAGCCCGTCGCTCCGACCGCCGGCGCATCGGCGCTCGACGCACTGCGAACGGTGGGGATCACCACCACCGCCGGCTTCGTCGCGGGTGGGCTCGTCGCCGGGCTCGGCGGCAGGTTGGTGATGCGCGTCCTCGCGGCAACCTCGGGCGACGGGGCTCAGGGGCGCCTGACCGATGCTGAAGAACTCGTCGGCGAGATCACACTCGGCGGGACGGTCGCGCTCGTGATCTTCGTCGGCCTGTTGATACCGGTGGTCACCTCGTTCGCGTTCATCCTCATGCGTCGCCTCCTGCCCCGCAGAGCCTGGGTCACCGGGGCGGTGTACGGGCTGTTGCTGCTCGCCACGTTCGGGGTGACCGATCCGCTGTCACGCGACAACTCCGACTTCTTGATCCTGGAGCCGGTGTGGCTCGCCGTCGGCCTCGTGTGCGCCACCGCGATCCTGTTCGGCACGACGTTCGCAACGATCGTCGCCAAGCTCGACGCCACGGTGGTTCCCGTGACGGCGCTGCGCTCGAGCGCCCCGCGTCGCCACAAGGTCGCCTACGCGTCGCTCGTGTTGCTCATGATCGCGCCGCCTTTGCTCGCGGCGGTCGTCGTCTACGTCGCTGCTCGCGCGCTGGTTCACGGTCGCAGCCTCGTGCTGTTCCAGCACCGCGCTCTGCGCATCGCCGCTCAGGTCGCCGTCGCCGTGGCGGTGGTCGCCGCTGGCGTCGTGGTGGTCAGCACGGTCGCCGACATCGTGTGATCGCCGACATTCCCGCGGTCGGCGGAGGGTTCGTCGAGCACGAGCAGATCGGGTCGAGCCCGAACCCACGGATGTCCCGTCGTCGAGATTCTGCCATTCAGCGCACCATCGGGTTCACCGGTTCATGGTGCCACCACCCCCGACGTCCAGGAGCCACCACACTGGCGCACACCGCCCGAAGTCTGCACACTGACGGCGTGGACCTGGCGTGGATGTCTGGACGCGCCGGATGGCGAGATTGCGCGCCTCGTCTTTCGCCATCGTTGTGCTGATCGGCTTCGCCGGTGGTTGACCCGGGGAGGTCGTTCGGTGCCGCCACCCAGCCAGTTCCATGTTCCGCGATCATGCAAGACGTCGAGGAGTCCTCGGGCGTTGTGGTGAAGATGGGCCCGCCACGCTGTACGGCGCAACCAACCTGCGACCGGGCATGGCGTGAGTGGCCGTCGTCGCTGTACTCGCCACCTCCGGCCGCTGAAACCCCTCGGCGCGACTACTCGAGAGAGGTTCCACCTTGGCACGAGAAGCGAGGCGACTCGACACGGCCCGTCCGACCACTCGAGATCGGGCGAAGGCCGTCGACGGCGTACAGGGCAGCCAGTCGTGGAGTTCGATCTTCTGACCGGGTTCGGTCTTGCACGTGCTGTTCCTGTCGTTCATCATCGTGATCTTCATGGCGGTCCACTTCTGACGGGTCCGCAAGGACGGCGCAATCTCCGGGCCCCTCTGAGAATCTTCTCGACATCGAATGCTCTCGGGCGCAGGATCGAGGAACTGATCGCTCGTTCGTGTCACCCGATACGGCGTTTCGATCGTCTGTGCTGAACAACGGACCATCCGGACCGGCGAGAGGGGGCATTCATGGAGTGGTGGGTACTCGAGTTGATCACTATGGCGGTGATGTTCACCATCATCGCCATTCTCGGACCGCTGATCAAGCGGTACGGCAAGTCCTACGCAGCCGATGTGTTCCGGGTCAATCCGCGCACCGGCAAGAGCTACCTCGTTTTGATGGACTTTGCCTACTACCTGATTTTCGGCGCGTACATCCTGTTCTCCATCAAGTGGGAACCCGACTCGGGGTGGGACCAACAGGTCAACGCCGAACAACTCCAGGCATCGGTGGTCCGCATCGGAGGGCTGCTGCTCCTCATGGGTCTGCTGCACGGATTGAACGTGCTCACCCTGCCGGTGATCGGGCGCATCTTCACCCTCAACCGACAACTCGACGACGACGTCGCCGGCCCCCGGGCCGCCTGAGGCCGATCGCCCCGACCGTCACGTGTCGTTCGACGCAGCACTCACCACAACGCCCGGCACCCTCGATGCCGACGCGCTCGTGGCGAAGATGTTCTCCGAACAAGGTGCTTCGCTCGTGCGGCTGGCCCGGGTGTTCTGCGACGATCGGGACGCCGCCGAGGATCTCGTGCAGGAAGCCTTCATCCGTCTCCATCGATCGGCCGGTTCGATCCGCGATCTCGGCCGGGCTCCGGCCTTCCTGCGGTCGATCGTGATCAACCTTGCACGCGACCACAACCGTCGTGGGCTGATGTCGCTGCGTCACCGGGCGAGCGCCGAGCCGCCAGTACCGCCTGCAGAGCCTGGCGAACGTGCGGTACGCAACGAAGAAGTCGACGAGGTGTTGGTTGCCCTGCGCACCCTTCCTGAACGTCAGAGGGCGTGCCTCGTACTGCACTACTACGAGGAACTGTCGATCGCCGAGGTTGCAGAGACCCTCCGCATTTCGACGAACTCGGTCAAGACCCATTGCCGCCGCGGACTCGTCGCGCTCGAATCACGACTGGAGCACACGGAGTGAACGTCGAGCAACGACTCGTGAATGCCCTGCGGGCGACCGACCAGGTCGAACCGAGCCCGGACCTCTGGTCGCGTGTGCTGCATTCGATCGAGGAGGACCAGGCCCACCGTCGACGCGTCGTCACATCGTTCGCCGTCACCATCGCCATGATGGCCGGCCTTGTGGTACTCGGGCTGGTGAACCTCATCGACACCCCATCCGGTCGGCAGGTGCGGGTGCCGGCGATGGAATTGATCGAGACCATCGCACTGATCTCCCTGGTCGCCGTTCTCGGCCCGGCGATTCAACGCTTCGGTCGAGGCTACGCCCACGACCTGTGGCCCACGACTCCCAGCCTGCCCTCGTCACTTCTGCGCTTGCTCGATGTGGCGTATCTGCTCGTGTTCGGTGGCTACATCCTGGTGACGACCTACTTCGATTTCGGACCATCCACCACCGGCGTGGCCGAGCAGGTCGAGAACCTGTTCGCGCGGGTCGGTGGGCTCGTTCTGACGATGGGGTTGCTGCACGCCGCCACGATCATGACCCTGCCCATGGTCGCGCTCGTGTCGAACTCGACCCGAGTTGGCCGAAAGCTGCCGAGGTGGATCATCGCCATCCTGGTCATCGTCGGGCTCGGCGTGGGGCTGCTGGGCTTGCAGGCGCTCGTCGGTGGGATCGCCAGCTCTGTCTGAGGGCGGCGGCCCCCGCACGTTCACCTTCGCTGTCACCCGCTTCTCTTCGCCAGCCGTCTATATGGGCATGGAGAAACAGCTGCCGTGACGAACGTGATCGAGATCGAGCGGCTGCGCAAGTCCTATCGACGGCGTGGAGGAACGACAGTCGCTGTCGACGGGCTCGACCTGACCGTCCCCGCGGGCGGGGTCTACGGGTTCCTCGGGCCGAACGGGTCGGGCAAGACGACGACGATTCGTTGTGTGCTCGGGCTCGCCCGGCCCACGAACGGAGTGGTCCGCCTGCTCGGCCGACCCGTCCCGGAGGGCCTGCGTGACGCCGTGCGACGAACCGGTGCGATCGTCGAGACACCAGCGCTGTTCCCGACGATCACCGCGCGGGAGAACCTCCGTCTGCTGGCGTCGGTCGATCGGATCGGTCGTTGACGGGTCGATGAGGGTGCTCGATCGTCGGTCTGCCAGACCGTGCCGACGACCTCGTCAAGCGCTACTCACTCGGGATGAAACAACGCCTCGGGCTGGCAGCGGCTCTCCTCAAGGACCCGGACCTGTTGATGCTCGACGAGCCGGCAAACCCCCGCCGGGATGCGTGAGGTCCGCCAGCTCCTGCGCCAACTCGCCGACGACGGTCGCACCGTGTTCGTCTCGAGTCACATCCTTGCCGAGATCGAATCGACATGCGATCGGGTGGCGATTCTCGCCAAGGGTCGCCTCGTCACCCACGGCACCGTCGAGGAGGTGATCTCGACGGCGGGTCACCGGGCCTCGGTCCTCGTGAAGGTCGACGACCTGGACCTGGGTATGTGGGCACTCCGTGACGCGCGCTCGTGACGGAACAGGTGAACGACGAGCTGCGAGTCGACGTCCCGCCTGAACGAGCAGCCGATGTCACCCGGGTGCTCGCCGCCGCAGGTCAATGGGTGACTGAGCTCCGTCCCGACCGATTCAGTCTCGAAGACGTCTTCCTCGAGCTCACCTCAGCCAGCGATGTCTCGGGAGCCGAACTCGAGGAGGTCGTCGCATGAACCTGCTGATGACAGAGATGCGTCGGGCGTTGCACCGCCGTGCGGTCCAGGTGTTGATCGCGATCGCGGTTGGGGAATGTTTACTGGCCGGCGTCATCGCGTACCTCACTTCCGCCGGCAAGACCCTCACAGAGCTTCGACTGCGCCAGGACAGTCCCGCGGTGATGGCCAACTGGTGGATCGCCGACGACCACCTCGGCGTGTTGTCCATCGCCATGTTCTTCCTCTTCCTGGGTGGCTTCTTCGGCGGCGCAACCGTCGCCGGCGCCGAGTGGCGCGCTGGGACCATCACAACCGTGCTGACGTGGGAACCCCGGCGACTCCGGCTCCACGGTGCCCGTTTGGCCAGCGGCGCGGTCCTCGCCTTCGTCATCTCGTTCGGACTGCAGGTCGTGTTCCTTGCCTGCTTCGTGCCCGCTGTCGTGTTCAACGGCACGACCGAGGGTGTTGACGGCTCGTTCTGGTTCAACCTGGGTGTCGTTGTGGCACGCACTTCGGTGATCACCGCCGCCGCTGCAATCCTCGCGATGTCACTGGCGACCGCGGAGCGCAACACAGCATTCGCCGTGATCGCGATGTTCGCGTGGATCGTCGTGATCGAGGGGCTCATCCGAACCCTGAAGCCATCGCTGTCGAGCTGGCTCTGGGGAGAGACGGTCACGACCGTCACGAGCTGGTCCCGACTCGACAACGTCGAGCTCGCTCGCGGCCCACTGATGTCGGCGGTGACGCTCGCCGCGTATCTCGCCGTCATCGTTGGCGGCGCAGCGATCTCGTTCCAGCGTCGCGACATCGCCACCGGTTCGTGAGTTCGAACCACCACATCAGAGATCTCGGCGAGGGTCTTCGTCTCCTCGTGGTGGCGGGCATCCCCGTCGGGTCATCGTTGCCGGGCTCGGCAGCCGGCTGGCGATGATGCTGCTGCGGCTCACGTCACCCGACGCTGTACGAGGCATCCAGAGCGATGACGACTTCACCATCGGGCGCTTCACCCTCGCCGGTACCTACAACCTCCTGGTGCTCGGCGCCGCGATCGGCATCACCGGCGCAGCCGCATACGAGTGGGTACGCCCCTGGCTTCCCGGGCCGTGGTGGTTCCGCCGGTTGACCGTTGCGCTCGGATCGGGGGTGGTGGTTGGGATCGATGCTCGTACATGCAGACGGCATCGACTTCACGGTGCTGAAGCCCACGGCGACCGGGGTCCTAGAGCAGACGCGGATGGAAGCGACGGGTCTTGCCGATCGTGCTGGTCGCTCCGTTCCCGCCGACGCTGTTCGTCCTGGTCGTGGCGGCGGCCGTTCTCGCAGAGTGGCTGACGATCCGTGAGCTCCAGCCCGTCGAGTGGCTGCGGGCCTCGACGGGTTACGGCCTGGCGGTGCAGGCGTTGTGGTTGACTATCGCCACGCTCGGCCTGGTTGCGCTCGTCAATGACATCGAGGCCATCACCTGAGACCCCGAATCCGAGCGTGACAGCCGCTGGTTCGACCTGCGGCTGCCATGCCTCGGGTGTTCGGCATTCAGTCCAGTTCGACGATCCCGCAGGCGATCCGACTCCCCGCGTCACCGGTCTTCTTCGTATCGATATCCGGGCCGCCCAGCGGCGCGAGCGGTGCCACGTAGCGGGTGGGGATGTTACCGAAGTTGTCGGGCCCGGCGTGCAGGATCACGGCACGACCCGCGATGTCGGCAGGGCTGAATCTGCCGGTCACCGATCGCGCCGAACCGCTGCCGTCCAGGAGCACCTGGATGCTCGGCAGGTCGCCGGCGTGGCTGCCGTGATCCTTGGCCGTCGGGTTCCAGTGTCCACCCACGTTCGTGAACGGCCCCGCAGCCGCCGCAGCGTCGCACTGCCCTGCTGAGTCGTTGGCGTGCAGGTGGAACCCGTGATAACCGTCGAGCCCGACGGTGACACCGTTCACGGTCACCTTGACGACCGTGCCGTGCTCGTCACCATCGAACTTCACCTTGCCGACCTTGTTGCCGTCGACGTCACGGAGGACAGCGGTGCCCTCCCAGCCGCCACCGGACACCGTCCCGCTCGCCGAGGCGAGTGTGAAGGCGCCCGCGAGCGCGGCGACCGCGAGCGTCACCCCGGCCGTCTTCTTCGATCGTGATCGGGGCGAACCGGTCGTTTCGTTTCCCATGACCTTCTCCAATCTGTCAGCGGGCGCATCATGCATCCCACACAGACAGACGATCGAGAGCAGCCGACGGGTGACCGGTGGTCGCCAACTGTTCAGGCAGCGAACCGCCGACCTCAGCTGCTACAGGACCGCTTCGATCGCGTCGAGGGCCGCCGACGTGCCGTCCTCGGCCCCGAGTCTGTCGCCGATCCGATCTACCTCGAGCCCGGTCAGCACGAGCTCTGCCTCCAGGTCAGCGACGGCGAGCACACTGCGCTCGACATCACCGACACGGTCACCGTGGACGTGGAGGTCGAGAATCTGCAGCAGTGGTGCTCCGTCGTCGGGGAGATGGACGCGATGTTCGAGAGCGTCGACAAGAGTGACGACGATCTCGCGACCAAGCAGGTCGGCTACGAGAACATCCGGCGGCTCGCCGCGCAGGCCGCAGATGGCATCGACCATGGTGGCCCACCCGCACGGGACGATTTCGTCGCCGCCTTGACGTTCGCCGCCGACCTCTCCGCCGCGCTCACGACGGCCGACAGCCCCGAGGCTGTGGAAGCCGCTTCGCTTCGATCTTCGAAGGGATTTCCGACGGGCTGCCGGGAGCCCAGTGGATATCGAAGCCTGTGATGTCGACATCGCCGGTTGACAGTTCCTGGTGGTTGGCAGATGCTCCTCTGGGTCGATCCGGATCTTTGCACCGGTGACGGACTGTGTACCGATCACTGCCCCGAGGTGTTCATCCTCCTCGAGGACGGGCTCTCCTATGTCCGCGATTCCGCCGGGTCTCCCGGCAACGACCCCGGCGGCCGCTTGAGCATCGTCTCAGTTCCTGATCGCCTCACAGATCAAGCGACCGCTGCGGCACTGGACTGCCCGGGCGAGTGAATCTTCCTGGAGGACGACGCTCTCCATGACACCGACGACTCGGATGTCTCTGACGCTGACGTCGTCGACGAGAACACGGAGCAGTGACGTGGCACGTTCGGTGCTGCGACTGGCCGATCAACGTCGTGACGTGTTTCCGGACCGTTGTGTCCTCTCGGGTGTCCACACCGACAGCGCGATGCGGATGACCGTGACGACCTGGCGCGGTCCCCGATGGATGCTCTGCGTCCCGGGTGTCGTGCCGCTGCGCGCCCACGTCCTGAGACGCCCACACGTCGTTGTCGCGCTCCCGGTGAGCCCAGCCGTCTGTTCCCGTTGGCGGCGGCGTGTCGCGTTGTCTCAAGGTGTCGTGACGATCGGAACCGTGCTGATCGTGACCGGCTCGGTCGTTCGAGCAACAGCGCCACTGGCGGTCGGCATCGTCATTTTCGTCTCCGCGCTGGCTCTGTCGGCGCGGGCCAATCGGAACTGGTGGATCACATGCACGCTCGATCCGACCCGGGCCATGTTGATCGTCACGCCGACACACCGCGAGTTCGACGCTGCTGCTCGCTAGATCTTCGTGCAATCGATCCGATGAACGTGTTTCCGGGCTGCGTGGTCTGCTCGTGATCGATGAGTGGCCAGTCTCGAGCGGCCGGCATCGGAGTGAGTTGACCCGGTTTCAGAGATACAAGACACCTCGTCTTCTTCCTTTCGATCGAGGAACCGAACACATTCATCCTTCACCCCTCGAACGTCGAACAGCCTCCCACCGGCCGACTGATCAACACCCACTCGATAATCGCAGACCAAGACACGGTTCTGAACACGCAGTACCGGCGAAGCCAGTCGCCTCTTCGGTCCGACGGGCCACTGCACAATCACTGTGGGGGGAGACTGTCTCCTCGCTGGGATTTCGTCTGGTTGAGGATCCTCAAGTGGACACCTGGGGCATCAGGTCACGGCTGAGTCGATCCACCCCAGACGGCCCAGGACCGGTCCGAACTTGTCGACGTGGCACCCGCGCTGCTCGGCGTCGTCCCAGTCGCACCGGGT
>Ga0105045_10006293_pt1 | contig 10507 bp, 11 predicted proteins | sample MAT02_FD_78089 | JGI IMG/M metagenome (GOLD analysis project Ga0105045, IMG submission 78089) | Freshwater microbial communities from Lake Fryxell liftoff mats and glacier meltwater in Antarctica - MAT-02 (megahit assembly) | ecosystem: Environmental > Aquatic > Freshwater > Ice > Liftoff... | reverse complement strand
GACCTCAAGAGTTGTCACATCTCTCGATCAGCTGTTGAAGTCTGCGATCTGCCCTGATCGATCGGCCTGTGCGTTTTCCCGCGAGGGAATCCAACTACTACTTCGTCAAGGACTACGTGAAATCGCTGACTACGCGTCGTGGCTCGATTGCGCGTACGCCTGCCGAGGCCGCGGAGGTTGCGCGAGCGATTGCTGAGACGCGTGGCGCCATCGAAGGTGGGCTTTGCGTACGTCGGGTGGAGCGCTTTGTTACTGAGACCGAGCGCCGCATCTTCGTCGCCCAGGGCCAGCCCTTCGCGCATGACGGCGAGGTGCCTGCGCTCGCAGTCGAGATTGCCGCGCGCATCCCCAGCGCGTTCTTCACCATCGATCTCGTCCGCGATGAGGCTGGCGCTTGGCGCGTGGTGGAGCTTGGAGACGGCCAGGTCTCCGATCGCAAGGACTGGACGGCAGATTCACTCGCCAAAGTCATCGCCCAGATGCGCTAATCGCCTCCTGGTCGGTTCCAAATCACGCCTCTTTTCGTTCCTTTTGGGCTTGAAAACGTCCGACTGGGAGGGGAGTTGGAATTAGTTGCTGGTTCACCTAGTGGTGAAATGTCTGACTGGCCAAAAAACGCGTTGGTGGGCGCATTGAAAATGTCTGACTGGCCCAAAACCGCGTGGGTGGGCGCGTTGGAATGTCTGACAGGCCTAAAAACGTGTCGGTGGGGGAGTTGGAAACCCATCAAGTCTGCGTTGGGCAAGTCGGAAACGTCGGACTCGCCCAACGAGGACTAGGTCGGCGCGTTGGACGTCTGGGAGTGACCCGACGAATGCTTTTCGGGGCGGGTTGGAGATGTCTGACTGGCCCAGACGAGACCTTGTGGGCGACTTGGACAAATCCGAGGCGCTCGGGGCCTTCCGAGGCGTCTAACCGCGCAGCCTGCGCACGACCCAGGCTCCGTCTTCGAGGTAGCCAACCGAGAGCGGGACGAACGCGTGCAGGCCTCTGCGCGGGGCGGCGCGCACGACGAGCCACGCGGGCATTCGATCACGCAGGACGTCGAGGAGCGCGAGGCATGCGGCGAGGTCCTCATCCGAGAAGCAGAGCGCCACATCGCTCGCATCGCGCACATCGAGTTGCTCGCGTCTCGTGTCGCTCCCCCAGGTGCTCGGCGCGATCAAAAAGACGGGCTCGGCGAAGCCTGGATGCGCCGCAAGCTCCATGTCGACGCGCTCCATCAAGCGGCGGATGTCACGCTCGGCGAGTGCCTCAAGCTGCCTGCCTGTGGCGGCATCGAGGGTCGCCTGCAGCGTGTATTGATGAATCGAGAGCGAGGGTGGTGAGACCCCCAGCTGCGCCTCGCCGAGGCCGACCTCCAGCACACGCGGCATCGGACCAATCGAGGCCACGGCGCCCTGCATCCGCTCTTCGCAGTAGGCCTTCCCATCGGCGAGATCGATCAGCGTGCGACGCTCTAGCTGACGCGCTGACTTCGCATCAACGTGCTCTCGCGCGACCTCCACCAGGTGCAGATCGGAGAGAGTCACTGTGCTCGCTTTGGAGGGCGAGAGCGCGCCGCGAAGAAGGTGCGCGAGGCACTGCACATCCTCGGCGAGGAGGGCTTGCTGAAAGCGCGCGATCCATCTTGCTTGCGCCGTCTTGGATGCGGCGAGACGCACCTGCCGAAGCGAGTCTTCGAGGGCGCCGCGCTTGGCGCCTGCGATGCCCGAGCGCCAGAAGGTCAGCGCGAAATCACGCAGCGCATCGGCCTCGTTCAGGCGCGGTGGCAGCGACATTCGGAGTTCACGCAGGCTCTCGGGTGGGCCGCCTGCCGTGCCGCTCACGAGGAGGCTCTCCAGCCAGGCGCGGGCGCCTTGAACGAGCGGTCCTGTCGTCGCGCCGGTCTCGTCGACGAAGAACGCGCGGCCCTCACGGAGCGAGGCCGTGACCAGCCCGCGACGTGTGCCGACGGTGACCTCGATCACCAGGCGCTCCACCTCGGCCGAGGGGCTCGCGTTGGTGCCCGCTGCGTCGATGGCGAGCGCGATGCGCCAGAGGGCTGCGCTCATGCGTCCTCCAGCGCGAGCCGCTCGCGCTCACGGCGAATCGCTTGCTGGAGGGCAATGGGCGCACGCGAGAGATCAAGCGCCAGCACCTCATCGAGCAGACCGCGGGCCACATCACGGCGGCCTTCCTCACGCGTCGCCTCAGCCCGCCGCAAGAAGGTTCGCGCCACCGCGCGGATGGCTCTCCTCTGCACCACATCGCGATCGATCTCGATGGCTCTTCGCCAGATGCCCAGCGCCTCCGCGTCCGACTGTCGCGCTTCGAGAATCATCCCCTTGAGGATCCACGGCTCGGCGACATCCCGCGCCATCTCGATGGCCAGATTGAGTCGACGCAGCGCACGCACGGGAAAGCCCGCGCGCCGCCATAGATCCGCCACGAAGACATGCATCTGGCAGCGGAAGCGACCCCAGCGTGAGCTCTCCGAGCGCACGATGATCGGCGCGACGCGCACCTGCGGCGCATCCCGCTCTCCACGCAGCTCCATCTGCGCGCGGATGCTCTGCATCGCGTCGTCCATCTCGGCCTGAAGCACACGCCCGCGCTCGGACGCACGGAACTCACGCAGTAGCCGCAAGGCGCGCGCATCGCCAAGCTTTCCAAGCGATCGAATCAACGCGCGATCGAGGCCCAGCGTCCCGGTACCGAGCAAGCTCGCGAGCGGATCGAAGTCATCGCTTGTCGCGATCGAGCCAATCGCCTGCACCGCAGCGAGGCGCGCTTTGGGGTCATCCGCACGCATCGTGTCGCGCAGCTCGGCACGCGCTGAGACATCGCCATGGAGCGCGAGCGCGCCCGCCAACACCGCGCGATCGGCAGGCGTCGTCCGCGCCCGATAGGCGTCGCGCAGGAGCACGTGCGCGCCATGCGAGTCGATCGTCCCAAGCGCTCTCGCGCTCTCCAGCGCGAGCTCACGCGAGGGCGAATCAAGGAGCACACCGAGCACCGCCACAAGGCGCGGATCGCCCGAGATGCGCATCGCCGAGATGAGCGCCAGACGCGATTCATCGGGCACGATCAGCGCACCCTCGAGGATGGCTGAGACGTGCGCGACCAAGCCCTCGCTCGCGCCTCGAAAGTGCGTCCCGATGCGCGCGAGCGACTCGGCATCCAGCAGCGAGAGAGGCTCCTGCTCGCCCTCCTGCTCGTAGTAGCGCGCGACCTGCTGCGTGAGCGCTTCGAGCGCCTCGGTGGCCAGCAACTCCTCGGCGCGAAGCTCCGTGAGATCCGTACTCGAGAGCGCGGCGCGCGCCCTGGCCAGCTCGAGGCTCAGGCCCTCCTCACGCATCGCCGAGAGCGCCTGATCGGCCTCTACGCGATCACGCTCGACGAGTGTAGGAGCGAGCTCTCCAAGGCGACGAATGGAAGCACGTCGCTGACGAAGGCTCCCGCCGCGCAGCACCCCGATCAGCGTGGGCACATCATCAAGCGAGTCGATGCCAATGCGTGCGCCAGAGGTCGTCGTGTCGAGCTGTCCGAGGAAGGACGCATCGCTCTTCGTCTCGCTCGGGACAGGCAGCGGTGGAGACCAAGCTGCGCCCTCAAAGGCACGCGGCGCGTCGACACGGACCATGACGGCGAGGGCCAGCGCATCCTCGCTCGTGGTCTCCAGGGCAAGCTCGCGGGCGATCGCGCTGTCCCCGGGGCCCGTGCCTTCTTCGAGGCGTGCGGCAAGCCCGCGGAGGTTGCCGGCCGAGGCACTGAGGTGCGCGCTTAGGGCTGCCACACGTCGAGCCCTGGCACGTCCGACTCATCCTCATCGGCCTTCGTGGAGTCAGGCCGTGTGGGCAGCTTGATGTCGCCAAGAAGGTCGTCGCCAAAGCCCTCCTCGCCATCGTCTTCAGGCGTCGCTGGGTCCGTATCGAGCTCAGCCTCATCGAAGGCCGCGCGCTCCGCCGCTGGGTCGAGAGCCTCCGGTGAGCGCTCATCGGACCACAACTCTCCCTCGCCCTCGGCAAGCTCATCGTCGGCATCGACGGGGTCATCCTCGCCTGTCTCCCAGCTCTCGGATTCAAGGTCGGCGAGCGTGTCGATGATCGCCTCAGCGAGCAGCTCCGCATCGGCCGCCTCGTTCTCATCCTCACCAAGGATCGAGCCCTCCAGCGCGAGCGGTCCTCCCTCGCCACCATCGAGATCATTCACGTCGGTGGACGCATCGCCATCGAGCTCAGGCAGCTCGCCGAGCACGTCATCTGAAAACGCGCTGTCATCGCCATCGTCTTCGGGGTCGTGCCCTAAAGGCGTGGCATGCGGCGGCTTGATCTCGTTCGAGGTCATCTCGTCCGACATCATGGCGCCTCGCTGCGTGAGAGACGCGCGACGACCTTCTGAAGGTCCTCCCAGACAGGTCGTTTCTGTTCAGGGCTGCGAAGCAAATACGCGGGGTGGTAGGTCGGCATCACGGGGATGCCACGATACTCGCCCCAGCTCCCTCGCCACGTCTTCCCGGTGCTTCCGAATCGCTCGGCTGCACAGCGACCGAGCGCGACGATGACGGTCGGCGCGATCGCGGTGAGCTGACCATCCAAGAAGTGCCCGCAAGCTGAGGCTTCCTCGCTCGTCGGCGTGCGGTTCTCCGGCGGACGACACTTCACCACGTTGCAGATGTAGACGGCGTCGCGCTTCATCCCCATCGCGACGATCATCTTGTCGAGGAGCTGCCCCGCCGCGCCGACAAAAGGCTCGCCCTGCTTGTCTTCATTCTCGCCCGGCCCCTCTCCAACAAAGACGAGACGCGACATCGCATCGCCCCGCGAGAACACCGACTTCGTGCGCGAGTGATGCAGCCCACACGCCTCACAAGAAGCAGCCTGCGCGGCAAGCTCGCTCAGCACCGTCAGGCGCGGACCCGCATCCAAGCGAGGCGGCGGCGGCGCGGCACGCGGCACATCGAGCGCCGGCTGAACCACGGCTGCGGTGGGCTTACGGGCTTCCCGTGCGCGCGAGAGCAGCGCGTCGAGATCCGCCTCCTGTGACGCTGTCGAAGCCTTGGCCGCAATGACCGCAGGCTTCGGCGCCGACTTCGGCAACACGATGGGCCCCGACGGCGCGGCGGCAGCCGCACGGGGCGCCTGCATCGGTCGACTTGCTTGCATCGCGTGCGTCGGTGCGGCTGGGCGCTGTAGCTCGCGGGGTGCGGCCGCGCGGACGGTGTAGTCCCAGGGCAGGCCAATGCCTCCTGCCTCGTGTTCAAACCGAAGGTGCTCCGCAGCCTCGTGAAGGAGCGAAGCGAGTTCGTCGTGTTCAGCCGGCTCGCTCATGCATGCGCGCTAACACGCCTAGCGCAGCGATTCATTCGAATCGGTGCTTGAGCTCCTACTTTTTTGCGCGAGACGCAATCGCGTCGACTTCGCGTCTTCGACCTTGCGTGCGAAGCGAATGCAGATATTGTCGGCGCCTCTTTGAAGACCGGGGCGTAGCGCAGCCTGGTTAGCGCACCAGACTGGGGGTCTGGGGGTCGTGGGTTCGAATCCCGCCGCCCCGATTTCTAACGAAAGAGCAACGAAGCCTGATTCTCCTCGGAGAGTCAGGCTTCGGTGTTTCCGGCGTACGGGTTCGCCGAAGCGCTCAGGGCACGTCGCGGTCGCGCAGCATGTTGCAGAACGAGCCCTCGCGGATCGCCTCGGCGCTCAGGCAGTCGTGCACGCCATCGGTGCAGTTGTTCACGCCGGTGTTGCTGTTGCGGCAGCCCGAGATGTTGCAGTTGTCGACGACGATGATCTGCTCGTCGAGCGAAGGCATCGTGATGTCGGTGTCGAAGGGCGCGTCAAAGCAGGTGTAGCGGTCGGTGTAGAAGACACGATCGAACGCGTACCAGCGCTCGGCGAGCGGCGTCGTGCAGGCCTCGTCGCGACAGAGCAGCACCTTCACGTGCAGGCCCGAGGTGATCTCACTCGGCGTCGCCGGGACGCTCACCATCACGCCGCGCTCCGAGGCCGTCATCGGCAGCTCAATGGAGGAAGTTCCACCGCTGTCGAACGAGGTGTCGAAGCTCGCCGTCGTCGGCTGAACCTGGACGCGAATGAAGCGCGCACCCACGACCACATCGCGCGCAGGGAGCCGCACGTGCAGCTCAAAGATGGCGTTCTGTGCACAGCCTGCGAGGGTCGAGAGCGCCACGAAGGAGAGAGCCAGCGGATGCTTCATCAGACGCTCCATCTCAACCACCGATCCGAAGCACGAAGCCTCCGCGCGTATCGAGCTGCGCGTCTTCTTGAAGCCACCAGCCCATGACAGAACCACCTGCGATGGCGCCTGCGAGCAGCACCATCCCAACCCAGAAAGCGGGCTCCTCGTAGAGCTCATGGGGCGCTATCGGCGTGGGCGTCAGCAGCGCGTGAAGCTCGAGGTTCTCGCCGTCCGAGAGCGAGCCCTCCCAGGCGTACTCCTCGTAGCCAGGCTCGGTGACCGTCAGACCATGCGCGCCGGGATTGGCCTCGACGACGGTGGGCTCCGCCTCCCCAACCCCGATCGAGCGACCATCAAAGCGCAGGCGAACCGTCTCGCGCCTTGGGATCTCAAAGATGCGCACCCTCGCCACGCGCCCGGCTTCGATGCCGAACTGACGCCCGACCTCTGAGCGCATCTCGTCATCGAGATCGGCAGCGTGCTCGCTGAGCACACGACCAAATGCATCGCGTGACTCGAGGTGTCTTCCGAGCGACTGATAGGCCACGGCGATGTTGAAGAGCGCGGCGGCGGCATGCGTGTCGGCGTAGAGCGCGGTGAACTCGCGGAGGGCGTCATCCCAGTAGCCCTCGGTGGCGGCAGCCGAGGCGCAGGCGAAGCGGTCCTCGGGGCTCGCGCTCGCATCGCAGGTGTGCGGTGGCGCGACGGCGGTCTCGGAGACTTCCGCTTCTTGAGCTTCTTGAGCGCGCGCGGAGGGTGAGAGCAGGACAAACGAGGAGACGAGAACGAGGAAACGAACCAAAAGCATAGGCGCACATCGTAACGTCAACATGCGTGAATGGTAGCGTTTCGTTGCATTCCACGGCCAACGCGCGGTGCATTGCTGCTAGTTCACCCCACATGAAGACATGCACGTTTGAAGGTGAGTCCGCGGCGCTCGCCCGTTCGCATCCGTGGTCGACCTCCACCTCCGACGAAGCGCTTCGCTACCTCGACTTCAAGGCCTCGCCGGAGCTCATTCGCAGCACGCTTGAAGACTTCATTCCCTTCGCGCGCTACCCGGCGATCGAGCGCTTCTACGGCCTCATCGAGTGGCTCAACGGTGCGTCATCCAAGGTCGAGTCGAACGACTGCGCGCTCTCGGCGCCCGAGGTCGAGCGCGAGGCATCGCGCATGCGCCGCGTCTCCTGCTCGGGCCGCCTGATGCTGCTCTTTCGCGACCTCCCGCGAAACGTCTCCGCGCACGACTGGCCGACGTTCACGGAGCGACTTCATCTCACGCTTGAGGCGCTCGACCGTCCCTTTGAACTCGGGATGATTGGCACCACGCTCATCCCCGTTCACTACCGCAGCCTCTTCGCACAAGGCACGGAAGCCGAGGGGCTTCAGCTGATGATCTCGTTCTGGGCTTGGGGAGGCACGGAGCAGGTCTGCATGACCAACCTCGCGCGCCTCTTCACCAACCTCTCGCAGGCCCTGCGCGTGATCAGCGTGTGATCAGCGGCTGAGTGCGCGGCGCCTTCGCACGACGATGAGCGCGAGCGTTGTCATGCCGAAGAGGAACGCCTCGGTTGTTCCGTTTCGGGGCGAGGGCACGCTGCAGCCGCATCGACCGACGGGGCCCGCGCGGCCTTGGAGTCGGAATGGGTTGCAGGCAATGCCGGAGCATGCGTCGGGAAGGCCCGCGTCGGGGGGGCCGGCATCGGGCGGGATGCAGGCGTCGAGGCCGTCGTCGACACGGCCATTGCAGTCGTCATCGACGCCGTTGCAGAGCTCGGGTGAAGGCGCGAGTGGCGTGCACATCGGGACGCTCCCATCGATGCAGCCGGGCGCCATCCCCTGGCAGGCACCCACGCCACAGAGCTGAATCTCGACGTTGTCGATCTCGCCATTGCAGTCGTCATCGAGGCCATTGCAGGTCTCGACCCCGGGTGGTCTGGAGACGCAGGTGCGCGAGACGCCGTCGACGCAGTTGGAGGTCGTCGCGATGCATTCACCGACGCCGCAGGTCGTCTCGCCGAGGGCCTCGTCGGTGGCGCCATCGCAGTCGTCGTCGGCGCCGTTGCAGCTGTCCGCAGTCGACTCGACGTTGGATGCGCAGATGGACTCCGAGGGGCTGGTGCAGCGACGTGTTCCCGGGCCGCAGACGCCCAAGAGGCCAGTCGTGCACATCTCGCCCCGTCCGGGGCAGGTCACGTCACCGCCGCGAATCTCAAAGCGCCAGAGGCCGGGCACGCCGACGTTCGAGCGCATGCAGAGCTGCAAGATTTCGCGTGTGAGCGAGCCAGGCAGTGCGATGTAGTCGCGTGAGTTGCCCGCATCAAAGCCTGCCTGCGCGGGCGTCCCACCGAAGCCGCCGGAGCCACCGCTCGCATCGCCCGTCGTCCACTCGCAGCGGTTGTATCGAAACTCGACGTTGAAGTCGCCGATGCCTGGGCCTGCTGCGAGGAGCGTCAGCTGGAAGTCGTTCTGGAGGTCGTCGTGGGACGCGTAGTACCCGACGTTGTGCCAGGTTGCGACGAAGCGACCGGGCGAGATCGACCAGTAGACACCGTTGCGCCCAGGCCTCCACCCGCCGCGCGTGTCCACGTCGCCCCACCAGGGGGCGATCATGCGCTGGTCGGCGATGGGGAAGGGTGAGGGTGTGTAGGTGCCGAGGGAGCCGCCAAACGAGACGTTGCCGTTGTTGTTCAAGAAGAGCGACGAGAAGCTCTGCCCGAAGAAGAAGAGTCACTCCGGAAACGCAGCGCGCACACTGATTTCGCTCGTCGAGCCGTCGTCGTTCTCGCTCAATCGATCGCTACCGAAACCGTCGGGACCCCCCAGCCCGCGAAGGAGCGGCTCGGCCTTTGCCGTGGAAGCGGCGAGGGTGGAGTGGCCGAGGACAAGCGTCGCAAGGAGCGCGGTGGCGAGGACGCTGCGGGTGAGGTGGCTTCCGATGCACGACTTCATTGAGGCTCCTGAGCAAGCTAGAGTGAGGGCGGAGGATACGCGCCTTCAGGCTTTTGCACCGCTGTGCAAGCTGCGCGCCTGGTCGTTCCTCAGCTCAAGGGCCGACCACTTGGCCTTGCGAAGCGTCGCCTGCGGCATGACAACGCGGTCTGAATGAAGCCGCTCATCCTCCTCTCCAACGACGACGGCGTGTACGCCGAAGGCATCCGCACCCTCGCCGCTGCGCTCTCCAGCATCGCCGACGTAGTCGTCGTCGCACCGCTTCACGAGCAGAGCGCCAAGAGCCACGCGCTCACGCTCGCGCACCCGCTTCGTCATCGCATCATCGGCGGATTCCACGCGATCGACGGCACACCCGCCGACGCGATCTACGTCGGGCTCTTTCGCCGCGAGCTGCTCCCGCGCACGCCTGACCTCGTCGTCTCGGGCATCAACCACGGCTACAACCTCGGCTCCGATACGTTCTACTCGGGCACCGTGGCCGCCGCGCGCGAAGGCGCCTTGAGGAACATCCCCTCGATCGCGTTCTCCCTCGGCAGCAGCGACCTCGGCTTCGACTTCGATGTGTGCGCGCCGATCGCCGTCGGCATCGTCGAGCGTTTGCTCGCCGCGCCCAAGAGTGTGAGAACGCCGCTTCTCAATGTGAATTTTCCCGCTAGGGGAAATCGGCAACAGGGCCCCGCTAGGGGAAATCGGCAACAGGGCCCCGCTAGGGAAGAACAGGGCCCCGCTAGGGAAGAACAGGGCCCCGCTAGGGAAGAACAGGGCCCCGCTAGGGAAGAACAGGGCCCCGCTAGAGAAGAACACGGCCCCGCTAGAGAAGAACAGGGCCCCGCTAGGGAAGAACGGCAACAGGGCCAAGACGGCACACCCAATGGCATCCGCGCGACGCGTCTAGGCGTGCGTCGCTACGAGGATGAAGTCGACGTGAGGAGAGACCCGCGCGGTCGCGACTACTACTGGATCGGCGGCCCCAACTACTTCCACGATGTCGGCGAAGGGACGGACACCGAAGCCGTCGACGCGGGCTATGTCTCGATCACGCCGCTCGGACTCAACGCCACCGAGCAGGATCATATGGCCCTCGCCAACCTCGCCGCAGGAGTTCCCCCCTCATGAGCCAGCTCGACCTCGTCACGCTCCACATTCGCGACGTTCAGGATTTCCCCAAGCCCGGCATCCTCTTCAAAGACATCACGCCGATGCTCGGCCATTCGGAGGCCTTTCGCGCGTCGATCATGCTGATGAAAGAGCTCGTACAAGACTTGAAGCCAGAGGTGATCGTCGCCATCGAGTCACGCGGCTTTTTCTTCGGCGCACCGCTCGCGCTTGAGCTCGGCTGCGGCTTTGTCCCCGTCCGCAAGCCCGGCAAGCT
>Ga0105045_10006292_pt1 | contig 10507 bp, 11 predicted proteins | sample MAT02_FD_78089 | JGI IMG/M metagenome (GOLD analysis project Ga0105045, IMG submission 78089) | Freshwater microbial communities from Lake Fryxell liftoff mats and glacier meltwater in Antarctica - MAT-02 (megahit assembly) | ecosystem: Environmental > Aquatic > Freshwater > Ice > Liftoff... | reverse complement strand
TGTTCTGCTCTACCAAAAACATGCGCGGGCCGAGAACCCGATTCGCTGCGTCGAGTTCGAGAACACCACCGGCCTGACACTCGAAGGCGGACCCGTCACCGTGCTCGAAGGGGGAAGTTACGTCGGCGAAGCGATGCTCGATACGATGAAGCCGACGGAGCAACGCCTCGTCGGTTATGCAGTGGAACTTGCGGTGCGCGTGACCACTTCCATCAATTCGCACGAAGATGCCGTGAGCCAGGCGATGATCCGCAATGGCACGCTCTGGACGCACTATTTCCAAGTGCAACAGACAAGTTACACCTTCGCCAGCAAGGCGCAGAACGAGCAGATTCTCTACGTCGATCATCCTCGCCCTGGCGCGAACTGGTTATTGACCGAACCGAACACAGCGCACGAAACGACCGAGAATTTCTGGCGGTTTCGCATCACGGTTCCCGCGAACAAGACATCGCAATTCGTGGTGAAATCGCATTCGCCATCGAGTTCGACGTTCTTGCTGACCAACTTGAATGAGCCGCAGTTGCAAGTCTGGATCGCGCAAAAATACATCGACACGAAGACGGAGCAACTGCTACGAAAATCGTTCACGATGCGCGGGACCATCAGCGAAGCCGATCAGGCAAAGAACACTCTGGTTCAAGAACGCGAGACCATCCGCCAAGAGCAGGCCCGCATCCGCGAGAACCTGCAAGCGCTCGGCGATCGCTCTTCCGAGAAAGAATTGCGCGAGCGGTACATTCGTACATTGAGCCAGCAAGAAGATCGATTGGAACAAATTGAAGCCGCACTCAGACAAACGCAATCGGCGCGCGATACCGCAAACCGAGAACTCCATACGCTGCTGCACGGCATCGAGTTTGAGGGAAAACCAAATTCCTAGCCCGCAGCGTAAGCAAGGGACTTTATGAACCTTTGCTCACGCTGCGGGCTAACTAGTACTGCTTGTAAGTGACGGAAGCTTTGCGCAATCTGTCAGAAGTTAGCTTCCCAGAATCCCAATTAAGATGTTGATCAATCTGGATGGAATCGACACGCAAGAAAACCAGCTAAGTCCAAACGTCATCAATACAGATAAAAATGTGGTTCTCCATTCGGAATCACTGGCGCTGGCATGGCAATTGCGAAATCTTCAATCAGCCGCAATTGACGGAACGTAGTATTGTTTCGCCAGCGGTGTGAAACACCTTCTATTTAGAGGTATTACATGACGATCCGAGCCTTATACCTTACTCTGATGGCACCACTTGTTGCTGGCCTGATGGCTGGCTGCGGCAATAACACAACTGGCACGGCTGGCGGCGGAGGCGGTGGTGGCGGAAACCCAACCAAGCCTGAAGAAAATAAAACATCGAATACATTCCGCATCAAAGATCCGTTGCTGACACCATCCATCAAACAGGGTGAGCGGAAGATTGTGGAACTTTCGCTCGATCGCGGCTCGGACTTCAAGCAAACCATTAAAGTGGAAGTCGACGCACCCAAGGGTTTGAAAGTCGAACTGCCTGTGAAGAGCTTCGCACCGAGTGAGAAGGGAGAGTTTAACATTAATGTTGAAGCGGAAAAAGATGCACCGCTCGGCGAAATGGTTATCAAGGTAAAGGGCACGCCAGAAAGCGGCACGCCGACGACATTGAATGTCAAGGTTAACATCGAAAAACCATAATCACTTTCCAAACAGTGATGTATACAGAGCCTGTGGTTTCCACAGGCTCTGTATTATTTATTTGGCAATAATTGGTGCGGGAATCGGCGGGGATTTTGGCATATCGGGGCCACGTGGTGCGCTCCCTGTTGTATTATCTTGTTTGGGCATTACAGTAAGGTTTCGGCCGGTTCGGGCACCTTGCTTTTCGCCAGTCTTTAACCCAGGTGGCAGATCGCGCCAGGCGGTTTCGTCCCGGGTTTCAGCGATAGTGATTTTTGTTCCCCCAGGCAATTCAACTGGGACTGGATTCGTGAGATCACCAACAACACCTAAGCGATAACCCGCCTGAAACATCTTCGTGGCAACCTCGGGTTCTATCTCAAAACTCTTCTTAGGAACTTCTTGATCATCTGGTATTGCGGAGATGCGCAGATTCATGCCTGTCAGGAGGCAGTAGTTATACATGCGGTATAAATCACCACGGGTAATCGAGTAGAGCAAGATCGAAGTCGATTCCATAGCGAGCGGCAAAGTTCGCATCTTCACGGGTGCTGGTGAGGGATCAATTTTCCCAGCCACAAGTATGTATAAGTTGGAATCGGCGAGCCGATCGGGATCGACGGATTCGCGTTCTTCAGCCCCAAAGTATGGCGGTCGGAAGAAGAGCGAACGCGTGATGCCACCATCAACGTGTAATTCCTCATAAACGCGGCCATCAATCGTCACATTGATTTTTACGGGTGGAAAGAAGCCGGGTATCGATGCAGAAGCTGTAATCACATCGCGGACCAGCTTATATGCATCCGGGGTTCCACGCTTGGCGATCGCGCCGATATCCCAAAGTGTGATCCGTTTGGTGTCCAGATTCGTCGTACCAATAATCAGCCTTCGGCCCTTCTCATGTTCCACGGCAATTTCCGCAAGAATACTATCTGTAAATGTCATAACGATCCGTTCACGAAACTTAGTGTTATCGACGAACGACTCCGCGATAATATTGCGCAGCGAGCGTTGACGGGTATATAGGTCTTTCGTCGTAATCGTGATATAGGAATCGCGCAGTTGGCAATCATATTTCGGGCCGAGGAATGCAAACGGTGCAATAATCGCTCCGGTGCTGATGCCAGTCACCATATCAAAAACCGGCCGGCCCCCCTTCTCGGGCGGCAATCCCGATTCCGTCCAGCCGCAAAGAATCCCTGCGGAGAATGCACCGTATACAGCGCCTCCAGAACACGCCAAAATGTTATACTTCTTCGGTTTCTTGGCATTGGCCTTTTTCGTATCATCCAGAAGTTGTTTTTTTCGTTCCGCTTGGAATTTTCGCCCAACGAGTGCAAGATCCGCAGGACTCAGGGCGCTAATCGATTCTTGCGGATCATCCGCATCAATGACCTGCTCGGGTTCCGTATTCGGCGGAAGCGGCAGAGTCCGGTCCCCTCTCGACTGTAATTTACAACCGAAAATGAGTGACACAATGCACGCAACAAGAAGTATTGAGAAAATATGATGCAACTTCCTTGTCATGTGTCTATTCTCAATGACTACCAAGATGACATCGCGAGTTTGTCTCGTGTCAACCATTGCCATCGGCATAATGATCAGCTTTGGTCTACTCAATCTCTGTTTTGGAGAAAATGATTCAAGTTTGCCGGTAGTTTGAGAAGTGCAGTTCTCAATGTTATGTGATCCGAAGCGATCGGAAAAAGTGGTAGCAATTTGGCATACCAATTGCAAAGATTTTATATACCCGGAATCGCCGGGGAATCACCAACAGGAGATACTTGCAATGGCTACGACGACAATGGGAAAAATGGGTAGCAAGGTGGATGTTGACGGTTTGAATAAGCTCCTCCGCGGAGAATTAGCGGCGGTGGAAACCTATGACAAGGCAATTGAGAAATTCGACGACCCGAAGGAGCAAGTGATTGCCAGTGGGTTACAGCGGATTCGGGACGAGCACTCTTCTGCCACGACAACCTTACGTCAACGGGTGTTGGCATACGGCGGCGAACCCAGCGAAGGCTCGGGGATTTGGGGGACTTTTGCAGGCACTGTCACGGGCACCGCGAAACTGATTGGGCCAGAGACTACCCTCGAAGCCCTGAAGCAAGGCGAACTGACTGGTATTGATGACTACAACGAACTCTCGGCCAAAGATGATCTGTGTAGTGAGAACCGCTCGGTTATCCGAAGTGAACTACTTCCGCGATGCCAAGAACATGTTCGCACACTCGACATGTATATCAAAGAAGTGAAACATCAGCAAGAATCATAATCGTATTTTAGCAGTTTACTGGCATACGATTTGGTATGCAAATCCACGAACACGAGCCAGTCGGAATCATCCTTTTCCAGACGGCTCGATTCGATCTTTATAGCCGCGCATGTTTTTACAGTACCATAAATCGTCTGCGGATTATCCGGAGAGCTTAGTATGCGATTGGCACTGGTGATTTATCACTTGATCAGCGATACAGTTAAGCTCTTTATGAAAGTCAAAGCGGCCCGACTCGGGGCCGCTTTGGCATTTTATGTCATGTTATCGCTCACACCGTTGGTTCTGATGCTCACGGGACTGGCCGGGCTTGTGTTTGGCAGCGAGAACGCCCGCGCGCAATTAAAGTTGGAGGTCAACCGACTCATTGGGAGTGAGGGTGCTCAAGTTGTCGATACACTCCTCGCAAATAGCACATCAACCACTGGTGGAGTTGTATCGGCTACGGTGGGCCTACTCACGCTTATCATTGGTGCGACCAGTGTGTTTGCACAAATGCAGGAGGCATTAAATACCGTTTGGGAAGTTCCGCCGACAAAAAAAGAATGGCTTGGTATTTTGGCTTACCTGCGGGATCGATTGCTCTCGTTATCTGTGGTAGCGGGATTGTCGTTTCTACTTTTGGTATCATTTGTTGCAAACGCGGTCATTACAGGCATCGGGGATTGGTTGAGTCGATATATCGGCGATATGGTATGGGGAATATCCATCTTAAATAACGTGTTATCCATGATTTTGGCTATCGCGCTTTTCGCACTCATCTTCCGGGTTCTCCCCTATCGCCATGCCACTTGGCGATGTGTTCTGGTGGGTGCAACCGCCACCGCAGTTCTCTTCGTTTTGGGAAAATATCTTATTGGCCTCTATTTAGGCACTGCGGCAGTGGGGTCGACGTACGGCGCAGCAGGTTCGCTCGTCGTCCTTTTAGTGTGGGTTTATTATTCCACACAAATCTTATTGCTCGGAGCCGCATTCACACGGGTCTACTCTAGCTATACACAATCGCCTGTTAAGAATGATGACAACGTTGTCGTGAAGGCCGATGTTCCAGTAACAGCAAAGTGACACTTTCTCGATTATCACGCTGCGTCTGGCATGCTCTTTGCAAAATAAATGGTTGTAACTTGCCGTGAATTTTACGATGTCATGGGCATGGCATCACGCGGCAAGTCACAGTTACAGAGGTATGTAAGATGATGGCAGAACAAAACCGCGCTATGGGTGTAGAAGATGTCATGGGCGTTCCGAGCCGCGTATCGTGGTCGGCTATTCTGGGCGGGGCGGTCATCAGCGTCGCGTCGTATTTAGTGTTAACATTCTTTGCTGCGGCACTTGGCCTTTCGCTCTCGGAAGTAGGCGTACGTGGCGATGCAGTAAGCATCACCATGATTGTGATTGCGTTGCTCATTCTCGCTGTTTCACTCTTCTTCGGAGGTTGGACAGCAACGCAACTCTCAGTCGGCGAAACGCGTCGCGAAGCATTCATCTATGGTGTGCTGCTCTGGGCCGTGTTCACGGGATTCTCGCTCATGATGGTGGGAATTGGTGTGCGAGCCGGCTACACAGCACTTATCGGCGGAACGATGATCGTGGATCAGAATCCCAACATCCAGAGTAGGAATTGGGAACAACTCGCCCGGGATGCAGGGGTTTCACAAACCCAAATTGAAGAAGCAAAGCGAAGTGCCGACCCGGCCAAAGTGGCGGCAGCCGTGAAAAACCCGGAGAACCAACAACAAGCGCAAACCGCTGGCATGATTGGCGCATGGTCGTTGTTCCTGGGAACTCTCATCGCAATCGCTACCTCCGTGTGGGGAGCGATGGTAGGCCGCGGTAGCCACTACCGGCTCTTCGCAGGTAATGCTACTCGGACGGCAATCATCCATTCGTAATGCCTTAGCCTAGCAAGATGTTTAATGCCCATGCGACCGAAGAATATATATTCTTCGGTCGCATGGGCATTTTCTGCCATTATACATTTTCGCGTTTAAAGTCGGCTTTCTCAATCTTGTACTGGGCGATTTTATCTGTGATTGTCCGACGCGATAAACCTGTAATTGTAGCACACTTACCGACGTGCCCGCGCGTTTTACGCAGTGCTTTTCTCAGGTATCGCTCTTCATATGCGCTGACAAGTTCAGAAAGTTGGTCGATCAAAGTTCTCCCGAGATCGACCTGAAACGGATGTTTCACTCCCGCCGGACGATTCAGATCTTGTGGCAAATGATTCGGTTGAATGATGCCAGAACGAGCAGTTACACAGGCGCGTTCGACCGCATTCTCGAGTTGTCGAATATTCCCGGGCCATTCGCACTTCAATAACATCTGCATCGCCTCAGGAGATACATCTGGTGCTGCACAATCCCGCCGTGCATATTTCTGGCAAAAGAAGTCAGTGAGCAATGGAATATCTTCTGGACGATCGCGCAGCGGTGGAAGTTCAATGCGAATAACATTGAGCCTATAATACAAATCGTCGCGGAAGCGCCCCTCTGCTACCATCTTTTCCATCGGCTGGTGAGTTGCAGCAATCACACGGACATCGATATCAATTGGCTCGCCGCCACCGAGGCGTTCAATGCGCCGCTCCTGCAATACGCGTAATAATTTTACTTGTACGGGCATCGGCAAATCGCCGATTTCGTCGAGAAAAAGAGTGCCCATGTGAGCATGTTCAAAGCGTCCTTTCCGCTGTGCGGTGGCACCTGTGAAGGAGCCTTTCTCATGGCCAAATAACTCGCTTTCCATTAACGTTTCGGGTAATGCTGCACAATTCACTGCGACGAAGCGGCCAGGCCGATGGCTCAGCGACGCTTGGTGGATGGCCCTAGCGATTTGCTCTTTCCCAGTGCCTGTTTCACCCAGAATCAAAACCGTACTGTTGGTATCAGAAATATTCGCGATAAGATCGAAGATATCGTTCATTCGCGGGCTTTTGCTGAGTACATTTTGAAATGAATGACGACGGTTCAATTCCATTCTTAATGCAGCAACCTCATCCCGTAACACACGCTGTTCGAGTGCGCGACGAATCAACATACATAAATGCTGTGGGTCGGCTGGCTTCACCAGGAAGTCCGAGGCACCGTTTCGCATCGCTTCCACTGCCTCCGGGACACCGCCCTTCCCCGTAGTAACGATCACGGTGACATTCAGTTTTTCTTGTCGTATCGCTTCGATCAGTTCTAAGCCATTCCGCCGAGGCATTTGGAGATCCGTTACGAGAACGCTGTAAGGGCGTTCGCGCAACATCTGGAGCGCTTGCTCGCCATCGACTGCAGAATCGACAGGCATCTCAAACGCGACTTCGAGCATTTGTTGCAACGATTCTCGCACATCATCACGATCTTCTGCAATTAAAAGTCGGCGGGTATCATCTCGAACTGCCAGGGGTAATGTGGTCGGATTGTTCATAAACACAAACCTTGATGTTGGTAAATTGAAAGTGACAAGTGTTGAGAATTCTACACTCAGTGGGAAGTTGTCTTCCCGGAATTCGGGTGAGCAATTGAGTTCCCAATTGTGGTTGAAGCAGTAACCATGCCGAACTCATTTCCTGGTATCGCCATGGGATGGGGTGAAGGCTTGTAATCGTAGAAATATTGTAATTCGCTGGCTTTTCGCGAGCCGCAATCATAATCAGATGTCCTAATACGCGACAATACCAATGCGCAAAAAACCGCCTGCCAATCGGCAGGCGGTTGCGCAGTTTTCGTTCTCGCTGAACAATTAATTTCGTATCGATGGGTTCCGTGTATTGATCGCGCCTCGATGATGAGACAAGAGAATCCAGCCGCCAATCAGAATAGCCATGACGGCAAAGGGGAGTAGATACACGCCGACGGGCGTAGATGCGCTCGCGTCGGTTGTGGCGTTTACCGTACCGGTAGTGGCCATGGGGCCCACCAGCATCATCAAAGAAAAAATCGCGATGAGCGACCCTGTGATAACCATGCCAATCCCTGTTGCTTTCATCGGTTTCATTTTCGTTCTCCTAGAGTATTCCTCGGTAAATATAACACAGCAGGGATCATGCCAAATATGTTCAAAAACCCCTTGCTAAGGCAATTGCGAATTGCCACTCTCGATTAACGGCATCAATTCTGCTTTAAGCCCTCCGTCCCACCCTGGAGGTCAACCATTGAATACCCCGTCGCCGAAGCCACAACAGTGGCAACGTTCCATTGTTATGCTCTCAACAACCGTGATATTCACGATCGTGATCACGCTGTTATACTTTGCCCGTGATATCTTTATTCCGCTCGCTTTAGCTATATTTCTCTCTTATGTGCTTGCGCCGTTAGTGAATTGGGTGCAACGGCGGGGTGTTGGGCGAACTATCTCCGTGATTCTCGTCGTCGGAAGCTCGTTGTTCATATTCCTTGGTGTAGGGTTGATTGTGGGTCGGCAACTCGGCTCGCTCTCGAACATTGTCGCTGACAACAAAGATAATCTCAAACAGAAGCTTCAAGCGGCACGCACATTCGTGGTCGGCTCGGGCGATTCAAAATGGACGCGCTTTGCTGAAGAAATTGAGAGTACGGTTTCGCCAAAAAAAGAGAGTTCCCAATTATTTACAATCGCGGCCGAACCGGCGAAGTCGAGTTGGTTTAACAGGCTCGAGGGTTTAGCCACTGTGGCAGGCCAATGGCTGGGCCTCGGTGCATTTGCATTTATCTTGGTTGTATTCATATTGTTGGCAAAAGAAGATTTACAAGATCGCATAATGAGTATATTCGGCTCCGGTCGCATCACATCCGCGACACGGGCCACCGGCGAAGCAAATCGGCGCGTCAGCCGCTATTTGCTAGGCCAATTTGTGTTGAATATTGCATTCGGCGTTGTGATAACAATCGGCCTATTTGCGTTGAATGTTCAACTCGCCATACTCTGGGGAATGATCGCTACACTCATGCGATATGTTCCGTATATCGGCACTTGGATTGGCTTGATATTGCCTGTGTTATTCTCGCTCGCGGTCTCGGATGGTTGGTGGCAACCGCTCTCGATCCTTGGGTTATTTGTCGGCCTCGAAGTGTTCTGTAATAATGTAATTGAGCCGAAATTGTTTTCCACGAGTATGGGTGTTTCGGAAGTGGCCTTATTACTTTCCGCGGCGTTCTGGGCGTTCATGTGGGGGCCGATCGGACTGATAATATCTGGCCCGATTACAACTTGCTTATTGGTCCTCGGCAAATATCATCCGCAGTACTCTTTCCTGCATGTATTGTTGGGTCGGGAACCGTCTGTCTCGCCGGGCACTGCCTTGTTCCAGCGTCTCGTTGCCGGCAACAGAGATGATGCACGGCGTGTCCTCACGGCTGCGACACCGAGTGAAAATCCGATCCAAGTTTATGATGATGTCGTGATTCCCGCTTTAAGCTTTTTGAAGCGTGACCGCATCGACGATCAATATGATGATGACCATGAAGAACGCGCTTTGGATGTTGCATCGGAAGTGCTGGACGAGTTAAACCAAAAATTACTCCCCACCGCAGATCAGTCCACCATGACGGGCGATCGTGCTCGAATTCTCCTCTGCCCCGCCGTCGACGGGATTGACGAACTCGCTATTGAGGCATTTTCCGGGATATTGAAAATCGACCGCTGGGAAGTGCAGGTAACAAGCTCTGAGACGCTGGGTTCCGAGTTTCTCGATTCTGTGGCCACATTTCAACCCCGCGTAGTGATGATTGGGTGCATTGCCCCTGCTCCTCACGCTCCGTTACGCTATTTGTGCAAGCGGTTGCGCAGTAAGTTTCCCGATTTGTATGTGTTAGTGAGTTGGTGGGGCGAAGAGGTTGATGAATCGTTCACGGAATCGATGAAAGAGTTAGGCGTTTCCGCGACGGCATTATCATTTGCTGCTGCCTTAAATCACTTATCGGGTTGGCGGCCAATTTTCATTGAGAAATCATCAACTAGCACGCCGGCAAACGGTGTTACGAAACCATTAGATACGATTGGCACGGCATCTGCACTATCTCCAACGTTTCCTGTTCGAGAAACAGGTGCAGAATCAGAATCCTGATTTCAAGAAACCTCAAATGGAGTAGAACCATGTCGTCGATAAAAGACAAAGCCCAAATGGGCACGGACCAAGCCGCAGATGCAGCAAAACAGGGCGTTGATGCTGGCGCTCGCACCGCACACGGTTTAGTAGAAAGTGTTTCGGACATGGCAGAACAAGGTCGCAAAGCCGTGAGTGATTTTGCCTCCGACGCAAGCAAGTCGGCGAGCGAAGCGGGTGAAAAAGCTCAGCGCTGGGCGGAAGATGCCTACGACACCACCAGCGACAAAGTGAAAGAATATAGCGATGATTTCACATCGCTCATCCGCAAGCACCCGGTGCCTGCCTTATTAGTGAGCTTTGCGGTTGGCATTCTCACAGCCAAAATGCTCCGCTCGTAATGAATGTATGCTGCAAGGTGAAGCCAATATATATACTTCACCTTGCAGTATAAATTTACACTTCCTCGTTCTCAACTCATCAATCATATAGATTGATGCATTATCTATAAGGAAATATGCCATGAGTAGTCTGATTGATCGCAGCGAGCCGCTGAGCGCTGCTACGGAAC
>Ga0105045_10006289_pt1 | contig 10508 bp, 7 predicted proteins | sample MAT02_FD_78089 | JGI IMG/M metagenome (GOLD analysis project Ga0105045, IMG submission 78089) | Freshwater microbial communities from Lake Fryxell liftoff mats and glacier meltwater in Antarctica - MAT-02 (megahit assembly) | ecosystem: Environmental > Aquatic > Freshwater > Ice > Liftoff... | reverse complement strand
TATGAATAACGTACTCAAGAACTTCGTGGCCATTTGCTCGAAGAACACGAACCTCGTCTTCGAAGCATTGATCTTCTCCGCCTCGCTGTTGATAGTAGTTGTGAGCCGCGATAATCTTCATAGAATCTGCTATCGTAGATTGGGACGCTTGATAGGTTTTAGATACGGTCGAATTTGAGACCGAGATTCCGACTGCAAAGCTTCGCTTTCGTTACCTCGGCGGATTCGACTCGGGTGCGAAAGAGCTTCCCTAACTGCATTACCAACGGGAAGTGGCAGTCGTTCGAAGAGCATCGAAAAGCTACAGGTAAGTACGAGAAAAAGTGGAAAATTTGGAAGCTTAAATATCGACTCTGCAAATCCGTTAGACATTGCATAGATGAACAGCCCAAATGTAATCGAATATTCAATTCGATTCGTCTTCCAGTAAAGTACCAATGCTTGGTACATAGCCGCGAAAATCGTGAAAATTACCACGACAAGTCCTAGGATACCGATATCCAGCATCGTATCTAAGTAAAGATTATGACCATGCGGTATTTCCCAGCGAAAGGTCTCACTTAGGTACTCGACACGCTTCGCATCCCAGTAAGCAAGATAGCCATGGCCTATGAGGGGTCGCTTGGAAATCGAATCCACCAGTTCTTCCCAGAGAGGGAGACGACCCGAGAGGGTTGAGACATCATCTTTCCGCCCCATGGTAGCAACGCTGCCAAGAGTTCCTGAACTTGATTGGCTGATCAATGTAAATCCAGCTAGTCCCAAACTAAGCATGACGACCAGGGTGCTGATCATGAGGATTCGATTACTGCCTCGGAGCGATATAGCCTGAATTATCAAGAGACTTAAGAGAAGCCCAGCAAGAGTTGTTCTGGATTTAGTAAGCCAAACCATAATCATTCCGAAGAAAAAAAATACTATAGCTATGTAGTTTAGTTTTCCTGAGCTGGATAAGAACATTCTTGCCGTTAAGCAAATTATCGAAGCATAGATTGCCTCGGTATTGGGGTGGGTCGTTCCAATGAATCTATAGTCTCCTAGGATACGAAAGTTCCCAAAAGCGATCTCAGAGACAATACCAATTCCGATAAAGGACAAACACACAATAGTTGCAGTAGTCAATATCTCTCGAATGGACAAAGCCGAGGCGATTCCCAGCGCGGCGACGACCATCGATCCGAAGACTGCTAACTTAAATATCGTATGCGATGTGTTTATACTCCATAAAACACTGAACATTAAAAATAGACCGACTGTGACCAGTCCCCAAAGCAACGGCGACGACAACCTGATTTGAAATTTCGGAGCAAGCAAGAAACATAGGCATCCCCAGCCTGCGATCGCCAATCGGAAAATGGCAGAAGCAGGGTTTACTTGGCTCAAGCGGTCGGCTGTAAGATTCGCTTCGCCAGTATAGGACTCCTGGGACAGATATGCGAATTCGCTAGCATCCCACGAATGTTCTACATACCAAAAGCTCATGAATATCATGATGGTAGTCAGTAGAGATAACGGAGTAACAAATCGATTTTCTTTAACGGTCTCGTGTAAAATCGATGCGCTCGCGGTCGTCGATTTATCTACTGTACTCATTTATATGCCTTGGATTTCGTCGCGGGCTAGGCTTACACCTGAGTCTGATAGCCCTAACTTTTGTCGATGGATACGCAAGCTTTGCGTTAGTGTAATCGTTGTAACCACGGTCGCTGCCACGTTACCCAAGATCCATGAATAGCCAACGCCAACGAGACCATAACTACGTATGAAGAGTATCGCTGTAACAATCGTGACCAAACAGCAGGAAACTTCTCCCCAAAAGAGTTCCTTCGACTTTCCTAAGGCTACCAAACCGTTTCCGGACATCGCGGAAATACTTGCGATCAACGTTGATATACTTAGCAGAAACACCAGATAACCGTATTTCGCATAGTTTGCACCGTAGTAACGAAGCACCTGGTCACCGAAAAACCAAAAGAACACCGAGACAACGGTAAGAACAATAGTTACTATGAAAACTGATTCCATTAATACCGACGTCATTCCTCGACTTCCATTTTTCTGAAATTCGAGGACCGTTTTCGGCTGATACATGTTATTGACTCCTGTTACAAACATCATCGATAGCCCGACAATGCTACTGCAGACGGCGTATATGCCAGTCCCTTCTTCGCCTTGAAAAAATACGATTAGCCATGGAATAGCAATTACCGGGGCAATTCCAATTATCCGTCCACCGACTAGCCAACGCGAGTACTTCCAATTATGGAACCAATCGGAGGCTATTAATTTTCGATCGAAGCTATAACTCGTTCGAGATTGGTGAAACCACATGGCTATTGGCGCCAGACATGCGATCCCGAGTACAATATTTGCAATCGGTAATGAAAAAATATTTTGCCAACCTAGTATCAGTAGGCATAAGAGTTGTGACATGACGATAATTGAATCTAGAGCTAATAGTCGCGAGAAGGCAAAATCCGTATAAGAGATAGCACGCATATGATCGCGTACGAGATGGAAAAACATAGCGAATGCAAGACTAAGCCCGAGCGTAAAATGGAAGCTTCGCTGATCTTTCCAAGCCACTACTACCGAAATTACGACGATCGTGATTGCGGATACTGTTGCGAAGGTTAGCTGATGTGTGATCGAGCTTCCCCGAAATGTTGGGCGACTAAAGCCTGGTTGGTATGTAAAAGCAACAAATGGAGCGGCGATAAGACGTTCTTGGACTGTACGAAGTAAAGAAACAACGGTCCATGTTAGCGAAAAAATGCCAACATCCGAGGCCGAACAGTTTCGGGATACAATCATGAGGGTAAGGAAGGTTCCTGCGCTGACGACCATTTGGTCTCCAAACGCAAAAACACCGCTCTTTAACTGATTTCTTCGATCGGTCATCGTAAGGGGTAAATCCGTCAAGAGATCGCTAAACTTCGAGCGGTCGAGACGTATTCTCCTCTAAGGAATTGACGTTTTGAGGCATAGTGGTCATCAGACTAGCGAGAGCCTTCGCCAGTATTTTTTGAGAGTTCGCTTCGTCCAGTTGGCTTGCGAGATTCGCATTGATAAACTTAGTTGGATCAGTCGTCGCAAACCTGACGATTCCTTTCGCAATCTCGCTCGGAACGCTCGAATCGATATCGATTCCCAGAGAATAAGTTCTCACCATGTGTCCGATCCAGCCAAAGTCTGACGAAAGAACAGGTTTCTTTGCATGTGCAGCATGAATAAGAGCAGAAGAACTACCCTTATGAAACTGATAGGTTGTTAACATTACATCGGAAAGCGCGTAATAGGAAAGAACTTCCGAAGGCGTAATGTAACTATCTTGCAAGATGACTTGGACTTTCGAGTAAATCTTTATCTTTGCAATTGCATCCGTAATCTGAGCTCGAAGTTCGTCTGCTGTTCGACCGACCAGTAGGACACATATTGTGGTAGCAATACTATCAGGGATGTGCTGGATAGCCTCCAAAAGTTGAAGCGGGCCTTTACGACTATCTAAAACACCTATCAAACAAAACACCTTACGTGCTGGTTCAATTCCAAGAGTCGCTCGTCGTTGTTCTATGGTTTCGTCAGAGGTTATTGTTCGTGGAAAGGAGTCCGGGAAATGCGAGATATGTGCTCCAGTAGGGAAGTGCGATTGGATATAAGGAACGGCCGTGCCATCAACAGATAGTAGATTTCGAAGCTGTTTATTTTTTAGCACGCGCCTTAATAGAAAAGCTTTGCGATAGCTAACCAATCGATCACGAGTCGTTTGGTGATAACCTTTAAAAAGTCCGTAGTGAAAGGTAGGGCGGAAGTAGATTCCGGAAAAGGGTATTGGTGACTCTTTACCCAAGCAAATGGACAGTTGGAATGGATCCATGAACATCAGCAGGCCATGGCTAGCGCGGCGTTCGTCAGCGTACCTACAGTAGAGCTTCCAGCCATTCCAGTACTTGGTCTTTGGATTCGCTAGAAGTCGTTCCTCCGCTTCGGAAACAAATCGAAGCGTGACCCGTTCGTCTGAAAGATCTTCAATTTGTGCAATCGTACTCTGCTGTACCTCTCGAAACTTATTCGTAAGCAGAAACTCGATGCTATGTTCGAAGTTCGATTCTGCCCAAACTGTAGCGATGTTTTGAATATAGGCTGGATGATGGCCAAGGACCTCAAAGTCGACAGCTAATAGCTTTTTTCCCTTACATTCCTTATTAAACTTCGGTGCCGAATTCGGCGAGAGCACGTCTGTGTTGGCAAAGGGGGGCATCGCACGATTGTTAAGCATGTCGCAGCCACCGGGGAGTATAAATACGGCGACGCGTCAAGATCGTCCCACCAATGTTGACCCCGTCGTCGGTCATTCTTCGAATGGCAGCCGCGGCATCGGAGCGTCGAACGGACTCTGAGCGAACGGCGACGATTGTTGTGTCAAACATTCTCGCTAAAAATAGCGAATGCCTCATAGCGTCTATGGTGGGAAGGTCAATGAAAACGGTTCGGTAGCGGTCGCGAATCCAGGAAATGATATCACTATAGTTCTCCGGTCCGATTTTACCGCTTCGAATAGATTCCCTGGAACCGACCGGCATCAGATCGAGTGATTCGATTGCCGTTGGTTGGATTGCTTCTTCGGGGGTACCAGAACCCGATAGCAAGTCGAATAAGCCTGATCTAGGCGTGATTTTAAAAATCTTATGAAGCCTAGGGGCTCCTATATTCGCATCGATTAAAAGGACAGGCCCCATGTGGTTGCTCGCAGCGCGAACGGAAAGATTTGTCGTGAGGGTTGTTACGCCGCTCTTAGCGGAACAACTTGTAAGGCCAATCAAAGTTGCTGCCGTACTATCGCATTGAATTCGAGCTCGAAGACGCCACAAGAGCATATCGAGGTCCGAATTCGAAGTACTCATGGTTTGGATATTTAGCTTAAGCCGTTCGGTTGCTACGGAAGGATTCGATGTGCTTGTAGGGAGTGCGACATTCATATGAAGATCTTCGTTGATAAGCGGATGCTTACTACCGCAAAAGGATTTTTTTATTCGATGAACTTTCGTAGATCGAAGTCAGAACAGGGATACCAGTTAACGCTTCTAGCTCGGACTCGTTGCGGATTCGATCGTAGAGTTTCTCCGATAAGACGATCGAAGCGATTAAGCTTGCAAGCGCGATGAGGGCTCCGGCAAGGAGTATCAGAAGCTTTGAAGGACTAATAGGTTTACGTGCTAGTGTCGGGGCTTGCACGACGCTGATGCTTGATATTTGGCCTTCCTCAAGTGCTTTATTCATTCTTGATTCTTCCAAGCTACTGTTGTACTCAGTGAATGTGTTTCTAGCAATTTGTTCAGCTTGCTCCAGTCGATCGATATTGATCTCGACGCTATTGAAATTTTCCATTGCCTTTTGAAGTTCTGCGTGTTGATCCATCAACTTGTTTTTACTTGCAGTCAACCCTGCCATGGTTGTTTGTTGTCGAGTTTGCTCTGTTTTCAGCTCCTGATAAATCGGGTTAATGTCATCCATTTTTTCTTCGCGTTTGTCTGATTCACGCGAGAGAATTTTTTGGGCTTCTTCGATTTGCCGTGAGGTTGTAGTAAGTAGGGGATGTCCTTCCTCTAAGCGTGCTTTGAGATCTTGATACCGAAGTTGGTTCTGGTAGAGTTCTTCCCGCATAAGGTCTGCTCCGTTGTTTGGAACGCTCTTCATCGATCCTTGCTGCCTAGCGGGCGTTTTGCCGAGTTGATACTCAATCTCTGTCATCTTCGCTTTCACGTTTCCGATGTCCTGAGAGTTTTTCAACATGTCTAGCTCGATCGACTGCAACTGCGTCTCGAGGTTGGTACGGCGTCCTGCAACGGTAACGATTCCCGACTTCGTTTTCGCTTGAGATAGATCGTCTTTGGCTCGCAGCCACTGTTCGTGGAGCATTGACGTCTGCTGAGCAAGGAACTCGTTAGAGTCGGGGTTTCGGTGAATTCGAAGGTGTTCTGATTTGTAGACGTCGACTAGCTTTTCGAGAATTTGTTGAGAGGCTTCCGGCGCTGATGTGTCGAGCGTAATGGCTAGCACGGTCGAGTTGCGTTCGGCTTCGACCACCAAGTTCTTTTCGATTTCGAGGATGGCTTGTTCGCGATCGTCGATTGGATCGATGTCTTTCAAGAGCTTTATTGCGGAACCCACAAGGTTTTTAATCGGGGCGAGCCAGGGGTTCGGTGTTGTCGGTGTCGAGTCCCCGGCGCTCAAAACAAAATCAGGCCCAAGCTCGTCGACGACCTTCGAGACCACTCCACGACTTCCAGCGACTTGGATTGCAGACTTTACTTCTTCGTCACGATTGCTTTGAACCAGTCCAACCGTTGGGCCGCCCGTATTTGCAGCAGGATCGACCCCCATGCTCTCTCGACCAACTTGTAAAAACAGGCGTACTTCAGAACGATAAGTTCTTGGTAGAAACAATAGCATCGCAATCGTCAGACCAAAGACGATCGTGGGGATGGCAATAATCTTTAATTTGTGCCGAAAGATCAGTTCGGCAATATCGGACGAGGTCATAGGCATTGTGCGACCCTTGGGGAAAACCTAATCATCTAAACATGTTCCCATGTTAGTTTGGAGTGACGAGCGATCAAAGGACGTTACGAATGGATTCCGAGTAATTCACCGAACCTAAGCTCAGAAATGAGGTGGTTTCGTCGCTACAGTCGTCGCAGTCGTTATGGTTGTCAGACTCTGTACGTGACTTTCGAGGTATCGATCAATTCCGGTTGCGAGCGATGCGTCCAATCAAGCTTCTGGAAATAATAGGAGATCTTTCATGAGTTCAACCCTCAGTTTAAGATTGCGAAATTCCATACACAAACAACTGAAAGCTTCAACAACTGACTGGCCCGGTGGATTCTACCGATGCAGTTCACCACCGCGTTCTATGTGCACTCTACATTCTACCTGGGCGGTTTAATCCATCCTGTCCCAAGCGCACAATTGGCAATTGTCAAATCATTTCTGGAAATTCCTTAAGTCAAAGGGTGGTAATTTGGTCTCACAGCGTAAATAATCGATGTTCAGTGTGATTTGGCTGTGCGAGAGTAAAACGATGAACGACAGGCAAATCGCGATGGTTTGCTGTGCGACAGGTCACACTGGGACGGGTTGTTCTCGATAGTGGACTCAAACGGATTGAATCGATGGAATGGATTTCCACAGGAGCTTCATTGCTAGCAGATCTCGTATTTCGAGGTTTCTTAGCTAACTTAGAAGGAGTGATGGAATTGCATTTCAAAACTGAGATTTGTTCGCGGATGCGTACAGATAAGATGATTCGGAACTTCCGAAAGTCCCTTATATCACGGTCCCGGGTTGTTTTGGGGTGCGTTGCTGCCTCCCTGGGCATCGTCATTGGGCTTTGTTTTCCTGCCGCAGTTCGCAGTGAAGAGCCCGTTCGTGTGACCGTCAACAAACTTGCTATTCCTCAACCTCAAATCAAGCCCCAAACCAAACCCCGGGGCGTTTTTCCCGGAATTACGTTTGTTGCCCTTGAAGAAGGGCTGGATCGCGTCGCCCGCGGAGCGGAACCTCGGTCGATTCGTGAGCTTCAGTTGCTTGAGGATCAGCAGTCTAAGGTCTCTCAGAAAATCATCGAGGTGACGGTGAATGTTCAGCAAGGCACAGCGCAGGGGAGTGGAGTCATCATTACGCCCGACGGCTATGTCCTGACCGCAGCTCACGTCGCTGGGAAACCCGGCCGAGAAGCAACCGTGATTTTGTCGGATGGGCGTCGTGTCCGAGCCAAGACTCTTGGTACGAACCGTGGGATGGATGCTGGGCTGATACAAATCCTAGATTTGCCTTCTAGATCCACTGCCGATCGGTCTGCTGCTGATCGATCCGTCGCCGGTGGCTATGTTGCCAAGGGCTCGGTTGTCACTGCCTCTGCTGATTCTACTTCTAGTTTTTCTGGTGAGGTATGGCCCCACGCAACGCTCGGAAAATCCGGGGATTTACATCCAGGGCAATGGGTTATCGCTACAGGGCATCCCGGTGGATGGATAGAGGATCGACCAGCGGTGGTAAGAGCGGGACGCTTGCTGAACATAATGCGATCGACGATTGTGTCTGATTGTGCATTGATCGGTGGTGATAGCGGCGGTCCCTTGTTCGATTTGAACGGTCGCTTGATTGGCATTCACAGCCGAATTGGGACTGAAACGGCTGACAACATGCACGTGCCTATTGACATCTATCAAGACAGTTGGGACCGCTTAGCTGCTGGCCAAGCGTGGGGGACATTACCTGGCTACAAACCGGTGATTGGTGTTGTCGGACCAGAACGCAATGGAACCGCCACGAATCAGCCCGCCGAAATTGTAAAGGTTATCAATGGCAGCCCGGCCGCTGCGGCGGGTTTGAAAGAAGGGGATATTGTTGTTCGATTTGATGATTCGGCTGTCGCGACCTTCGAGGAGCTTCAACGGGCCGTCGAGGGAGTTGCTCCCGGGGACCGCGTGAGTGTCGAGGTCGATCGGCAGGGACAGCGACTTCGGCTTCGCATCATCGTTGGCCAGGATTCCTAGGCGTGAGGATGTTTGCGTCCAGTGAATGACCACGGAAGCATTAGTGAAGTATTACGGAAGCAAGCAGTGACTTGACAGAGCTCCAGAATAGATCGTCCAAGATTAGATAATCAGCGGGACTAGAAAGAAAGAAAAATTGAATGAACTTCGTTCGATGTTGCAGTGCTTCTCTATGGTTAGCGGCAGTCACGCTCGGTTTTAGTTTTCCTTGGATTCAGTACGTTTCTTCGGTGGACGATGGTCTAGAATCACTAACTCGTGATCAAGATGTTGCGTCGCTGATGGTGCAAGAGCCGTCGTCTACTTATAGCAGTTACCGTCTCGACTATACGCTGCCGAGTCAAAGCCCCAACCAGCGCACGCATTCGCCCGTTCTGAAAACATTCGAGCAAGTCGTTGGTAGCTCATCGGATTCCACAGTCCAGATCATTTCCGGTGGTCGACAGGTTTCGCTCGGCATCGTGGTCGACAGAGATGGATGGGTTCTCACCAAAGCAAGTCAACTCAAAGAGGAAGATTTAGAGTGCCGTCTTGCAGATGGTTCGATCGTCCATGGCGTTCGCAAGAGCGTTCGTCAGGATATTGATTTGGCTTTGGTTCGAATTGAAGCGAGCAACCTGCAGCCAATTTCTTGGCACGAGGAAAACGTAGTGAAGGTCGGCGGATGGCTTGCAACGCTTGGTAGTTCCAAGAGGCCGCTTTCGATGGGAGTTGTCAGCGTCTTGCCTCGAACGATTCGTCAAGAACGAGCGATTCTCGGCATCGATCTTGGCTACGACCGAAAAGGAGCTCTGATTAAAATGGTCTTGCCCGGTGGGGGTGCTGCGAAAGCGGGTATGGAAGACGGAGATGTTATTGTCGCGATGGACGACCAGCGACTTGATAGTCAAGAAGCGGTTCTAGCGAAGATCAGCAAGCTTCATGCGGGCCAACGTGTTCGAATCGGACTGCGACGCGGTGAACGTTCCCTTGAAGTGGAAGCCCAATTGATGGACTTGCACCCTTCTCTGTTGGACGAAACCGAGATCGAGGTGAACGGGAACTTGAGCGCACGATCCACTGGATTCGCCAAGGTTTTTCAGCACGACACGGTTCTCCAGCCTCATCAATGTGGTGGACCGCTTGTTGATACTCGCGGACGTGTCGTCGGCGTGAATATCGCTCGTGCTGGACGAGTTAGCTCCTATGCGTTACCGAACGATATCGTTATTCCTGCCGTTCGAAGTATGCTTTCGGCGGCCAAATCTATCCCAGTCTCGGTCGAACCATCGGCTCGAACTGAGGCTCGTTTAGACAAATAGTGTCGCCTTTCGCTCCGCGAAAGTGGCGATCTTTCGCCGAGCGAAAGGCGACTTTGTGATAGCTCCAACTCGTCACGATCGTCGTTTGACGGCTCGCTCAGGCGGAGTGGATTTCTTTGAGATTGATGTCTTTGAGATCGACTTGGCTCGCGGTTTTTTTGCCGCACCCGGGGTATCGGCGGATCCGGATTTTGTGGGTGTCTTGGCCATCGAGCCCGTGTTGCTAAATTCTGCCATCGAGCCTCGAATCGATTTTGTCTTGTTGGGGTGATCCGCTTGACCGGTAAGCTCGTAGAGAAATCGGCTGGGGAATGTTGGGCGTTCTTTGCCCCATTTGAAACGGGCCTGAGCCATCGTGAGTGTGAGTTCCTCCTGAGCACGGGTGACTCCGACATAGCATAGCCGTCTCTCTTCGTCGATCGCATCGCCAGCATCGGCGACACTTCTTCTGTGCGGTAGCAAGCCTTCTTCCATGCCGACCATGTAGACATAGGGAAACTCGAGTCCCTTTGCGCTATGAAGCGTCATCAAGGCGATTGCATTGCGTTGCATTTCCTTTTCCTTGGGAGACCCAAACTCGCGCCCTCCAAGAGTTACGGCTGACAGGAAACCGGATAAGCTTGCCTCGTCTTCGTTCTCCTGAGCG
>Ga0105045_10006288_pt1 | contig 10508 bp, 7 predicted proteins | sample MAT02_FD_78089 | JGI IMG/M metagenome (GOLD analysis project Ga0105045, IMG submission 78089) | Freshwater microbial communities from Lake Fryxell liftoff mats and glacier meltwater in Antarctica - MAT-02 (megahit assembly) | ecosystem: Environmental > Aquatic > Freshwater > Ice > Liftoff... | reverse complement strand
GATAATGAAAGCAACCCACCACTCCTTGGTTGGCTTAGCCTCCACGTGGCGGCATATGTCTTCTGTCACGTCGGCGTACGTTTTTGCCCCAGTAACGAGTGGCGGTCTCACGGGTGAGGTAATGTGCATACAGTTAGAATTTTAGGATATAAGACGTTGTACCGGGGCCGCCCATGCGGTTGGACTTTGGATTGGCGACCAGCCTTTTACCAAATCCCAAAATAATTTTTCTTAAATAATTAGGCATTAGTCGTTTCAGCGGATTTGTTGCGAACCTTGGTAAGGTACGAAATTTGCGGACGCACGTTGATTTCTTCCAGCATGTGGAAGGCCCGTCCTTCGCGCTCCACTTCAAGAACTTTGGAAATGCGGCTTTCAGGGTCATTCATGTCGCCGAAAGTGATAGCGTTAGTCGGACAAGTCTGAGCGCAAGCGGTGTCGATTTCACCGTCCACCGGGCGTCTTCTGGCCTTCTTCGCAGTGAGCTTACCTTCCTGAATCCGTTGCACACACATCGAACACTTTTCGATTACGCCACGTGAGCGAACGGTCACCTCAGGATTGATAACCATCTTCCCGAGATCGTTATTGAAGTTGTAATCGAAGTCGTCGTTGTCGAAATACTTGAACCAGTTGAAGCGGCGCACCTTGAAGGGGCAGTTATTGGCGCAGTAACGCGTTCCAATGCAACGGTTGTAAGTCATTTGGTTCAACCCTTCTGAACTGTGCGTGGTGGCCAATACCGGACAAACCGTCTCGCAGGGCGCATTATTGCAGTGCTGACACATCAGCGGCTGGAAAGTCACCTCGGGATTCTCCGCAGATTCCTCCAGATCGGCGATGCTCTCCGCCGACTTACTGCTGTAATAGCGGTCGATGCGAATCCAGTGCATTTCGCGGCGGTTAACAACCTCCTGCCGACCCACCACCGACACGTTGTTCTCCGCCTGGCAACCTATTACACAAGCCCCGCAGCCTGTACAGGAGTTTAGATCAATGATCATGCCCCACGAGTGGTTTTTATACTCGTGGCCGTTCCAAAGCGAGACGTCTGTGGCCGGTTTGGGACCTTCGGGCGTTTCTACCTTGGGAACAAAGCGGCCCGCCATCACATCTTTCTGGTATTTCCCCAGCACGGTTTCCTGCAACACCGACTCGCGACCCATAACCGTGTCGTGGGTTTGGGTTTGGGCAATGTCTCTGGTGCTGCCCGTCTTCGTTAAAGTGACTTCGCCCGGCCGGAATGAAAGGTAGCCATTGTTGAAAGTAGCCCAGGGGTAGGCGTTTACCCCGACACCATCGGCAGATTTACCCGCCTTGGTTCGTCCGTAGCCAATGGCTATGGCCACGGTACCCGCCGCTTGTCCGGGCTGAATGACCACGGGCAACTCAAGCGCTGTTCCTTTAAAATCAATTTTTACTACATCAGCCTGCTCCAAACCAAGCTCGGAGGCGGTAGCTTTGGAAATACAAGCGTAGTTATCCCAGCAAGCCTTGGTTATCGGATCAGGGAATTCCTGAATCCAAGGGCTATTGGCGAGATTGCCGGTACCCATGCCCACTTTTTCGTAGAGGACGAGTTCCAGACCAGAGCCATTGGCTTTGTAGGTTTTGGCAATGGCAGCGGCATCGCCGACGCTATTCATTCCGAGGGCGGTCGTCGGCAAACCCGCCGATGGCTGGCTAATCGCATCCGTCGAAGTCGAAGGCGCATTGGGTTCCAAAACACCATCGTGCAGGGTTTTCATCCAAAACTTATCGAAGCTTTCGCCCGAAGCCTGTGAATACATATTGCCGCGCCAATGAGCTTTCAGGTATTCGTGGTAATTATCATCCTTACCCGACCATTTCAGTAAGCTCGATTGCGCCTGACGCGTGTTGAATATCAGGCTTATCGTGGGTTGAATCAAGCTGTAATAGCCCGTTCTCGGCTCGGCATCACCCCAGGATTCGAGGTAGTTGGGGGCCGGGCAAATGTATTTGGTCAAAGAAGCGGTTTCGTCGGGCCGGGGGGCAAACGAAATGCTCAGCGGTACTTTAGGCAACGCGGCGGCGATTTCGGCTCCGCGCGGGTGATCGTACACTGGATTGGCGTCCAGGAACATAACTGCGCCAACGCGACCACCTTTCAGTTCGTCGATGAAGCCGTTCATGGCTGCGTCGTCACCCTGGCGCAAGTTGTAGGCGGCACCGGCAATAGTGCTGCCGTTGCTGCCCAGCATGTTGTTGAGCGAGCGAACCAGGTTTTGGACGTTGATGTCGTTCGTGCCACAAACCACCAGCGCATGGCCTTTTGCCGCAATGAGGTCGGCGGCTGCCTGGTCGAGATGGGGAATGTTGACTGCGGCGGCTGAGACCGTACTACCGCCCATCTTGCCCGCTACCTTATTATAAAGTGCCGCCACGACCAGACCAATTTGCGAAGGTTTCATCCCCGCCCGATAATCGGCGTTGGAACCGGTCAGCGAAAGCTGCGACTCAAACTGGTAGTGCCGCGACATATCTTTCTTACCCCCCTTGGCACTGCTCAGCTTCCGCGTTTGGGCGTATTGCTTGGAGAAAGCGATGGGGGCAATCCAGGTGCCGAGGAAATCAGCGTCGATGCTGACAATGGTTTTGGCTTTGCTGAAATCGTAAGCGGGTACTTTGCCGCCGTTGGCTTTCAAGAGAGCCGAAGCCGAGTTGGCGTCGTATTGAATGTGCGTAGTAGCCGGGTACTTGGCCACAAAATCAGCGACCACCGCTTTGGTCGTTGGGCTGATGATGGTGGAAGAAACTAGGCGGATGAGTACGCCGCCCGCCGCTGCTTTGGCAAGTTGGGACATGATTTCCTTATCCACTTGCTCCCAACTAACTTTGGTGTCGGTGCCTTTGGCGGGCCCTTTCAGCTTCTCGTTGTCATACAAGCTCAGCAGCGAGCCGTGGATACGGGCACTGACGCCACTGGAAATAGTGGAAAGATTGTTAGGTTCGAGCTTGATGGGGCGTCCTTCGCGGGTCTTGACTAACACGCTGGCATAGTCGCCGCCCTCGGCGTAGGTGGAGGCATACCAATTGGCGATGGTCGGAAATTCGCCTTCGGGTTTGTTGAGATAGGGAACTGCATAACGGACGGGCGTCTCGCAAGCGGCCAGTGACACGGCAGCCATGCCGAAACCGAGTACTTTAAGAAAATCTCGTCGATGAGAACCCATTCCGTCCACCAGACTTTCGTATTTAGTTTCGGTGGGCGGGGCGGGGGCAAATTCACTATTGGCATTCTTGACAAAGTCCTTATCGTTTCGCAACTCTTCCAGACCTTTCCAATACCTCTTATTTGTATGTTCCATAAAACTGTTCTGTACGAATTCTCTTTCGAACTTGGAGGTTAATAATTATTCATTATCAACCATTCATTATTCATTGGATTAATAATGGCACTTCGAGCATTCCAAGCCACCGATGTCGGCTACCTTCAGGTTATCCTTGCTGCCCTCGTTGTGAACTTGCACGAGCTTGTCGTAGTAGGCATTGCCCTTGGTATTGACGTCCGTCTTGCGGTGACAGTCGATACACCAGCCCATCGTAAGCGATGAGCGCTGCTCGACCACTTCCATGTTCTGGATTTCACCGTGGCATTGCTGGCACTCCAAGCCGCCCACGTTTACGTGCTGGGCGTGGTTGAAGTAGGAAAAGTCAGGCAGATTGTGAACCCGCACCCACTCGATGGGCTGGTTGTTCTCGATGGCCGCGTAAATCTTCTGAATTTCGGGCGACTCTTTCTTGATCACGCCGTGGCAGTTCATACAGATGTTAGCCGAAGGTATGTGAGCTGACTTGCCACGATTGACGCCCGTATGGCAGTAGTTGCAGTCTATTTTGTATTCACCAGCATGCAGCTTGTGCGAGTAGGCAATGGGCTGCTTGGGCGCGTAGCCCTGATGAACGCCCACGCTGAATGCTCCGTCGATTAGCGCTTTGGTAACTAATAATACAAACACCCAAATTGTGGCCGAACGAATGGCCGGGTTGTTAGCCGTATTCGTCAAAGTGCCTTTCAAACGCTCCATGAAGGGGACACCCGCCGTCGGAGTAGCTACCATGTCACCACTTACCGCTTTGGAAAGTAAGGTTACCACTACCAGCAAGACACCTAGTACCAGTAGCATCACAACCAGTAGAGCAACCAGCACTAGAACGAAGAGATCCGAAGGTGCGCTCGATTGGGCTACGGCTACTCCAGCTGCCGCCGGGGCACCTGCAACCACTGCCGGTGCCGCGTTGGCTTCCTCGATGTAGGCCAGAATATCCTTGATGTCTGATTCCGTCAAGTTAGGGAAGCTCGTCATCTGGGCCTGATTATATTCCTTGTAGATAGCCAAGGCCGCCGGGTCACCTGCCGCAATCATGGCTTGGGAATTCTTTATCCACGTTACTAACCACGGAAACTCATGCCGTTCCTGAACGCCTTTCAAACCAGGACCCACTGATTTCTCAGCGGACGTATTATGACAACTGGCGCAGTTTTGTGAGAAAATGGTTTCGCCATTGACAACATCGCCACCCCCAGCCGTTACGCCATCGCCTGCTGGCGCAGGGGCTTGCGCCAGCGCGAAGAAGGGAACACAAAAAAACAATAATCCTACAACAAATCTTTTCATTTCAAGTGGTATTTTTCTTAAAGAATGTCACTTTCGCTGCAGATGTACTCAGTGGAGAGTCGGCAGCACCGTATCAAAGCGCAAATTTACTTCACGATTTTTTATCCACAAAAGGATTTTAGCTATATTTTGACTAAGTCAGCTATTTATATGTTTTCTAAGCTGAAAGAGCAGAGCGCGTCGTGATAACGACCTGTCATTCGACTAAATAGCCTACCCTCGTAAAAAAATACCATTTGTATGAGCCAATTGTTTTGACCTTTACAAATGGTATTTTTCTTCTCTCTGTAACTTAGCTCTAATGAGGTTCCGAGCGGATTCGAACCGCTGTAGGAGGTTTTGCAGACCTCTGCCTAGCCACTCGGCCACGGAACCATTGTTTGCCGTCCGGTTGCCCGCTTGCGCCCGCTACCGGACGGCAAATTTAGAAATTATTCGGACTCCATCCGCTTATTTCTCTTCTTTTCCGGCTTTCACCTCCTCCGTTTTAGCTTCGGCCATCTCTTCTTCGGCTTCGGCAACTTTTTCAGCGTTCATCTTCTCTACATCGGTCGATGGATTTTCTGCTTCAGTCTCGACAGCCGGAGTTTCCACCGAAGGCTCAACATCCTTATTCTCCGCCTTGGCTTCCGTTATTTTAGCGTCCAGTTTATCGGCAACAGGGTTGATGCCCGCTTTCTCAATAGCATACTCAGCTATGGCCTCCACCTCTTCGGAGAGGGGCTTTTCCAGTACCTCCTCAGCGGTAGGGGTTAGTCTCGGATCGTCGCTCGACTTACGGTCTTGATCAACAGTGGACTTGTCGGATTTCTTTTTGTCTTTTTTACCTTTTTGTTCCGAACCCTCCATCTGCTCTTTTAAAGCTGACAACACGTCCAAATCACCAAAGGTACTAGTGGCACTATCACTGGAAGTGCTGGAAGATGAACTTGAGGAAGAATTGGCAACCGATTTAGGCTTCTTGGCAGCCTTGGGATCCACTGTGCCACCTTGCCATATTTTGGCGTGTGAAAGCACAATTTTCTTATCCTCTTTCGAATACTCGATTACCATAAAATCAAGGCTCTCGCCTACTTCGGGCATTGAGCCGTCTTCCTTCGTGAGATTTTTGATGGCCGCAATGCCCTCAATACCATAAGGCAGTTCAAGAGTCGCAAACTTGTCGCCCTTGAAAAGGACAGTACAACGATGCGTCGAACCAGGCTCAAACAGCGTTTCGAAGGTGTCCCATGGGTTCTCTTCCAATTGCTTGTGACCCAAGGCCAGCCGACGATTGGAGGCGTCTAGCTCCAGCACCACTACATCGAGGTTCTCACCCACTTTAATAAAGTCCGAAGGATGCTTAACCTTCTTAGTCCAAGAAAGATCGGACACGTGTACCAGACCGTCGATTCCTTCCTCCAGTTCCAGGAATAGTCCAAAATTCGTCAGGTTACGTACGATCCCGGTATGGCGGCTGCCAATGGCATATTTCTCCTGCAACGAAGCCTGAGTCCAGGGATCCTCGGTAAGCTGCTTTATGCCGAGCGACATCTTGCGGTCGTTGAGATCCATCGTCAGGATTACGGCCTCCAGTTCGTCGTTGACTTTGAGGAATTCCTGCGGGTTGCGCAGGTGTTGCGACCACGACATTTCGGACACGTGGATCAAACCTTCCACACCCGGAATGATTTCGAGGAATGCGCCGTAGTCGGCCACGTTCACGATGCGTCCCTTTACTTTGGTACCCACACCCATATCTTCGGCTAGGGAATCCCACGGATGGGCATGAAGCTGCTTCAACCCTAGTGAGATACGCTTCTTGGCTTCGTCGAAGTCCAACACCACGACATTCATTTTTTGATCCAACGACAGGACATCGGATGGATGTCCAATACGCCCCCACGAAATGTCCGTGATATGCAGCAGACCATCCACACCACCAAGGTCGATGAAAGCACCGAAGTTGGTCATATTTTTGATGACCCCTTCCAGCACCTGACCTTTTTCGAGGTTGTTGAGGATCAACTGGCGCTGGGCTTCGAGGTCTTTCTCAATCAGTATCTTGTGCGAAACCACCACGTTATCGTTAGCGTGGTTGATTTTTACTACTTTCACCTCCATGCGCTTGCCGACGAACACGTCGAAGTCGCGGATTGGCTTCACGTCGATTTGCGAGCCGGGCAAGAATGCCTCGATGCCGTACACGTCCACGATCAAACCGCCCTTAGTGCGGCGCTTCACGGTGGCGTCCATTATTTTATCACCCTCGAACGACTCCTGAATATTATTCCAAGCCGTGATGACCTTGGCCTTTTTGCGCGAGAGAATCAGTTGGCCGTTGCCGTCCTCCTGATTTTCAACGTACACCTCCACCTGATCACCGATCTTAAGGTCGGGCAGGTCGCGGAATTCGTTGGATGAAACGATACCATCAGATTTGAACCCGATGTTCAAAATTACTTCGCGGTCGGTGATACCTACTACCGTGCCGTTGAGAACCTCTTTCTCTTGAACCGTAGAAACCGTGTCACCGTACATCTCTTCTAGGCGTGTACGATCCGCATCAGAGTAGCCTGTACCAAAACCTTTGTCGTCAGCGGTATCCCAGTTAAAATCGGGAACCACTAAATCTTTTCTAATTTTTGCCATAAATAATGTGAAGAACCGCCCTGAAATACATCAGCCCCCGGACGGGTGAGCTGAAATTGATGAAAAAACTCTTTTTCGGGAAACAGACCGCAAAGGTAACGCTTTTTTCAAAACAAAATCGTCAGCCCACTATTTACCCAAACGAACCACTCAGCGGGCGACCTCTTTGGCGCCCAAGTAGGGCAGCCAACCTTCGTCAACAGCACCCGATAAATCCCGGATGAACATAAGAAAAGAGGGCCGAAAGGGCCGTTGACGCAGTGGCATTGCTGCTTCTTCGGGCGTGTAGTCGCCCTTGCGGGAATTGCAGCGCTTACAGGCCGTAGCCAGGTTGTCCCAATTGGTTTTGCCGCCACGAGACTTGGGCAGCACATGATCTAGGGTGAGGTGGTCGTGGGTACCACAGTACTGGCAGCGGTTACCGTCTCGTTTGAAGATGTTCTGGCGAGTCATCATCACGCCCCGGTAAGGCAGATGAACGTAGCGGCGCAATCGCACCACGGTGGGCATGGGATAGGCTTCGTTGACGGTGCGCAAGACATAATGGGGCGAATGAGCAACCATGTCGGCCTTTTGCATGTAGACCAACAGGAAAGCCTTAGGTACGGAACAAACACTTAGCGCACTATAATCCTGATTGAGGACTAGAACTTTCCTGCTCATGGAGAACTACAAGGTAATTTCTTTTCGGGCAATTTAGAAAATATACCTAATACTAACGCCAAAGGCAGTTCAAATGTTAGTAAAATCTTGCGTTAAAACCTTTACAAATGAGAATTAGCGGGGGGCAATCCTCGCGACGATTCATTTATTCATGCGGCCCCAAGTCGGTTTCCTAATTCAATAGGCACGGTCGGTTTCGCGCTTCACATCGCGTTCCTTGATTGACTCCCGTTTATCGTATAATTTTTTCCCTTTCGCCAAAGCGATCTCCATCTTTGCCAAGCCACGCTCGCTGGTGAACAGCCGCGTGGGGATGATCGTCAGCCCCTGATCCTTCAAGTTTTCAGAAAGTTTGCGGAGTTCACGCTTGGTCATAAGTAGTTTGCGGTCGCGGATGGGGTCGTGGTTGTAATGAGTGCCTTCGGTGTAAGGCGAGATGTGCAGACTTCGCACGAAAAGCTCATCGTCTATGAACAGGCAATAAGCATCTTGGAAATTGACCTTCCCTTGCCGGATGGACTTGATTTCGGTGCCCGTCAGTACCAATCCTGCCGAGAACGTGTCAATAAAGAAATACTCGAACGAGGCACGCTTGTTCTTGATATTGACCTTTTTATTTATTTTTTCGGACATTTTTGCAATAAGGTCGTTGGCTTTCGGCTACTCGGGTAGTAGATAAGCCAATTCATGGGAAGGATGAGAATTCTAATTATTCCCGACTAGCCGGATACCAATTACGCCATCATCGCCCGTACTCTTTCTACGGCCTTGTTCTCCTTCCACTCCTTCCATTTCGGCCCGAGCAGCGAGTTCATCCCCTTATCTACAACCGTGTGCCGAGCGAGGTTCATACCGCCTTTCAGCAGCGTGAAGACCGAGTCGTTGGCACGGAGGGAAAGGCCGAACCCGCCGTCTACGTACTTGATGTAATGCCACCATAGTGACGGAATGAAGACCGTCTCGCCGTGACCGAGAATGGTTTCGTAGCCCTGCGCCTTATCAAAGGCCGGGAAGCGCTCTAAATCGGGCTTCAGCGGGTGGACGTGGCTCATCACCGTGAAAGGATGCTGGTAAAGCCAGGTGCTTTCCGAAGGCGGGAAGAGGATGATTTTCTTGCGCGTCTGGAACTGCGAGAGGAACACGTGGGAGCAGTCCATGTCGTAGTGCAGGTTCACCTCAGAGTTTTGGCCACCGAAAAACATGAACTTGTAGCTCTTCACGAAGCCGTCCATGATGGTCGGGAACTGCACGTCGGCGTTGAGGGCGGGGATTTTCTTAAAAATATCGAAAAGAAAAATCCGCAGATCCGTAGGACCTTTTTCAATCAACGACAGGTATTCACCGAAGGGCATGGTAGCCGCGTTCTGGAAGTACTTGTCGGGGTCATGGATATGGTTGTCCACCAACGGCACTTCCAAGTCGCCGTGGTTTTCGCGGAACCACTCGAAAGTCCATTTCTGCGTGGCGGGCCAATCTTTAATCAAGTCGGTGAACACCACCGGGCGGCATGGTTTGAGGTAGTCCTCAATGAATTCCTCGCGAGTCAGGCCCGTGCGGCGGTCAATCTGGGTTAATTTCATAGCTTCGAGAGGTTTTCCTGACGATTGGTGCGAAATGGTGCAGCTCAGTAACCTGAGTATTGATTTATGCCGCAAATTTAAACTTTCTAAATGATTTCCGATGCTGAATCAGTTCCTGACTCTGGGATAAAGCACCAAAGTGAGCACACAAAGTTTCGGACTATAGTTGAGTTCAAATCGTTAAAAAATTTATACCAGCTTGTTGGAACTGCCTAAATTGCGGACAAATGAGCATTATCTACAACTCCCCGTCAATTATCCATTGCGTAAAATGAACGAACAGAGCACCGAATTCCTTTACAAATACCTTAATAATGCTTCTCCGACTGGCTTTGAATCCACCGGGCAGCAGATTTGGCTCGACTACATCAAGCCCTACATCCACGACCGAATCATCGACACCTACGGCACGGCGGTGGGCGTGGTCAACCCCGGGAAAGACTACAAGGTAGTCATTGAGGCGCACTCCGATGAAATAGCCTGGTTTGTGAACTACATCAACGACGATGGCTATATTTACGTCCGACGCAATGGCGGATCCGACGCCGCCATCGCACCCTCCATGCGCGTGAACCTGCACACGGCCAAAGGACCCGTGCCGGGCGTGTTCGGCTGGCCCGCCATTCACGTGCGCGATACGTCCAAGGATCAGGTGCCCAAGCCGGAAGAGCTTTTCATCGACGTGGGGGCGGAAGGTAAGCGCGAGGTGGAGGAAATGGGCATTCACGTGGGCACGGTCATCACCTTCGCCGACGGTCTCATGGAAATGAACGACAAGTATTACGTGGGCCGCGCTCTGGACAATCGCGTGGGCGGCTTTATGATTGCCGAGGTAGCGCGTTTGCTGCATGAAAACGAGATAGAGCTTCCTTATACGCTTTACGTGGTCAATGCCGTGCAGGAGGAGATTGGCTTGCGCGGGGCCGAAATGATCTCGCGCCGCCTGAAGCCCGACCTAGCCATCGTGACCGACGTGACCCACGACACGCAGTCG
>Ga0105045_10006287_pt1 | contig 10508 bp, 4 predicted proteins | sample MAT02_FD_78089 | JGI IMG/M metagenome (GOLD analysis project Ga0105045, IMG submission 78089) | Freshwater microbial communities from Lake Fryxell liftoff mats and glacier meltwater in Antarctica - MAT-02 (megahit assembly) | ecosystem: Environmental > Aquatic > Freshwater > Ice > Liftoff... | reverse complement strand
GTGGCGCAGAATCGGCTGGTGCAGCTTCAGCCGCAAATACAGCGGTGTCTGAAGAATCAAGTCAAAATGCTTTAAGGCCGACAATACCGACAGGCGCTACCAGCATCAATGAAGCTAAGATTACTCAAAACCGTATTGAAGCTGAGAAAGTAAAAATCAACGCGGCCAACGATTGGATTGCTATTATTGATCAATCGATTGCCGAGTTAGAGCGTGGAGTAGGTGGCTCCGACGATCTTGATCCAGACGATTTAAAGGCACAACTTGAGCAATACACCAAGCTCAAAGCCGATAAAATAGTTGAGAAAGAAGCGAGCGAAGCTTTGGTTGCGGAATTAAAAATGTCTCGCACTTCCAATAAAGAATTCGAAGCGTATGCCAGAGCTATTGCTGACGTGAATAGCTTAGATGCATCAACTTACGCCCAATTAGAATCTAAAGTTGTAGAAGCTTCTACCAAGCCAGTCTATGTTAGAGCTATAAGCGAAGTAAATCGAAACTACATTCCCCAATTAGTGGGTATTGAGCTTTCGGGCCTAAGCGCACCCGAATTGGCCGAAGGCCGCATTGCATTAAACAAAGCTTTGATTGCCGATCTGGATGTATTGATTGCAGGCGATGCCGTTTCTGACGTTGACCCAAATCAACTGCTTGAATTACGGCGAATTAAGACCATCGAAATACTTCAGGACGAGCAAGTTCTAAGCGGTACGCGTGCTTATACAGTGCGTACACCAGAAGCTCAAGAGTACACCGAGCTTATCTCAGATGCTCCACCTGTCGAACAAACGGCTTCAAAAGTACCGAGCAAATTGAGCCCGGCAATGCAGCAGAGCATTGCTTCACCTTATTCACCCGATGACTTGGCTCCAGGCTATTCTGCCAAGCTTTCATTTATTGAATCTCTCGAAGACGACGTGGAGCGGTCGGCCAAACGTATTCAGCTAAATGAGAATTATTTGACATCCGTTCAATCCGAAATCCAACTTTACGCTGTTGCCATAGAAGGCAATAAGCAGGTGGATCCTGATGTCCTAAAACGTTACAATAAGCTGCTTCAAGAGCGGAGCTCGATAATCGACAAAATTAAAGAAGACAAAAACTCCTTGCACGATCAACAATTTACAGCGAATCAATCGGTCGATTACCGCGACACGGACGAGGTTTTAGCTGCAAGCGAAATAGCGAAAATAAAAGCTGAAAAAGCTCTTGAAAATGATTTGACGGCCTTAAGTAAAATTGAGCTAAGCCCTTCTGACCAAGAACGAGCTACCTCTTCGATTTATCAAAAATCGGCAAAGAATTTAGATGCCGAAGTGGTCGTTTTGGTAACTCAGCTCGACAAGGAAAAAACGGAAAATCTACGTGAGCACTTGCAAGTTCAAATTCAGAAAATAGATGATTTGGCAAAAGCTCATCGCGCGGAAGCCGATAAATGGTTCGCCGATTTCCAACAATCATTTGTGGGTATATCAGACGTGGAATTGGCAAGTATCGAAAGTACATCGAACCCATCGTCAAAGCCGACGCCAAATCCTACCGTTACCCGGACCTACGAGAAATCAATTGTGCCAGAAGTACAAGAAATAAAGTCAAAACCGCCAACCACACCGATGCAAGGCGAAAAGTTTGAAGCTGTTGTTGACGCACCGCGAACCGAAGCAGGAAGCGCTGAAGTACCTTCTGCGTCCGCGGCTCCGAAATTGCAATCCGAAGCGATATCCAAACCCATCGCTCGTGTAGACCCTTCGGCAAGCGACAACGCTTTTGATGTGCTCATTCCGCAAAGTAGCGTAAACGCCCTTGTAATAACCGGCGTGAATTATAAATCGCTGAACGCGAATTTATCAAACGACGCGCTCACCCTTTCGCTCGATTCAATGGAGCAGATGCGCATTCAGCTCGAAGCATTAAAGTCGGAGTATGCTGTAGAATTAAACCCTACTGATAAGGCGTTGATTGCCACGGAAGCCCAAAGGTTGCGAAGTCAAGCAGTAGCCATCGATCGTCGCCTTATCGCCACTTTGGCCAAATCGAATGCGGCCGAAGTTTCTTATTATCAATCGGCCAATAGCCATTTGTTAGCGCAGATTATAGATCACGGCAAAACCGATGCAGCTAGGGTAAACGCGTTGTCGTTTGAAAATACGAGCATAGCAAATGCGCTGAGCGGTATTGAGCGAAAAGCACAATCTGGCGAGCTCACTAAAGTAGGTAGAGTGGAAGATGAGCTCAAAATCATAAACCGTTTGGAAGCACTGAATAAGCAGTTAACCCTGGGCTTGGGTGATGAAAAAGGGCCGAAAACTCAACTGGCTTCAATGGAGCGCCTGGAAATTGAAGGTAGATCAAACACCGTCGTTAAAGGCCGCACTTATCTTACTGAAATACAATCGACAACGCTTGCCGGTATCTCTGAAGCTGCAAGAGCGAGTGCAATCGGTCAATCAAGTGAATTGAATGTTGACACCGTGTTTGTAAGCAATGCTAATTCCGCGTCACAAGAATCTCTATTGATTTCAGCCACGCCAATTGACTCGAAAGGTTTTGGATTACTGAAAGCTCAACCAGACCATTACCGCTATATAATGGCATCTGTTCTTGCCGATAGTCTCAGAACGCTTGAGCGCGTCCAGGCAGAAAATGCGAGCAAGTGGAGTGCACAAGTAGCGGAGCGCGATGTAGAAGCGGCACGACTGCTAAACATGGCTGAGCATGAATCAATAGCAAATAATAAAGCGTTAATTATTAAACGAGTGGAAGGTCTGAAAGCAGAATCGCAGCGCGACATGGTTCGATCGGCTATTGCAGCCCAGCAAGCTGAAGCACTCCGGGCTAGCCGGTTACAGCAAGAATCGATTGTTGCGATCAAGGCTAAAAAATTATCTCCATCCGAATTGGCTGAGCTCAATCGTTTGGTCGACGGACCTGTGTATAGCATAATTCCTTCAAACCTGGCTTCTTCTGAGCCTATGAAGGCCGCGCCTGCAAAGCCTAAAGCTAAGCCATCGGTAGCTGAAACAACAACAGAAACTACTCCTTCAATGCCTGTTGCTAATGTTAAACCCAGCACGGTTGAACCAAAAGGCGGTATATCGTCTGAAAAGCGCAGCGGACTTTCAGAAGATGAAGAGCGACTGCTATCAGAGACGGGCAATTGGCTTGCATTGATTGAGATTATAGCGGAAAAAGAAGATTTTACTGACGTTACAGAGCGCTTATTCATAGAAACGGATGGCTCTGTGTACAGCGCAAACAAACCAATTCCACTTGAAGTAACAATGCCAAAGGGGTTGATTTTTCAGGTACAGATTGGTGCTTTCCGCAATTCAATTCCTCAAGATTTGTTCACCGATATAGCGCCGGTGATGGGGCAAAAACTACCTAATGGAATCACACGATACCGTGCAGGAATATTCAAAGCGTATCAAGATGCCGTTTCGGCCAAGGAGCTCGTTCGATCAAAAGGTTACACCGATGCTTTTGTAGTAGCCTATATAGATGGAGAGCAACTTACCGGCAACCAGGCTCAAGCTATTCTTAACGAAGCAAGTCAGGTGCTGCGCAAAGAAAAAGCCATTTCCGAAAATGCCAATCAGACAGCACTGGCGAAGGGGTCAACAACTATAAAAGGCACAGGAAAGACTGGAGCTACAGCCGTCCTGCCAAATCCAGCTCCACTGGCCGTCGATTATTACAACGATCCAGAAGCCGCGAGTGCTTCTCAAGTCGAATCGAGCACCGGCCTCTTTTACACGGTTCAGGTGGGTGTGTATTCGAAGCCCGTTAAACTCGATAATTTGTTTAATCTCACGGAATTGAATAGTGAGCTTACTGCCAGCAAATTAATCAGATATACATCTGGCCGATATTCCAGCCCGGGAGCGGCGGCCTATCGAAAATCGGAAGTAGTGTCGAAAGGGGTAAGCGATGCATTCATTACGGCTTACTATAACGGCCGCAGAATAAGCCTCGATGAAGCCGCCAAATTGCAATCGGAAGGATTAGAAATAACATTCACCGATAGCCAGACTGAACTGAATAATGGTCAAAATGTGGGAACTAGTGTAGAAAAAATTCTATATGTGGTTATTCTCGGGCGCTTTACTGGTGATATTCCACAGGAAGTCGCCAACGCCTTTCTCGACCAGTCCGATTTGCAGGTAAAGCGGGACACGGATGCCGAAGGGCGCACGATGTACTACTCTCAATCGTTTGAATCAAAAACAACGGCTGAGCAGTATTTGCAAATAATGCAGCATGCGGGAATAGCCGATGCCGGCATCGGTACAATTGTTGACGGGCGTATTCAGGCAGCTCCCTGACGAAATTGTAGAATTTCACGATGGTTCTAAAGGCTGCATTATTAACTTTGTAGTCAAAGCCGACCAACATGATGCCTTTTGCAACCATCGAAACAGATGTAGAAGAAGAAATTTCGCTCGACATATTGCTCGATCGGGACAAGGAACTTATTTTATTCAACGATCCGTACAACACCTTTGCTTTTGTAATAGAGAGCTTGATTAATGTCTGTAAGCACGACTCAATTCAAGCCGAACAATGCACCTATATTGTGCATTACAATGGGCAGTGTAGCGTAAAGCGCGGGTCGGTAGATAAGCTTAAGCCTATGTGTGTAGCTCTTCTTGATCGCGGTTTGACTGCCGAAATCCAATAGAAATATGAAAAGATTATTTTGTCTGGCCTTCGTAGGCCTTATGGGCGTCTATTCTTGCTCAAAGGTTCCGATCACCGGTCGCCGCCAATTGAGTCTTATCCCCGAAACTCAAATGGCGGGCATGAGTGCTACCGCCTATTCCGACTTTCTCTCGGAGAATCCACCACTGCCCGAGTCAAACTCCGACGCTCAACGCGTGAAAAGAGTGGGTTTGAAAATTTCGAAGGCGGTAGATGAATATCTAAAATCAAAAGGGCGTGAAGATCTGGTCGAAAATTTTGTCTGGGAATTCCATACCGTCAACGATCCTACCATCAACGCTTGGTGCATGCCAGGCGGGCGCGTAGTTTTTTATACCGGTATACTTCCGCTCTGTAAAGACGATGCCGGTATCGCTGTGGTAATGGGGCATGAAGTAGCACATGCTGTAGCAAAGCACGGCAACGAGCGAATGAGTCAGGCTTTGGGTATTCAAGGAGCTGGTCAAGCTCTGAGTATTTTGACGAGTGAGCAACCAACCACTACCCGAAATCTTCTTCTACAATCTTATGGTATTGGATCACAGCTCGGTAGCCTCGCCTATTCGCGAAAGCACGAGTCAGAAGCCGACAAACTCGGTCTTGTTTTTATGGCTGTAGCAGGTTACGACCCGCGCGTAGCCCCGGCTTTTTGGGAACGCATGGCAGCTCAAAGCAATGGTGGTAAACCACCCGAATTACTTAGCACCCACCCAAGTGATAATACGCGTATCAAAGATCTCCAGAATTTCATGCCTGAAGCATTGAAATATTACAAAGTATAAGACGTATGGGCGAAGAAGATTTGAGTAAGTACTTTAACCTGGGTATATCGGTAACCGTGGTTCTATACGGTTTCGAAGATGGTACGCTGAAAGTATATATTCAAAAGATTAAGAAGAATCCTTACGCCGGTGCATGGTCCTTTCCGGGCACCTTAGTGATGGCCGATGAAGGTCTGGAGGCTAAATGCGAAGAACTGGTTTTTGATGCCATAGGAAACTCTGATGTCTATTTGGAGCAATTAAATGCTTTCGGAAAAATTTACCGCCATCCCATTGGCAGGGTTATAGATGTTGCCTTCTACGGCTTGATTAATATGTCGACCGATATTAAATTTGTCCGCACCGATAAGGAAACCAGATGGGTGGACGTTACCGAAGTGGGAGAGTTGGCGTACGATCACAATGAAGTATTGGAATTGGCTGCGCAACGACTGAAGCGCAGAATTGTAAATCGCCCCATCGGCTTTAAGCTCTTGCCAAAGGCATTTAAACTGTCTGATCTGCAGGCCCTTTACGAGCAAATATTAATGCGTCCATTGGACAAACGCAATTTCCGTAAAAAGCTTACAAAGCTGGATATTCTGATGTCCGCGGGTTTTGAAGACAGCGAAAATCCTGGTCGTAAACCCCAACTATTCCAGTTTGACGCCGATCGGTACAATCACTACATGGAGCAGGGCTTCTAGGACTTCTTGCCGATTATTCGGCGGTACGATTTTGGGAAGTTGCTTTTTATAAGCAATCCAAAAGCAATAAGGAATAGGAGTAAGGTCACCCAAAATCCACCGAAATAGATTACAACTGCTATCAACCCGGCACCGACGAAAGCACCGAGAGCAGTGAGAAACCAACCACCAATTACATTAAGTACGCCTGCCACTCTATAAGGAGCGCTGCCGGAACCCCAAGCCCGATCGGCCAGAGATGTGCCCATTGCAACCATGAAGGATACATAAGTTGTAGATAATGGTAGCCTAAGCGATGAAGCAAATGCGATCAAAACACTAGCCACCATTAGATTCACACTCGCTCGAACCAGATCAAACGCAGGTCTATTATTATTGGTGTCGGCCAATAAACGAAAACGCCAATTAACATTGGTGTTCCATTTGCGGGGTATTATGTCAATTACACCGTTTGCTATTCGCTCGGTAGCGCTTACCAAGGCATAGGCCATTTTATGGGGTTTGAATTTTTCGTTTACGCTTCCATGGGCACCTAGTTTAACTTCGGTTTCTGTTACTCTTCTGGCTTTTTCGCTGAACCAGAGCGTCAAAACCATTATAATCCCGGAAATGTACAGCAGGGTGCTAGGTGCAGCGACATCAATGGCGAGTGACTTCATAAGGAACTGGTCTGCCCCAACTCCTGATAATTTCCAAATTTCATAGCTCTGAAACCCGCTGATGGGAACTCCAACAAAATTTACAAGATCATTCCCAGCAAAAGCCATCGCTAGCGAAAACGTGCCCATGAGTACTACGATCTTTAACGGATCGTATTTCCAAAATTTCTGGCTAATAGCGCTAATAACCAAGCCGATTACAAAAACATAGGCCGAAATCAGGATAGCATTTTCCTTAATGACAACCTTTAAGTCGGTGGTCATAAATATGGCATCTTTCGCTCCTTTTATGAGCAGGAAATAAACGATGATCGTCATTGCCGTAGCCCCAAATACGATGGAGAAGTAAGACCTTAACCGATTGCCCCGGAAGGTAAAAAGCAGCCGCGATAGCCACTGCACGATGGCACCGATGGTAAAAGCCAGCGCAACGGAGAGAAAAATGCTGACAATTACTTGAACGGCTTTCTCATGGTTGATCATTTCGAAAATTTCGGCACTATTAATTTCTCCCTTTGAGAACAATATCAATGCGGAAGTTGCTACGGCTGCCCCCAATAATTCGAATATGATAGAAACCGTGGTGCTGGTGGGCATACCCAATGAGTTGTATAAATCAAGGAGTATAACGTCGGTAATCATTACCGCCATGAAAATGACCATGACGTCCGAGAAGGTAAAATATTCTGGATTGAAGATTCCAGTTCGCGGAAGCGACATCATTCCGCTCGAAAAACTTGCACCAACCAGGATACCGAAGGCGGCTGTTACCAGAATAACATTGCGTGAAGCTACTTTCGAACCGATTGCGGAATTCAGAAAGTTAACGGCATCGTTGCTCACGCCAACTACCAAGTCTACCGCAGCAAGAATGAGAAGGAGAATGACCAGAATGTAGTATTGATCCATGCGGTGCTACTGCCGTGACAGGCCACTCTTTACTGCTTACTTATCTAAATTACCAAAGAGAAGTTCGCTTTGGCAGCGTTAGATTTTCTGCTACAATTCTACCTATAATGCCAGTAGAATGAAAGGTTGGTATGTTAAGATTATGTGAAATTCTTTAACTAAATGTTATCCCCACGTTACCAAGTGAATACGCCAATATAATCGGGCTCTTAAACTTTCATCGGCAAATAATTGACTTCCGTCGAGAAATGACCTATTTTTATAGAAAATAACGGCAATGACACTCTCGGATTACAACCATCTTTCCTTTAATGGAAAAGCTTCGATTCTCACCCGCTATGGAAAACTGGTTGAAGGACACGCGGCTGCACAGGGAGAGCGAATATATACCTACTCGCTCTTTACATTTTTTGTGGAAGTGAGCTATCGATTTGATAAGCGCGTGCAATACGTCCGGGTCACGAACCAGCTCGATCCTTCTGCCAGTCGATTTGACTACACCCACCTCATTCACCTCAATTAGGCTGAATATTTGGACTCGTCACTGTGTCGTCGATCAGTACCACTGTTCTTCTTGGGTAAAACCATTTCTCAACCGTCTTTTTAGTACTTGTTGCAGCTTCGAAAACCACACCCTTGTTGTTCAGGCTGTCTGGCCTTCCTATTGCGGCTTCGAGTTCGGTAGCCGACATTCCTTCGTAAACTAACGGCCTGGACTTTTCGGTACTGGTCTGGCACGAAAGGGTAAAGAACAATAAAATGGCGGCGCAGCTCCGATACAAGGCTATGCGCTGGTTAACATTTTCATCTTATCCTGCAGATCGGCTATATCTTCGCGCCCTTTGTCAATCTTCCGCTGAATTTCTACTTTGAATTTATCGGCTCCCTTCGATGCCGCGAAGAAGCCCATATTATTTTCGAGCAAGGTAACTTCGCTCTGAATTTTTGAGATTTTGCTTAGCAGGATATCTTGCTCCTTCCGCAAATATCGATCGCCGTGGTCTCTGTCTTTTAGATCACCAACCCGCTGTTCGAAGCGCATTTTTTCTTTGACTTTTTTGTCGATGTTTATACCATCAAATTTAGCATCGACCGCAGCCTTGTATCCATCATTTACCTTATCCTTATCTCGAAAAGGTACATGGCCAATGGCTCGCCATTGTTCGCTAATTTCTTTTAAAGTATCCATCATGGCCTTGCGATCGGAATTATCCACTGCATTCACTTGGGCTATTAAAGCTAGCTTTTTGTCCAGATTTTCCTTTTGCTCCGCATTTGCCGAGCTCTGGTTTACTTTTCTTGCTTGAAAGAAGTGGTCGCAGGCTTCCCGAAATTTTGTCCACAACTTGTTCTCATCGCGCTGGTGCGCGGGGCCAATTTCTTTCCAGCTTTTTTGCAATTCAGTAAAGGCATGTGCGGTGTCCTTCCAATTCTCATCTCCTTTAAGGGTTTCGGCTTTGTCCACCAATTCCTGCTTGGCTAGTTTATTGACGTCTTGAACTTTTTTGATCTCGTCAAAAAATTTGCGTTTGTTGTCAAAGAAGTTATCGCAAACTTTTCTAAATTCTTTCCACATAGGTGCTGCAACATCTTTGCTGATGAAGCCTACCATATTCCATTCTTTTTGGATTTCGAGAATTTCAGTGGTTTTCTCTTGCCATTTCTTTGGGTTGCGCAGTTCGAGAGCCGCCAATTGTCGTGCTTTCTCCAGCAATGCTTCGCGCGCTTCGACATGTTTTCCTTGTTCTTCTTTCCGTTGGTTATAGAAGTTTTGGATCTTTTTATAAATCTCCCTGGTTAGGCTCCAAAATTCTTCTTTCAGCGCATCCCATTGATCTTGATGCGTAGGCCCAATATCATTCCAACGGTCTTGATTCAGTCGGACCTCCACTTCTAACAATCGGACGTCGTTCTCTTCAAGCAGCTTTTTCTGATCGTTGAGCACGGTGGTCTTTTCTTCGAAATTATGTTTGAGATCGAGTTCTTTGAGCTCTTTGTAAATATTGATATTGTAGAAAAACAGCTCTACTTGCTTGTTGTATTCCGCGTTGAGATCTCGGTAATGATCATTGCTTACCTTGGGTAATGCTTTCCATTTATCGCGGATGGCGTTGAAGCCCAAAAATGCTTTACCTATATTTTCTTCTGTTGTGATAAGAGAAGTTAACTCCTCTATGAGATCTTTGGCAGTGGCTAAAGTTTCGGTTTCAATCCGCTGTTTATCAACTTTTGCTTTCTCGATCTTTGTTTTCCAGGCAGCAAGAATGGATTTGAATTGTTCGTCAAGCGTTGGAATCTCTTCATTTGAGTTATCGCTTGCGGGTTCGTTCGTAGATTCTTTGCCCACATCATTAACGATCGGTTCTGATTCAGTTTCCGATGGAGTGTCTTCTACGGGAGCGATGGAAGATTCCGGTTTCGCACCGCTATCATCAACTTCTGATTCAGTTTCTGACAGAGTCTCTTCTACGGGAGTGATGGAAGATTCCGGTTTAGCATCGCTATTATCAACTTCTGACCCAGTTTCCGATGGAGTGTCTTCTAAGGGAGCGATGGAAGATTCCGGTTTGGCATCGCTATCATCAACTTCTGACTCAGTTTCTGATAGAGTGTCTTCTACGGGAGTGATGGAAGATTCCGGTTTGGCACCGCTATCATCAACTTCTGACTCAGTTTCTGATAGAGTCTCTTCTACGGGAGTGATAGCTGATTCTGGCTTAGGATCACTATGAATAGTTTTAGGCACAGTTGCCGAAACTGGCTCAACTTCC
>Ga0105045_10006286_pt1 | contig 10511 bp, 8 predicted proteins | sample MAT02_FD_78089 | JGI IMG/M metagenome (GOLD analysis project Ga0105045, IMG submission 78089) | Freshwater microbial communities from Lake Fryxell liftoff mats and glacier meltwater in Antarctica - MAT-02 (megahit assembly) | ecosystem: Environmental > Aquatic > Freshwater > Ice > Liftoff... | reverse complement strand
TCCTCCAGAACATACAGTGATATTTGCTTTCCTAACGTTATCAATCGTCTTTAAGCGGTCGTCGTATGTACGCGTTGAAATAATGTTTTCGTAATTTTCTGCGGATGTGTCCAAGTTATGATTGTATGCATACAAACCAGCATCAGAGAGTCGTTGAGCCTGATGCTCATTCAACATTCCAAGTGTGCAGCAAACTTCAAGACCCATAGTGTTAACAGATTTAACCATCTCGATAACGCGGTCAAAGTCACTATTATCGCGCACTTCGCGCCAAGCTGCTCCCATACAAACACGAGAAGAACCTCCATCTTTTGCTTTTTGAGCCAAGGCCATCACCTGATCTACCTGCATCAATTTGTGCACATTTATATCGGTATGATAGCGAGCAGCTTGCGGACAATAACCACAGTCCTCTGGGCAACCTCCAGTCTTAATTGAAATCAAAGAACTTACCTGAACTTCAGAGCCTGTGTGATATTTTCTATGTACGTTGGCAGCCTCAACAACCAGTTCTAGCAGGGGTTTGTTGTAGACTTCTTGTATATCTTCTAGAGACCAAAACTTACGTGATTCACTCATAATATTAGAATTCGATTCGACAAAAATACGTCGAGTTTTCAATTATAGCGCGCAAGGTAAGGAATCCTGCTACTGAAATACATTACTTTTGTGGCATGGAGATACATATTCTCACCGTTGTACCCGAGTTGTTGACGAGTCCATTCAGTCATTCTATACTGAAACGCGCTCAAGATAAAGGAATTGCAAAGGTGGTCGTTCACAATATTCGGGATTATTCTACCGACAAACATAAAAGTGTGGATGACTATGCCTTTGGCGGAGGAGCTGGAATGGTGATGATGATTGAGCCAATTCTTCGATGCATTCAAGCGTTAGAAAAAGAGGGAGCCTTTGATGAGATTATTTTCATGACACCTGATGGAACTCGATTCGATCAAAAACAAGCCAATCAAATTTCCACATTAAAACGCATTGCAATTTTATGTGGACACTATAAGGGAATTGATGAGCGGCTTCGAGAACATATTGTAACAAGAGAAATTTCCATCGGGGACTATGTGCTTTCTGGTGGAGAACTAGCCGCGGCGGTAGTTGCGGATGCCGTTATCAGATTAATTCCTGGTGTGTTGAACGATGAAACTTCTGCACTCACCGACTCATTTCAAGATGATTTGTTAGCTCCACCAGTTTATACTAGACCAGCCGATTTTAATGGATGGAAGGTACCAGAAATATTGCTGAGTGGCAATGCGAGTGTGATAGAGCATTGGCGGCATGAACAATCACTCATACGAACAGAACAACGAAGACCCGACCTTTTAAAAGAAGATTAATTTTTTCTCGGTCATTCGTCGAGCGAATAAAAAGATTCCCTAATATTGCACTCCTTTTTTGAACATACTCAGGTCTTAATTAATTATGGACTTTCTATCTACAATAGCTGCACAGCTAACCGAAAAACGCGAACTACCTAAATTTAAAGCTGGTGATACAGTTACTGTACACTACAAAATTAAAGAGGGTGAAAAAGAGCGTATCCAGCAATACCAAGGCGTTGTTATCCAACGTAGAGGTGCTGGTGTTACAAGCACATTCACAGTACGTAAAATATCTAATAACTTAGGTGTTGAGCGTATTTTTCCTGATAACTCTCCTTTTATCGATAAGATTGAAGTAAACAAGCGTGGTGTTGTACGTCGTGCTCGTATCTTCTACATCCGCGAACTTAAAGGTAAGAAAGCAAGAATCAAGGAGAAGGTATATTAATACTTACTTCTCTCAAAAACTCAAAAACCCTGTAGCTATCAGTTACGGGGTTTTTGTTTTGGAATGAAGTGAAAGATTGTTTATGATATCTAAAATCAATCCCCATTCATATTGAAAGTGGACTTAGTTCCCTCTCACGAGGTGATGAGCCTGCAATGATGAAAACGAATTGTTAGGGAGTTGGCGAATGAAGCCGAAGGATTCATTGTAAATGTATTCAAGGACTAGCAAATGAATAGAGATCTCATCACTTCGAGAAAACAAAAAATCCCGCTGCGCGGTTGCACAACGGGATTATGTTTGAATATGGATTCTTTATTATATCCCAAATTGCTTACGAGCATCAGAAATCAACTTATCAACTCCTTCTTGCGTAGGTGCTTCGGCATAAATACGAAGTAATGGCTCAGTTCCTGAGGCTCTAACCATTAACCATTCGTTCTCGCTTAAAAAATGCTTGAAGCCATCCATATCCTCAACACGAATTACTGAACGGTTTCCAATAGACTTTACTTCACCGTTCTTGCAAAGAGCAATAACACGTTGTTTCTCCGACTCCGCTAAGTGTAAATCGTTACGATCAACAGCAAAAGCTCCTGTAATTTCATAAACTTCCTCAATAAGTTCGTTCAGACTTTTACCAGATTTTGCCATGAATTCCCAAATTACAAGCCCCATCCAAATTCCATCTCGCTCAGGAATATGTCCTTTGATTGCTATCCCTCCTGACTCTTCGCCTCCCAACAACACATCATCTGTAATCATAATACCAGCGATATATTTAAAGCCAATCTTAACAACATCGAGCTCAAGACCGTAGTGGTCGCACATGGTTTTCACCTTAACGGTAGATGAGAATGCAGTACACACTTTCCCATCTAGTCCTTTATATTTCTTCAAATAATGAATTAGCAGAAGTATGATGTGGTGAGAATCAACAAATTTACCATCCTGATCAAAGAGTCCAATTCGGTCGGCATCGCCATCGGTAGCTAAACCACAATCAATATCGCCAGAAATACGCATCATTTCTGAAAACTCAGTCAAATTCTTCGCAATTGGCTCTGGAGCTTGTCCATCAAATGATGGATTATACTCGCAATGAAGCATGGCTGTATCTGGAAGTAGTCGGCGGATAACATTTTGTCCAGCCCCATACATTGCGTCATAAGCAAATTCAAGATTAGAATTTCTTATTGTATCCAAATCGAAACTTTCTTCAACGCGCTGACAATAATCGTCTTCAAGATTCACGTATACCAACAATCCATTCTTCTCGCTTTCAGCTAAATCGACTGACAAATAAGATGGGTCAGCAATATCAGCAATGAGCGCTTCTACTTCTTCAATTTTGTCAGGCAATAATGGTCCTCCGTAAGAACCTTTCAACTTAAATCCATTGTAAGCTGGAGGATTGTGGCTCGCTGTAATAACCACACCAACATCTGTTTTGTAGTTAATGGCACCCATCGAAACCATTGGTGTTGAAACAAAGTCTTTGCTTAAATAAACCTTCACGCCTTGTGCAATCATTGCTTTGGCTGTAGTCTCCGCAAATAATTCACCAGCAAAACGGCAGTCGTGCCCAACTACAACTGAAGGGTTTGCATTGTTCTTCTTTAGCCATTTTGCTGTTGCTTCGGCCACTCTGGCAACATTTGCTACAGTAAAATCATCAGCGATGATGGCTCTCCATCCGTCGGTCCCAAATTTAATTTTTGTCATATCTCTTTAAGTTTATAGGCCTCGTGCATTTAAATTTCTATGGTATGAACGAGCATTTTTTTTGTGTTCTTCAAAGGAGCGTGCAAATGAATGATATCCAGATCCGTCAGGTCGAGCGCAAAAGTAAAGGTAGTTATGCCTTTGATAATTCAAAACAGCTTCCATACTTTGTTTTCCAGCCATGTATATTGGTCCGGGAGGAAGTCCATGGTATTTATAAGTATTGTAGGGCGATTCGACCGACGTATGGATAGATCGAATGCGTCTCAAGTCAAAATCGCCAACAGCAAATTTAACAGTTGGGTCAGCTTGTAATAACATTCCACGCTTGTACCTATTTATGTAAACACCAGCAATTATTGGCCATTCGTCTCGTTGATTTGATTCTTGAACAACGATTGAAGCTATAATTTGCACTTCAACAGGGTTCAAACCAATAGCTATAGCTCGCTTTTTTCTTTCCGCGTCCCAGTAAATCTGATACTCTCGCGACATGCGATCAACAAATTCATCAGCAGTGGTATTCCAATAAAACTCGTAGGTATCTGGTAAAAACAAGCACAAAGCTGTAGCTGAATTCAATTGAAATTTCTTCAAGTAATCGCGGTTACTTAATAGATCACTTAATTCGGTAGAATCTGCTTCCAAAACCTTAGAGACTTTACTTATCAATTGTTCCTTCTTACGGATCCCACGAAGAGTTAGACGAATTGGCTCTTGCTTTCCGGAGCGCAACAAATTTACAAGCTCGCGGTTGCTCATTTGCTTCTTCAATCTATATCGACCAGCATGAACGTTTTTATCAAACTTCATGAACTCGGCAAGCCAAACAAAGGATGACTGATTTTGTAACCAACCACCTTCGGTTAATGAGTTCACGACATCCTGAAAAGTATCGTCAGATTTGATAAATAGAAACTCTGTCCTATCTGAGTTAAGAACTAAATTGACACTGAAAATTCGGGTATAGAAATAGGTAAATGAGATTCCTAATGAAATTACCAGTATTAATGCAAAAGCTAGAAGACCTTTTTTTAATGAGGAACTTTTCTTGCCTTGGGATCTAGAAGGTTTGCGCTTGCTTACTTTTTTTGCCATTCAGTGCCAAAAATAAAGAAATGTTCACACTGATTTTATTAAAACTGACTTAATGCTCGCCTTGCGCGTTCATTCTGGGGATCAACTTCAAGAATTATAGTTAGTTCGGCCTTCAACTTGACTAAATTTTGTTGTGCGGAGAAAACAGCGGCTCTATTAAATCTCGCTTGCACATAATCAGGGTTTAGGGCTATCGCTTTTGAGGAAAATTCAACCGATTTATCTAATTCACCCCGAATGAGCATCAGATACCCTAAGTTGGACCATGCCGGAGCATAATTGGGATTTTCTTTTGTTAACCATGAAAAAATATCAAAAGCCAATTTTTCTTGTCCATTTAATAATGCCGCATTTCCATATTTATTACTGAATTCAAAATAAAACGGAGCCAATCGGTGCGCTATTCCATAGTATAGAAAAGCTTGTTTATGCTTAGTAATTTCTGAATATGCTTCTCCAATTTGATAAGCAGTCCAAGCATCTGCATTTGAATAATCGCGACCAATTAACCTAAGAAATGCATTTCGAGAATGTCCGGATTTTTCTGAGATCTGAATCACCGCCCGGAAATTCTTCGACAAATAATTTAACTGAATCGCGGCAGCAAATAAAGAGTCCTCGTTGTTTCCTCCCAGTTTTTCAAGAATACTTCTAGCGCTATCAAGTAAAACCGGATTTCGCGAATCGAATTTCTCAAACTGCTGCAAATATGCTCTTGCCCGATTTAATTCATTAGGATTTTCATTGTTAATGCATTCGAGTTGTAAAAATCTGCGATTGGGATTCACTACACTAGTGCCCGCTTGTGCATTTTTACGAATATAATGGTCATGCACACGAACATGCGGAATATCAATTGAGCCGCTCAATGGCATGTGACAACTTACGCAATCATTCTGTTTCAACTCTCGTTGGATGAGGTCTTCCGAGCAACTTGTCTTTTCTGGACCAGTATGACAATTCTGACAAGCCTTGATATAATTAGCTTTATTGGTTTGCTTGACACTAATGTGTGGATTGTGACAAGTAACACATGTTAGCGCGTTTTTATAAGGTCGAAGATCTGATTCATTGGCAGCAGCAGTTTTCATCTGAATGAAACATTGGCTTTGTTTTAAGCGATCGGCGTGTGAAGCCATGATAAAGGATCCTTCACTATCGTCGTATCGAGGCAAATAAACCTCCATCACATCCGAGAGTTTCATTCCTGGCTTAAAATCTAGGAAACTCTTGCTTTTTTGAAGAATCGTATTTCCTTGCAAATGGCAACGTTGACAAAGATCGAATTGCTTATCAATAGGCAGCTTCGCTGGATTAACAATGGAGTAGTCTATATATTTGGAGGTATCGACGATAATTCCACGTTGTTTTTCATTCACGTGAATGCTCCCCGGGCCATGACAGCGTTCACAATCAATTCCTTGCGGGATAGAATTGTATTTGTTAATGGAGCCTTTTACAAAATCAGGATATGCATTATGACAGGTCATACATTCCAATCCGATCATTCGGTCGAAACGCTCGTTGGCACCATTTTCAAAACCTGGAGGTAGATCCCATTTCGCTTCTTGAGAATAATAAGTTAATGGCGCTTGAAACAAATATCCATTGCTTAAATATAAATGCGAGTTGGTATGCTGCCCCGAACCAATAATGTAGGATACCGATTGTTTTCTGTTGTGTGGATTTCCTGAACGAGATTCTTCAATGGTAAGTGAATCGCCCTGCCAAAAAGCCTTGTACGTATAATTAAGAATTGCGTCTTGTACTGAAAAATCTCCTGAAAAATTGGCAATGCTTTTTTGAGGCGTTGCTTTGGCAAAAGACTGCCCCATCCCCGTTTCAATGAATGTTTGATGAATTCCAGGGTGGCATTGCATACAGGCACTCATTCCCACAAACTTAGCTGAATCGTTTAAATTCAGGTAAGTGTTTGTCGCCTCGACTTGATTTTTGCTCCCAGAACAATAGGAAACAAAAATGGCAAACGAAAGAATAGCAGTTAAAACCAGTAAAATCCTCACCAATGAGCCTTTTCGCAAATATATTGCTTCTTATTTGGCTTCGGTAGGAATTTTAAATTCGAATCGACGAAAATCATGATTGGGATCAACTTCATCATATCCAGCAGCAAGAAATAGTTTAATGCTGGATATATTAGAAGGTTTTACTTCTGCAACGAGCAAATAAATACCGTTTTCTAAGGCTATTGATTTCAACAGACTCAAAGCTTGTTTTGCAAAACCTGAATCTCGAAAGTGTTTTACTATATAAACTCCAACCGCAGCAGATTGCTCTTCAAACAAAACATCCGAAAGGTCTACAAAACCTATTGCAATGCCTTGATGAATTACTGCATACCTAATTTGACAATCTCTATGGATGTTCTGTCCTGCTAATAAAAATGCCCGAATGTCATTAACATCGGGCATTTCAAGTGTTGTATAATCTGTATTTTCATGATTCAATTCAACCTCACACATAACGTTGAAATCAACTATGGATGCTGGTCTAAGTAATATTTCTGATGCCTTTTGCACGTCGGAAATATCGACTATTGATTCTGAATCTGCAATTAAGCTTTAACGAATTTAAGAGCGTGTTGCTTAATTTTATTGTATAGTTCAGTTTGTTCTAGGGGTTTAGTAACGAAATCGTTCATTCCTTCTTCGATCACTTTCTTTTTTGTTTCAGGAAAGGCATCAGCAGTTAATGCAATGATAGGAATATCGGGATTTCTGAGTTTATTAGTTTTGTCGCGAATGAATGCTGTTGCTTCGTAACCACTCATCACTGGCATTTGCAAATCCATGAGCACCAAAGCATAATCTTTTTCTTTGAGTAAATCGACAGCTTCCAATCCGTTGTTAGCAAATTCAACTTTAATATTCCAAAGTTCGAGTACTTGGTTTGCAACAAATTGATTCATTATATTATCTTCAACCAACAGTACAAGCATTCCGTCGAAATCTCGTTTTTCTAAAAGCTCCGCAATCATGTCCTCCGCAGTTGCAGCTTCTTCGACAACACCTTTTTTGAATCCGAGTTTCACGGTAAAAGTTGTTCCTACGCCAAGTTCTGAGTCTAAAAAGATTTCACCTTGTTGCATGGTTACTAATTGTCGGGTAATTGCTAGGCCTAAACCAGTGCCTCCGAATCTTCTAGTAATGTCTGTGTAAGCTTGGGTATAGCTTTCGAAAACTGAAGCCAATTTATCTTTTGGAATACCAATTCCAGTATCAATAACATCGAACCTTAAAACTACATCCTCATCTTGACCTTCCTCTAAATTTACAAGCAATGAGATTGTTCCATCTTTCGTAAACTTTATAGCATTACTTAATAAATTGAGGAGAATTTGATTCAGACGGAATGGATCTCCTATCAAAAACCTTGGAATGTTCTCATCTACTCTAAACTTGAGAGCGATTCCTTTTTCTTCAGCTTTAAAAATGAATGTTTTCTTAACCTCTTGAACTCTTTGGAAGATATCGAAATTAAGTTCTTCGAATTCAACTTTACCACTTTCTATTTTTGAAAAGTCTAAGATATCATTGATAATTACCAAGAGATTATCGGCCGAATATTTAATCGACCTCATATTCTCATGCTGCTTATCGGTTAGCTTTTCTTTCAATAGTAATTCGGACAATCCAATAATTGCATTCATTGGAGTACGAATTTCGTGACTCATATTTGATAAAAACTCACTCTTAGCTTTCGCAGTTCGTTCGGCCTCAAATTTCGATTCAAGAATTTCGCGTTCAACTTGCTTACGAATGGTAATATCTTGACCAAAAACGGCTACCCCATTTATCTTCCCCCCAGCATCGACGATCGGATTAAAGTTTAAATCATAGTAGATTGAAACAGTTTCCTCATTCCCGAATTCTTCAGTGATATTTGATGGAGTTCCTTTTAGCGCTGTTTGAAAGAACTCATTTAATCTGTTACGATCAACCTCGATGCAGATATTGTCCAAAATAAAACTATCAAGAACTGGTGTATTTCCATACAACTTTTCAATTGTTGATTTGAAGACTGTATTAAAAGCAGTGTACTTGAGGTTACTATCTACCGAAAAAATGAGAGCACTAGTGCTTTCCATGATGGTGTTTAGTTTGTCATTATTCTCTTTTAATAGTTGTTCAGCCTTTTCCCTTTGAATTTGAACTTCGTTTAGCCTAAGCCCTGCGTTTATAACCTTTCTGATACTTTCAGCGTTTAGCTCAGCCTTTGGAAAATAATCGAAAGCTCCAGCTTTCATCATTTCTACAGCAATTTTCTCATCGCCTTGTGAAGTCATTACAGCAATTGGTGCTGTAACGCCTTGTTCACGCATGCGTTTTAACAAGGTTAAACCATCAACTCCTGGGAGCTGGTAATCAAGAAAAACACAATCGTAATGTCCAAGCTTTATTTGCTGAAGTCCTTCAGCAGCATCTTTACAGACTGTTAAACTATAGTTTATTCCTGATTTGTTCAGGGCTCGTTCAAATGACATTGCGTCAATATCATCATCGTCGACAAGAAAAATACGGGTGGTAGATTGTAGCATTGTGTTGCAAATTGATTGGCGACTCTACACTATGAGTCTAACTTTTCCATATACGCGCCGTTTCAATTTAGGTTGCATAATCACACGGGATATTCGCACAAAGTCCAGTAATTTTTTAGAATTGAAACTGCACTCACGAAGCTTTCCATTGACAGAGGTTTTAGGATATATCCGGCAACATTTAAATTATAGGCATCAACTTTATCCTTGTCTTCATTCGAAGTTGTCATGATAAATACACTAAGATTTTTAAGTCGGTCGTCATTGCGCAATTCATGTAAGAATTCAATCCCTCCCATTCTTGGCATATTCAAATCTAATAATATGATTCTCGGCATGGGGATGTTCTCACCTGTTTCACCTCGAAGCATAGATAATGCCTCGATTCCATTACCAGCGTGGTAAATTGGATTTGTTAAATTATTTTTTTGGAATGCACGTTTGACATTCATAACATCTACTTCGTCATCTTCGACAAGAAGGATATTAATGCTTTTTTCAGGCATGGTGATTTATTTGAAATAGGACTGTGAATGTATTCAAGATTTCGCTCCAAATTTAACAGAGCTAAGTAACTTTCGCACAATGAATTGTCAGTTCTTTGGAATAGTAAATAAAAACTTACAGCCAAGGTCAACAGCGCTTTCTACCCAAGCTTGCCCTCCGTTTTCTTCCACAATTTTCTTTACGATTGCTAAACCAACACCTGTGCTTTCAACTGAATCTCTTGCCTGAAGTGTTTGAAAAATGGCAAATACTTTTTCGTGAAACTCAGGACTAATTCCGGGGCCATTGTCTTGAACAAAGAAACAAAGCATATCTCCTTTGTCTTCAAAACCAATTGTAACAATGGGTTCAGGGTTGGAGTTGTATTTTATTGCGTTACTAATGAAGTTGGAGAAGACCTGCTCTAATGCGACTTTTTCAGTTTTGACAGTTGGCATATTTTCTTGCACTTTCATTACAAAATGTCCAGGTGGAGCAAGATTAAGAACAATATCATTTACAAAATCATAAATTGGAATTTCTACAGATTCAGCTTTCATCCTTCCAGCTCTAGAATATTGTAAAATACCATTGATCAACGCTTCCATGCGATGAATTCGCCCCTTTAACAAACTCAAGTTCTTTCTTGTGTCATCTTGCATGATGCTTTCCAGATCCTCTGCAATCCAATCAGACAAGTTATTTATTGCTCTTAGTGGAGCTTTTAAATCGTGAGAAACTATATATGCAAACTGATCTAGCTCTTTATTTATTTTTTCTAAATTCTCCGCATATTCCAATAATTGTTGATCACGTTCTACTCGCTCAGTAACATCCCTAGAATTGATTACAATTC
>Ga0105045_10006285_pt1 | contig 10511 bp, 10 predicted proteins | sample MAT02_FD_78089 | JGI IMG/M metagenome (GOLD analysis project Ga0105045, IMG submission 78089) | Freshwater microbial communities from Lake Fryxell liftoff mats and glacier meltwater in Antarctica - MAT-02 (megahit assembly) | ecosystem: Environmental > Aquatic > Freshwater > Ice > Liftoff... | reverse complement strand
GCGAGAGAGGTTGTTTGCAAAAAAGCAAACGGTAACTTAGGCTTTTAAAAATAGCCAGCTTCCGTTGTTGGTCAGAGACACAACAACGGCTAGTTAGTTGAATAAATTTTAGTGTTTGGATCGCTGCTCACAGGTTAAATAGTCTTGTAATTCAAGGGGCGCAGCAAGTTCATCGTTTATTGCTCGAGTCTCATTCGTGCGCCTGGAGATACTGAACCTGGTAGTTGAAGCGCAGGCAACAATGCATTGCGATATAATTTCCAACTCACCAAAAGCAGCCAACTGATATCCCATACCAATAAAATTCTTTGTGTAAGTCCCTTGATTGAAACAGGGCTGACAAAGTGAACAATGAATAACACCAGGCTGAGCACACCAAAAAATATAGAGGGTGTTGCAAGGCTTTTCAAGTTGTTGTTTTTCCTAAAAACAAAACCCCAGGCAATCATTGAAATACCCAGGCTGATCAATGCAGTCAATGCAGCTAAGGCGTGTATTAGGCCAATTGGTGTAGGAGAAGTTACCGGCACATCTGTGGGAAATATTGCAGCCAATACCATTCCAAAGCAAAACATACCCAACATTAGTTTACTAGTTTTAGATGTATCAATATTTAATAGTAATCCTGTTAGCATTAGTGCTGCTGCAATTGCAAGCACAAAATAGCTGGTCGTCAACAACCAACTGTAATTATCAACAGCATACTGGCTTACAAAATAAGAAAGCATGTTTTTATCTGGTCGTAAAAAATGGAGGGTAAACACCATTACAAGAAATAGTATAAATCCTGAGAAGCTAGGTTCGTTGTAAAGTTGCTAACGATGATCTGCATCCTGCAAATGGTACTACAGCTTTTAGAAGTACGGTTTGGCTGGTTTCCCTTTAACCTTAATTATTATGGTATCATTTTAATACCCTTTGCTATTATACTACTGAATATTATTTTATTGGTCCTTACAGTAAAAAGTAAAGATCCTGTGAAATGGTTTTTATTTACCGGGATAGTAAGCCTGCTGGTATTATGGTGCATGCCATTGTTGAACCTTTATACGCCACCAACGGGTATGAATTTTGAGATGTTCCTGATTATTAATTTCCCCATTGTTTTCCTTTTGCTGGGCCTGGTGATTGAAGCCAATTGTATGAGATAAAAGCCGATGTGCAAATTGTAGATTTGAAAGATGACATGAACAATGGAACAGGAACGAAGGTGACTATTATGATACCGGTGTAGCCTCCCTGCCCTCCAAGGAGGGTTCTTGGAGCACTTGAATTCCTGAACCCTTTCGACTATTTGGATAGCCTGTAAAAAATTATAACAGTAACTATTTTGAAAAACAATTCAAACTTAATAAACCAGAAACCCTCCTTCGTAGTGCAGGGAGCTCTGAAAGCTTTAATCATAGAGACGAACCCGATTGTGTAAAGTTGCTGGCCTTGCAATTGAAAATGTATTGTCCGCAGGTGCAGGTGGTGGCTGAATGTACAGAAAGTGAAGTGGCTTATAGGAGTATAAAAAAACTACAGCCCGATATGGTGTTTATGGATATTGAAATGCCGGTGATGAATGGGTTTCAGTTGGTGGAAAGATCGGTAAAATTAATTTCAACCTCCTATTTGCAACGGCTTATGATACGTTTGCAGTAAAAGCATTTCGTTTTAGCGCATTGGATTATTTATTAAAACCCATTGACGGTAAAGACCTGAAAGCCGCTGTAGAAAGAGCAGAACAACGGCATTGGACGCAAACACAACAATTAAATTTACTCAAACAACAATTGCATGAGGGCGATAAAAAATTACCGGAAAAATTGCACTCCCTATCAAAACGGTGTAACATTCGCCGAAATAAAAAATGTAATTTATTGCGAGTGGGATAATAACTACACCCGCATTCATACGGTTGATGGTAGCCAGTATATGGTTGCTAAAAGATCGGGTGATATCCAGGAAGTATTGGAAGAAAGAAGTTTTATGCACTCACCACCAGTATCTTATCAACCTCAATCACATCAACAAATACGTTCGTGGAAAAGGCAATTACTTTATCATGTTCAACAACCAAACCATTCCGGTTACCCGTAACCAAAAAGAAAGATTGATTGAAAAAATTAGCTGGTTGTGGATGCCCGAACCATCGCTGGCAAGCCTGTATTTTATTTTATTTAATGGAGTTTTACCGGCCGTTATTCAATGTGCTACTGAGCAATACAATATCAATAGTGTTAAGTTAAGTGTGATTTCTTAATATTGAATGGTCTATATTTCACCATTGACAATTCACCACCCGGTAGCAATCGAATCAAAAATCGATGGGTCATTTTATTCTTTACACTGCACAAGTTGTTTTATAAAAATTCACCAACCTATTATTCGGGTATGTAAATATCAAACCTTGCTCCTTTATCTAATTTGCCGGAGGCAATAATAACCCCCTTATGATTTTCTATAATCCTTTTGCAGATGGCAAGTCCGATCCCCGTTCCCTTAAATTCTTCCTGGCTATGAAGGCGTTGAAAAACTTCAAATATTCGGGTATTGTATTGTGGGTCGAAGCCTATGCCATTGTCGGTATAAGTAATATGGCAATGGTCGGTTTGGAGCGATGATTTCGGCTGCCCTGGTTCACTCATTTGAATGATTTCACTTTTGATTTCTATGTGGAGCTTTCTTCCGGTTTTGGAGAATTTTAAAGAGTTGCTTATGAGGTTGTGAATAAGCTGTCGAAACTGGAACGGGATGATGCTTCCATAACCAAGATGGGTAACATCTATAAGCACTTCCCTTTCCGCTATCATTTCTTCAAAATCCTTTTTCACTTCATTGGTTATTATTTTCAAATCGGTTTTTTCAAAATCCCGATCGCTGCTTTTTGTTCTGGAGTAAATCAACAAATCATCAATAAGCTGCTGCATCCTTTTAGCTGTTAGCTGCATTCTTTTAAAATATTCTTTGCCGGTTGCTGATAAATTTTTTTCCTCATCCTGGAGTAAACAGCTTACGAAGCTTTGAATTTTACGCAATGGTTCCTGCAAATCGTGGCTTGATACATACGTAAACGAAGTAAGATCCTTATTGGCGCTTTCGAGCTCTATGTTTTTTTCTTCTAATTCGGTTGCTTTTATTTTCAATTCCTTCTGGCTTTTAAAATGAACCGAAAGGTTTGTAATAATGACACTTAGCACAATGATATTATCTACTGGAAAGCTGTTAAACGACATCTGCACAGGAAGGCGGATTCCATCTGTAGGATGAATATAAAACTGCTCGCTGATAGGGTTTGAAAAAACGTTTGAAAGCAAATCCTTAAAGCGTTGTTTTGAACTATCCTCAATAAAATTAATGAAATTCTTTCCCAATACTTTTTGAAGCGGATGATTCACCATGGTTGCGAAACAGGCGTTGCTATAAAGAATCGTACCGTCACCCGAAAGTGTAACCGCCCCTTCATTCATTTTGTCAATTAAAACCCGGTATATTTTATCAACCGTTTTTTCAGTAAAAATCGTAAAGTCTTTTTCATTGGCAAGAACCAACGCATCTACGTTGCCTTTTTTAATTGCATTGATAGGTTTTCTTGCTTCCTCTAACTGTATGGACAGCAGTATATTTTCTTTACGCAGTTGTTCAATTTCTGCCAATAAATTTCCGTTGCTGTTTTTTGCCTGCATGTAAGCCCTTAAATTAATTAAACAAGATTAAGTCCATCCAAAACCATTTTAGTATCTGACAAATCACCGATCACCCTTTCTTCTGGTAATGGCAACTTCTTAATCAGCACTGGTATCGCTATTATTTGTTCCTCAAGTGCCAATGAAGGTTGCTGGTAGATATCAATTATTTCTAATTCATACCTGCCTGTTAAATATTTCTCGCAAATAGCCTTTGCATTTGCTACCGCACGTATAGAGTTGGGTAAAATGCCCGTAATAATTAAACGCAGCACAAAGCTTTTTCTACTGATTTCATCAGTTTCTATTTTTATTGTTGTTTTCGTAGCTACTTTTTTTGACATTATCATCAACTTATTTTTCAAAAAAAAATATTTAAAAAAAATCAACCTGATCCGTTGTTTCCAAAGAAAGGCTGTATTATTTGATACCGATCGATTCTTTTGAGGTGGATAAATTCCGGTGTTCCTTTCTTGCTCTTTTTGTTTCTGATAACAGCGCCTTTCCATCTGTTACAATGGGAAGTAATTGAATACCGGTTTTTGAAATATTGAATCTTCTAACCTCCTTGGAATGATTCATACCTCTCGATTTCATGATACACAAACTGCGGGTGCGTTTGGCATCTACTTCAATATCCTGCACCATTATCCAGGTATCCACCATGGAAGAAATTCCCTCATCGCTCGGATTTCGTTCTATTGAACCTACTGTTATTGCCGCAGTAAACATAACCGTTATGTGGTGAAGTTTTAAATAATCGACAAACCTGGTAAGCATCGACCTGATATCACTGTTAGGACCTTCGGTCATTAAATTGGTGATCGGATCAAGAATTACAATGCTGGGTTTTACTTCATTGATCATCTCCTTGATGGCAATAAAATGCAATTCAAGATTTTGTAAAGTAGGTCTGGCATAATAAAATTGTAAATGACCCGACCGAATGAACGGATCTAAAGAAATACCAATAGATCGCATATTCCTGGCTACCTGGTTGGGCGCTTCCTCGAAAGCACAATAAAGACAGCGATAATTATTCTTGCAAACACTATAGCCGAAAGTAGCCGCTACACTTGTTTTACCGGTGCCGGCGGTACCTGATATCAAAACACTGCTACCAACAAAAAAGCCTTTTTTATCCAGCATTTGGTCCAAATCGCTGATACCCGAAAGGATTCTTTTTGAACTTGACTTCTGCTGGATAGCACCATCAATAAAAGGTAAAACAGTGATCCCCCTTTCATCAATTGTAAAAGGATATTCATTGTTACCATGCACTGAACCCCGGTATTTAACTACCCGCAGTCGCCTGGTAGAAATTTGATTGATCACCCGGTTGTCCAATACGATTAAACAATCCGCTACATACTCTTCTACCCCATCACGTGTAACAAGATTATCGCCGGTTTCGCCGGTAATGATTGCGGTTACCTGCTTCTCTTTCAGCCATGACAATAATCTTTTAAATTCTGAACGAAGCACCGTATAGTCGAAACTATAGAAAAGATTATCAAGCGAATCAAGTACTACCCGTTTAGCTTTTACCTTTTTAATTGCCTCACCCAGTCTTATAAATAATCCTTCGAGATCATATTTGCCAGTATCCGGAATCTTCGAACGAATGATGGGGATATGCTCCAGATATAATTTATTATTGGCAATATGTTTATCAAGTTCAAAGCCCAGTGATTTTACATTCAATGCCAGTTCTGCTGTATCTTCCTCAAACGAAAAAAATACCGCTGGTTCGTCAAACAAAACAATTCCCTTCACCAGAAACTCCATGGCCATAATTGTTTTTCCGCAACCCGTATTACCCAATAACAACGTAGGACGATTACTAGGTATACCTCCCCCTGTAATTACATCCAAACCCTGAATTCCTGTCAAGGATTTCGGAAATTCCAAAACCTGTTTTTTTGTTTTAATAACTTTTAACATAAAGCTACATTTTAATAATCAAGCCCTATGCTTCAACAAGGTTTACAATAAATTCCTCCCGTTGTGGCTTTATCAATTTATTTTCCATCATCATAGTAAGTATTTGCTGAACATATCTTTTGAGTTCCTCCATATCTGTTTTACGAACATAATAATAAGCACCTAAATCGTATAGCATGTTAGCATTTTTTTCCTGTAAGGAAGTAGAATATACAATTACAGGAAGGTGCCATAGCTTCTCGTTTACGCTAATTTCCGACAAACACTGTAAACCATTTTTGCGAGGCATATTAAAATCTATAAAAAGAATATCGGGCAGATTGCCGACATTTTTAAGGAGATACTGTACCAGCTTTTCCCCATCTTCCACAATTGTTAATTGGGTAGTAATTTCCATTTCTTCTAAAATCCTTTCAAAAAAATGCCGGTCATCCTCATCGTCATCTGCCAGTAATATGCGAATGGGAATATTTGCACCCGGATTGTCGATTTCATTTTGTTTCATGTTATAAAAATTTTTTTCAAAGACTGTAAAAAACGAAAAAGACGTTTATATCTTCTGTACTTATTCTGTGGTTGAGCCAGTGCGTGGGAAGTAAGACTGATAAAAACAAGAAAAATTTACATCACAAAGGTGAGCCATATTACAATAAAGCCTGTTACATAAATTTAAAATTAAATTACATAATTCACACATTAAATTTGAAAGCGTTTGAAGTCAATTGAAGGGTTTAAAATTGTAAAAATTAAATAGTGTCGTTCTGCAAGAAATACAACTTGTCTTTTGCGGTCTCTTCGGGGGTTGCAAGTGTCTTGATTCGTCTGTAAACTTTGACTGTGGCTTGCAATCAGTCAAATATCGGTATCCAAAGGACTTGGGTCAGCATCAACCAGGCACCTCCTGCTAAATGCACCAATATTACGATGCTTTTTATTATTGCGGCGGATAAAATCATTATGAACGAATCTTACGGCCACGCAGCACCCATCCGGTACCTGTGGCGTACAATATGAAATGTGTGGGGCTGTTGGCATAGCAGCTTCGGTCTGCTTTAGTACCGGCCATCCATTGCAAGTCCTCGTCACAGCCCAGCCGCACAAATCCTCAACTGTGGGCTTTCCATTTCTGTCCGGCAGCCATTGAGCAGTAGAACGGGATTCAACAAAATGAAGAACCAGTAAAGTATCAAGTCAATAAATTAACGTCAGATCATAGCACTTTTGTAATCAATTTTGTTTACATTAATTTGATAAAAAACGTTTCGGTAACATTTGGGAAATTCAATCAGTATTTCATTAGGCTTTTATTGTAGAGCCACAGTATTAATTAGATAGCAGATCAACTAATTATTTCAAGAAAAAAATGGCCCGTTGTATCTGCTATTTTGGATGTTCTTTGGGGGGTGTGATATAAGTAACAAAGTTAAAAAAAGAACGGAGTCATGCGCCTGCGGTGATGAGGGTTTTGTTGTGGAGCCAGAGTATTGAATATTCAACTGAACAACTAATTATTCTACAGAAAAAAGTGGCTGCCGGATATTACTCTTTCGGATGGTTTTTAGGACCGGAGATTATCAACAGGGCAAACACAGGACGGAGCCGAAAGCTAGCGGCTTCTGTACCCTAATGAATATTCTTTTGCAAAAGCAAAAGATTGCAGCGCAAAGCCCGAACCGAAGGGGAGTGCCAAATATTGTTTTCACATTCCAATAATTTGAATTGTAGTAACGAGAGCGTGCCGGGGAGACACCTGCGCCAGTATGAAAAAACGTAAGATTTTTCACCTTCATTTTTCTTTATTCACGGACTGTCACTTTTTTTACCGCTGGTGAATTTATATCCTACAATTGTTGAAACATAATATTCACTTTTCAATTTTTATGCAAATCAGATTAGGTACGCATTTTGGCTGCAAAAAAGCCAGTATTCGCCCAAACTTTAACCTCACCCCCCAATCCCTTCTCCTTGAGGAGCGGGGAGCTTGTCTCTGTAAATTTAAAACTGTATTTAATTGGTTTTTATTCGGTTATTAATGGTTTATATATAATTGGCGCTACTTATTTCGGTCTGTGGAGACGCCAGCCGAGGCTCACCCGTTGTCGGCGTCTCCACCAACCACTTATTGCTGCGCCATCCGATCGTTATCGGATTTGAGATGCACCCTTCAACCTTACCCAACTATTAAAATGCGAACCAAATACAACTGCTATTTATTTTTGTTAATCCAAATTTAGGTAACACAAACAAAACAATTACTTAACGTGAGCGCACAATAAAAACAATTAATTTTATCCTTTAATCAGGTTACATTTCCCTCCCAAATAAAATCACTGCATCACGGCCTTAATCAATAATAATTAATTGTTGTGTGGGTGTGCCTGTTAGTAATTAAACATTTAAATAGATATCAACCATTTTATTTAAAAAAAATAAAACAAAACTAAATTGTATGAGACCTTTTTTATTTACCAGCCTTTTATTGATTGCCTTTCACTCTAACGGACAAAGTGTGAAAGCCGATCCTGCTGTTAGCCAGATTTCAGCCAAAAGCATTACAGATGTTCCACTGAATGCTATTAATAACAATGTTGGGATAACGTTGGACAATGTAATAAAAATAAGTATCCCTATTTTTAACAAGAGTACAGTAAACGCCCTTCCCCAGAAATCCTGCATAGTAAAAATTGGCCTTGGCTCAAAATTAGTACTTGATCCCCAGTTCAATTTAAGCTCCCTTTCAACCGGCACTTTTTTTAACTGGACAACGTTTGCTGCCTCCGGAGAGCTACAAATAATTGGCGATCTCAAGGCTGATTTGCCACCCGGCTTTGCAGACAGCATTACAATAAATGTGAAAAGTATTATCCAGGGAAATTCCACCATCACAACCAATTTCCTGGTTACAAATAATAATCCCGACATTGTTTTGTCAGATGAGAACGGTGCCAATAATAATTCTTCCCTTGGATATACCATTGCTCAGGGCGGCCCGCTCCCAGTAAACTTTACCAAAGTAACTGCTGTGAATAAGGGATGCGCCATTGCTGTTGATTTTTATACAGAAATGGAGATTGATGTCAGCAAATATGAAATTGAAATTAGCAAAGATGGTGTTGGTTTTACCAAAACCGGGGAATTGGCTGCAGCTAATCTGCCCCACTACGCTTTTAACTTTGCTATTACTGAAACAAACAAGGCGAATGTATTATATGTGCGGATAAAATCGGTTGATAAAGATGGCAGCTTTAAATATAGCTCCACCAAAACCGTAAAAGGTTTTTGTATCAATGAAATGGCAGTAACAGTGTACCCCAATCCTGCAAACGCCGGATCTGCGATCACGATTACTGCGAGACAAGGATTATTTAACGGCAAATATACCATTACTATGAACGACCTGGCGGGCAAACAAATGCTGATAAAGCAATTAAATTTATTGGACATATCACAGTTTAAAGTTGAAACCGGGAATTTATCTGCGGGCCAGTATATCATCAATATCTTCAGCCAGGAAGAAGGACGATCAACTGCGATAAAATGGCAAAAATATTAAACTTTTTGTTCCGCTCCTGACTTACTAAAATAATAAAGAACGAGAATTTGATATATAAAATTTTTGAACTCCTGCCGGTTTCAGCCGGTTGGAGTTTTTTCATTTATCAACCCTATCAATAGTATAAGAATGACCCAACGTATCATAAAAACCATCGTTTCTTTTTGCCTTTTTTTCTTACTGTACAGTCTTCAGGGCTTTTCGCAAGTGGTGGCCGACCCTGCCAACGGTCAGATGGATATAACTGATCAGGCCGGTTTAAGTTTAAACGCCAACTTTATAGCGCCCTCAGCCAGTGTAACTCTACTAATACCCGTGTATAATTTAAATCAACTGGTAGCATTACCTGCCGGAAGCTGTAAATTCATAGTCACCCTTGGCAATAATATGATCCTGGACCCTTCATTTAACCTGACCACAGCCCCGTTAAATAATTATTTTTCGTGGACCAGTGCTACTGTCTCGGGTAAGGTGCAGATTACAGGAAATCTAACCGCTCTCCTCCCGGAGGATTTAAATGGAATTGCAGCATTTAAAGTAAAAGCAAGCACTACCCTTGGAACCTCTATTATTGAATCTGATTTTTTGGTTACAAACCATAGTACCGCCACGCCATTAAAGGATGAGGATGTCAATAATAATAATGCTACCCTTACTTATACGGTAACCATGCGCACATTGCCAGTTACATTTACCGGCTTATTACTTACAAAAAAAGAATGCGATATACAAGTAAATTTTACAACGGAAAATGAGATCAATGTAAAGCAATATGAAATAGAACTTAGTAAGGATGGGGTCCATTATGCTAAACTAGGTGTTTTGTCAGCCAAAAATATCCCAAGGTATCAATACAATTTTTCTTTAACAGGTATCAATACAGCAAACATTATATTTATAAGAATTAAATCGGTTGACCTTGATGGAAAGTTTGATTACAGCGATGTAAAAAAAACAGGAGGCAAATGCGATAATAATCATCAGAACCTGCTGCGTATTTATCCTAACCCTTACACCGATCAAAATTCATCCCTGGTAATTGACAAAAATGGCCAGGGTATTTTTAATGGCTTATATAAAATATCGTTGATGGAGGCAGGCGGCAAAATAATTGAAAGCAAACAGTTGAAATTAAATAATGCACCGCAAATTAATTACACCCCACGAGTTTTAAGAGCAGGCACCTATTACCTTAAATTGGAAAGCCTGGATGAACTAATCACCTCAACTATAAAAATTTTGAAACTATAAACTACTTACAAAAAGTATTCAATTACCAATATATTTATCTCTGCCCTGGTTCGTGTCTAACGAACCATTCTCCGCTCCGCCTTGGTCCGTGT
>Ga0105045_10006284_pt1 | contig 10511 bp, 9 predicted proteins | sample MAT02_FD_78089 | JGI IMG/M metagenome (GOLD analysis project Ga0105045, IMG submission 78089) | Freshwater microbial communities from Lake Fryxell liftoff mats and glacier meltwater in Antarctica - MAT-02 (megahit assembly) | ecosystem: Environmental > Aquatic > Freshwater > Ice > Liftoff... | reverse complement strand
TACATAATGAGTACAGGTTATTTTGCAGACCTAAACAAATGAACGGATTTCAATAGTATATAATCCTTAACAACTTTCCTTAAGCAAATAGCATATTCTCGTGCTTGTCCACCTGGTATTCTTATCGGGTGGCTTTGTTATATACCAATTTGTACATATTATTCTACTCTTTAACTGATTTAGGTTTTTGGATGGTGAGGCTAATCATTATTTGCTAAATTACCGGGAAAGGTGCGGATATTCAACAGGCCTGCAATCCCACTCTAACTTTCAGCGCATACATAGTTAATCCCAAAAAATAATCAACCTACAAAATTCAACAAAACAGGCTGTCTGAAAAGATAAGCTGTTTTGTTATATAGAACTTCAATACTGAATTAGAAAAATGATTGTATGTACATTTGCAAAATGAAAAAATCACTCGTTTTATTGAGTGTTGTTATTGCCTTAGCTGCCTGTAACAATAGCAACGAAAAAATAAAAGAGCGCATCACTGGTTCAGACAGTGTGGCCATTAATTATTTTAAAGGTGATGGCAGCATAGATACCGTGATAGCAGTGAAAATAATTCGGGATACAAAGACGATCAACGAGCTGGCTACTTTAATTGCTGCAAAAAAAAGTTCCGGTAATTTCAAATGTGGTTATGATGGCTCCTTGCATTTTTTCAAAATGAGTCGTGTAATTCAGGATGTCAATTTTAAAATGAATGATGCCAATTGTTTGCATTTTTCTTTTCCGCAGGAAGGTAAAATTACTGCCACCAGATTATCGCCGGAGGCAAAGCAATTGCTTGAATCGTTGAAAAAATAGTCCGCTACAGTGCTCGTTTCATTCGATAATAAAGATATTTTTTCAGGTGCTTAAACCCAGCTTCCAATGGGCATGGCTGCAACTACAGGTAGTTGATGTGGATTGCTTTTACTGATTTCACGGGCAGGGCCATTCGCCAACACAAAATCAATTATTTTAACGGTTTCATCTTTATAATCAACCTTTACCGCTTTCGCTTCATTGATCCAGTTATCTACCAGATGAATGTATTTTTTCTTCAATTTTTTTAATACCGGCACGCCCAGTTCTGCTGCACCCGCTGCATTGCAATGTTGCTCATACTGACTTTTCATTGGAATGATCATCAACTTTTTACCCATATACAAAGCTTCGGCAGGTGTTTCAAAACCAGCGCCGCAAAGAACTCCTTCGCAGGATGTAAAGCTGGTAGTAAATTCCTTGGTACTAACGGGCTGTATATGACAATTATTTACCGAATAGGATTTTTGAGTATGCTTTGAAAAAATCTGCCACTGCACATTTTCAAAATTTGAAAAAAAGCTGATTAATTTTTTATCATTATACGCAGGCAGGTAAACGGTGTAATGCCCGAGGTTGGTCACGCTTGTTTCACGAATCGACTTCCTGATTACAGGAGTGAAAATATTTTCTGCAAAGTTTTTAAAATGAAAGCCAACACCGGTTTTGCAGGGGGCATAATAGCGCAACACCAGCCATGCAAATGGATCTGTTTTTACAGGTCTTGGTGATCGGTCGTGCAATACAGCATACTGGTGACTCATCGCTACACAAGGAATATTTTTTAGTTTACATGCCCATGCACTAATGGGTTCAAAATCATTGATCACCAGATCGTAATTTTCTACCGGTAAATTTTTGATTTCGTTTATAAATTTTTTCGTTTGAAATTGTTTGAAAGTTTTGTAAAAATCGATGCCTCCTTTTTTGCCAAAAATAAAACTAAATCCTTTTCGCTGGTAGGTAACGGCATGGTTCAATCCTACATCGGCCTGGGTGCCGCTGAGCAGAATATCGAGGTCACACTTTTTCTCCAGCAGAGGAATTATTTCATTGGCCCTGCTCACATGTCCGTTGCCTGTAGCCTGTATAGCGTATAATACTTTCATAATAAAATTTTAAGAAGCAATTACAAAATCCTCCATCATCATTTTAAATAATTCCGCAGTACGCAGGTAGGCGGCCTCATCCACGTAATACGCATCCGTTAATTCGTTTACGCTTATATCTTCGCTATAATGATAAATTTTCCAGGCATTTTTTTCATACTCAAGAGCGGTAAGGTTTTCTATCCAGTCGCCGGAGTTCAGGTAGTTTACACTTCCCTTGCTGGTATTGATCATTCGATTGGCGGGTTGGTGAATGTGACCGCAGATTACATAATCGTATCCTTTTTCAATGGCAATATCAGCAGCCGTTTCTTCAAAATTATTGACATACTTTATGGCAGATTTTACCGAATTTTTTATTTTTTTGGAGAGGGATATTTTACCCTTTCCCATTTTTTTACTGATATAATTGATGAATGAGTTGATGTAGATCAACGTGTCGTAGCCAACGGCGCCCAGTTTAGCCAGCCACTTGCTATGCTTCATAATCACATCAAAAACATCTCCGTGAAAAATCCAGCTACGGGTATTGTTGTCGTGGTGAATGACCATTTTATTGACGATATGAAAGTCTCCGATGGAAAAGTTTTCAAACCGTCGAAGCATCTCATCGTGATTACCGGTGATGTAATAAACCTTCGCCCCGCGACTCAGCATACTGGTGATTTGTTTGATCACCTGCATGTGCCCTGGCGGCCAATACTTTTTACTAAATTGCCAGATGTCTATGATGTCCCCATTTAAAACAAGGATGGTGGGGTCGATTGTGGAAAGATAGCGGGATAACTCGTTGGCCCGGCAACCAAAAGTACCGAGGTGTACATCGGATATGATAGCAACATCCAGTTTTCTTTTTTCCAATGGATTAGTTTAATCCAAAGATCAATACCGTATGTTTAGTAATTGTAAAGAAATTCTTACCAAAACTTAAACTTTTTAATTTGGTCCCTGCTAATTGAATAGCTGGCTGTTGTTGCGGCGTATAAAACAATCAACCTCATTTAAAAATATGGCTTAAGTTATATCGGAAAACCGGGTGCAATAATCACTTATTTAAAAGGTATGACGGCGTTACTAAAGCAGCTTGTTTTTACCTTTGATAAAGTAGGGCAGGTTGATATATCCTATTATATGTCTGGGTCTGGTTGCCGCTAATCTTTTTTACTCTCTAAGGTAAACCCAAAAGTTGTGCCCACATCAAGCGTACTTCTTACGTGAATTACCTGGTGATGGGCCTCAATGATGTGTTTGCAAATAGCGAGTCCTAAACCGCTGCCACCCACTTTACGGCTTCGGGCAAGGTCAGTCCGGTAAAAGCGTTCGAATATTCTTCCTAAATGTTCTTCTGCTATGCCGGTGCCATCATCACTAATTTCTATCAAAATCCTTTTGCCATCTATCTTGTAGGCACTTGCTTCAATCACGCCATTTTGTTTACCATATTTAATAGCATTGTCAATTAAGTTAATGAATACCTGGCGTAGTTTTTCTTTGTCAGCATAAACGGTCAGCGGTGCATCGCAACCTTTTTTGACACCCATTTTTATTTGTTTAAGCTCGGCTTTTATTGAAAGTGATTCAAACACATCCTTCACAAGATCTTGTATTAAAAAATTCTCTTTAAACAAATGCTGTTCTCCTCGTTCTAATTTTGATATTTCATCAAGGTCATCTACCAGGTTTACCAGCCTGTCGATGTTTCGGGCGGTACTGCCCAGGAATTTTCTATTTACTTCAGGGTTTTCCAAAGCTCCATTTAGTAAAGTGTCTACATAACCCTGTATAGCGAATATGGGGGTTTTCAATTCGTGCGATAAGTTCTGCAAAAATTCTTTTCGGTAGGCTTCATTTTGTTTTAAAACTTCAATTTCGGCCTTGCGTTGCTGCGCCCAGTTTTCTACGTCTTCCCTTACTTCATCAATGCTTTTTTGCGGCAAAATATTTTTGTAATAGAATTCTTCCCGCTTGCTGGCCTTGGTTTGGTAAATGAGTTTGTAGATCAATTTTATTTTCCGGTAAACAAAGCTTTGTACCATAAATAATACCAGCCCGTAACAAGATAAGAAAACGACTGTAAAAACGATCATTGAAATCCACCATACTGGTTGAAAATAAAATGAAGCCACGCTGATAGGAAAGGCGATGATCAATGCAGTGATTGCAGAGAGTTGTTGTGGCGAAAGATTTTTTGCTGAAAACATATTGTTGATAAAAGGATAATGTTTGTGAATGAAATTAAGAGTAGAAGCTATTAACTTCTATTGCCAGTCAATCCTTTGATGTCGCTGTTCGGATAAATTGTTTTAGTTGATTTATGTTCCGGTCACATTTGTATCAAACAGAAATTAGAATAGCTACATAATGGCATACAGCCGCAGCCAATACAAACAGGTGCCAGATAACATGATGATAGGTATATTTTTTCCACAAATAAAAAATTACGCCCAGCGAATAAAGTAACCCTCCAACGGCAAGCCAGGAAATTACCGGAGCCGGCATTTCTTTAAAGAATGATTTTCCGCCAACAAATAAAATCCATCCCATTAACATATAGATACCTGTTGAAACCAACTCGAATCTGCCGGTGAAGTATAATTTGAAAAAGACTCCGATTAGGGTTAAGCTCCACAAAATTGCCAATAATGCAATGCCAAAGGTGTTGTTTACATAAATTAAAATAAATGGCGTGTAGGTGCCTGCAATTAAAAAATAAATACTGATATGGTCAAGGATTTTTAACCGGTACTTTAATTTTGGTTGATTAAAGCCATGGTACATAGTGGAAGCTGTAAAAAGCAAAATAAAGCAACAACTGTAAACAACAGATCCCGTTACGGCAGCAAGATGTTGATTTTTATATGCCAGCAAAATTAAAACAGGCATGCAGATTACACCAAATAAAATACCAAGTCCGTGGGACAGGCTATTCACTTTCTCAACGGGTATGTGCCGGGCTGTATTGTTTTTTTTCATCTTCAAGAATTAACCAGGTGTAAGTTAATTTCTTTTCAAAGAGAATGATTGCCCTAAAAGGAAAATGTAATAAAATAAGCAAGTAAGAGTAAGAATTTATAATTCAAACTTGTAACCTACGCCTTTAACGGTGGTGATACAATCAAGATTTAGTTTCTGGCGAATTTTACGGATATGTACATCAATTGTGCGATCACCAACAATTACTTCGGTGCCCCATACCTGGTTTAATATTTCGTTACGCAAAAAAACCTTTCCTGGTTTAGAGGCTAATAGAGCCAATAGTTCAAATTCTTTACGGGCTAAAACGATGTCATTGCCTTTGTATTTAACCATGTATTTTTCCCGGTCAATCACCAGGTCGCCCAGTTGTACAATATCAGTTTCGTCTTTATCTTTATTTAATCTCCTAAAAAGAGCATTTACTTTACTAACCAGAATTTTGGGTCTGATGGGCTTGGTAAGGTAATCATCTGCACCGGTTTCCAAACCACGAATTTCAGTTTGTTCATCGCTCAATGCGGATAGAAAAACAATCAGCGTATCCTTAAGGGCCGGTTGCATCCTGAGAATATTGCATACCTCAATACCATTTTTACCTGGCATCATAATATCAAGAATAATAAGGTCTGGTTGATTTTTTTTTGCAGCTTCAATTGCCTCATCACCGTTTTTTGCAGTGATTACTTCGTATCCTTCTGCCTGTAGATTAAATTGGATGATCTCCAGAATATCCGGTTCATCATCTGCAATTAAAATTTTTTTAACAATACTCATACTATTTTTCGCATCGCAAAAGTAGGGCTTCATATTAACCAATGTATCAAAGCCTGCTCAATCCTGTATTATTAAATTGTTAACGCAAATCATTCTCCTTCGTGCCAAATCCTTCATAAAAACAAGCCTACAGATGGTCATATTTTAAAATGTAGGTATTTTCGTAACCAATCTGAAATTATCAAGTTGTTTAAAGGCATCGGATAGATTGATTTTTTTTGATAGAAAGACACAACGCTTTGCTGATATGTTGATTGATACATGAATTTAATAGCTTGGCTTTTTTCGCCATCTTTGCAATAGAATACTAAATATGAAAAATTTTTTAATACCCTTATTTATAGTTGCGTTTTATACCGATCTATTTGCATTTCAGGATTCAGTTGTAATTCCTCTGGGCCGGCAGCGTTTTCATGACAGAATTAACAATGAGCAGATATTGACGGATAAAGCTGATGGAACACTTGATGGAATTATGAGGGTATCAGCAAATGAAGAAATTAATTTGGAGGTGACAGATGCGTTGACCAGGCGGGTTAATAAGTTTCAGGACTGGGTGGAATTGAATGAAAAAGTAATTTTAAGCAACGAAAAAATACGTCAGCTCAGTTATATAGAAGATTTGGTTAGAAATTTTCGCACGGAATGGAAATCAAAAAATATCAATCCTGCTTTGGCACCTTTGCTGGTTGATCATTTTGAACATGTTTGGAAGGCGAATATGGAAAACTCAAGTATGCTTCTTTACATACAGGAAATGCCTTACGAAATTGCGACAATCCTTGTTGAAATTTTTAATAAAAATATAGATTACGCCAGCGCCAAAAAATTAGTTTTCTTAAAATACTGTAGTCTGCATCCGGATAAAATTCTTTCCATCATACGCCCGTATGTAAAAGAATCCTTTGCTGATAGCCTTGTAGTGGTTGCCTGTAAAAATGACCCTGAACAATTGTACGATTACGCCTATTCTACCAGGTCGCCCGAAGGCAAACTGATACAACAAAATACGAATCCTTTGGTAAAGGCAATTGTAACGTTTAGTAAGATGGACAACGCTTTGTTGTATTATCCTTTTTTAGACAATATTCTGCACAATAAAATAGCCATCGATTCCATCAAAAAAATTATTGGTGATGGTGAAGGACGAATGGATAGCATTGGTTATTTTAAGTTATTGGTTAAAACGGAAAAGGATTATTTCTATAGATTGGGGGTTTTAAAAGATACACCTATTGCAATGTTTGGTGCAAATGGTTTAAGAAAAATGTTGCAGAAAAAGGCCGTACAGCATTTTATTACTCCAATCAATAATTTGCATGAACAAAATAATCTGAATATTCGAATGAGGGCTTTGGATCCTTTGTCGGCAGTGGAGTTATATTATGTAATGGTAATGGGCGAAAATGATATTTACACTTCCAGCTACAAACATAGTTTTGCTCGTTTGCTGCAACGCATGGGCAGCAAACCCAGGGGCGACTCTCTCTTGTTGAGCGTAAATATGGATTACTTTAAAAAATTTATAAAAATGGCTGCCAACTTTAACCAGTTGGATACCTTTTTAAGAACGATGCCCGCCAATAATGCTACTACGCTGATGAAAGCTTTTGTTGCCAACCTGGACCAGGCCAATAATCTGGAAGATGCCGTTGATGTGGCTGATAGCTACAGCAGCATTAAAAATCCTTTGTTACTTCAAAATATCTTAAAGAATGTTACGCTGAATGAGCAGAAAAGTATCAATCAAAATAACAGTAAGGGGAAAACAATTTATGGGTTGTTAAAAACGATTTTTTTATCTGCAAACGATAATAGTATTGATCTTACGAGTGAAATTGGTATTCCGTCTATTTATTCGGTTGATTATAAATACCTGGCAGATGAAAATGACCGTGTAGTGCAGCAGGTGTTTTTTTATGGTGATGAAGACGGGAAAACACATTTCCCTCAATTTCTAAATTCTTTTTCAAAAAAAGAATGGAGCATTTCTACTCAAAAGGAGTGGGTTGAAATTAAATCACTTACAGTAAGAAAGGTATCCATCTTCGCTAACCTTCCCTTGGATAATGATAGAAACCTGGATGACACTGCGCAATTGCATCTGGCGAGATATCTTTCCAGAAATGGCATGCAGCCATCTGTGGTTGTGCATCGTGGACATAGTTATTGGTTACCACGCACAATTGAAAGAATGGCGAAAGATGCCAAAATCATCGTTTTAGGTTCATGTGGTGGTTATCAAAATTTAAGTCAGATCATCAAATCCTGCCCGGATGCACATATTATTTCGACCAAGGAAATTGGGAAAGGCGATATCAACCGGCCAATTCTTAATTACCTCAACCAGACGATTGCATCGGGTAAAACGTTGGTATGGAAAGACATGTGGACTTCGTTAACCAAATTATTTCACAGCGATGCCAATAAAGGAGTGGCCGAAAGTTGGGATGATTATGTACCTCCCTATAAAAACCTGGGAGCTATTTTTATAAAAGCCTATAATAAAAAAATGGAAGGAGAATTGTAAGCGTTGATTTTTTTTGGTTGATATACTACAAATTTTATGTATCGCTCGTCCACTATGGTATTTTCAGCGGCGGTCAATTTCTAAATATCTTTGCTCTATGGGTGAATCGGTTAAAGTAAAAAAAATATTCAATTTTTCAATTTTGAGAAGGGTGTTCAATTTTGCAGCACCTTATAAAACAAAATTTTTCTGGTCCCTTTTTCTTGCCATTTTTTTAGCAGTTATTTCTCCAATAAGGCCGTGGCTTATCCAACTTACCATTAATAAAGGAATGCAGCCTGGTGCAGAGGTTTGGTTTTTAAAAGGAGCTGCTGAAGTGATTATTGGTATTACGATTATTCAATTGGCGTTATTGCTGATTGAAACCGTTTGCCGTTTTGTTTTTACTTTTTTTACCGCTTCGCTTGGCCAAAATGTGGTTAAAGACATGCGGGTGGCTACTTACAAAAAGGTAATCAATCTCAATCTTTCTCAATACGATAAAACACCCATTGGCACTTTAACCACCCGAACAATCAATGATATAGAGTCGATCAATGATATTTTTAGTGATGGTTTAATTCCTATTATTGCCGATTTGTTATCCATTATTGCGGTGCTGAGTTATATGTTTTACGTAGACTGGCAGTTAACACTGGTTTGTATGGCACCGTTTCCAGCACTAATCATTGCAACTTATTTCTTCAAAGAAAGTGTCAATAAATCTTTTATCAGGGTACGCAATGCCGTATCTCAGTTAAATGCTTTCGTGCAGGAACATATTACAGGAATGGCAATCGTACAGGCATTTGCTGCTGAAAAAAGAGAATTTAATAAATTCAACGAAATCAATAAAGAACATCGGAATGCAAACGTGCGATCCATTTTTGCATATTCTGTTTTTTTTCCGGTAGTAGAGCTGGTATTGGCAAGTTCACTTGGTTTGTTGGTATGGTGGGCGGGTGGCGCACAAACCCATGAAGCTGCAGGAAATATTACGGCCTTTATATTATGCCTCAATTTATTATTTCGTCCCCTTAGGGTAATTGCAGATAAATTCAACGTGCTGCAAATGGGTATGATTGCCGGTGAACGGGTTTTTAAAGTGATGGACAATCAGGATTTTACCATTTCAACCGCTTTCGTTGGTAAAAATGGCGAACCTAATAAAGCGGTCATCAAAGGTGGGAAGGTAGCATTTGAAAAAGTTTGGTTTGCATACATTGATCAGCAATACGTATTGAAAGACATCTCGTTTGTAATAAATCCGGGAGAAACATTGGCCATTGTTGGCAACACAGGAAGTGGTAAAACTTCGATCATTAGTTTGCTAAACCGTTTATATCATATACAGCGGGGGAGCATCAAAATTGATGATACAAATATCACTGAATACGATCTTTTTTATCTCAGAAGCAAAATTGCTGTAGTGCTGCAGGATGTGTTTTTATTCAGTGGATCTGTTTACGATAATGTCACTTTAAGAAACGAAGATATTAAGAAAGAACAGGTAGTAGCAGCAGCTAAAATGATAGGTATTCATGATTTTATAATGCAACTGCCCGGCGGTTACGATTACAATGTAATGGAACGGGGAGCAACGCTTTCATTGGGACAGCGGCAGTTATTGTCGTTTGTAAGGGCGTTGTTATACGATCCGGCCATACTTATTTTGGATGAGGCTACTTCGTCAGTTGATACCGAGAGTGAACAACTGATACAACATGCCACTGATCGGTTAATTGCCGGTAGAACTTCCATCGTAATTGCACACAGACTGAGTACCATCCGCAAAGCAAATAAAATAATGGTATTGGATAAGGGAGAAATAAAAGAAATCGGGTCGCATGATGAGTTGATGGAACGGAAGGGGTTTTATTACCAATTGCATAAAATGCAGTTTGAAATCCAGGAAAAAATCAGCCTGTAAATAATAAATTTGCCCAAACATTTCATTAAATTGCAATATGTTTTCAGAAAAATATACACAACCGGCATTCGATGGCAACGTTTTAATTGACGATGCACCACAATTGGATTTGTGGAAAGCCGCAGAGGAAAGGAATCTAAGGGAATCCTTAAAACTTAGTTATACGGAACGGTTTAGAATTATGACAAGGTTAATGCGAATTGGAAATATGCTCTCCCGTGCTAAAGTAACTCATAAAACAATGACTTAACCATCATGGATTTAATAGATCAAAGCCTTCTGGATTTCTGGAAATCACTAAACCATTTTGGAGTAAAGTATATTATGGTTGGAGATGTTGCAGTCAATCTGCATGGGTATTCAAGAACCACGAAATACATCGATATTTGGATTAAACACG
>Ga0105045_10006283_pt1 | contig 10512 bp, 8 predicted proteins | sample MAT02_FD_78089 | JGI IMG/M metagenome (GOLD analysis project Ga0105045, IMG submission 78089) | Freshwater microbial communities from Lake Fryxell liftoff mats and glacier meltwater in Antarctica - MAT-02 (megahit assembly) | ecosystem: Environmental > Aquatic > Freshwater > Ice > Liftoff... | reverse complement strand
TTTTGTTCTCACCATCGTCGGGTTTTCGCTCAATGCCAATGGTCAACAAACCGTGTTCGATCCCTGTACAAGGACAATCTGTGGCAATTTTGTATCCGCCCAAGGGGGTGCATTGAATGTGGCGAGGCAGACCGGAACTGTTCCCCATTTATATTTGCGGTGCCGCTGGAGCTGCAGGAGATAATCCCAAAGTAAAGCCGTCAAGCCTTTACCCCAAGATTTTGAAGGTGACTACCGATGACAAAACAGGTAAGCAAATCACTACTTATGACGTGAGGCACATTCCGCCCGCATTGATCAAGATTAACGGAAATCAGTAAACGCGCCCCAAACTTTTCCACCTCCAGAAAAGTAAGTTTGGGGCTTATTTTTTGGAATTCAACCCTCAAAAATCATACTCTTTCCTTGGCTGCTTTTGTCTATTTTGTCTATTTGCCCGGTTCAAGCCCAATCTGGAGGGAAAGAAAAATTATTGTCCGCGTTGGGCAAAGCGGGAATAAATCCGCAGCAAAAGCTCCTCTTCTATGCCTTTCGGAGCGGCGATTGTATTGCTTGCACAAGTATCTATTTGCAAACGGAAAAATTCCTGCAAAAATCGCGGCCCGGCTTACCACGGATTTTCGTTTTTCCAAAAATGAAACCGTCAGAAGTCAAATGGATGTTGAAAAATGTGGCCCATTCAGACTCGGTCCGTTTCTTTTCGGATGATGATATTTATGCCTATCTCAATCCGTTGCCAAACTCAGCTTTAGTGACCGCGGAAGATTTGCTGGAAAAGCCACCAGTTGCCACTCATTTCATGAAGGTTGGCCCGCCAGTCAAGTTTTTCGCCGATTGGTTGAATGGGCAAAGTTGGCAGCTTGAAGCCAGCACTTTGCTGGAAGAAGCGGAGGTTCCCTTGGGCAACATTACCAAAATAATAAAGTTGTCCCATCATAACCTTTATCTTTTTGATCAAAATTACAAAAATTTAACCAGGTATGACCTAAGGACGGGAAAGTTTGGTGGATCCTTCTCCATATCTGACCAACAGTACCATCAATACTACCAGATTTCAGTGGAGATGGACAGTGCCTTGCGGAAAAAGCTGCTGGCCATTGACCAAGGATCAGGGCTGCCCAAGACCAGACTGGTCGATATTGCCCCGTTTGGCAACCAGTTGATTGTCTCGGCAATTCTTGATTTTCCAATGCTGGATCCCAAAAAAGCAGGGAATGTTATGAGCCAAAGAAATACCCGCCTTTTTCTATTGGACTCGAATTTTCGCCAAATCAAGGACTGGCAGTTTATCAATCAGGGTTTTATTGACAAAAATATTTTTCCAACGGGCAATGGCATTGCCTTTGATGGCCAGCTTTTTACTTGTAATTTCCGCTTCCCGATCAGCAATGCCTTCGAGGAAATCAAGGAAAACAAAGCATTTATTGCTTTTCAGCTAGCGGTAGATACCCTGCGGCCCAAGGAAACGGTGGGGACAATCCCGGGATTTTTGCATGACAAATCCTATTATGCCACCAACTTGGAGACCGCAATCTATCAGGGGGTGCCTTATGGGGGGTTTAGGTTTGCGCTGTATTATTGGCACGGAGTTGATCAACAAACCTATCGGCTCGAAATTGGTCTGGGCGAAGCAGATTTCTATCATCCTGCCGACTCGAGCTTTCATTATCGTTTACTTTCTTTTTCAGTACCAAACAGGGACGAAGTAAAGATTCTGTACCGATATAAAACCGCAATATATGTTTTGCACCAAGGAGCAAACTATGAGGTGATCAGGCACGAAAAGCTACCTTTTGTGTTGCCAAACGATAAATTGCCCATCGCGGCATTTTAGCAGGCGAAAAAAATATACCTGACTACCCAAAATCCCGAGGATAAGTCCTACAAATTACTTGTGTTTGGACAAAAAGAATGAGATTCGCTTGTTTGGGCTTGGCTGGTGTTTCTCTGTGAAGTTTTTCTTAGCCGATTTTTTGTGGGATTAGACCGATACCAGTCTTGGCAAGCCATAGGTCACCTGTTTACTTTTCAAGTTTGGCCCAGATCGCGGCGGTCGGGATCGCGCTTGGTTTCCACCCATTTGCTGATTTTATGGGTGAGTTTGTCCAGTTCGGTGGCGGCTTCGGCCGAGCTGGGCGAGCAGTGCATTGCGGTGGCCACGGGTGGACTATTGCACGCGATCCCGCCGCTGCGCGAGGCGTTTTATGCCCTGGAACCGACGTTGACCTTCGACGGGATCAGGCTGGCCGGGGAAATGTATTGGCAAGGCCAAACCAAGTTGGCGGAATGAGGGGCAGAAACACCCATTGGCAAATTGGGGAAGTGGCGGCACAAGGCGGGTCTTTTAAAATGTCCATCATCGGCCAGTCGACTATTGGGTTATTTAGCCATGATCCCTTACTCTAGTTGCGTGGTCTGCTGGCCATCGGTTTCCCATTTTTGGCCAAACACCGAGGCATAGCGGATCTTGATGTTTATTTGATCGGTGGATTTGCTCAACCGCGCGGCATACCCCTCTTGCTTGACGTTGAAGATGATGAGCGATTCGCCCGGGGCAAATACCCGGTTGTCAGGCGGGTTGGTCGAGTATATGCTATAATTGAACGCCGTATCCTGCAAGATTTGCTTGGCCACTTTTTCCAACCGATCATACTGCTGGCCCTTGTACTGGATGTCCACTTCCTTGACGATGGCCGGGCCAACGCCCTTGTTGGTCAAGGTGATTTTAAAGCCATCGCTGCCGGTAATATAGAACCCCAACTCCAAGTAGGGCCAAACCGAGGCATGTTGTTGTCGCTGCATCAAGAAGGTTTGCAGGGCCGCCGCCCCGAAGGCACACATGCTCACCATGAGCGAGGCCAAAGAAAACACGAGCTCGGGCCGCCATCTTCGCGGGGGAGCGGGCAAAGGCGGCGGCGGTAATGGTGGTGGCAGCGGATCCGGGGTTTCTTCCATAAAGTAGGGACAGAGTCAGCCAAAACTAGCCCAATCCGACCATTTGGCCAAATATTGGGGGTGGCCTTTGGTTTTGGCCGGAATCCTGATCGGGCCGGCGGTTCTATTTGCCCGCTTTGCTGTAACTTTCACCCCACATCAATTTGGACTAATCGCAATGAAAATGAAATCGACTTTCCTCGCTTTGGCCACCATTTTCTGGTCGTGCGCAATTCACGCCCAAGTCTCCGACCAGGAAGCCTGGCAAATCCAAGCCAAAAATTTTGACCCCAACCAATATTATGGCGTAACTGTGGCCAACGGCATGATCGGGCTGGTGTCATCGCCCGAACCGCTCAAGGTCAAAGATGTGGTATTGAACGGGGCTTTTGACACCTACGGACGGGGGCGCGTGGCCAATATCATGAAGACTTTTGAGTTTGCCAGCCTCGATCTGGATGTGAACGGGGCCCGGTTGGGCCGCCGCCAAATCAGCAACTACGCCCAAACGCTGGACATGCGAGGGGCGGCCCTGACCACCACCTTTGACTATGCCGATTTGTTGACCGTGAAGGTGACCATGCTTGCCCTGCGCCACCTGCCCCACACCGCCCTGATCGACGTTGCCATCACGGCCAAGCGCGAACTTGAATTCACGGCCCACAGCGTGATGAGTGCCCCGGATATGTTGCGCGATGTCAAAAATTTCTATCACCTCATCGACCGTCCCCATGCGCTGGTGCCCCTGCTCACCTCCGTGGCCCGCAGCCCCACTGGCAAGCACACGGTGGCGGCGTCAAACAGTTTTATTTTTGAAGAGACCCGGGGCAATGAACCCCAATTGATCCACGAGGAATGGGACTATAACATGCACCGCCTCAAATTCAGCAAAAAACTGAACGCGGGCCAAACCTACACCTTTGCCGTGGTAGGATCCACCACCTCCACCGAGCACATCGCCGATCCGCACAACGAGGCCGAGCGAATGACCATTTTTGCGGCCCTGGAACGCAAAGAGCGACTGCTCCAGCGCCACAACGAAGCTTGGGCCAAACTGTGGCAGAGCGACATCGAGATCCAGGGCGATCCTGAGGCCCAGCGCGCCACCCGGTTTGCCCTCTATCACTTGTACTCCTTCGCCCGCGAGGGAACCGCCTACAGCCTGTCGCCGATGGGCCTGAGCGGACTGGGCTACAACGGCCACGTCTTTTGGGACACCGAGCTGTGGATGTACCCACCGCTGCTCTTGCTCCAGCCGGGCATTGCCAAGTCGCTGCTCGAGTACCGCTTTGCCCGCTTGGAAGCCGCCAAACAGAATGCCCGCAACCACGGCTATGCGGGGGCCATGTTCCCTTGGGAAAGTGATGACAGCGGCGAAGAAGCCACCCCAGTGTGGGCGCTCACCGGTCCGTTTCAGCACCACATCACGGGCTGTGTGGGTTTTGCGTTTTGGAAATATTATGAGGTGACCAAAGACAAAAAATGGCTGGCCGAGCGCGGCTACCCCCTGCTCAAGGAAGTGGCCGATTTCTGGGCCAGCCGGGCCGAGAAGGGCAAGGATGGCAAATACCACATCATCAACGTGGTCTGTGCCGATGAATGGGCCGAAAACGTGGACGACAACGCTTTCACCAATGGCATCGCCAAAGAAGTGCTGGGGTATGCCGGCCAAGCGGCCACTTTGCTGGGCCAAGTGCCCGATCCCAAATGGCGGGAAGTGGCCAATGGGCTGGTGATCCTCCAGTTTGCCGACGGCACCACCCGTGAGCACGCGACTTACAACGGGGAGGCGATCAAACAAACGGACGTAAACTTGCTGTCCTATCCACTCAAACAAGTGACCGATCCGGTGGCAATCCGCAGGGATCTGGACTACTATTGGAAAACCTTGGCCGACAATATTCCCGGCCGCAAGGGCCAAAGCCCAGCCATGGCCCATGCCATTTTCAGCATCCTCAACATCCGGCTGGGCGATTCGGAGACAGGCTATGCCCAGTTTGTGGACAGTTTTAAGCCCAACCAAGTGCCGCCCTTTGGCGTACTGGCCGAAACAGCGGGCGGAACCAACCCCTACTTTGCCACTGGGGCCGGCGGGATGCTCCAAGTCGTGCTCAACGGTTTTGGCGGACTGGATGTTGGCCCGGCCGGCATCACCCAACTCAAGACCAAACTCCCCAGCCAGTGGAAATCCCTGACCATCAAGGGGGTGGGGCTGGATAAAAAGACCTACGTGGTAAAGTGATCCACCGCTGAACAGCCGTCTCGGGGGCAAAATCGGGTGGAGCCATTGGTGCTCTGCCCGATTTTGTCTTTTCCCAAAAGAGCGGCTAAAGATTGAACGGGCTTGTGGCTGGGATTGGCCGGCCGGGGCAATTATTGTTTAGAAAGCAGATTGGAATAATTTTCAAATATAAAATGTATGGTCAAAAAACACAAAAACAGCAATAGCCGGAAATTTGGCCAAGGCGAGAGTTTCATCGCACTGTCCTCAATGGCCTGCTTTGGTTTTCCCGGCAGCTTTCCCCCCATCTCTCACTAAAAGGCAGTATTCCCCCTTTTCTGGTTTATATTTACGAACACTAATTACTTATTTCATTCATCATGAAAAAACTTTGTAAACTTTTTCTGTGCTTGGCCGGGTTCGTCATTTTGAACTTATCCGCCAATGCCCAAGCCGTTTTTAATGCCGACACGGTCAAAGCCGGTACGTTTGACAACGGCAAAATGTGGACTTTCGACTTCCCCCCAGTCGATTACTGGGAGAAGACCTACGGCTTTAAACCCTCCCAACAGTGGCTGGACAATGTGCGCCTGAGCGCGCTCCGCTTCGCATCTTGGTGCTCGGCCTCTTTTGTATCTCCGAATGGGCTGGTGATGACCAACCACCACTGCTCGCGTGACGTGGCCACCAAAGTCCAAAAAGCGGCCGAAAATTTTACCGAAAATGGTTTTATCGCGGCCAAACTGACCGATGAACGCCAGGTGGACGATCTTTTTGTGGATCAATTGATCAAAATGGAAGACATCACCACGCGTGTACAACAAGCAATGGATCAGGGCCAGACTGATCCCGAACAGGCGCAGCGGCGCGAGGGCGAATTTGCGGCCATCAAAAAGGAATATGCTAACAAAGAGGGCTGGAAGGGACTGGAAATCCAAACGGTTACTTTTTACAACGGGGGCCGCTATTCGCTTTATGGTTTCAAGCGCTACAAAGATGTGCGCTTGGTGCTGATGCCCGAACTCCAACTGGGCTATTATGGTGGCGACAATGATAATTTCACCTATCCCCGCTATTGCTTGGATTTCACGTTTTGGCGGGTGTACGACGACAACGGCCAACCCCTCAAGACCGCCAACTTCTTCAAGTTCAACCCCAACGGCGTGAAAGAGGGCGAGCCCACTTTTGTGGTTGGCAACCCCGGCCGCACCAGCCGCCAATGGACGGTGGCCGATCTGGAATACAGCCGCGACATCTCCATCCCCGGCCAGTTGCTGGGCTTCCGCAATAACTCGGCTGCCCTCAAGAAGTACAACGAAACCGCCAAAAGCGACTCGATCCTGAACGAGATCTTCGGCCTGGAAAATACGATCAAGGCCCGGGCGGGAGCCCTCGAGGCCGTACAAGATCCGTATATCATTGCCCGCCGGCGGGCCTTTGAGAACCAGTTCAAGTCGGCGGCATCGGCCAAGTTTGGCAGCGATAAACTGGCCGTGTGGAGCAACATTGAAGCTACCCGCGCCGAGTTTCGCAAAGTTGCCCCGGCTGCCATTGCCCTCCAGTTTGCTTCTGAGGGGCTCCAATTGGCCCAAAACCTGATATTGCTCGGCGATGCCCAGCGGTTTGGGATCCAGCCCCCCATGATGGATCGGCTCAAAAAAGCAGTCATGGAGGCCCAAAAACCGGTGTCCAATGCACTGGAACAAGACCTGTTGCGGGCCGACATCACCGAAATATTGACCATCATGGGCGCGGAGGATCCAGTGGTGAAACAGCAACTGGCCGGGCGCACCGCCGACCAATGGGCGGCCGACATTGCCAGCAATTCCAAGCTCTATGACCCTGTGTTCCGGGCCGATTTGATCCAAAAGGGCGGCAACATTGGCCAGACCAACGATCCGGCCATTCAATTGGTGGCGGGTTTTATGCCCAGCTTCTTGGCGGCCAACCAGAAACTGCCCCAATTGAACGCTGCCCTCACCGCCCAGCGATCGCGCTTGGCCCGCATGATGTACGACATCTACGGCACTACCATCCCCCCCGATGCCACTTTTTCGCTCCGCATTTCCGATGGGCTGGTGAAGGGCTATGACTACAACGGTACCAAAGCCCCGGCCATGACCAATTTTTATGGCCTGTACGAGCTCAACAATTCATTCGGTCAAAACTCGGAATGGAAACTGCCCGCCCGCTGGTTGGCCGCCAAACAAACCCCCGAGTTTCTCAAGACCCCGCTCAATTTTGTGAGCACCAACGACATCATTGGGGGGAACTCGGGCAGCCCCATGATCAACAAAAACGGGGAAGCCATCGGCTTGATTTTCGACGGCAACATTGAATCGCTTTCGGGTGATTACATCTACCTGCCCGAGTTCAACCGCACGGTGTCCGTGCACGCGGGTGGGATCATGGCCGCACTCAAGCATGTGTACAAGGCCAAGCGGATAGCCGCCGAGCTGGAGGGCAAGTAAGCGTCCATTTCTTCCCAATCAACCATACGGCCCGGTCGGGCTGTATGGTTTTTTGCTGTAAAGCGGTAGATAAATCAAAGCAAGGCAGGCCCTCTGCTTGCCCGGTCAACCATAATTGTATTTTATCGTTACGCAGAAACGGCATTAATTAATTTATCAGCAGTCCTGCCCACTAATTCGCTAACCGTTCAAGGGTTTCGCACCTTTGAAGGGTTGTTTGAAAATTGTGTTTCCTACTATATCCCATAACCCTCAACCAGAAAAACATGAAAAAGCTATTTTATTTCTTGCTATTGCTGAGCAGTATAGTGGCGGGTTGCCGTAAGGGTCAAAACGCGGAGGAAATCGCCCCGGCCCCCCAAGTAACTTTGGCCAGTTTCCGGGGTACGGTGAGGGGGCAAGAAATCGTTGTCACCGAAGATCCGAACGACCCTTTTTCCATCAACAATGCTTCCATCTCCGTATTGATGTTGCTAGGCCAGAGTGAGCCAACCACGTTAATTTGCGGGTTGCCCTGAAGCAGAAAGGTAGTAATTGGATAATGATGGATATGCCCAGTATTTTATTTCGCGAGTATAATTTTGAAAAAATCAAACAAGTGCTCGCCCCAGGCTCAAAACAGCTTAACGAAAGTATGGCCCCAAACAGCAATGGAATGGTTCGCTATCGTGAGGGCTTTGATTTCATTTTTTCTAGTGGCGGGTGGGGCACTGGGGGAGGTAGAACAGGGGTTAGCACCATTGGCAATCAGGCGGGGAGCGTCTTGGAAGTAGTGAGTGCGCATGAGATCACTTTACCACCCGGCCCAGAATTGTACCGGGCCGTGGCCGTCACCTTCAAAATGAACGCCAAGCTCTATGCGGATAGCGATCAAGTCTATGGTGAAGTAAAAAATGCCGAGATGACCCTCAAGTTTTATTATACTGGGCCGATCAAGTATGAATAGTTGACCGGCCCTTTAAACTTTCTCCGCCCTTGGCCCTCTAAGCCAAGGGCTTTTTTGTCGGCCGGCCACGCGGACAACTGGGTTTTCCCCTATCTTTGAAACTGATTTTCTCGACGGATCAACCATGCTTAGACTTTCTGGTGCCTTTTCCAAACATTTACGTTGGGTGGGGCTATTGCTGATATTGCTGGGCTGGGCCACCACCAGCCAAGCCCAAATCTCGACCAAGGGCCGGGAATTTTGGTTCAGCTACATGCAAATGGTGACCAATGGCGCCATCGAGTACCAGATCACGCTCAGTGGGGAGGTGCCGGCCCAGGCCACCATCCAAGCGAGTGGGATCGGCTTTACCCGCACGGTGAGCATTGTGCCCGGCCAGACCACGCTGGTCAACCTGCCTTCCCCCAACATTGTGCCCACGGGCGAGGGCCTGCGCAACACGGGTGTGCTCGTTACCGCCACGGCCGACATCAGCGTGTATGCCACCTACCAGTCCAACGCCCGCACCGAGGCCACCAGCGTGCTGCCCATCGAGGCCCTGGGCAGCAGTTCGGAGTACATTGTGGCCACTTACACCCCCAATTTCAACAATGTGCAGGCCCGGAGCCAATTTGTGGTGGTGGCCGTGCTCGACAACACCACCGTGGAAATCATCCCCTCCCAAAATACGGTGGGCGGGCGGCTGGCCAACCAACCGTTCCAGATCACGTTGGCCCGGGGCCAAACTTTCCAAGTGCAGGGAGCCGACCGGGCCACGCCCCTAGCGGCTCTGCCCGACCTGACCGGTAGCGTGGTGCGCTCGGTTCCGGGGGCGGCGGGCTGTCGGCCTTTTGCCGTTTTCGCCGGGATTACCGCGACTGGCATCGCCTCGCCGGGCTGCGTGGTGGGGTCATTTCAGCACTTGTTCGAACAGCAGTACCCCCTCGTGACTTGGGGCACGCAATACGCGCTCACCCCCTATACCAACATTGCGTCCCTCAACAACCGGGGCTATCCCTACCGGGTGCTGGCCTCGCAGGACAATACGTTGATTACCCTCGACAACGGCAACGGCAACACCGTCACCCGGACCCTGAACCGGGGACAATTTTTTGAGGGAACCACTGCCAGCACTGCCGGGTTCGATATCAACCGGGGCGTGTGCGTCAAGGCCAGTGCGCCCGTGGCCGTGGCCCAATATGCCTACAGCCAAGCTTGTAACGGCTCCGCGCCCCAGTTTGGCGATCCAACCTTGGTCATGCTCACGCCCGTGAACCAAGCCGTGAGCCGGGTCACGATCAGTCCCGCCCGGATGTATGGCGGCTCTACCGTCATCAACTCCCAGAATGAACGGCACTATGTCAACGTGGTGATGTTGACGGCCCAAACTGGCCAGTTTCGGATTTTGAGCCAGGGCAACAATCCCCCCAGTGCGCCTGTATTCCGGCCCCTGGCGGCCTGCAGCGAATATTCCTACGGCATTGTGCCGTTGCCCACCGGCACCACGATTCCTAGTTATACGCTGGAAACAACGGGCGGGGCGGGCTTTGGGGCTTATGTGTATGGCTACAATGGGCCAGATGCCTACGCTTACACCGCCGCCGCCACTTTTGAAAACCAAATGGTCAATTACAACGTCACGGCCAACACGTTGATCAACAATGCTGTTACGGGCAATTTTACGATCTGCCAAGGCAACGAGGTTTCTTTCGCGGGCTTTGGCACTGGCGTGAGCAGCTACACCTGGGATTTTGGCAATGGCGCCTCGGCCAGCGGCCAGAATGTGCGCCACAATTTTGCCCGGCCAGGGACTTTTACGGTCACCATGCGGGCCAATACCGTGTCCAACTGCGGGTTCACCGAGGTCAAAAAGGAATTGGAAATCTTGGAAGTCCCCCGGCCCAATTTGGGGCGTGACACCACCCTGTGCCAAGGGGCCGGCCTCACCCTCTCGCCGGGCC
>Ga0105045_10006280_pt1 | contig 10515 bp, 10 predicted proteins | sample MAT02_FD_78089 | JGI IMG/M metagenome (GOLD analysis project Ga0105045, IMG submission 78089) | Freshwater microbial communities from Lake Fryxell liftoff mats and glacier meltwater in Antarctica - MAT-02 (megahit assembly) | ecosystem: Environmental > Aquatic > Freshwater > Ice > Liftoff... | reverse complement strand
CGACTACGACCGCGAGAAATTGCAGGAGCGTTTGGCCAAGCTGTCGGGTGGCGTAGCTATCCTGTACATCGGTGCCGCTACGGAGGTTGAGATGAAAGAGAAGAAAGACCGCGTCGATGACGCGCTGCACGCAACCCGCGCCGCCGTTGAAGAAGGCGTAGTGGCCGGTGGTGGCGTAGCCCTCATCCGGGCTGTCGATGCGTTGAACGACCTAAAAGGTAGCAACGAGGATGAGACGACGGGTATCAACATCATCCGTCAAGCAGTCGAGTCGCCGCTGCGCACTATCGTGGCCAACTGCGGTAAGGAGGCTTCTGTTGTAATCCAGAAAGTGAAGGAAGGCAGCGGTTCTTATGGCTACAACGCCAAGGACGACATCTACCAGGATTTGCTGGAAGCGGGTATAATTGACCCTAAGAAAGTAACGCGCTTGGCGCTGGAAAACGCCGCTTCGGTAGCGGGTATGCTGCTCACGACTGAGTGCGTAATCGCCGACGAGCCTGAGGAAAACAAAGGCGGTGGTGGTGGCCACGGCCACGGCGGTGGAATGGGCGGAATGATGTAATTCCAAACACCAAGTAATTTTTGCCCAAATCGGCGCGGATTATATCCGTGCCGATTTTTTTGTGCCTTGACCCACTAAGCGTCGCTTAGCCGATAGCCAAAAACTTGGCGGGGTATTTGCTTTTGGATAGTAAAACAACTAAACTTAACAATTATTTAACATTGGCTTAACATTAAAATAACATGGCTATGAAAGCCCTCGCACCTGTACCCCGCCTAGTGACCGTCTTATTGATGGCTTGTCTCGCTGTACCAGCCGCCTACGCTCAGCACCAGGACTTACCAGATTTCTTGAAAGAAAAAATGACCTGGCAGGAAAAGTTGGTGGTGATTTACGCCCCCGAGCAGCAACAGAGTCAAATCAAAGAACAGTTGGCCGCACTTTCGCCTTATGTAGAAACGTTGCGAAATGAGAAAATTACAGTCGTACAAATTCCTGCGCATCTCTCAGCAAGCAACCGTCTTTACCTGAAAAACAAACTCCGCTACCAGAAAAACCGGATGAATATCTGGGTGATCGATGAAAAGGGTAATCTGCGAATGAGTACTACCAAGACAGCTTCCGCCGAGCAGTTTCTGCGGGTGCTAGACGCGGATACACGGCCTGTGCTGGTGGGGAGGGCCCGGTTGTTGTGAGTAGATAGAGAAACATCCGCCCAATGAACTTGGGTTTTACGGCAGCCCTCCCCCTTTGAAAATCCTGCCCCTAGCCGTAACTTGCAGGCATGGAAAATTTCGTCGTCTCGGCCCGCAAGTACCGTCCCGTCACCTTCGACTCGGTGGTGGGGCAGTCGCATATCACCACTACCCTCAAGAATGCCATCCGCACCAACCACCTGGCGCAGGCATTCCTGTTTTGCGGGCCGCGCGGCGTAGGCAAAACGACCTGCGCCCGCATTCTGGCCAAAACCATCAACTGCCAGAACCTCAGCGATGCCGTTGAATCCTGCGGCAATTGCGAGTCCTGCGTAAGTTTCCAGAACAACGCGTCCTTCAACATCCACGAACTCGACGCGGCTTCCAACAACTCCGTGGATGACATCCGCAACCTCATCGACCAGGTGCGCTACCCGCCGCAAACGGGCAAGTACAAAATTTACATTATCGACGAGGTTCATATGCTTTCTGCGGCGGCATTCAACGCTTTCTTGAAAACGCTGGAGGAGCCGCCGAGCTACGCGATTTTTATCCTGGCCACTACGGAGAAGCACAAAATTCTGCCGACGATCCTGTCGCGCTGCCAGATTTTCGACTTCAACCGCATCCGCACAGCTGACATCGCCGACCACCTGGCGGATATTGCCCAAAAGGAAAATATTATTGCCGACCGGGAGGCCCTGGAACTCATTGGCCGTAAGGCCGACGGCGGATTGCGCGATGCGCTGTCCATGTTCGACCTGAACGTGACTTTCTCGCCGAACAATGAACTTTCGTACGCCGATGTGCTGGAAAATTTGCACATTCTGGACTATGATTATTATTTCAAAATCACGGATGCACTGCTGAAAGGCAGCATCGCCGAAACGCTGCTTCTGTTCGACGAGATTGTGCGCAAGGGCTTCGACGGCCATTTGTTCATCATCGGTTTGCTGGAACACCTGCGCAATCTTTTGGTAACCAAAGACCCGGTCACGATTTCCTTGCTGGAAGTTTCGGAAGTAGCCCGTGCCAAATACCTCGATCAGTCGCAGCGGTCGGGAATGAGTTTCCTGCTGTCGGCCATGAGCGTAGGCAGCCAGTGCGACATCAACTACAAGACCGCCAAAAACCAGCGGCTGCACGTGGAGTTATGTCTGATGAAAATGGCTAAACTGCTGGACTTGCTATCGTTGCAAGCCTTGCCGTCGAACGGGGGGACTGACGAAACCGTAAAAAAAAAAGCTGAGCTAGTAAGCGAGTCCCAAGTTATCCTGACGGCCGAGTCAGAGCGGCCTGCTTACGAAACGAAAGCGACCGTTCAAAATGGTGCTGCCAACGCGGGGGCCAGCTTAGCTCCGGCACCCACCGTCCCTGTCCGGTCCGGCCAGAGTAAGCTTCGCACCACGGCGCACATTGCGGCACCAAGTCTTGAACCCCCTGTTGCTACTACTCAGACAGTCGATATAACCATTCAGTCGCAACCTGATAATAAGTGGGAAAAGCTACCGCTGACTCACGCCAACCTGTATGAATTTTGGGGAGAATTTGCCAAAAAAAGAAAGGTGGAACGCGACTCCGTTACTGAGGAGTTGATTTTCAATCGCGACTTCACAATGGATGGCCAAATCATTCGCATCCCTCTTGATAATGACCTGCAGAAGGAAGCGATGACGGCGATCAGAAATGAGCTGATACAATATCTGCGGGAAAGATTGGACGCTCCCTCGCTTTCGCTGGATTTTCCAGTCAATCAGCAAGAGACTAAGAAAGTAGCCTATACCGATAAGGAAAAGTTTGCGGTGATGGCTGAAAAGAATCCCCATTTGCTGGAATTACAGCAATTATTGGGTTTAGACATCAAATTCTAATTTGCCAGTTCGAGCAGAGTATTGTGCAGGGACAGTATTCGTGGTATTAGGGCTGCATTCTCGCTATTGTCCAACACATAATCAGCCAGTTTCAATCGAGATTCTTCCGAAATTTGGTTTTTTATAATTGCTCGTATGCCCTCCTCTGATCGGTGCGGATCGCGTGATCTTATCCTTTCAATCCGCAAAGGCAAAGGTGCGGTCACAACAATCACCTTGTCCAGCGAATTCCCGTCTCCTGCCCTATTCATCAGGGCAGCTTCCCGAAGGACATAAGGCTCCGAACCATGACGTTCCAGCCAACGGTCGGCATCGGCCGAGACGCGGGGATGAATAATTTGATTGAGCTGGTGGAGAAGTTGCGCGTCGGAGAAAACCCGAGAAGCGACGTAATCACGGTTGTAGATGCCATTGGCGAACGACTTTTCGCCTAGCAGTTCGATTACTTCCAGCCTAATATCAGGGTCATTGTCGCTCAGCCACTTGGCGCGGGCGTCGGCCTCGTAAATCGGAACGCCCAAACAGTCAAAAATCCGGCAAACAATGCTCTTGCCGGAACCGATTCCGCCCGTAACGCCAACCTGCAAAGGAGTCGTACGCATCCTCATTTACTATAAATCCTGAACAGCCCCCAACACTCTGGCCACTTCGAAGCTTACTAAAACCGTGGAATGACTCACTTCCACGTTCCTTACTTTGGGAATATTCAGCGGTAAGGTTTCGTCGTAATTATTCTGAATTTTTCGCGCCGGAATGCGAACCACGATCGTATCAGGGTAGGCTCGCAGCATGGAAGCCGGGCCTTCCACTGAAATTAGCGAAGGGGAAAGATTAATCAAACTGGAAATAACGTAATCTTTCCGCATATTGATGCCCGCGCTATCTACCCGAATCGGGATAATGAGGGTGCCTTTTCGCTCAAAATCCAGTTCGAGCGTGTCGGCGAGCACGTAGTTTACCTGAACGTCGGGAAAGTGATCAGCCAGTTTTTCAGTTAATGAAACGGTGTTGACGAAGTTAGCTTTGAGCGGGTTGACCACTCGGTATTCCAGTGGCCGCTCCGCAAATCTCAGCCAGGATTTACGCAACAGATTCCAGCCGTTACCCGAAACATTGACAGAAATCGTACTTGGCAACGGCTCTATCGGCACATATTCCTTTTCGTCGTAGTCGAAATGAATGGGGTAATCCAACCGCAGGGTGTAGCCGTCTTTGTTCAAGGCGGTCATCAACCAAAAGAAAGCAGCGGCCAGAAAACAGACGGCGAAAACCTTCATATTATTTTACCGTTCTGCTTACCGCAGATTTGTCAAAGGTTAGCTTTACGCCTTTGTCCAAGTCCAACGTCACGGTGGTTTCATCGACCTGAAACACTTTGCCGTGCATCCCGCCGATCGTGACTACTTCATCCCCTTTTTTAATGCCGGCCAGCAATTCCTTCTGCTCGCGGGCTTTTTTCTGCTGAGGACGAATCATGAAAAAATAAAATACCCCGATGATACCAACCCACATAACGACCTGATAGATCATGGCCTGGGAGCCGCCGGATTGTGCTTGGGCAAGAATTACGTTTAACATTTACTTTTTTAGTGGAGAGTTGAGAATGGAGAGTTGAGAGTGCCGGGATTCCGACAACTAAATCAGATGGTCGAGGTTGAGTCGGAGGCTTCGGCTACCGTACCCTGGAGGCGAAGTTCGGAGTAGGCAGGTTGGGTATTGGCAAAAACGGTGATGGTTTTGACTTGTGGGCCTGGTTTACCTTTGGTATTAAAGCGAACTTTGATGGACGATTCAGCTCCCGGTGAGATAGGTTCGCGCGGCCATTCTGGAATGGTGCAGCCGCAGGACGCCGTTACATTGTTGATAATCAATGGAAACTGTCCGTCGTTTTTAAATTTAAAATCGTGTTCGACGATATCGCCCTCAGTAATGTTGCCAAACTGGTAGGTCGAATCACTCAGTAATGTGATGACCGGAATCTTGCTGCTCAAATTATCTTTTTCCGCTTCTTCGCTTTTCGTATTACAGGCAGAAAGCAGAACGGCTGCTGCCAGGGAGAAAAGAAGCGTAAAAGTTGAGTTCTTTTTCATAAGAAAATGAATTTAGGGGGCAAGAGTCAATTACTCTGGCTCTTTATTTGTGCCATTAGCTTGTCCACATCCTCCAACAGCCGTTCGGCCTTTTCACGGGCGTCGCTAACAACCTTCTCCCCCTCGACCTTGGCCATACTTTCGGGAAAATCGCTACTTTCCATCAGGTCGGCGATCAGTTTTTCGATTTGCTCCTTGTATTTAGAAAGCCGGAAGGTCAGGCGATCACGGGTAATTTCTCCTTTTTGGGGGGCGTATAAAATCCCCAAAAAAATACCTGTGGCGCAGCCCGTTAGGTAAAAAAATATGTTGCTGGTTGACTTGTTCATGTCTTTATGGATTAGTCATTTCGTATTAAGATTGTCTCACCGATAATCATAAAAAACGTGCCTTTACAGCAAAAAATTATTTATTATCGATCAACCCCCGGCCACTTTTCCGAATCACGCCTGCTTCGGTCAGGCGCTTGGCCAGACGATCCAGGTTTCCGTTCACAAAACTACCACTTTTCAGGGTACTATATCGCTTCGCAATCTCAATAAATTCGTTGATCGTCACTTTTACGGGAATACCGGGAAAATTAATAAGCTCGGCCAAAGCTGTTTTCAGGATAATCATATCCAGCAGAGCCACGCGCTCGACGTCCCAGTTTTTGAGCTGTTCCAGCACATATCCCTGGTACTCCTTGTCGTTTTCTATGGTTTTTTTAAACAATTCTTCCACAAAAAAGCGATCTTCATCCCAGTCTTCCGTGAGTTCCGCCAATTGTATTTTTCCGCTACTAGCCGAGCGCAGAGTCTTGATAGCCATGCCCCGAATAATCTCGAAATGCTCCTCCCAGAAGAGGTCGTTCTGCTCGAAATGCTCCACGGGCACCTCGTGTTTCAAAATAACGTTACGCAGCACGTGCTGGGCCAATTTCTGGTCTTCCTCGGGCGTGTGGGCGGGTTGCTGGCAGTATCTGATGTATTCCTCGTCGCTGCAGAGTGCGTCGCGGTAGGTTTTGCGCACCACGCTCATGTCATTCCCCCAGGAAACGCCCCTTCGGATGACTTCCACCTCAAACTCGGCGTCGGCCCGCAGGAGGCGAACTACTTCGTTGTCGTTGAGCCCCGAAGCCGTCGGGAAAGGATTGTCGGGGTTGCGAACTATGCGCTCGCGATCGAGCTCGGCCTGATGAGCCAATTCCAGCAAGAGCGTCAGGACACGAAGAAACTCGTCGTAAATCCCCTCCGTTTCCTGCAAAACCCGCTTCACGACCAGCGGTCGGTCGATTTTGTTTTGCTGGACGTAGTTCTGGTAGGCGCGGTGAGCCACCTGAATCACTTCGCGCGGCACTTGGTCGTCATCAGCGGGTTGGCCCTTTCCGACGTATTCAGTAAAAGTCAACAAAGCCAATCGCTTCAAGCCTTCGAGCCTTTCCAGATTCTGGGGCTGCATCGAGTTGAGGTCGGGCAAATAGGCCGCCGCAATCTCGTCCTTGGCAAGTTGCAGGTTGGCGTCCGCCGATATTCGGCTGGCGTATAATGCCTGTACGGCCTTGGAACGTAGTAATCTTCGGTTGAGCATCCTTTTAAAGTTTAAAGTTTAAAGTTTATGAGTTTAAAGTTTAGGGGGCGGTAGCAGCGGTTTCAGCCAACCACTAGTCTTCAAACTTTAAACTCATAAACTTTAAACTCTTTCGGGCTGCAAAATTAGACTTTTTCTATAACAATAAGAAGCTGGCGGATGAATGAGTGGGGCCGGGCTGCAACGTTTTGATGGGTCAGCGTGTTAGAAAACAAGCACAAATCGGAACCTAACCTACCCGTCTTAGTACGTGAAAGCACTCGCTTACCTCAACAAGTATTTGGTCAAATATAAGTGGTACCTCATCGGGGGGACGCTGTTTACGATCACCTCCAACCTTTTCGGCATCATCCCGGCGCAACTTGTGCGCTACGCCCTGGATCTGGTGGGCGAAACGCTCGACGTTTACTATCTTTTTGACGGCTCGGCCATTCAGAGCGATATGTACGAGGTGTTTACGAATACGATTCTGCTGTATGGATTGCTGATTCTGGCCATGGCGCTGCTGAAGGGTTTCTTTTTATTTCTGGTGCGGCAGACGATTATCGTGATGTCGCGGCACATTGAGTACGACCTCAAAAACGACATTTACGAGCATTACCAGACACTGCCGATGAGCTTTTACCGCCAGCACAACACGGGCGACCTGATGGCGCGGGTGTCGGAGGATGTCAGCAAAGTCAGGATGTACGTTGGCCCGGCCATGATGTACGGGATCAATCTGGTGGTGCTGTTCGTGCTGGTAATCTCCTACATGATTTCGGTGAACGGTAAGCTTACTTTCTACGTGTTGCTGCCGCTGCCGCTTCTTTCGGTGAGTATTTACTTCGTCAACAGCATCATCATGCGGCGGTCGGAGGGAATTCAGCGGCAGTTGTCGGCCATGTCCACCTACGTGCAGGAAGCATTCTCGGGCATCCGGGTCATTAAAGCCTTTGTGCAGGAAAAATATTCTTTCCTCAATTTCCAGAAAGAAACCGAAGATTTCAAGAACAAGTCCCTGAACCTGACCAAGGTGGACGCGCTCTTTTATCCCATCATCATGCTGCTGGTGGGGCTGAGTAACGTGCTGGTGATTTACGTCGGCGGGCAGGAAATCATCAATGGTAACCTCACGCCGGGCAACATCACGGAGTTCATCATTTACGTCAATATGCTCACCTGGCCCGTGATGGCCCTGGGCTGGACTACCAGCCAAATCCAACGCGCGGCGGCCTCGCAGGCGAGGATCAACGAATACCTGGAAATCAAGACGCACATCACATCACAGAAAAAGCTGAAACCCGAAATCGAAGGCGCGTTGCGCTTCGAGAATGTCAGCTTCCTTTATCGTGATTCGGGAATTCGTGCTTTGCAGCACTTTAATCTAGACGTGAAACCCGGTGAAAGCATTGCTATATTGGGAACGACAGGTTCGGGCAAAAGCACGCTGGCTAACCTGATTTGTCGTCTCTACGACCCGACGGAAGGCAAGATTTTCCTCGACGGACGGCCACTGGAAGATTACGATGTGCAGTATGTCCGTAGCCAAATGGGCTATGTCCCGCAGGATGTGTTCCTGTTTTCTGACACCATCGCTAACAACGTTCAGTTCGGTACCGACGGACTACCGCAGGAAAAAATCGAGCAAGCCGTGCGTGACGCCGACCTGGCCGCCAACATCGAGGCTTTTCCGCAGGGCTACGACACCCGCCTTGGCGAGCGCGGCGTAACGCTTTCTGGCGGTCAAAAACAACGCTTGTCCATTGCCCGCGCCATCGCCCGCGAGCCGAAAATTTTGATTTTGGACGACTGCCTGTCAGCGGTGGACACCAACACGGAGAATATCATTTTGAAAAACCTCAAACGCATCATGCAGGATCGCACCTCGGTGATTATCTCCCACCGCGTGTCGTCGGCCAAGCTCGCCGACCGCATTGTGATGCTGGACGACGGCCACATCGTGGAGCAAGGCACCCACGCCGAGTTAATGGAGAAGGACGGAGCCTATAAGGAATTGTATGAAAAGCAGTTGGTAGTGGAGGAGATTGACTAATTTGTGTAATCTTGTAATCCAATTTACTTGCTTTCAATACATTGAACAAGTAAACAAATAACAATTCCACATCAATTACACGCCGGGCGGGCGCTCCCGTTACACAGTTCAACTTTTCAACTTCTATTGCCCCCCCACCCGGCGCCCCTTCTGCGTCTCGTTTTGGCGGTTGACCTGGTTGAGCAAATCCTTGCTCACGAATAGCCGCGAACCCGTCCCCGCCGGGATATCAAAGGTGTTGCCGTTGTAGCTGAACTTATTGCCGTCCATCGTTTCGATATAGTACTGGTTGCCTTGCAGGATAAAGTGCATTCCTTTCTTGTCTTTTTGGGTGTCGTCAAAGGAGACGTTGATTGAACCCGCCGTGTTGCTCATCACCACGCCTGGCGTGAAGGGGCGCACGTTGATGGTTTGCACCGTCTTGCCATTCTGAATACTGATTTGGCCCTCGGCGTCCACGCTGATGTCGTTGGCGTTGGTTCCCTCCCGCTTGATCATAATGGGTTTATCGTTGTAGAACTGCACCTTGGAAAGGGAAATGCCCGCGCTTTCCAGAGTACCGCGCAAATCCTCGGTGAAGACGGTGAAGTTGGTGAAAGGCACCGTGCTGGGGGCGCAGGCGGCCAAACAAACTGATAACAAAAGTATTAAGAAGGTGGCCTTGGCTAATTTCATTTTTTTAAGAGAAAGATTTTGGTCGTGCAATATTAGTTAAAATGCTTCTCAGATACCAACCGATGAATCATTAAAGGATACTGGTGCTGTCAATCTGTCAGCGAGGACGATTTTTTTGGTAATGGAACGCAATTTTCGGGCGGCTAGTATTACCAAGACACTTAAACAAAACCAAGTAAATAAAGACAACATGGAAGCAGTAGCACCAGAAAAGGGAACCCTCAGTATTCATACCGAGAACATTTTCCCGATCATCAAAAAATTTCTCTACTCCGACCACGAGATATTTTTGCGGGAATTGGTTTCCAACGCCGTGGACGCCACCCAGAAAGTGAAACAGTTGAGCGCTTATGGCGAGTTCAACGGCGAGTTGGGCGAACTTAAAATTAGTGTTAAACTCGACAAAGAGGCCAAAACGATCACCGTCAGCGACCGGGGTATTGGCATGACGGCCGACGAAATCAAGAAATACATCAACCAAATCGCCTTTTCCGGGGCCACCGAGTTTGTCGAGAAATACAAAGACAAGGAAGGCAGCAAGGAAAACATCATCGGCCATTTCGGTCTTGGTTTTTACTCGGCCTACATGGTGGCTTCAAAGGTCGAAATCGTCACGCTATCCTACAAAGAAGGCGCTGAGGCCGTCCGCTGGGAGTGCGACGGGTCCACGGAATTCGAGATTGGCCCCGCCGAACGCACCGAGCGCGGCTCGGATGTGATCCTGCACATCGCGCCCGATTCGGAGGAGTTTTTGAACGAACACCGGCTGCGTGAAATCTTGGAAAAATACGGGCAATTCCTGCCAGTCGAAATCGAGTTCGAGGGCAAGGTCATCAACAATCCCAACCCGATCTGGACGAAGAATCCGGCGGATTTGACGGATGAGGATTACCTGGCTTTCTACAAGGAACTTTATCCGTACAGCGAAGACCCGCTCTTCTGGATTCACCTGAACGTGGACTACCCTTTCAACTTGACGGGCGTGCTGTACTTCCCGAAGTTGAAGAACGATTTCCAGATGCAGCGCGAGAAAATCAAGCTGTACAGCCGCCAAGTGTTCATCACCGACGAGGTG
>Ga0105045_10006279_pt1 | contig 10516 bp, 7 predicted proteins | sample MAT02_FD_78089 | JGI IMG/M metagenome (GOLD analysis project Ga0105045, IMG submission 78089) | Freshwater microbial communities from Lake Fryxell liftoff mats and glacier meltwater in Antarctica - MAT-02 (megahit assembly) | ecosystem: Environmental > Aquatic > Freshwater > Ice > Liftoff... | reverse complement strand
TTTCGGGAAAAAAAGCAACGGATTATTTTAATTATGATGCGTTGGATGTTTTGTGTAATTATTTTTATGAAGACGGCACCCAAATCGAAGCAAGTGCAGACATTGACACTTTTGCGGCTGAAATGGAGCGAAAAACGAATGATTCTGCCGAAAACGTAAAAAAGCATTTGCAAAAAAGTGCTTTTATTTACGAAGTTACTAACGACCAGTTTCTCAACAAATCGCTTCATAAGATAGAATCATTTTTATCTTTTTCAACCGTCGTTGCGGTTTTAAAATCGCCTTTTTTGAACATCTTTAGTTCGATGAATCAAGTCAATGAAACTACTTTTATCGATACAAAAACCATTCGGCTTTTTAATCGATATGCCACGTACAACGGTTCAAATCCTTACAAAGCACCGGGAATTTTGAATATTATTCCGCATTTAGAGTTTGGATTAGGGGCTTATTTGCCGAAAGGCGGTATGCACGAAATTACAAATAGTTTGGTAAAACTGGCCAAAGAAATTGGTGTCGAATTTCACTTTAATCAAGAAGTTACCGCCATTGAAACCGAAAATAATTTAGCGCAAAGCGTAACAACCTCATCTAGAAATTATCCTGCCGATATTGTTGTTTGCAATGCAGACATTCACACCGTTTATGAGAAATTAATTCCTTCAGCAAAAAAGTTAAAGGAAGTTGATAAACAGGAACGCTCGAGTTCTGCACTTATTTTTTATTGGGGCATTGACAAAGAATTTCCGCAATTGGATGTACATAACATTTTTTTTACGGAAGATTACAAAACAGAATTTGATCATATATTTGAATCCAAAACCATTTACGAAGACCCCACTATTTACATCAATATTACGAGTAAAAAAATTGCCCGCGATGCTCCAAAAGGTAAAGAAAACTGGTTTGTGATGATTAATGTACCGTCGGTTTATGGTCAAGATTGGAACACGATGATTGCCGAAGCGCGAAAAAATATTTTGACGAAAATTTCTAGAAATCTAGGCGAAGATATTGAAAAACTTATTCAGTTTGAGGAGCAATTAACGCCACAATTGATACAAGATAAAACCTATTCGTTCAAAGGATCGCTTTACGGAACGTCGAGCAACAATAAGTTTGCGGCGTTTTTTCGGCACAAGAATTTTTCATCACAATTTAAAAATCTATATTTCTGTGGAGGAAGTGTGCATCCCGGCGGCGGTATTCCACTGGCACTTTTGTCTGCAAAAATTATTGACAAACTCGTAAAATGATAAAAAATATAACCACAGAAAACCGCTGGATTGGGCTTTTGCTTTTGTTCTACCTTTTTGGAACAATCGGAATAGCTTCAGCGGAATTTAGGCATTTATTTTTGCCGCTTACCCCTTTTAATTTAATGCTGACGCTGTTTATTTTTTATAAATTAAACAATGATTACAGCAAACGGTCTTTAATTCTTTTTGCAATCGTTTTTTTAATCGGGTATGCTGTCGAAGCCATTGGCGTGGCAACAGGTGTCCTTTTTGGAAGCTATGCCTACGGCGCGTTTTTTGGATTTAAATTTTTTGAAACGCCTTTATTAATTGGCGTCAATTGGTTGTTTCTTTCGTTAAGTACGCATGGCGCTGTTCAGTATTTTACTAAAAATCCATTGTTTCTCATCGTTGTTCCTGCCTTATTAATGACGGGCTTGGACTTTTTTATCGAACCAGTGGCGATGAAATTAGGTTTTTGGGGCTGGGAAAATGACACAATTCCATTTCAAAATTATGTAATGTGGTTTGCAACAAGTGCGTTTATTCATGGCATAATTTACCTATTTCGTCCGAAGATAAATGCTAAAATTAGCTTTGTAGTTTTATTTGCGCAATTTGCGTTTTTCGTTACTTTGTATTTTGCAATTACTTAAATTTTTAGTGTTCGATAACAAGTTGTTTGCCGCATAAAACCCTATTTTTCGAGTGAAATTAATTAAAATGTAAAGCAATAAATGCCGGTTTTTTCTTGCCACGAATTACACCAAAAGCACAAATTTAAAATTTTTAAAGTGTTGATTACACAAATTTTACTGTTTGATTTGCACCATAAAATCTTATCTTTCGAGTGAAATTAGTTTGATTATAAAGCAATAAATAGCGGTTTTTTCTTGCCACGAATTACACGAAAAGCACGAATTTAAAATTTTTGAAGTGTTGATTACACAAATTTTCATGTGTATTTCGTGTAGATTAGATTTTCTTGTAGAAGTAATTTATATAGACTTTGTCATTAAATTATTACCAAAATTAATTAGAATCCATACTAAAAATGAGCACACAAATAACGACCATTACCTTTTTTAAATATGCTTCGTTCAGCGATAAAGCGTGGGGCTTTGGGATGATGCAGTTTGCCAACAAAGATTTACAAAAGGTAAACGGCTTATCGTTCTATCGATTGATGGGCAGCGGAAAAGGCCGAGGTTTCAATCCCTTGCCAGATTGGTCAATTTATTGCCTCCTTCAAGTTTGGGAATCAGAAGAAGCGGCACAAACTTTCTTTACTTCATCGGATTTAATGAAGCGGTACAAAGACCACACAGCAGAGTTGTTTACACTTTATATGAAAAATATTTCGGCGGGTGGAACTTGGGTGGGCAAAAATCCATTCGAAAAAGCCGCTGATTTAGATCCAAATTTACCGATTGCAGTTATCACTCGAGCCACAATAAAATGGAATTGGTTGCTGAAATTCTGGAAATATGTCCCTACTTCCGAAGAAGGATTAGACGGAAACGAAGGTTTGATTTACACCAAAGGAGTTGGCGAAGTACCTATAATTCAAATGGCAACGTTCAGTTTATGGAAAGATTTTGAAGCCGTAAAACAATTTGCTTACAAAAGTAAACAGCACCAAGAAGCCATCAAGAAAACCCGAAAATACGAATGGTATTCCGAAGAACTTTTTTCCCGATTCCAGCCGTATAAATCAACGGGAACTTGGGAAGGCAAAGATCTTTTGGTATTTTAGCTTCAAAATTTATTAGCGGCATTACAATTATTGGAAATACACCCAAACTTTACATTCGTGCTTTTTCGTGTAATTGGTGGCAAAAATGAGTTGAATTGTTGGCCGCTATTCGTTAGATTTATTCCTGTGGTGTTGCAATAACGGTCATAATCCCAAGAGATAATTTCTTTTCCATCCATTTTTTGGGCATAAATTGAACCATTCCCACCATAAAATTCCAAAATTCATCTTCCAAGTTTTTGTCCCACTGAATGCCTTTTTGTTCCATTTCGCTCATCCAATAAAGTAAATACGAATCCATCGTGCCATAAGTCAGCACTTTGGAAACCTTCCAGCCGCTTTTGTTAAGCAACAATTCTACATTGCTTGGCGAAAACAATGAAATGTGCCGCGGCGTGTGCCAACCTGCCCAATTTTCGTTATATTTTTTTCTACTTTCAGAATCGAAATTGGGAATTTCAATGATAAGCGTTGTCGATGGTTTGGCAATTGATTTCAAGTACGAAAGGTTTTCTAACGGCGTGTAATCGTGCTCCAAATAATGCCACATCGTAATCACATCTGGTTGCAAATCAGTTGACAAGTCTTTGATTTCTGCCACCTGCAAATCCAATCCATCAAATTGAACCGACTGCTCTTTCCAGCCTTCATCACTAAAATCAATACCCATCGTTTTGCAATGTAACTTTTGCTGACACGTTTTGAGAAAACTCGGTTTTCCACAACCAATATCTAAAATCAGTGATTCGGATGAAATTTGATGAAATTCTTTGACCCGCTGCATCCGTTTTAAATCCAACTTTTGCTGACTTCCCTCTACCAATTTCTCATATTTGCCCCAAGCTTCCGAACCGCGGTAAGGCAAATAATGCGACGTATAATAATTTTTAAGTTCGTCCAAAGCTACTCGTGGATTCAAAAAAACCAATTGACAATTGGCACATTGATCAAAGTTAAACAACTCTTTGCTTGAATGCATTTGAGCCGTTGTTTGAATAAAAGAAGCAATAGAAGTGGCGTTGCAAACTGGACAATTGTGAAGCTGATGCATAGAGTTTTTTAGATCTGAATTTAGTATTTTGAAAACAAATTATCAAGGTGCAAGATAAGGATTTCAGTCAAGAAATAGTTGAATTTTTTAATATTCAGAACATTTTACCAGCTGTATTAAAAGATTATGGTTCAATTGAGAAATTAGATTTAGTGAGATAAGAAATCATTACAAGAAGTAAACGTTACGAACAAGCATATTAGTAAAAACATTTTTTTTACCATCAATTTAAAAAAAATCTCGCACAAAAAAAGCGGCCAATTCCTGACCGCTTTTCTCCATATTATCCTCCGATGAACTCGCCTTCTTCACGACCTTCTCCACGGGTTCGTTCGCGCTCGTTTTTCTTTTTGTTGAAGCGGTAGGTAAACGATAGATTAACTTGTCGTTCCCGCCACTGGAATTCAGAATACACGCTTTGCGAAGCTAATTCAGTTTCGGTAATTCGTTTTCTAGAATTAAAAACGTCGCTTACGTTTAATGCTAAAGTTCCTTTGTCTTTCATCACATCTTTACTGAACGCTAAATTCATACTTACTATGCCGCGAGATCTACCTTGCGCATTGTCTTGTGGCGCGTTATACGTTCCGTTGGTTTGCCAGTCAATGCCAAGAGGCAAGGTCACTTTTGAGGTAATTCGGGCAAAATAAGACAAGGCTGTATTGCTGAAATCTATGGTATTGGACACGTTATTCAAATCAATAAACGTAAAATCACCACTGGTTTGATTTCTAAAAAAGTTGAAATTTCCGTTCAGTTTCCACCATTTGAAAGCATTGTAGGAAACCGTAAATTCAAATCCAAAACGTTCTTCCAATCCAACATTTACGGGAGAAGTAACTAAAACTGATGTGCCGTTTATTTCTTCAATATTCCGCACAAACTGAACCGCGTCTTTGGTTTGATTGAAATACATGGAGGTGTTGAATGTAAATTTGTTCCACTTTTTCAGATACCCCAAATCATACGAATCGGTTAATGACGGATCTAAATCTGGGTTTCCACGAAATAAGTTCACATTGCTCGACAAACTAGAAAAAGGATTAATTGAACGAGCTCTTGGACGTGAAATTCGCTTGCTGTAACTCAACGAAATATTCTCGAAATCGCCCAATTCATAAGTCAAAAAGGCACTCGGGAAAAAGTTGCTGTATCTTTTATTGGCAAAAATAGCTTGTGTAAACTGATTAATTTCAATATTAGAATCTTCCCATCGAAGCCCTGCCAAGTAGGAAAATTTATTGATTTTAGAACCAAATTGGGTGTAAAGCGCATTGACTTTTTCTTTGTATTGCAGGATGTTTGTAAATTGTGCGTTATTCAGAAACACATTATTCACTAAATCTTGCACGCCAAAATCTGTTGTCAAATCTGTATTTTCGCCTCTATAACCCGCTTCAAAACGGTACTTTCCGGCAATGGGTAAAATGTAATCTACTTGCATAAAAACACGTTTTTGTTTTTGAAGATTTCGAGTCGTTTGTTCGCTATTGAAAAAATCATCATTTTCAAAATCGTTAGTGTCGATATTGATTATTGAATTATTATCATCCCTATTTTCTGAATAAGCCGCATCCATAGAAAGCTGGTGTCCGTCTGTTTTGAACTTTTTGATAAAATTAGTAGAAAGATCTACATCTTCATCATCACTAATCTGGTCGTTAAATCGGGTTGTAATTCGATTTAAAAAAAGTGCTGGATTTGAAAATCTTTGAGTGACAAGATCAGGGTTTTCACCATTCGTTTTTCTGTAAGAAACGGTGTTCGTCCAAGTAATTGTTGGAGTCACAAACCATTCAAGTCCAATATTTCCATTGTAACCTTGATTCATTCGGTCATTATTTCGGCGTTCATCTAAAAATCCAATTGTTTGTGCATCAGGATTCAAAAATTCCGTTTGAATCAACGAGTTTCCGGGAGCATCTCGATAACTGTAGCCTTGCGTTGTAAAAAGATTTACTTTTTTTGTGCGAAAATTGACGGTTCCGTTGAGACCAAAATTATCTGGATTTCCAGTAATGGCTGTAACCGTTCCGTTCACGCCGAGATTTTTGCCTTTTTTCAAGACAATATTTATAATTCCGCCACCACCTTGAGCATCGTAACGAGCGGATGGATTGGTAATTACTTCTACCTTATCAATGGTTTCTGCTGGAATAAGTTTTAATGCATCGGCAATATTAATTCCGCCTAAACCAGATGGCTTTCCATCAATTAAAATCCGAACGTTTTCATTGCCTCGCAAACTCACATTCCCTTCCACATCCACAGAAACAGAGGGAACATTGTCTAAAATATCACTGACTGTACCTCCTTTAACCATCATGTCTTGACCTACATTGTACACTTTTTTATCCAATTTGATTTCCACAGTAGATTCGTCTTTTCTGATTTCAACAGCTTCCAGCATTGTGGCATCTTCCTCCAAAGAAAACGTACCTAAATTCACTTCTTTTTGAATCAATCTGTTTTTAATTTCAAAAGGTTTGAATGAAATAAATTCAATTTTAATGTCGTACGTTCCCGTTTTAATGTCGGTACTAAATTCGCCTTTTGAATTCGTAATACCACCTGAAACCGCACTCGGATTTCCAACTTCTACAAAAGTAACAGTGGTGTATTCTAAAGGTTGTTTTGTGTATTTGTCAGTAACTTTGAGTGACACTTTTACTTTTTTAGCTTCCGCTTGTTGACCATAGCTGACATTTGAAACGAAAATGAGTAGCAAAATAAAGAGGTACTGGATCTGTCGCATGAATGGTAATTTAAAAAAATCTAGGATTAGACCGCAAAAATACCTTTTGGTTTAAACCTGCATTCACAATGATTTGTTAAATCAGATTGTTTGAAACCTTATATAAAATTATTCAATTTTTCAGGCGTTCGAGCCAAAATTGCTTTATTATCAAGAATAAGGATTGGTCGCTCAATTAAAATTGGGTTTTGCACCAAAGCATTGATTATTTCTTTATCAGACAAGTTTTTTCCTTTAAATTTTTCAATCCAAATAGGTTCTTTTTGCCTGACTAATTCAATTGGCTTGTGATTTAACTTCTTTAACACGACTTCTAATTCTTCAAAAGTCGGTGGGTTTTCTAAATATTTAATAATCTCAAAATCCTTTCCTGACTCTTTTAAAAAATTTAATGCTTGGCGCGACTTTCCGCAGCGGTTATTGTGATATATTTTTATCATTTTTTTTTTACAAATTAATGAAATCATTGCAGAAAATAAAGTAAATTAGTCCTTAACTTTTTACTTAAAAAATCAACTTTAAATGTACATCGAACAACTAGTCCAGAAAAAAGCAAGTTTACTTATATATTTGCCCATTCCATTGTGTTTTTTTGCGTTTATGATTTTTAATTACATTTCATCGCAAGGAGTTGATGTTGATGCGGTATTGCACAATCTGATTCGGACTGTTGGAGTAAATAGGGCCTTTGTTTTACTAGTTGCCCCACTCTCTGTAATGTGTTTGGGATTGCTGTTTTGGGTAAAATATGTACACCAGCAAAGTTTAATCAGTTTTACCACCTCTAGAGATAAAGTAGATTGGCGGCGTATATTTTTTGCCTTTTTTCTTTGGGGTGCTTTGATTGTGGGAAGTACCTTAATTTCTTATTACAGTAGCCCAGAAAATTACGTTTTCAACTTTAAACCAGTACCATTTCTAATATTCTTTTTTTTGGCACTGATTCTCATTCCATTACAAACCAGCTTTGAAGAATTTTTTTTCAGAGGTTATTTGATGCAAGGACTTGGTTTGGCAACTAAAACGCGTTGGTTTCCATTTATATTTACATCTATTATATTTGGATTGATGCATATTGCCAATCCCGAAGTAGAAAAAATGGGTTATATTATTTTAATTTATTACATCGGAACCGGATTTTTCTTGGGTATTTTGACCTTAATGGATGAAGGATTGGAACTGGCTTTGGGATTTCACGCCGCAAATAATTTCTTCGGAGCTTTACTTTTAACATCAGATTGGTCGGCATTTCAAACCCATTCTATCTTGAAAGACGTGGGAGAGCCATCGGCTGGATTTGATGTAATTTTACCCGTTTTCATCCTATTTCCTATACTGCTTTTAATTTTTAGTAAAGTGTACGGTTGGAAAAATTGGCAACAAAACCTTTTTGGATCTTTAAATACAACACAAACTTTTAACTAATTAAATATTTAACACAATGGAACAACCAACTTACCTCGACATACATCCGAAATTCAAGCTAAACGGTCGGACTTTGACCAAGGACGATTTATATATTGTGGCGTATAGCTTTATTAAAGAAGGCGAAGATTTTGAAAAACCTGTAGGTGAATTTCTCCTTGATTGGTTTGATGAAAAACCATTTATCGAAATGCGAACTTCGGGTAGCACTGGCATACCCAAATTGATTCGAGTTGACAAACAGTCGATGGTCAATTCTGCATTGGCCTCTGGAGCATTTTTCGATTTGCAGTACGGAAATAAAATTTTAAATTGTTTGCCAATGAAATATGTGGCCGGAAAAATGATGTTCGTCAGAAGTTTTGTTTTAGGACTCCACATGGATTTCGTCGCGCCATCGCTTCGTCCTTTGCAAAAGCTCGAAAATTGTTATGATTTTTGTGCGATGGTGCCACTTCAAGCGCAAAACTCTTTAGACGATTTGCATCTGATTAAAAAATTAATTGTAGGTGGTGCAAAAATCAACACTAAATTAGAAAAGCAGTTGCTTAAACTAAAGAAAACGGAATGTTATGAAACTTTTGGCATGACGGAAACCGTATCTCATATTGCCGCTAAAAAGGTTGGCCAAAAGTCTTTTAGGCTAATGCCCAATATTACAATTGATAGTGATGAACGAAATTGTCTAATCATTCACGCACCTTTGTTAGTTGATGAACCTATTGTTACCAATGATATAGTGGAAATAATTAATGGAAATCAATTCAAATTTTTGGGAAGGTTTGACAATATTATTAATTCTGGTGGTGTCAAAATTAATCCTGAACAAGTGGAAGAAAAATTATTAGATAAAATCAGTAGTCGTTTTATGATTGCTGGTAAACTTGATGTTGATTTAGGAGAAAAAGTGGTACTACTTATCGAGTCTGCACCTTATGTTCTTGACGATGCTATTTTTAAAGGGTTAGACAAATTTCAAAAACCGAAAGAAATTCATTTTATCAAACAGTTTAAAGATTCTAGTAATGGAAAGTTGCTTCGGAAAGAAACGCTTAAGTTAATTTAAAAACGAGATATATGATTTAATTGCAAGTTTTGAGGGATCGTTTCAGGCAGTTGGACAACCTAATTGCTGCCTGAATAAGTTTTATTGTTGAAACTTCAACTTTTACTGCCCGTTTATTCGCAAAGTATAATCAGGGATTTAAGAGGCGGTGTTAAAAAACTAAATACCCGACTCCTACTGATCCGTAATAATAACCGATATTCACAATATTATCAGCTTCTTGCGTGGTATAATTAAAGGTGTAATGAAAGTTTCAGTTGTTTTTCCGGTATTTTAATCCCGCTTCGCCTTGAAATCGAAACGGAATTAAATCAAAAGTAACAGGACTATTGCCGCCAAATAAACTCCCTTGAATGGTAACATCATAAGCTTGATAATTGATTTTCAGACTGATAAAAAAGTAAAATTCAGAAGTAGTTCTGTAATTTTGATTATACCGTAGTGCGCCATCATACAAATTAGATTCAGAAAGAGAAAGTAATTTCTTAAAACCAATTCGAATAACAGGTTCAACAGTAATTTCATTTAAAATAGTACCCGCTTTTATTTCGGCCGGTTCGTATTTTGTTACTAAAATATAAAAAGATTTGATTGAAAATCTAATATTAAAGATTGAAAATCCTAGTTTAAGCGGACGAAAAAGCGTTTTTCTGAAAAGTCACCCAATGAAGTTAATCCGCAATACAATTAGTGAATAGAGATCTTTATTTCTACAATACAGAAAATGATAAATCCAACGCTACAAACAAGCACAATTATTTTAATTAAATTCAAAAAAAAAGTCAACTAAAACGTTTTCGTAAAATATATTCCGTTTATATTTGTAACAAAATTACGCATACGCGTTTTTTTTTAACCACAATTGTAAATATATCGTAATCTTAACCCGAACACAATGTTATGAACTACACCTTACCCCTTAAAAATGTCGGAATCAATGACCTACCACTAGTTGGAGGAAAAAATGCCTCCCTTGGAGAAATGATACAAAACCTTACTGCTCTTGGGGTTAATATCCCTGATGGTTTTGTAGTTACCGTCGATGCTTATTATGAATATGTAAAACACAACATGCTTGATCAAAAAATCAAGGATACTGTCGATGCAATTAATTACGACAGCATTGAATCACTCCGAAGAGGTGGAATGGAAATACGTCAATCTTTCTTAAACGGGAAATTTCCAGAAAAAATGACTGTTGAAATTGAGGAATTTTATGCTTCGC
>Ga0105045_10006278_pt1 | contig 10519 bp, 7 predicted proteins | sample MAT02_FD_78089 | JGI IMG/M metagenome (GOLD analysis project Ga0105045, IMG submission 78089) | Freshwater microbial communities from Lake Fryxell liftoff mats and glacier meltwater in Antarctica - MAT-02 (megahit assembly) | ecosystem: Environmental > Aquatic > Freshwater > Ice > Liftoff... | reverse complement strand
GCGAAACAATAAATCATCTAACCGCAAATCGTAGCTACCAGACATAAAATAATTGTCTTTACCCATGCTATCCATATCTGCAATTTGCGACTCGAGCAGCCACAATATTTTGCCACCATTCATTACATATTGGTCAATTTTAAATTTATCAAACTCTGTAAATGGCTCGGTTGGTTTTGCAAATACTACACCAGCATATTCATTTAAAGCATCAGGAGGAATGTCCGTTAATGGAATATCTTTTACATCATAATATTGGTCTATCTCTTTTTTGGCATCGGCAATTTCCCATTTAGTAAGAGAACCATGATCGTTTATAAACGCAATTTTCTTTATACTTTTTTGGGTTGCTTTGCGTATTGCGTTGGCAAACTCATACTCAATTAATTCAATTGAGCTATTGATTACATCTTCGGGATTGGCACCAAACTGGCCTTTTAATAAGTTAATAGAAAACTCACGACCTTTATAATAAACAATGGCACCGGGTACAATTATTTTTTGCGAAAGCGCATCATCACTTTTTATTTGCACGCTAGTAGGTTGCAATCCTTTGGCTGTTAACTCTTCCAATATTTCATTTGTACGTTTGCCATCGGCATTTTCAAATGGATCAATAAATTCGTATTGCAGGTTGCCGTTTGAATAATTGCTAAACTCATCCAACATTTCTTTTGCAGACTTGCTTAATCGTTTGAAGCCAGAAGGAAAATCGCCTTCAAGGTAAACCCTTACGAAAAGCACATCATCTACCTTTTGCGCTAAATTGATGCTTGCCTCAGACAAGGAATATCGTTTTTCTTTAGTTAAGTCAATTCTAAAAAAATAGCGCGAAACAATTAAATTAATCAATACCAGCAGGGTAATTACCAAACCCAACTCAAGTAACGATTGTAATTTTAAACTTCTCTTTTTCATTGCTACTAATCCCTATATTTTACCATTTGCGTGCACTGAATGCAGTTTTGGTTGCCCAAATAAATGCTGTAATTAAACTTAAAAAATACAATACATCTCGTGAATCAATAACACCACGACTAATAGAGTTATAATGTGCTTGTATGCCAATATTGGCAATAACATTATCCAAAGTTCCCAATAAACTAAAGTTGGCTAGCAAACTAAAAATGCTGTAAAAACTATAACACAAAAACATGGAAACTATAAAAGATACAATTTGATTATCTGTAATGGCTGATGCAAAAATACCGATAGAAACAAAACATGAAGCCAAAAGAAATAGCCCAAGGTACGAGCCCCAAGTTGCACCAACATCTAGATTGCCTTTTACTGCACCAAGCTGGTAAACGGTATAAAAATAAATAAGGGTTGGTAATAAGGAAAACAAAACCAACACTACTCCTGCAAAGTATTTTCCTAAAATAATTTGAAAATCGCTAATTGGTTTGGTGGTTAATATTTCAATGGTTCCTGATTTTCTTTCTTCGCTAAAGGAGCGCATAGTAATGGCCGAAATAAGAAAAACAAAAACAATAGGCGCCATGCTAAACAAGGTATCTAAATTAGCATATCCCATTTCAAACACATTGTATTCGGGTAATACCCACATGAATAAACCAATTGCTATTAAAAAAACGATAATAACAACATAGGCTATCAATGAACTTAAAAAACTGCGTATTTCCTTTTTAAAAATGCTATACATAGACTATTTATTTCGTTAACTTTTGAAACACATCTTCTAAACTCTCCTCCTCTAAGTTCATTGCCAGCAGCACCCAACCATTTGTGGATGCTATTTGCGAAAGATGCTCTCTAATATCGGATGAACAGTGTAACTGATATTTTTTCCCTTTTTGTTTTACAGTTTGTACGTCATGAATTTGTTTTAACATCGATTCTTTTACCTCATTTTTTAGCTCAATGGTAATGATAATTCCCGAATGCGATAATTGACGATTAATTCCAGCGAGGGTATTATTGGCTACTATTTCCCCTTTGTTAATAATTACCACACGGTTGCACATAGCCTCCACTTCTTGCATAATATGCGTGGAAAGTAAAATGGTTTTATCTCTGCCAATTTCCTTAATTAAATTGCGCATATCTCCCACCTGATTGGGGTCGAGGCCTGATGTAGGTTCATCCAGTATCAACACTTTGGGATTGTGCAACATAGCTTGAGCCAATCCTACCCGTTGTTTGTACCCTTTTGATAGTTGTCCAATTTTCTTTTTACGTTCGATGGTAAGCCCTACTTTGTCTATCATTTCTTCAACGCGGGCATTGGCTTGTTTTCCTAAACCTTGCACCTCTGCCGAAAAAAGTAAATATTCCTTCACAAACATATCTGTATATAAAGGATTAAGTTCGGGCAAATAGCCAATTTGTCTGCGCACGTCAATAGAATGGCTGGATACATCAAACCCGCAAACACTAGCATTGCCGCTTGATTGTGGAATATAACAGGTAAGTATTTTCATGGTGGTGGATTTCCCTGCTCCGTTAGGACCCAAAAAACCCAATACATCACCGGGATTTACTTCAAAAGAAATTTCGTTTAAGGCCTTTTGTTCTCCGTAAATTTTGCTAAGTTTCTCTACTACTATTGACATATTGCTGAATACATAGTCAGCAAAAGTAAGGAAAAGGTTGATGACTGTGAATATAAAAAACAAAGCCCCAATTGTTGAATTGAGGCTTTGAAAATGAGCTTATTCAGCTATAAACTTATTGAATAATGTGCCATCGGGTGTTTCTACTTTAAGGAAATAAATTCCTTTTCTAATACCGTAGTTATCTAAATTGACTGAATAGGTTTTTATTGTTCCCGTTTGCAATGTTAATGCTTCAATAGGAATGCTTATTTGTTTACCAGCAATATCGCTTACGGTAACACTTTTTAGTAATCCAGAAATAGTAAAATTCACAGTGGATTTTGCAGGATTGGGAAAGATGAAAAGATTCGTCAAATCATTCATAATCTCTTTTACGTTAGTAGCCACTATTGAAAATACTTTTAGCAATTCTAAGTATCCGTCATCGTCCGAAATAAGTCCCAAATCATAGGTGCCAACAGAAAAGTTTTTGGGAATATCAAAATTTGCTATTAGTACAGTATCATTTAAAACATTAAAAGAACTTGCTTCAATAAATGTTGTTTGACTAAAAATAGCCATATCAAGGCTTGACGTAGATTGGGTAAAATTGGTGTTTGTGCCTGTAATTGTGATGGCTAATTTCTGCCCTGGATTACCAAAATTTGGACTAATTGTTTTTAATGCTGGCTCTTTGGAAGGGTCGCCCATTACACTGAAAATATTAGGAGCTTCAAGTGAACCATTACCAAGAAAAATAGATAAATCATAATCACCAATTCTTGCACTCATTGGTATTTCTATCTTGGCCTTAATTGTAGAATCTGATAAAATCTGTACATCAAACGCGGAAAAAAAAGAATTTTGATAATAAAACTCAACAAATACCGTACCTGATCCTTGTTTAAAAGACGTTCCAGAGCCCGTAATGGTAATGTCTAACTTATCTCCCTTATCACCTTTATTGGGAGTTACGCCTACGATTTCTCCAAGATTTACTTCATTAACAGTGAATGCATTAGTTTTGGTGAGGGTTCCACCAGAACCTCCCGTATTTAAAATAATAGAATATCCGCCAGGCTCAGCATTTTGCGGGATAAAAACAGAAGCTATTGCATTTGAATCATCAATAGCAAAAGCACTAAACGGAATGGTTGAACCAATGCCTTTAACCAATGAGCCTGAGATATTTGAGGATTGTGAAAATTTTGTGTTAGTACCCGTAATTGTTATAGATAAAAACTCTCCTTGATTTCCCTCTGCCGGGTCAAGTGATTTGATAGAAGAAGGTCTTGATCCGCCAGTTATCGTAAAAGCGTTTGCTAATTGTAGTGGCAATCCTACTAAGCCAACAACAGCCAAAAGGTTGTAAGATCCCCCGTTGACATTTGTGGGAATAACAACTGAGGCTGAAACCGAGGTAGCCGATGAAGCTACCACATTGGTAAGTTGAATTACATTTGTAAGCCCTTGGACTAGCGAAAAACGCGTGGTGTTGTTGAAGGATGTTCCATTCCCTGTTATTGTAACATTAACGGTGGTTCCGGCTGCTCCTGTAGAAGGAGTTATGGAAACTAAAGATTGGGCATTTACAAGTGCTGTAAACAAAACGCCCAAGAGGGTAATTAAATATTTCATGTTGATTGATAGTTGGATAATGGTAACACAAACATACTCTTTTTTTGATTATTTTAAATAACGACATTTTTAACTGATTAAAATGATTTCAGTAACGAATAATCATTATTTGAAATTGAAGTAACGGGAGCCTGATTATTCATATTATTCTACACTATCTTATTTGAAACATTTTACATCAATTCGTTGTATTTAAAAGGTTGCCTATCTTATGGTTGCATCTGTATAAGTCATAAAATCCATATTATTTAGTTGCGCTTCTTTGTAAAATAAAAGCAATTGTTGGTCATTATTTTTAAGTTTATAAAAAGCATTTTTTTTGTTCTGTGGCACTCCTATCATAGCTTTTTCTAACTTTTCCTTCAAAATGGCAAGTGCAAATATTTTAAACCTTCCATTTTGATCATCATACCTAAACCTTAAAAGTGTGCGGTAGGCATCATCAATTCGGCCCACGTTAAAATAGGCTCCGCTTAAATTAAGTATACCTTCAGAAAATACGGGCGAAATACGAAATGATTCCTCCAACAATGCAATTGCTTTTTCATAATTATTATCATTTACAAAACAGGCAGCATAATTATTGAGTACATGCACCTGATAAGGATGCAACTTATATGCTTGTTCAAAATATGCTTTAGCCTCTGTATTATTGTTTTTCATAAAATAACCTACCCCAATATACCAAGCAATAGGTATAGAAAAATAATCCATATTGGTTTGAGGAGTGAGTGCCTTTTTTCCAAGAGTAATAATGCTATCCCACCTATTTAACGTGTGTGCTTTATGCACTTTTTTTAGTGCCAATTCACTTTGCCACCGCTTGCTGCAAAGCCACATAACATATACACTAAAAACGATTATAAATACAAGCCATACTTTATGAATATGTCTAACAACGGGTTGAATACCCGCATTGCTAAGAATGGCAATTGCACTAAGGATAATAATATAATGCTCTATTCGCTCTAAAGGAAAATCAACAAGTGAAATGCAAATAAACCCAATTACCTGAGCCAGCAAAAGCGTATATTTCCATTGTTGGTTTAAGGATTCTGCTTTTTTAATATTGCGCAAGGCATTAAAAATAGTTAAGCAAAAAATGGCCACAAAAATTAACATTCCAACGATTCCAGTTTCAGACCACACCCATAAAAAATCATTATGAGGTCGCTGAAAGTTGGTAATGCCTTCGCTAATTGTATAGTTTATTTCATAAAACTTTGCCATTCCATAATTAGGAAAATGTATTTGCCAATTTCCCGAACCCACTCCCAACAAAGGATAATCAGCAATCATTTGAAGGGTATTATTCCATACATTTTTGCGCTCGATAAAAGATTCGGTGCGGGTAATTAAATTGAGTTTTGAGCGAAATACGAAAGAACTAGTAGCAACACCAACAACCAAACAAATGATGGTAACCAAACTCGCTTTTTTTTGCCAAACTGAAATCAGTTTACTTCTACCAATCATACCTATTACTACAAACCCTGACACAAATCCAGCAAGCATTATGGCTCGGGTTTGCAGCATAAGCAAAACAATAAATTGCATCACTATGGCCAAACAAATAAGCATGCGCCAGCTCCATTTAGAATAATATAACAATTGCATCATAAGCATGGGTAAGCAAATAAATATATATGCGCTCAATAAATTTTTATGCCCAAATGAGGCAGTTACCTTGTACATATTATCGTTACTAAAAATATCAATACCTTGCGATTGTAAATAAACCATATCCCGCACAGCTAGCGCAAAGGCCAATATACCACTAATGGCAATGGCTTTTGATATATTTTGGAGGTTGAGTAAATTTTGCGATACACCCATATTTATAAGCCAGAAGAATGCCACAAAACTCGAAACTTTGGTGGCAATATAAACAGCTTCTTCAGTATTAATAGCTTGATAAATAGATAGCCAGTAGCAAGCACCAAACGCTAAAAACAACAACGGCACCCATGATGTAATTGTAAGTTTTGATGGCTTTTTTTGCCACAAAAAGAAAGCAAATAATAAACTAAACAAAGCCAACGCAAAATGCCTTGGAATCAAAACTGGATCGACTCCCTTAGAAGAATAAATGAATGGGAGCAATGCAACAAAGCTAGTATACAAATATTGAACCCAATTGCTTTGGGTATTTGATTGCGCAGTATTCTTCATAATGTCTTTCAAATCTAATAATAAATAACATTCCTTCGTTTACAAGTAGCCCCCACCCTATTCTTAACCGAACAAATATCGCGTACAGATCACATTTTACTAGCAACAGGGACCTTTTACAATTTTATAATCTTTTTTTAAAAACCACAACTTTTCCACAAAGTGGGGAAAAGTGGAGAAAAGTGGATTTTTGTTTTTACTTTTACACCATCAATCACAAAAAAAGTGTCGCAACTACACGGAGAATATGAATGTAAATTAGATGCCAAGGGAAGGTTAATAATACCTGCTGGCTTGAAAAAACAGCTACCCAAAGCTGCCAAGGATGTTTTTTTTATCAACCGTGGTTTTGAAAAATGCTGTGTATTGTACCCAAGCAATGAGTGGGAATTAATTGCCTCAGAAATAAATAAGTTGAGTGATTACATTAAAAAAGAGCGTGAATTTAAACGTTACTTTTTGCGTGGCGCAAGCCAATTGGAAATGGATGCAAGTTCACGTGTCAATCTTCCGAAATTGCTATTGGAATATGCTGGTATTGGCACTGAAACTATGCTGCTTGCCTATGGGAATAAAATTGAAATATGGAGCAAGGCGGCTTACGAAAAAATGCTAAGTGAAGAGCCTGCAGACTTTAGTGCCCTAGCCGAGGATGTGATGAGCAAAAATAGAAGTGATGTTTAATGACCCCTTTGGGTTAGCAATAATTATAACAAAAAGAAAAATAGAAAATATAGAAAATGACTAAGTACCACGAGCCAGTAATGTTAACCGAATGCCTTGAAGGATTGAATATTCTACCTGATGGGAAATATGTTGACGTTACTTTTGGTGGAGGAGGGCACGCTAAAGCAATTCTAAAAAGGTTATCTAAAAAAGGTAGATTAATCGCTTTCGATCAAGATGCAGATGCACAACAAAACCTGCCCGAAAACGATGAACGATTTGTGTTTATCAACCAAAATTTCGAATTCATTAAAAATCATTTACAATATCAAAATTTACTTCCTATAGATGGATTAATAGCCGACTTGGGAGTTTCTTCCTATCAGTTTGATACCGATGAACGAGGTTTTTCGTATCGTTTTGATGAATCCATTTTGGATATGCGAATGGACGGCAATACAAAAACAAGTGCAGCCCAAATTATTGCCAATTACACGGAAGAACAACTTGCAGGCATTTTTTACCAATATGGGGAACTCACAAACTCTAGAAAAATAGCAAGGGTTATTGTTGAAAAAAGATTGCAACAAGCAATAATTACAGTAGGAGATATAAAAAAGGTGTTAAGCTCATTTGCGCCAAAGTTTAAAGATTATAAATTCTGGTCACAGGTATTTCAAGCATTGCGCATTGAGGTTAATCGTGAGTTAGAGGTGCTAAAAAATATGCTGACGGGAACGTTAGCTGTAATGGCACCCAAAGGTAGATTAATCATTATGAGCTACCACTCACTAGAGGATAGGTTGGTAAAAAACTTTATTAATACAGGAAATTTTAATGGCGAAGTGATGAAAGATTTTTATGGCAATATTAATAGACCTTTTACACCTGTTAGCAAAAAAGCCTTAACTGCAAGTGCCAAAGAATTATTGGAAAATCCTAGATCAAGAAGTGCAAAGCTACGAATCGCTGAACGCAATATTGATGTGCAAACGAATTAATCGTAAGTTAAAAAAATAAAAGTAAAACGGTTGTCATTAAATGTCGAATAAAATAATAATAGAGAACGAACCTGAAGAATTAGTGGAAGAAAAGCCAAAGGAAACTTCGCGGCTAACAGGTACGATGCAAAAAGTAGCAGATTTTAACTTCAATATTTCAAGGGATGCTATGTTAAAACAAATTCCTTTCGGGCTTTTTATTGTTTTTTTATTACTGGTTCACATTTGGAATGCGCATAACGCAGAAAAAGTAATTCGCAAAACAGACACACTAAATAGAGAAATTAAGGAGCTAAGATCTGAATACATAAGTATTCTAAGCAATTTAATGAGTGAAAGCAAACAATCGACAGTTGCAGCCAAGCTTGATACTTTAGGCATTAAAGAACTTACCACACCACCTTATAAAATTACCATTACAAATGGCCACTAATATTAGAAAAGTCATCATGGTTAGAACATACATTGCGTACGGAGGTATGTGTTTGTTTGCGCTATCTATTGTGGCATATTTGATAAAAATTCAGTATCGCGAAAAAGAATACTGGATGAATATGGCAGAAAATATTGGAACCACAATCCAAACAGTGGAGCCTGCTAGGGGTAATATATTTGCTTGTGATTATAGTTTATTAGCTACTTCATTACCCATTTACGATTTGCGTATTGATGGAAAAGCAATTGCATTTAGAGACGATGAAATTTTTGAAAATAATATTGATTCATTGTCCTTCTACTTAGCTAGTCTGTTTCAAGACAGAAGCAAAAGCGAATACAAACGTATTTTAATGAGTGTTCGTAAAAGAAAAGACCGCTATTATTTATTAAAACGTAAAGTAACCTATTTGGAAATGAAACAGGTCGTTACATTCCCCATTTTTAAGTTAGGAAAATACAAAGGTGGATTAAACATAGAAGAAAAAAATAGGCGAGAAAAACCATTTGATTTACTAGCAGAGCGCACCATAGGCTATAGTGTAAAAGGAATTGCGCCCGTTGGTATTGAAGGAGCATTTGATACTGAACTTGCTGGATTCCCAGGCAAAAGAGTAATGCAACGAATTGCCGGTGGCACTTGGATTCCGATAAATGATGAAGAACAAATAGAAGCTCGAAACGGGAATGATATCATTACTACGATTGATGTAAATATTCAAGATGTAGCCGAGCAAGCCCTTTTAAATACGCTGCTAAAAAATGATGCACAATGGGGAACGGCAATTTTAATGGAGGTAAAAACAGGAGAGATAAAAGCCATTGCTAATCTTACAAAGGTTGCTGAAGGCTTATACCACGAACAATACAATTATGCAGTAGGAGAAAGTTTAGAGCCAGGGTCCACCTTTAAACTTATCTCAATGCTTGCATTGCTAGATGATGGCAAAGCAAAAATGACTGATTTGTATGATACTGAAAATGGCAAAAAGAAGTATTTCGCTAATGCTATAATGTATGACTCGGAGGCGGGTGGACATGGCATTGTTAATTTCCAACAAGCATTTGAAATCTCGTCAAATGTTGCCATTTCGAAAGCTGTTTATGAAGCATACAAAAATAATCCTATTCAATTTTACAATCATCTAAATAGACTTAAACTCACTCAGCCCATAGGATTGCAAATTATGGGAGAAGGTAAACCCCGGATCAAAAAGCCGTCCGATGCAGATTGGTATGGAACAACATTGCCTTGGAGCAGTATTGGATACGAGGTAAAAGTAACACCCTTACAAATTGCAACGCTTTACAATGCTATTGCTAACAATGGCAAAATGATAAAGCCCATTTTGGTAAAAGAAATTCAAAAAACGGGACATACTGTTAAATCATTTACCACCCAAACAATGGTAGAACAAGTTTGTAAACCTAGCACGCTCAAAAATTTAAAAATCATGCTAGAAGGAGTGGTGCAACACGGAACAGCGCAAAACTTACGCAACACAAATTACACTGTGGCAGGTAAAACTGGCACCGCCTTAGTTGCTGATGGCAGCAGAGGGTATCAACAAAAGCTGTATAGGTCATCATTTTGCGGTTATTTCCCTGCAGAAAATCCTCAATATACTTGCATGGTGATGGTTAATGGCCCTTCAAAAGGTATCTATTATGGATCGGCCGTGGCAGGTCCTGTGTTTAAAGAAATTGCTGATAAAGTATTTTCAAACAGCATACATCTTCATCCCGAACTAAAGATGGCATTTAACAGCGATATCGCTGCATCAATTCCGAAGGCTCACATAGGTTTTACAGAAGATATTAAAACTGTTTACAGTAAACTAGGAATCTCATCTTTAAGACAAAACGATACAATAGAAGAAGCAGGTACAGAGTGGGTTACTTCACAATTAAATCAAAATCATGTTGCCTTCATTAGTAAAACCCTAACTCCTAAATATATACCCAATGTAACTGGAATGGGATTAAAAGATGCATTGTATTTACTAGAAAATATTGGCATAAAGGTAACAGCCCAAGGAATAGGAAAAG
>Ga0105045_10006276_pt1 | contig 10519 bp, 10 predicted proteins | sample MAT02_FD_78089 | JGI IMG/M metagenome (GOLD analysis project Ga0105045, IMG submission 78089) | Freshwater microbial communities from Lake Fryxell liftoff mats and glacier meltwater in Antarctica - MAT-02 (megahit assembly) | ecosystem: Environmental > Aquatic > Freshwater > Ice > Liftoff... | reverse complement strand
TGATGGGGGTTATAGAGGCGCTCTGATTGATTGGGTTGAAAAAAATCTTAATGTGAAATTAGAAATCATCAAAAGAAATGATAATGTTAAAGGCTTCGAAGTGTCACCTAAAAGATGGGTAGTAGAAAGGACTTTAGGATGGATATGCCGAAATAGACGTTTGAGTAAAGATTATGAAAGACAGTGTGAAACAGAAGAGTCTTGGATTCAGCTAGCAATGATTTCCCTTATGCTTAACCGATTTGAATCGATCAAGGAGGCTGCTTAATTTCATTAATTCATTTAAATCATATTTTAAGAACTATTTTGAATTTGAAAACAGGCTCTAAGAAAAAGTCACGTCCAAATAGCGTTACTTTAAACCAATTAAAGGAAGAAAAAGATGGTGTTACAGGTTTTTTCTCGGATCTTGCTAATGATGTTGAACGTAGCCATACAAAAATAGATTTATTAAATTCTGAAGACTCTTCACAAAATATAAAATTAGATAAAAAAAAGGTTCCAAACACATTATCAAATCGTAAAATTTCAAAATTCATTTCGCATTTTAAGAAAATCTTAGTGATAAGTGTGCTTGCGGCAGGTATTATTTCAGGGACAATTGCAGCTACATTTGTTTTAATATATACCTTACCCTTACTCTTAAGTAGTGTGGTCATTATATCTGCAACTATTGCTGGAGCTGGAGGTATTGCTTTAACAGCTAGTTTAATTTACCTAATTGCAAAAAAACGCATGTCAAATAACTAAAAAATTTGGAGTGCGGAAGCCCTGCTTCCGCTTTTTTCTGAAGTCTCTAGTCTGTAATTAGAAAATGGTGTCGCGCAGAGAGTCATTCAGAAAACAGTTTTATGGCTCCACAAAAATACCGTTATGCAGAGAGTCGTTTAGCAAGTAGTTTTCAGCCACAAAAAAAGCGAAAGCAGGGCTTTCGCACTCCAAATTTTTTAACATTCTAATTCCATTTTATTCCAAATTCAATTAGGTCTATAACCATGACCCACATTTGAAACAGATCAAGCGTTTAGAAGTTGAATTAATTTTTACATTCATAAAAAAATAAGTGTAATCAATCGATTAAAATTAAATAAGTGACATACGGTCAAAGCTTAATTTTGTAAAAAAATTCTAAAAGGAGAAAATCCATGGCTAAAAGCTCTCAAGTTGCCAGTACGACAGCACCAATAATGTTCACATTCTGCATTAGCACCACCAGCAAATACTAACTCATCAGTACCAACACACGTTCACGAAAAAATCAATCAAGTTAAGCAAAGTATTTTTCCTCAAGGAAATAGATTTTCAAACAAACCTTTAACAAAAATCTACTTGATTCTAGATGAATAAAGCGAAGGGTGGGATGGGCCTGCTTTTAAGGTATTCGCCTCTAGTATGGCAAGTGATACACATCATAAAACAATTTCTAATTCAACCTATTCAAAAGTTTAAATGAAATTTATAAAAAAGTTGGTGCGCGAAAGCCTGGCTTTCGCCTCTTTTAGTTTTTTTATAGTTAAAATTTAAAAAATTCTGACAAAACAAATTCTTAAAAATAAAATTAGCGTTTATAAATGCAATTGTTTTTGTATATTTAAAATTTAGGCTTAAGAGTTTATCTTCTTCAAAAATCTTTTTTTCTTGAAAAATTCAGTACTAAAGTGATAAAAAATATACTTCTTAACACTTTAAGTATGCTAAAACATAAGGGCAGGTTTTCTCCCATTTACCTTAATCTGCTTTTATTTAAAAAAATGAAGTAAGCCATTCAATCTAATTAAAATAGGTAAAATTTATTATGACCCCTTGTCAACTAGAAAAAAATTTTACAAATTCTACTCCTTGTAAATCTAAAAACTCTTACCTGCTTTCGCGCTTAAATGAGCTAATTGCTTTTTTAAATCAAATGATCATGGGTCAAGAAGAGCTCACCAGTCGCTTAATTGTTGCTTTGTTGGCAGATGGGCATATATTAGTTGAAGGTGCACCTGGATTAGCTAAAACACGCGCAATAAAGATTTTGAGTTCAGGTATTGAAAGCAACTTTCACCGTATCCAATTTACACCGGATCTTCTTCCTGCAGATCTAACGGGTACAGAAATTTATCGCATGGAGACAGGTCTTTTTGATTTTCAAAAGGGTCCTTTATTTCACAATATTATTTTAGCGGATGAAATTAATCGGGCACCTGCAAAAGTACAATCTGCTTTATTAGAAGCGATGGCTGAAAGGCAAATAACAGTTGGCAAACACACCTATGCATTACCTGACTTTTTTCTTGTCATGGCAACTCAAAACCCTTTAGAACAAGAAGGGACTTATCCTTTACCTGAAGCCCAATTAGATCGTTTTTTGATGAAAGTAAATGTAGGCTATCCCAATGCTCAAAAAGAATTTGAAATTTTAAATTTAGTTTTGGAAGAAGCGCGCACCAAAACAACTGAAACGGCTCCTTTTAATGCTCAGTTGACCCAACAGGACTTATTTGAGGCGCGGGATGCAGTTTTAGATGTCTTTATGGCTAAAAATATTCAACAATATATTGTACAAATTGTGTTAGCCACTCGCGAACCCGCTAAGTATGGGCCTGAATTTGCAAATTGGATTGAATATGGGGCGAGTCCTCGTGCAAGTATTAGTTTAGCTCGTTGTGCAAAAGCCTTAGCTTTTTTACAAGGCGTTGATTTTGTGGGGCCCGATCACGTTCAAGCCCTTGTTAAAGATGTCTTACGCCACCGCATTATTCTTTCTTATAGAGCGGAAGCTGAAGGAATTAGCGCGGATGAATGCATCGATAAGCTTTTAGCAAGAATTCCGGTGCCTTAAATGTCAGACGTTATTACAAAACGCAAAGGAAAACAGTGTGTTACTGTCACTTTAGCTGAGTTAATTCAGCTGGCTACTCATGCAAAACAACTGAAAATGTCTGCGAAACGAGTCAGAAGCGCTCAATCAGGTCAGCATCTTTCTCGTTTACTTGGTAAAGGGATGGATTTTGCCGAAAGCCGTCGCTATCAAATTGGTGATGATATTCGTTGCATCGATTGGCGCATTACTGCGCGTACAGGTAAAACTCATACTAAACTTTTTACTGAAGAAAAAGAGCGTCAAGTGTTATTGTGGATAGACATGCGTTCTTCTATGTTTTTTGCAACTCAAGGTGTTTTTAAATCTGTTCAAGCTGCTTTGATGGCAAGTTATATTGGTTGGAACGCTGCTTTAAAAGGCAATCGCTTAGGCGGATTTATTTTTGATGATGTTAATCAACATGAATTTCGCCCCACTTTAGGTCGTAAAAGCGTATTACCCTTACTTCAAAAACTTTCTGAATACGAACGCCATTTAACAAAGCCGGACAAATTGACCGCTACTAAAAATATGGATGAAGCTATTTTAAGCATACAAAGAGTTGTTTCCCCTGGCAGTTTAATTTTTCTTATCAGCGATTTTCGACACCTTTCTTCCAATTCACGCGATATTCTTATGCAAATTGCGCGACATAGTAATCTTTGTCTTTGCTTTTTACACGATACTTTTGAAGCACGCTTACCAAAAAAGAGCAATTATAGCGTGACTGATGGGCAAGATGAAGTGAAATTAAATCTCAATCAGCTTCCCATGATGCAAAAGTATCAGGAGTTATTTTTAGAACGAAAAAATCAAATCAACTCGTTAAGTACGCATCAGCATATTCACGTGATAGAGGTGAGTACAGAAGATGATTGTTATGAAGTCTTAAGAACAAATTTCAGATAAGAGAAAAGAGCAATGACCCCTAACCCCCTTGAACTTCCATTAAGAGATATTCATTTACCTGCAGCCATACATTGGTGGCCTTTGGCTTTTGGTTGGTGGATTGTTGTTGGATTGATTTTACTGCTAATTTTAAGTTTTTTCTTATTTGCAAAGTTATTTCGTCCATCACAACTGAAAAAACAAGCTGAACAAGCTTTAAATCGCATCGAACAAAGACTATCCGCTAACCACTCCGCAATTCAATGTTTAGCAGATTTATCAGTTTTACTTAGACGCCTGACATTACAGCAAAACTCTTCTGACTTAGCAGGTTTAGCAGGCCGTGAGTGGTTAAAACAACTGGATCACTCATTAAAACAACCAGAATTCAGTGAAGGGATTGGCAAAATCTTATTGGCTGGTCCTTATCAAAAAGATGCAAAAAAAGAAGATGTTTTTCAATTGATTGAACTCTGCCGAAAATGGATAAAGAAACTATGATTGAATTTGCTTGGCCATTTCTTTTTTTGTTGATTCCTTTACCGTGGTTAATCAATAGGCTAATTCCTGAAAGTCAAGGTCAAAAAAATGTGGCACTCAACGTTCCCGATTTAAGTGATTTTGATTGTTTTGAATCGACTGTCTCTAAGCCTCGAGCAAAAACTATTTTATTGTATGGCATTTGGCTACTATTATTAACAGCTGCTGCTAGGCCCCAGTGGGTAGGAAATTCCATTGAAATTCCCCAAAGTGGTAGAGATGTGATGTTAGCGGTAGATTTATCAGTAAGCATGCAAACAAAAGATTTTAAGATAAAAGGAAAAGTTACAGATCGATTAAGCGCTTTAAAAATAATTGTCAGCGACTTTATCGATCGACGTAAAGGGGATCGTTTAGGGTTAATTTTATTTGGCTCAAATGCCTATTTGCAAGCTCCCCTTACTTTTGACACAGTCACAGTCAAGCAACTTTTACAAGAGGCACAAATTGGTTTAGCTGGTGGTGAAACTGCGATTGGTGACGCGATTGGTGTAGCCATTAAACAATTAAAAAATAGCAATCAAGCCAGTCGTGTTCTCATTTTGCTTACAGACGGCCGAAATAACGCCGGAGATTTAACTCCGGAAAAAGCTGCTGAAATTGCTTCGCGCGAAAAATTAAAAATTCACACTGTAGCAATTGGATCAAAAAATACACATATGCCCAATATCTTTGGAATGCAAAATATTAATGCCGGTGCTGATGTGGATGAGCCAACCTTAAAATTAATTGCTGAAAAAACTGGTGGAAACTATTTTCGAGCTTATAATACGCAAGAACTGATTCAAATATATGATTATATCAATCAGCTAGAAAGTATCGAACAGACAAATCAGTATTATCGACCCATCGACGAAATTTATTATTGGCCTCTGTTTTTTGCACTTTTTTTATTGGGAATATTAATGAGCTATGAAACTTTATTAAGGTGGCGATCATGAGTGATTTCCATTTTTTGCGTCCTTATTTTTTATTTTTATTGATTCCTTTTAGTTTACTAAGCGTTTTAATGTTACGCTATCGATTAAATTCATCTAAATGGAGTGATATTTGTAGTCCGGATTTGATGCCTTATGTTCTACAAACTCAACAAAAAAAATTTTCATCTATACCCGTTTTCATTTTTTTAACATTGAGTTTACTTATTTTGGCAGCAGCTGGACCAACTTGGCAAATGATTTCTACTCCTTTAATTAAATCCCAGTCCGGACTTGTCATTGCATTGGACTTATCAAAAACAATGGACTCTCAAGATATTAAACCTTCACGATTGAAAAGAGTGATTTTTAAACTGAGTGATCTATTAAATGCGCGTTTGGATGGTTACACTTCTTTGCTTGTTTATACAGATGAACCTTTCGTTGTGACACCTATGACAGACGATGTTTCTACAATAAAAGCAATGTTACCTGCTTTAGAGACAAGTATCATGCCGACAGCCGGACATAATTCGTATAAAGCAATTGCTAAATCCCTAGACTTACTTCAACAAGCAGGTATTTCTAATGGTTCCATTTTACTTATTACATCTGAAATCAGTAAACAAGACATGGAAAAATCAATTGAACTTGCTAAGCAAAATGCCATTAAAATTTTTGTATTAGGTGTGGGAACGAGTCAAGCCACACCCATTCAAAATGCAGATGGAAGCTTTATTAAGGATGCTAAAGGTGCGTTATTGATCAGCTCTCTTGCTAAAGAAAATTTAAATTTTCTAGCGCACTCTACTCAGGGAGCCTATGTGACTGTGACAAATGATGATCAGGATGTCGCATTTTTAACAAAAAAATTAGACAGGGCAATCAAAAATGATTCTCAGTCTGATCAAGATTTAACGCATAATAAATGGCATGATCAAGGCTATTTATTAGTTTTAGCTGCTTTGCCTTTTGTTGCGCTAGCATTTAGGAGAGGAATTCTTTTGCTGATTCTATTCATTTTTCCTTATCACGTAGAAGCTTTTAGTTGGAATGATCTTTGGAAGACTCCCGATCAACAAGCAGAGCAATTTTTTTATGAAGAAAATTTTCAAGAAGCTCAAGATAGATTTACAAATTCAGCGTGGCAAGCTGCTACTCATTTTAAACTGCAAGAGTTTGAATCTGCCTCCGATTATTATCAAACGGATCAAACAGCTGATGGCTATTATAATTACGGCACCACTAAAGCCAGACAAGGCGATTACAAACAAGCCCTTGAAGCTTACAAAAATGGCCTAGAAATCAATCCTGAACATGAAGACATGTTATACAATAAAAAAATCATCGAAGATTTGCTAAAAAACGACGAAAACAACGAAAACGAGGCCAATCAACAAGACAAAAATCAAGATAAGAAGCAAAGCAACAAAGATAATAAAAAACAAAACGACAAAAATCAAAATAAGCAAGATCAAAATAAGCAGGATCAAAATAATGAGAATCAATCAGATTCTCAAGAATCTAACGAATCTGAGAATTCTGAAAATTCAGAAGACAATGAACGCTCTGAAAATTCAAAAAACCAGGATAATTCTAATGATTCAGAAAATCCGCAAGATGGTGACAACTCTGAAAACTCAGATTCGGAAAAAAATGACCAAGAATCGAATAATGCGCAAAATGACACAGACAATAAAAATGATTCGACTGAATCTCCAGATAGTCAACAAAATGATCTAAACGATGCAGATAAAGAAGCTGAAAGACAATCTCAAAAAGCGAAAGAGGAAAAAGAACAAAAAGATCTTGATGCGCATTACCGTCAACAAGTCGATGAGGAAATAGATAACAAACCCCATCAAGATGCAGTTGCCTCTATTTCTTTAGATAAAAATGACCAGGATGATCACCAGCAGCAAATTGATGCGCGCTTACTAGACCGTATTAAAGATGATCCCAGTGCATTACTAAGATGCAAGTTTCTTTACCAATCACGTGAACAAAAATAAAGTGGAATAAACATGACAAAACAACTATCCTTTTTTAATCTCACAAAATACTTTGTTTGTTTCCTTACTTGTATTTTCTCTTTTTGCTTTGCCGAGGTTTCTGTTAAAGTAAGTAAAAATAAAGCCAGTTTACAAGAGTCAATTTCACTTATTTTTAATTCTTCAAGCGCCGTACAAAATTCTCCGGATTTTAGTAGTCTTAATCAAGATTTTGATATTTTGTCTACTTCTCAAAGCCAAAATATTACTTTAATTAATGGAAGTCTACATCAAGAACTTCAGTGGAATTTAATTATCGCAGCTAAAAAAGAAGGTGTGCTTCAGATTCCCCCTATCCAATTTGGTAATTCTTTTTCTCCTCCTCTAGAAATCGAAATTTCAGGCACACAAGAAATAAAAAATGATGATTCACTTTTTATTGAAACAGAGATTTCACCTACAAATACCGCCTATGATCGCTCTCAAATTCTTTATACAATACGCTTTTATCGGTCGGTAAATATTGGACAGGCGACGTTTAGTGAGCCAAAATTAAATGATGCCGACGCAATTATTGAACGGTGGGGTAAAGACAGCGAATATGAATATTATCATGCAAATGGGAATCGTTATGTTGTATTTGAACGAAAATATGCTATTTTTCCTCAAAATGTAGGGGAACTCACTTTTTCACCTATCATTTTTTCTGGACAAATAGTCAGGGGAAATTCTTTTTTTAATATGCAAACAGAACATAAACGTGCAGTATCTAACAGTCAAAAGATTGATATACAGCCTATTCCTTCTCCATTTAATAAAAAAGATTGGTTAGCAGCTTATGATGTCAAGTTAAGTGAAGAGTGGTCTTCTGAACCTAATAAAATCACAATAGGTGAACCTATTACATGGACGCTAAAAGTTACTGCTGATGGATGCTTAGGCAATTTAATACCAGATATTGAATTAACCTTTCCCGACTCCCTCAAACAATATCGCGATAAGGCAGAAATATCCAATCAACCAAGTCAACAAGGAATTCTGGGTACAAAACAGCTTAAAGTTGCTTTAATAGCTAATCAAAGTGGACAATTGGAGTTACCTGCTATAGAAATCAAATGGTGGAATTTAAAAACGAATCAAGTTGAAATTGCTCAAATTCCAGCAAAAACTATTGAAATTCAAAATGATCCATTATCCACAACTGCAATGGTCGATGACGCGGAAGTGCAGATTAATAAAAATGAAACGAATGGCAATCATGAAATTATTGAAGTGATTCCTATGTGGGCTAAAATTTTAGTAGGAATGAATATTTTTTGGTTAGCTCTGATTGGAGCAATTTTATACACTAAACGAAAACCTAAAATTAAAATGGTAAAGAATCCGCAAGTAAATACTAAAAATATCCAAGAGCACCTCAAGCAAGCATGTTTAAACAATGAACCGAAAAAAGCAGAAGCTGCATTAATCGATTGGGCGGCTTTTCAATTTCCAAAGCAAAATTTAAACAATCTTTCTCTTATTAAAATTAACGTTGAGGAACCCTTAAAAAGCCACATTGACCGCCTTTATCATCACCTCTATGGCTTCGAAAAAAATTGGAATGGAAAATCTTTATTAGAAGCGTTTAAAACTTATAAAAAAACTCATACCTATGCACCTCAAACGAGTGATCACTTAGAAGATTTGCAACAACTTTATTCAAAATAAAAAGGATAAAAAAAATGAATTTTAAAAAAATTAGTCAATTAATCTTATTAGTTACTGCATTAACATTGACATCCTGTGCAAGGCAAATTTCCTCAGATATGTATGCCGCGCCCTGTGTTGGCGAAGCTTCCGTAACATATGCAGGCGTGATACGTAATGTTCGAGACGTCTGTGTAGATGGTGCAGATGAATTAGGAAATAATCAAGCCGGACTATTTGGTGGTGGAGCTGCAGGTGGAATAGCTGGAAATGCGATCGGTCGTGGAGGATTATTACCCACAGCTGCAGGAGCGCTTATTGGTGCAGTAGGTGGAACGATGATCGAAAAGAAATTAAAAAGGCAAGCCGGTTTAGAATATGTGGTAGCTCTAGATAATGGAGGGTTGATGACTGTCGTTCAAGGAGCAGACCAAGTATTCATGCCTGGGCAGCCAGTCTATGTGATTGTTAGTCAATCAGGACGCTCACGTATTACTTTACAATAAGATTGTACATTCTATAGAGCGTAGACACTCGTCTGCGCTTATTTAAACGGATTTTAATACCAAACCCAAGAAATAAAAGCATAAACTCATGCAAGATAATGAGGCTGATTTTGACAATCGTTTCGAAGTTGATAGTCTTAACTATCGATGAGAAACGATTGATCAAAAGATGCCCATTAGGTTGCATGAATTTATGCTTTTATTTCTCGGGTTTGGTATAACTCTTATTCATTTTTATGGATTTTAACCCACATGTGAGCTATAGCTAGTCGCTTTAATAATCAATAAAATGTATTTGCATTTTCTTTATTTGTGTGCTATCACATTTTACATCATTCATACAAATAGAAAATTCTAAAAGACGTTTTTTTCATTTAATAAATAAAGGAATCAATATGTTTAGCTTGATAAGACCTTTAGCTATTTGCTCAAAGCTAACCCCACCGCTACTTTGTGTAAATACATCTGTAAGGAAAAATTTCTCACACGTCCCACCTTGTCAAGTAGATTCAATTTGCCTCACAGATGCCATAACTGCTGAAATTGCTTACCAATTGTTTGAAAAAATTTCTGCAAGAGTCGCTTTTACTCATACTTCGCACATTGATGATATGCGGATCATTAATAATAGTAGTTGTATTCGAATAGTTTTTGGTGAGCAAACAATATTAACGCAGGCAACTCTCACAAAAAAACTCGCAGAAGCAGTTTTAGAAATTAAAAGAAATTCTGAGTCTAAAAATAAACAGACTATTTCTACTTATTCTGCCTTATATTTAAATTCTTCTAATCTGCCAACTAATGTTTCTGTAATGATAAAAGAACTAGCGGCTTTTCATTTTTCTGCAGAAGAATTAGATTATCTAAAATCTTCCATATTTTCTTCAGATAAAAAAACAGATGATCAAAAGTCAATTGATAATTGTTTCCAACGTATAGCTTTAAATATTAAAATAAGAACGGGTGAAATTTTAATTATAAATAATGATACTGTTATTTGCCGTGCAGATAAATTGTAAATGTTCACCTCCCTCCTTCGTCGAGAGATGAATTGATCAGCTAAAATCCCATTGATTCTGATATAAATGGTGTGAAAGTTTTGGCGTAAAAGCTTTGTATAGCCTCTCCGATAAAAGCAAGAAT
>Ga0105045_10006275_pt1 | contig 10520 bp, 9 predicted proteins | sample MAT02_FD_78089 | JGI IMG/M metagenome (GOLD analysis project Ga0105045, IMG submission 78089) | Freshwater microbial communities from Lake Fryxell liftoff mats and glacier meltwater in Antarctica - MAT-02 (megahit assembly) | ecosystem: Environmental > Aquatic > Freshwater > Ice > Liftoff... | reverse complement strand
GCCGATTCGGTGGTGCCATTCGCACCGGCGTAGGCCATGCCGAGCGCAACGGACGCACTGAACGGCGAGAGCACGATGTTTTGGCCGGCTTTCTCCGCCGCGACTTGGCGCAGCAGCGTGAGACCAAAGCTGTTACTTGCGCGAATGGCGTCCCGCTCGAGCGTGGTCAGCGTGCGCGGCAGCGCCGCAATGGTGGCGGGCGGTGTGGTGCCGGGACCGGTCGACTCCCCACACGCGGAGAGGCCGATCGCGAGCACGGACGCGACTGCGGCCCGACGAAAAACGAATGATCGAGTTGACGAAAGCATGAACGGTTCCCTGGTGCGAACGTGATGGGTCTGACTACCCACTCTTTGATACCCCACGTACACCCATTTCGTCACTGCTGACCACCCACTGTGACGCACGACACCGCCCGGCAGGGTCAGACTACCAGAGCCGGATCTACTCCGCGAATTTCAAAAACACGCGCCACTGTCTCCCCAATCTTGTTGTTCGGTGTGCTTGCACCGGCCGTGATGCCGATGCGCAGTGACGCACCACCCGGCATCCAGTCGGTACTCGTCACCACCTCGCCGTGTGGACCGATCGTGCGGTACCGTGCCGTGTTTGCCTCGACGTCGATCTCGTCCGGATCGGCAATGTGATACGTCGTGACCTGCTCGGCGCAGAGCGCCGCCAGCGAAATCGTATTGCTCGAGTTGTAGCCGCCCACCACGACCATCACGTCGAGCGGTTCCTTGAGCATTTCCACGACGGCGTCTTGCCGCTCCTGCGTGGCACTGCAGATCGTGTCGAACGACCGGAAATGTGCTGCCCGATGCTCCGCGCCGTAAGCCCGCTCCATCGCCGCTCCGACGGCGTGCGCAATGGCCAGTGATTCGCGCGCCAGCATCGTGGTTTGATTCGCCACACCGATGCGAACCAGATGCAGGTCGGGATCAAAATGCAGCGGGGCCTGCTTGGCAAAGCGCTCCAGAAACGCCTCGCGGGAGAGCGCCGGCGTGGCCGGCGTGCCCCCCTGCGACGCCTCAATGTAGTCCATCACCATGGAGGCCTCATCCATGTCACGGACCACGAGATACGTACCGCCCGGATACTTCTCCACCTGCGACGCCGTGGCGCGCGTTTCCTCGTGGTAGTACTTGCCGTGAATGAGCGCCGTGAAGCCATCGCGCGCGTACGCTTCAACGCGCTTCCACACATTGAGCACGGAGCCACAGGTCGTATCCACGATCACGCAGCCAAGCGCGCGCAGCGTTTCAAAGTCGTGAATGGTGACACCGAAGGCCGGCAGCAGAACCACATCGCCAGCCTCAACCGGCGAATAGTCGAAGCCGGTGCCCTTCGCCGAGAGAAACGTGATGCCCATGTCCTGCAGCTTCACGTTCACGTGCGGATTGTGAATGATCTCGCCGGCCAGAAAGATGCGACGCTCCGGAAATTTCTGGCGCGTTTGGTAGGCGTAGTCCACTGCGCGTTCCACGCCATAACAGAAGCCGAACTCACGGGCCAACCGGATCGTGGTGTTGCCCACGACCAGCTCGAAATCGCGTGCGCGAAGCAGATCGACCAGGTGCCCGGTGTAGTCGGCGGCCAACGAATCCTGCACGGCGGCCTTGAGTCCGAATCCCTTGCGAATGTACTGGCCAGCCGGAGCATTGGCGTCGGACGTACCGGCGACGGTGGGAGCAGTTGTTGAATCGGTCATATCATTGAAAGATAGCCAACGACGCCAGTTCGCGGCACATCGGCACTGCCGCGACGAGGGCCGCGTCGCGCGTCATGTGAAAGGGCGCGACGGCATCACGAATCATCGTGGGCAGCGGTCGCTTGGCGAAATCGTGTGCGTTCACGCAGACGACCACGACGGCCGCTGCCGCTCTGGGCAGGCCGTCCGCCAGCCCCAGCACATCGACGTGGAAGGTGAGCGAGCTCTCACCCACGTGCGAAACGTAGGTCACGAGCGCCAAAGCGTCGTCGAGTCGAGCGGGCGCGAAGTAGTCGATACTCAGGTGGCGACGAGGCATGACAATGCTCGGCGACTGGAATATCTCACTGAAGGGCAGACCGGCGGCGCGGAGCCATTCCTGCTCACCGTGTTCCACGAAACGCGTGAAGGCGCTGAAACGGGCAATTCCCACAAGGTCTACGTCGGCCCAGCGCACCCGTTCGGCGCACACGTGCGGCTTTGCGTCCATCTGCGACCGCACCGGATTGATGATTCTGTGGAACACCACTCGCGGGGAAAGACTCGCCCCCCTGACCCCCGAGCGTCGAATGAGGCAATATACGCGCGTCACGCAGCGCCGTCGCTGTGCCAACCGGTCAGGACTTCCCGTGGCCAATGAGGGCTACATGTACAAGACCATTCTCGTCCCGCTCGACGGATCGACGTTCAGCGCCAAGGCGATTCCCGTCGCCGCCGCGCTGGCGAAACGCAGCGGTGCCACGCTGCACCTGGTGACGGTGCTGGACCCCAGCGCTTATGTGCCGTTTGTTCCCGGCGAAGTGTTGGTGCCCGTGATGGATACGGACGCGCTCTCGGCGCGGCGCAACGCTGACGAAGCCGCGATGTCATCGGTCGCCACCACGCTCGCGGCTGAGGGTGTGCGGGCCACCAGTCGCGTGATTGAAGGCACGGTGGTGGAAGCGCTGTCGGAACACGCGACCGCCGTGGGTGCGGATTTGGTGATCATGACGACGCACGGGCGCAGTGGTCTGGAACGCCTCTGGCTGGGGAGCGTGGCCACCAGCTTTCTGCACCGTGCGCCGTGTCCCGTCTTTCTGGTGCGGCCGAGCGGGGAAACCGGCCCGGATCCGGCGGCTCCGCTGCCCCTCGGCACGCTGCTCGTGCCACTCGACGGCTCCAGGTTCGCCGACACGATCGTGCCACACGCCGTCGTATTCTCGCAATCGGTCGGTGTGCCGATCTGCCTCTTCACGGTGGCCATTCCCAACGCCATCCCGATGGCGCCGTTTGGCACCCACGCGTTGCTGGCCGACGAAGGCGATCTCACACGTCGGGAAGACGACGCACGAAAGCGGCTGGGAACGCTCGCCGCATCGCTGCCCGAGGGCGCCACGATGGACGTGGCCACCGACATGACGGCCGCCCGCGCGATTATTGAAAAGGCCACGAGCTGCGGCTCCGGTGTGATTGCCATGGCGACGCACGGACGCACCGGGATCGCCCGACTGGTCATGGGTAGTGTCGCCGATGCGGTGCTCCGCAGCGCGCCACAGGCGATGTTGCTCTATCGACCCACGGATCTGGAGACGCAATCGAAGTAGTCGGGGGCGAGAAACGGCGTGAGCGCATAGCTGATGAGCGGCTCGTACGCCTGCTGTCGGTCAAGGAGTCCGGCGGTCAGGATTCCCACCGCGCCGCGGCCGAAGCGTGTACCGGTGGCGCGTGCTTCGGCGTCCATGGCATCGCTCAACTCCTCACCGGCGCGGAGTCGTTCCGCCACACGCGTCGGGAGCGGAATCGCCATCGACCCGCCCACACCCTCGCGGCCGTCCGGAGCGCACGCCACGGCCCACGCGCACGTGCGGACACGCCCGTCCTCGAGCGCGACGACACCACCTTCGATCCCGATGGCCAGGTCCGCACCGGTCAGTACGAGCGCGGCGAGCGCGCGCGCGCGTGCACCATCGATGGTTTGCGCGTCACCCCAGGGCTGTGCCGGCACGCCCGACTCCACCGCGACGCCGTGCACCCTCGCCGCCGGCGCGATGTGTGAGAGCACTGCTGTGACAGCCGCGATTTTGACCGGATTGCTGCTGCCCACTACGACGTGTCGTACCGATTCGAACAGCTGAGCTCGCTGCTCGAACTGCGCGTCCCGCAAGACCGGATCCATCACGACGAACACTCCCTGGGGATGAATGCTGGTACAACGTGGCAGCGCGAGTGGCACAGTCCGTGAAAACTGCTTGCTTGCAGGCACGTATGCGAGTAACGTAGCCGCATTGCATGTTCGCCCCATCCACCGCGCCTTCGCGGGCCCCTGGGCGAGCGCGGTCTGCCGATCGGACCGCGCCCCGTACCCGGCTGTGGCTCGAGTTCGTCAACACCGACACCGCGTCGCTTGTGCCGCGCGGTGATTTGCTTCGCGACTTCGGGACTCTCGTGAAGTGGTTGGTCGAACGCGGCGTGGTCGACCTCGAGCGCGCCGCCGGTCTCAGTCGACGTGCGCTCCTGCAACCCGCCGCTGCCGCCGCCACGTTGGTCGACGCGCGTCGGGTGCGCGTGGCGCTGCGCACGCTCGCCGAACGCGGTGCGGCGAACACGGCGGTACGGGACGACTCCGTCGCGGAGATCAACCGGGTGCTCGGTCGTTCCACCGGGACGCGCCGACTGGATCAGCGGGACGACAGCGATTTTGTGCGCGTCTTTGTGCCTACGGGCGATGCGTTCGCGGGTCTCATGATTCCCATTGTGGAGTCGGCCGCCGATGCGCTCGTGATTGACGAGTTGCCGCGCGTGCGTCGATGCGCCGAACCGCGCTGCTCACGCGTCTTTCTTGACACGTCACGCAACGGCACCCGTCGCTGGTGCGATATGGGCACGTGTGGCAATCGCGCCAAGGCCGCGCGTCACCGTGCGCGTAATCGCACAGACGACGGCGTGATGACCGACCGTGTCGCGGCCACTGACGGTGTCGCGGCCACTGACCGTATCGCGGCCACAGAAGGTGACGCGTCGATACGGCCTGTCGCGACCACTGACCGCGTGACGGGCTGACATGGACGCCCGTCGCACACCGGACCATCCGGTTCCCGGCATCCCGCGCCACACCCCCGATCCCACGCTCGAACGTGGTTTCGTCGCGTCGCTGCGCTGGCTTGTTGCCGAAGGAGAAGCGCGCGGTGTACGCCGCATTGCGGTGGAGTTGCGGGCGCTGCGTGAAGCCCTCACGACGCTCGATGAAACGCGGCGCGCCCGTGATGAGCACGCCGAGCGTAGCATGGCCTTCGACCGCGAGATTCAGGACGCGCTGCAGTTGCTTGGCGAGGCCACCAAAGTCAACGGCAACGGCTCGCTCGTCGCACGTCTCACCCGACTGCGTGATATCCTCGCACGTGATCTGACCACGCGGCGGGCCCTCGTGCAGGAGCGCGACAGTTGGCGCGCGATGTGTGAGTTCCAGACGCGCACCCGGGCGATTGTGCACACCATGCTCGAGGAATCAGAACGCGCGCGTGAGCGTCTCGAAGCGGAAATCGGGACGCTGCGCGACCGCATGACGGTGCTCACCACCGTGCATCAGGAGACAGTCGGCGAGATCGTGGAGCAGCGCCGTGCTTCCTCGATGGCGGTCACGGAGCTGGCGCGTTCGCAGGAGACGGCGGCCACGTTGCGCGAGCGGGTCCTTACGCTTGAACGCGAGCGCGGGCAGCTGCAACAACTCCGTGAACAGCTGCGACTGCTTGCGCTTGAGCGCGACAACGCCTCGCACGATGCGCAGGCGGCGGCGAGCGAGTTGGCCGCGCTGCGATCGCGGCTGCATGCGTGGAGTGAAACCGTTGAGCGCGCGCTGGCGGAGTTGACGCGCGCCGCCGGATCCATCAGCGCCGAGGGCGCGAGGCCGAACGAAGTCCGGTAAACGCCGTTCACGGTTGACGGTTTGCGCGCACTGCGCCCAGCGCGTCCCGCGCAATCCGTAACGCAAAACACCGCCTCTCCTGTTGAGTCAGGGAGGCGGTGTGGCACAACGCGCAAACTTCTGCTTCACAATCAGATCGTGGCCGTCTCCACCGAAAGCCGATCGTTTTTTACCACCGAACGATCGATCACCGACGACGGCTTGATGTAACCCATGTCCACCGCGTAGCCCGCCAACTTCTTCTGCAGAATGCGTCGACCGCGGAACAGTCGCGACTTGACCGTGCCTTCCGGCACACCCAGCGCCTCGGCGATTTCCGCGTACCGCAGTCCCTGCAGATCACTCAGTACGACGGCGGCGCGATACTCTTCCGGCAAGGCGCGAATCGCGCGCGTAATTTCATCGTCGAGGAAGGAATCGTAGAAACGGCCTTCCGGATCAGCCTCGCCGACCGCTTCAAACAGCGCCCAGCCCTCGGTGTCTTCCGGCTGCTGCACTTCACGTGCGTCAATGCGACGCTTGCGACTCACGAAGACGTGATAGAGGATCGTGAAGAGCCACGCACGGATGTTCGTGCCCAGATGATACTGCTCCCATCGCTCGATCGCGCGGAGCATGGTATCGCTGACGAGATCTTCAGCATCGTCCCGGGCGCGGGCAAGTTTGAGCGCAAAGGAGTACAGCGCATCGAGATGCACCAATGCTTCACGTTCGAACTGCGCACGCCGCGCCACACGATCGAGGAGTGCCTCGGCCGTCAGTTCGGTCGCCGGCTCATCCGCCACATCAGTCGTAGTTGCCTGACGCACCGCCGTCTGATTGCTCGCCACCATTGCCGCTCGCTCCCGGGCCGCATGAGACGCGGCCTCTCCACCCGTTACCACCGTCTCACGCTCGCAACCGACGCGTCCCGAGCCTGCCCGATGGACCACCACCTCTCACACCCCTTGAAACGCTGCCACCGCACCACCATCGCGCACATGCGTACCAATGAACCGTTTCAGATCGATCGCAATCCCTTCGAGCACCCCGAGATCCCGTTTGACCCGCGTCATCAAGACCGCGCCCTCGAGCGTGGCGATGATAAAGCGCGACAGCCGCACCGCATCGACGTCATCGTTGAGCTGCGGACGCGCTTCCCACAGCAACGAACGGATCTGGCTAGCCCAGCGTTCGAACACCGCCTCGATTCGGATGCGGAAGCCCTCGTGCGCATCGGCCAGCTCGGCGGCCAGATTGCCAAACGGTGAGCCACCACGTCCACCGCGCTCGGCTTGCAGCGCGACCACGGCGTCGATGAAGAGCGACAACCGGTCGAGCGGATCGATCATGGGCTCGCGCAGAATGGCCAGACCGCGCTCCGCAAATCGCTCGAACTGACGGTCGAGAACCTCATATCCCAGCTCTTCCTTGGACCGGAAGTAGTGATAGAAGTGACTCTTGCCACTGAGCTTGGCGCCGCGAATCACATCATCGACCGAAGTGGCGGTATAGCCACGCTCGGAGATCAGCGTTGCAGCGGCATCGAGGATTTGGATTCGTCGGTCGGACATCACGAGGTAAAACTAGGACCGATCGGTCCGAAGCGCAAGAGACGGACTCAAAAAATGTATAAACCGTTGTTTCGCTTGATCTTACGCGAAGCTCGCAAAAAAATGCCAGGGCAGGATGGCGCACCCTGACCTAGCAGTGACTTTGTGATGTCGTCACTGAGGGGTTCTCAAGGTGTCGCAAAATCGGACACGAAGTCCTAGGGCTGGACGGAGCTCAGCGCCCGCGTCGCTTGCCACCGCGCGCCGGACCGCGCCCGCCGCCACCGCCCGGTCGACCGTCGCCGCGCCCGCCACCGGCGCCACCGCCCGGTCCACCACTGCGTCCAGGACGTCCGCCACGACCGCCGCGCGAGTCTTGGCGACCGGCCTCCCGCTTGTCATCGCGCGCCCGCGACTGCGCCGCGATCTCTTCGTCGCTCCACGGCGCGTCGAGCTTGTCCTGCAGTTCGGCGAGCGAATCGGCGCGCACCGTCCCGCGTTGTCCGCGGGTAACCAGGAAGCGTAGTGGGCGGCCAGAGAGCAGGCCGTCAAGCGACGGCACTTCATCGGCCGACACGGTGCGCGCGAGCTTTTCCGGCAAACGCAGGCGCACCACCGGCGCCAACGTCCCGTCGTCGCGCGACTCGACATCGTAGTCGAGCGGTACGGCGCGTTCGCGCACGATGAGGTCGTCCGGCAAGGCGCGCGCCCGGGCGAGCTCCGACGCATTCACGAACTCGCCCACCGCAAACGGCAGCGCCAGACGACGCACGTCTTCCCAATTGTGCACCTCGTCGAGCTGCGCACGATACCACGCGCTGAGCTCGGCCAGACCAAGCTTTTTCGTCGTACCGGCGAGACGACGCCACACCTCACGCACTTCTTCAATCGCCGCGTGATTGCGACGCACGGCATGATGTCGCAGTTGTCCCGTGGCCAATCCCTCAGCCACCAGATCACGCGCGCGCGACACCTGCTCACCGCGCCATTCGTGCAGTGGTTCCGATTCGCGCGAGAGTTCAAAGCCGAAGTACGACACACGGCGACGTTCAACGATCGGCGTGTGTCCGCGCCCGGGATCGAGCATGAGTTCGGGCGCGTGCCGGTGCGCGTGCTGCCGGATGAGATCGAGCGACAGCTGCGTGCCCTCGATACCGGCGCGCGGTACTCCAAACCGATCGGCGAAAAAGCGCAGCGAACCGGCCACGGCTCCCCAGCTGCCACACACACTGGTGCGGGACACGCGCGCGCTCTGCCCGTCCACCGTTTCTTCGTCAACGACAAGGTCGAACGGCATGAACTGCGCCAGCAAATCCTGAAACCGGCGCAGCGTACTCTCGCCCGCAAACGGCATGGACTGCGGCAGCGGTGCCGTCACGCTGCGATACACACTTGCCATCGCCAGCGCGGCATCTTCGAGCGACTTGACCAGCACACCCCGACGCTCCGCCCACAGCGCGATGCGTTCGGCGTCAAACAAGTGACGCGCCAGCCCGTACACCTCACCTACATGCCCGGCCTCGCTGAATGCCTCGGCGTACACGTTGTACGCCGTGAGATGATCGCTCCCGTGCAAGACGAGACCTTCCAGATTGCGATCATCACGCGTCATGCGATGCAGCGAATCGATACCACTCATCACCGCCAGAAACGGCAACAACGCGTCTTCCCCGTGCACGACCAGTTCGCCCCACGCACGCTCCACCGGCAGCGCTTCCACCGCGCGCCCGTAGTCGGTGAGTCGTCCCTGCTCCACCAGTCCGCGCGATTCCAGCAACGCCAGCGCCTGGCGATACGCCGTGCGATCGAGCGGCACCGGCAGCTCGAGATCATCGGCGCGCACACCGAGTCCGGCGCACGTGAGCGCCACACGCTCCGAATCTCCCGCGAGCTGAAACTCGGGTTCCGTTGGTTTGAGCGACGCGAAGTGAATGTCGCGATCACTGAGAATGTGCACGCGTCCACCGGCCACGCGTCCGTGCACACGTCCCGCCATTTGCAGGATCTCGTTCGCGCCAAGGTGCGTGCGCGTGAGCACATTACGACCACGCATGATCACGTTCGTGAAGCGCGAATCGTCAATGATGACGGTATCGAGCCCGGGCACGTTGAGCGCACTCTGTCCCGCCGCCGTCATGGCGAGGAAGAACGGTTTCTTCACCTCGCCTTCGAGGAACGGCCGGATCACCCGAATCGGCTCACCACCGTGATAGTGCGCCGCTTCAATGCCTGGATACCGCGACTGCACCCACGCGGCGGCTTCTTCCACCATCGCACGCGTGGGCAGGAACATGGCCATCCCTCGCCCCGCCTTGACCGCCTTGCGCAAGAACCCGTCGTCGAGAAACTCCACGGGCTGCTTGCGCACCACTTCCACTTTTGCCGCTTTCTCCGCGTCGAACGTGCTCACCGCGAGCACCTCGGCGCTGTCGAGATAGCGCGCATAGAACGTGGGATCAACCGTCGCCGACAACCAGATAAACCGGCACCCGGTGCGCTTGCCAAGCGCGAGACACAACTCGAGCTCCGCGCTCGTCTGGTGGATCTCGTCAACCACCAGCGTATCCTGCGGCAGAATGTCACCATCCTGAAACCAGCGTCGGGCAATGCCGGTGGTCACAATAATCACGTTCCAACTCGGCGTATCCGGCGTGGCTTCACGCTCGCGATTGATCACGCCAACGCGCAGCTGCTCCGTCCCAAGAATGATTTCGGCGATCGGGCGGATCGCGAGTGTCTTTCCGGAGCCGGTGCCGGCGACAATGCCAAAGCCCCGACCACTGGCGGCGAGTCGGCGCAGATCGTCGCCGCGCGTGCGCTCGAGAAACGTCTCGAGGTGCAGCCCGACGGCAAGCTCGATGGTTTCGCAGGCCGCGCGGGTGGGCGCGATGACAATAACCCGTCCGGTGGACGGCTTCGCCGCGACGAAGGCCTCGCGATCGGGCGGAAGGTAGCGGTCGTGGACGGTGCGCACGCTGTAACCTAACCGCCCGTACGCGCTCCGTTCTAGCGCTGAATGAGTTTCACCCGCTGACCATCGCGAAACACCTCGACCCGATCGACCAAACCGTCTTTGTTACGATCAGTCCAAACCTGCAGCAGCTGATTATTGTTCGCGTCGAGAAAAATCGCGCGCCACGGGGTACCTCGGCCCTGATCCGGCAGGCGTGCCACAAATTCATTGGTGCCCAACCACTGTGCGACCTCAACGCTCGGACGTCCCTGCATGACATCAATCGCCGCCTGCATGCGCGGCAGTACCTGCGGGTACGCTGCAGAAGCAAACGCTGGCAGATCGTCGCAGCGGCCATCTTTGTCACGGTCGAGACATGGCGGCGGCCCGAAGCGAAAATCGTCGCACCACCCATCACCGTCG
>Ga0105045_10006273_pt1 | contig 10521 bp, 6 predicted proteins | sample MAT02_FD_78089 | JGI IMG/M metagenome (GOLD analysis project Ga0105045, IMG submission 78089) | Freshwater microbial communities from Lake Fryxell liftoff mats and glacier meltwater in Antarctica - MAT-02 (megahit assembly) | ecosystem: Environmental > Aquatic > Freshwater > Ice > Liftoff... | reverse complement strand
CGGCATGGGCCACACCACTCTGCCCAAAAATCTACCAATACGGGTTTGCCCGATTTTAGCACCACTTCCTCGAAGTTGCTATCTGTTATTACTAATGCCATGTTTTATTTTTTTAGTTATATCTTTAGTATTGTATTTTTACTGTTGCAATTTAAGTTCCTTTTTATGGTTTAGTACAATTTGGCAGTAATTTGATTTGGGCTTGTTGTTCATCTAATAAATAAAAATACTGTTTTCTAATTAATTTTATATTCGATACCCATTTGCTCAAGGGCTTCTATCATTTCATTTTCGAGGTTAATTTTATACCTTGTGCTTAGGGTGTTTACTCCCATTTTTTGCTCATTATCCAAAATGCTTACTCGCAGCACTGCACTGCCTTTATGGCTTTGTATGAGTGAGTGAAATTGTTGCACAAATCCATTTTTCAATTTGTCTGCCTTCAAGGTTAAGGTAACTTTGTTTAATAATCTATCGCGCACTTCTGCTAATAGCATCATTTGGTTTACCTTAAACTCATATTGATCGGGACTTCTAAACCCAGGTTTCATTATGCCTTTTACGTACAACATTTGCCCCATGGTTAAAAAATGTTTGTACCGCAAAAAATCTTCGCTCCACATAGTTATACGTACATTGCCTGAATAGTCTTCGAGGGTAAAACTGCCATAGGGTTTATTGTTTTTTCCCATGCGCTCAAATACTTCTGTGATTACACCAGCAATATTTATCTCTTTATTTTTAAACTCCTCAACTTTATTGATGTCGGTAATATTAAAATTTCTAAACTCTATTTTATAATCATCCAAAGGGTGACCACTAAGATACATGCCAATAACCTCTTTTTCTTTTGCAAGTTTTTTTATTAGGTTCCAAGGTTCACAAGGTGGAATAATAGGTTCGGTAAGGGTTACTGTTTGTGTTCCGCCAAATAATGATTGTTGGTTGGCCGATTCATTGTTTTGTGCATTGCTTCCATATCTAATTGCTTTTTCAAGCAAATTGGGTTCATCACTACCCTCTGGAAAAAAAAACTGGGCGCGATGCAAATTCTCAAAACAATCAAGCCCTCCTCCAAACGCCAACCCTTCTAATGTTTTTTTGCTAACTGCCCTTGGATTTACCCTTGAGGTTACATTAAAGAGAGAGGTGAATGGACCACCTACCTCCCGTTCTTTGATTATTTCTTCAACAGCGGCTTCGCCCACACCTTTTATGGCGCCCAGTCCAAAGCGAATCTCACCTTTTTTGTTTACTGCAAAATTCACTTGCGACTCATTAATGTCTGGACCTAAAACAGGTATACTCATTCGCTTGCATTCTTCCATAAAAAAGGTAACTTTTTCAATATTCCCTTGATTGTGTGTGAGCACACTTGCCATATATTCACAAGGATAATGCGCCTTTAAGTAACCTGTTTGAAACGCAACAAAGGCGTAACAAGTAGAATGTGATTTATTAAAAGCATATTGAGCAAATGCCTCCCAATCGGTCCACACTTTTTCTAAAATAGTTTCATCATGCCCGTTGGATTTGGAGCCTTCTATAAATTTAGGTTTAAGTCTATCCAAGGTAGGGCGATCCTTTTTACCCATCGCTTTGCGCAACACATCCGCATCACCTTTGGTAAAATTGGCTAATTTTTGTGAAAGCAACATCACTTGCTCTTGATACACTGTAATTCCGTACGTGTCTTTTAAATGCTCTTCCATAGCATCTAAATCGTAGGTTACAGGCTCTTTACCATGTTTACGGGCAATATAATTTGGTATATAAGCAATTGGCCCTGGCCGATAAAGCGCATTCATGGCAATCAAATCTTCAAACCTATCTGGCTTCAAATCTTTCATGTGCTTTTGCATGCCTGGGCTTTCAAATTGAAATGTTGCGTTGGTTTCGCCTTTTGCAAATAATTCCAATGTTTTTTTATCGTCTAAAGGAATGGAATCAATATCAATACTTACACCATGATTTAGCTCAATAAGAACAAGTGAATCTCGGATAATGGATAGATTGCGCAAACCCAAAAAATCCATCTTAATAACACCAGCATCTTCAATTACTTTACCATCATATTGGGTTACCAATAAATTAATATCTTTTACGGTTGATACGGGAATTAAATCTGTTAAATCAGACGGAGCAATGATTATCCCTGCTGCATGTATTCCAACACCACGAATGGATCCCTCCAGAATTAACGCTTCGCGTAAAACGGAAGCTTGTAAATCAGTACCTGAATGAATCTCTCGTAGTTTTTTTACATTGTCTATATCTTCGGTTTGCAGGGCTTCTTTATCGGTTAAACTTTTTTCGCCAGTAAGAGGTGCATTTATAACTCTATTGAGCGTAATTCCTGGCTTATCAGGTACTAGCTTAGCAAGCATATTTGATTCTGCTAAGGGCAAATCCATTACCCTGGCTACATCTTTTATACTCATTTTAGCAGCCATACTGCCATAGGTAACAATATGTGCAACTTGATTTTTTCCGTATTTATTTACCACATAATCAATTACTTTCTGTCTGCCATCATCGTCAAAGTCGGTATCAATATCGGGCATCGACTTACGATCAGGATTTAAAAAGCGCTCAAAAAGTAAGTCGTACTTTATAGGATCTATATTGGTAATACCAATACAATAGGCAACAACTGAACCCGCAGCAGAACCACGCCCAGGCCCTATAAAAACACCCATATTTCTACCCGCAGCAATAAAATCAGATACAATTAAAAAATATCCAGCGAAACCCATTGTTTTTATTACTCCTAGTTCAAACTTTATGCGCTCCTCTGTTTCTGGGGTAAGTTCCTTGTACCGATCTTTAGCACCTGTCCAAGTAAGGTGTTCGAGGTAATGATCTTGATTATAGAAATTATCGGGTAACGGAAAGGCAGGCAATAATATGTCACGTTTTAAATCGAGCAATTCAATTTTATCTACAATTAAATTTGTATTATCAATAGCTTGAGGCACATCGGCAAACAACGATGTCATTTCAGCAGTTGTTTTAAAATAAAATTGATCGTTAGCAAATGCAAAACGTTTACCTCTTACAAAAGTATCGTCATCGCTAATCTCCTTCATGCTTGGGGTACTTTGCTTTTCACCAGTATTAATGCAAAGTAAAATATCGTGTGCATTGGCATCCTGCTGATCTACGTAGTGCGAGTCATTTGATGCGATAATTGGCACATTGTGTTTTGCAGCAAATGTTAACAATACATCATTTACCTTATTTTGATCTGGAATGTCATGCCTTTGAAGCTCCACATAATAATCTTCGCCAAATAAATCGAGCCACCATTTAAACTCCTTCTCGCCTTCTTCAGCCCCTTTACGTAAAATAGTTTTGGGAACCATGGCACCTATACAGCAAGTAGTTGCAATTAAACCCTTGTGGTATTGTAAAATAAGTTCCTTGTCAATACGTGGATACTTGCCATACAAACCTTCGATATAACCAAGCGAGCATAGTTTAACTAAATTTTTATACCCTTGTTCGTTTTTAGCCAATAGCAATTGATGAAAGCGTTGGTCTTTGTCATCCTTAGTAAACGAGCGCCTATTCCTATCGTTTACCACATAAAATTCACATCCCACGATGGGCTTTACAAGAGGTTTCCCATCATGACCTTTTTGTTTATACGCTTGGGCAACAAATTTAAAGGCACCAAACATATTGCCATGATCGGTAATTGCCAATGCAGGCATTGCGTCATCTGCAGCTTTTTTAAATAATTTTTCTATATCAGCAGCACCATCTAAAAGTGAAAACTGTGTGTGTACATGCAGGTGCGAAAACTTCATTACTTCGGCTAAGAATTATTTTGGTTAACTTTTAAATTTAACAACTTCAAAATTTAGATTTAAATGCATCCAAAAATACTTTTATAGTTGCATTATTACAGTAGTTGTTGAAAAAAAGATGTAAAAGTAAATATACCAATTCTAAAGCTCCGGTATAGATGCTTAATTACTAAATCATGTTTTTATCATTTTGTTTCACAATTTTCAATTAAACAGGCGTTGCTATTGCTTTTTTAGAAAAGTTTCTTAGTTTTGACACAAGAAATCAATTAATAATAAATTAACACATAAACATGAAAAAAATTTACATTTTAGGATTGTTAGGATTGAGTTTAAGTTTAAATGCACAAAATTCAAAGTTTCCAACAAAATCCTCCGACCAAGCTTTTCCATCAATTAAGACAAGTTCAATTGATTACACTGCGCCTTCTCCCGTTATTGATAGACCATCTTCATCACGAGGGAGCGGATTCGGTAAAAATGCACTATGGACAAAAGTTGGAACAACTTTTTTCGATCGCCAAACAAACTCATCCGTTTACAGAAGAATCTTAGCTTATCCTAATGGAAAAATCTCTATAAATTGGCACACATCTAATGATGGAGCCGGAGCTAACTTTTTAGGACGCGGTTCAGGTTACAATCACTTTGACGGAACCACTTGGGGACCAATTTCTAACCTTCGGTTAGAGCCTTTTCGAGCAGGATATCCTGGGTTAGATTATAATGGAACTACCGAGATCATAATGAGCCACAGGGTAGACACCAATGGTAAATCGGGTGGATTAATATATAGCACCAATGGTTCTATAGGAGGCAGTACATGGACATCAAATATTGTTTTGACTGAAGCCTTATCAACATCTCCTACTGTTTTGTGGCCAAGAACAGCAATTTCGGGCGATTTTATGCATGTTGTAGCTAATTACACTGGTACCTCCGCATCACAACCAGATTCAGCCAAAAAAGCTGGGGTTATCAATCCAACAGTTTACTCAAGGTATAAATTTAGCACATCAACTTGGGAAGTTCAAAACATAACTTTGCCAGGTTTTGATAGCACACGCTGGTACGCTGGCAATGCGGATGGATATGCAATTGATGCAAACGGATCGAATGTTGCTATTTTGATGGGAGGGGTAACTGACGATGTCACTTTATGGAAATCATCTGATAATGGTCTGAATTGGGATACCACAATTATTCTACCATTTCAATATCCTGCTTTCAACGATCAAGTAGAAATTCTAGATACACCTAATGTGTGCGATGGAGCTGTAGCTATAAAGTTAGATGCGACAGGCAAAGCACATTGTTTTTGGGGTCGCTTAAGAGTATTAAATACTACTGCAAATGATGGTTCATTTAATGTGTTTTTAGGAACAAATAGCATTGATTATTGGTATGAAGGACGTCCTGACTCCATTATTAGGGTTGCAGGCGCTATCGATGGAAACAATAACGGTGAACTTGAACTTGGTTCTATAAATGCAAGATCGCGTTACGGAAACTCTGGTGCTGCAACTATGCCGTATGCGGTTACAAACACCAATGGCGATATTTTTATGATTTACTCTGCACTAGCTGAAGATGACAGAGATGCAGAAGGTGGTAACTTTAGAGATATTTTCATTGTTTTTTCAAAAGACAATGGCATAACTTGGAGCAGGATACAAAACTTAACCGCTGTAATGGGTTTTAACAAAGAGCAAATGTTTGGAAGTGCTGTAATAGCTAATGACAAATTACATTTAACTTTTATGGAAAGTGACCAAATAGGATTTTACACCAATACCGATAATCCTGGTAAACTTGGCCCTTTTAATATTATGTACTACAATATATCAATAGCAGATATTGAAGGTGGAAAAGTTGGCTTATTAGAAACTAAAAATAACCTATTTTCTGTGAATTCGAACTACCCCAATCCTTTTCGTAACAGTACTATTATTCCAATTAATCTAACTCAAAAATCAGATGTTATGGTAACTGTAATGAATATACTTGGTGAAGTTGTTTATACTAAAAACTTTGATAATACTTTTGCTGGTGTTAATAACTTAGATATTAACGGAAATTTTACTTCAGGATTTTACTTTTATACTGTAGAGGCTGGAGGATACAAAGTAAGCGGTAAAATGCTTGCTGAATAATACTGCACATAATTACCTCACAAAAAAAGAGGCAATTACATCAGTAATTGCCTCTTTTTTAATTTATATAATGCGTTTGTAAAACTACAATGCCTCAGCTACTACTTCTTTTACTTCAGGCACCATCCTTTGTAACATTCCTTCTATTCCCCTTTTTAATGTCACAGTAGATGAAGGACAACCACTGCATGAACCCTTCATTTCTACAGTAACAACTCCATTTTCATAGGATTTAAATGAAATCATACCACCATCAACCTCTACGGCAGGTTTGACATAAGTATCCAATACGTCAATAATTTTTGCTACAATAACATTATCGGCTCCCCAATCGCCCATTACCGTTTTTTCTGATTTGATAATGATTGGCTCTTTGGCCTCGATGTATGCTTTCAAAAACTCGCGCACAATTGGTATCAATTCATTCCATTCTGCACCCGTGGTGCGTGTAATGGTAACAAAATTATTCATGATGAAAACACCATTCACAAAATTAAACTCAAATAAATTTTTAGCTAATGGAGAAACTGCAGCACTCTCTTTTGAAGGAAAATCTGCACTATCATCGGGTAGAATCATTTTATTGAAAACGAATTTCATCGTTTCTGGGTTGGGAGTTTCCTCTGCATATACGTCAAGGTATTCTTTTTCTTCAGTCATCTTATTTAGAATTTGTCTACAAAAGTAACACTATTTGCCGTAAATGGTTTAGGAAAATAATTAGGACAACTATTTATATTAACCGGAGAAACAAAACTTAGTAGGTGTCTTTTATTTCTATATCTTTTCTTTTGGTGCCACTGTACATTTCAAATTTATGGAACTTACATTCGAGTTGGCTATTCCAAACCACCAACCGTTTACTCGCAGCTAAACCTACTTTTTTGAGTGCCTCTTTGTTTGACGATAATATCCAAACATCATAACCTGTGAAATCTTTTTTAAATTTATCGCCCATCATTTTATAAAATGCTGCGGCTTCGCCAATATCTATCCGCTCGCCATAAGGTGGGTTCATAATTACAATGCCTCCATTTTCGGGCGTTGGTGGTGTTTGCTCCTCAAAGCGCATATTTGTGAGTTTAATTTCGTTATCTAAACCTGCAATTCGAGCGTTGTTTCGTGCAATTTCTACCACTTTAAAAACAGCATCATTACCTTTAAATGTTGCCTTGCTTTCTATAATTGCTGCCATGGCATCTACTTTTATTTGCTCCCAAAGTGTTGCATCAAAATTATCCCAAGTTTCAAATCCAAACTTTTTGCGCATAAAATTGGGGGGTATATTTTTAGCAATCATTGCTGCTTCAATTAATATTGTGCCACTGCCACACATACAATCCATAAAAACACCTTGTCCATTCCAACCGGTATGAAGTATAAGTGCCGCTGCTGTTACCTCATTTAATGGGGCAAGATTTCCTTCTGCTCTGTACCCTCTACGATGTAGTGACTCGCCCGAACTATCAAGCGATAAGATGCATTGATGCTGGAAAATATGTAGGTTTAATCGTAAATCAGGTTGATTTACATTTACACTTGGCCTTGCTCCATATTTATCCCTAAACTGGTCAACAATGGCATCCTTGGTTTTTTGAGAAATATACTGAGTGTGGTTAAACAAATCAGAATTAGTGCTGGCCTCTATGGCAAGTGTTCCATTCACATCCAAATAGTCCTCCCAGTTTAACTTTTGAATACCATCATATAATTCATGCTCGTTTAAAGCTTCAAAGCGGTGTATGGGTATTAATATTCTTAGGGCGGTGCGTAAACAAAGATTAGCCTTGTAGAGCAATGCTAAATCACCATCAAAACTTACGGCTCGCTTGTGTTGTTCGATGTTAGTGGCTCCCAGTTGTTCTAACTCTTTTGCAAGCAATGGTTCAAGCCCTTGCTGCGTTTTAGCAACTATGTTAAACGTTTTATTTAATCTCATATTAGAGGCAAAGGTAAGGTAAATACTTTTGTTGGAAATACTGATTGGTTTTTTATATCTGATGGTTAAAACAATAAACATGATGAAAACAATCTATTTTGTATTATCTTTAGTTGCAGCATCTGTCATTATTAGTTGTTCTACTCCAAAAGACAAAGAGGCTAAGCAAGCTTTGAAAAACTACACCCAATTTGTAGACTCGGTATATGCCGTAAGTGAAAATTGGAAAACGCAAATTGACACTGATTATGTTGAAATACCAACAGACCCAAATGACCCTACGAAGATAAGAGTTGATGCCATTGTAACCTTGCCCACTGACAAAGAACAAACAAGCATTTTAAAAACATTTATGGGTGATGCGTTTAACAAAAAATACAATGAATATGATGCTGCGATAACAGCAAAAATGGATAAGATGGACGACTTGATGAAAAAGGAATATGGGGCATCTAAACAAAAATATGAAGTTCTAAAAAATTAAGGTTTCGTATTTCTTTAGTTCCATCCACACGCAAGTGTCATTCGCAAGCAGTAACAAAAAAAAACGTCAGGCTAATGGCTTGGCGTTTTTACTTTTTATACGCTTACTGATTCTATAATCCCTATGTAAGCATTCATCCCATTGAAGAGTCCTGTTTGTTAGGCAGTTGGCAACTTTGAAATATCTTCTGTTCATGCGGACATGTTGTCCGTGTGCAGTGCATTGGTAGCAAAGTATAATTTATAAATTATCCTAAAACTAAGCCAAGCATAAATCGTAATTCTTTCAAGCTTTAAGTTAAATAAATATTTCACGCAAAATAAATTTTCATGGACGACACTTGCGCGTGAATCGGGTGAACGGGGCATAGTATTCGCTATTCTATTGATTGATATTAGCCATTATTTCCTTTAACATTACAAATTAAGGATATAATAGCCGTACACCAATTTGGCTTATTACACCTATTGGTGATAAAGGCTTCATCGCATTATTTGTTAAATCAAATGATGTCTTTTCGTTTTAATAGCATGGCGTATATTCGCACTTCAATTTTAGTATAATGAATATTCTTTTAATAGGATCGGGCGGGCGCGAGCATGCCTTTGCTTATAAACTTACACAAAGTGCACGTTGCGAAAAACTATTTGTAATGCCTGGCAATGCTGGCACTTCATTACTAGCAGTAAACGTATCCATTGATCCTTTGAACTTTGCCTTGGTAGGTAAATTTTGTACTGATAATGATGTACAACTCATCATTATTGGTCCAGAAGAGCCCTTGGTAAAAGGCATGCGCAATTATTTTTTGGCAGATAGTACACTAAAAAAAATTCCTTTTGTAGGTCCTGATGAAATTGGTGCTCAACTAGAAGGTAGCAAAGATTTTAGCAAAGCCTTTATGACCAAATATGCAATACCCACAGCTGCCTATAAAACTTTTACGATTGAAAATTTGTCAGAAGGAATAGAATATACAAAACAACATACCTTACCCATAGTGTTGAAGGCTGATGGACTTGCGGCAGGCAAGGGAGTGCTTATTTGCGAATCGCATGATGAGGCAATGCGTGAACTTGAAGCAATGATTCAAAACCAAAAATTTGGCAAAGCCAGCAGCAAAGTCGTGGTGGAGGCTTTTTTGCGCGGCATTGAGCTTTCTGTATTTGTGGTAACTGACGGAAACAATTATAAATTACTACCTAGTGCCAAGGATTACAAACGTATTGGAGAGGGCGACACAGGTCTAAATACTGGAGGTATGGGTGCTATTTCGCCTGTGCCATTTGCAAATGAGGCTTTTTTGCAAAAAGTAGAACAACGTATTGTAATACCTACCATTGAAGGATTAAAGAATGAAGGTATAACCTATGTTGGTTTTTTATTTATTGGATTGATGAATTTAGACGGAGAGCCATCCGTAATTGAATACAATTGCCGCATGGGAGATCCTGAAACAGAAGTGGTATTGCCACGAATAGAATCAGACCTAGTAGAAATGATGCATGCAACTGCTACAGGTAAACTAAATGAATACCGCTTATTGATATCACCTAAAACAGCAGCTACGGTAATGTTGGTGAGCGAAGGATATCCCGGTGACTATGCTAAGGGAAAAATAATTACAGGCTTTGAATCCGCTTCAGGTTCATTCATTTTTCATGGTGGTACCACAAAAGATTTAGTTGGCAATTATATTACCGATGGTGGGCGGGTATTGGCCATAACCTCTTTAGGCGATTCAATAAAAGATGCTGTTCAATTATCAATGCAAAATGCAGAACGAATACACTTTGACGGTAAAAACTATAGAAAAGATATTGGGTACGAATTTTTGTAGTGTGACGCTGGTCATTCTTTATTAACTCACATTGTTTATGTTTGCAGATTCATTATCAATCCATCTTAATATATGGAAACCGAGCAATACTTAGTATTAGCATATTATTACTACACAAAAGTAGAAAACCCTGATGTTTTTGCCACTGAGCACCTTGCTTATTGCAAAAAGCTAGGCTTGCGTGGTCGTATTTATATTGCTCATGAAGGTATTAATGGCACTGTAAGTGGTCTAAAATCTACCTGCGAGATTTATATGCAAGACTTAACTGTCAACCCAATCCTTGCTGGTAT
>Ga0105045_10006272_pt1 | contig 10522 bp, 5 predicted proteins | sample MAT02_FD_78089 | JGI IMG/M metagenome (GOLD analysis project Ga0105045, IMG submission 78089) | Freshwater microbial communities from Lake Fryxell liftoff mats and glacier meltwater in Antarctica - MAT-02 (megahit assembly) | ecosystem: Environmental > Aquatic > Freshwater > Ice > Liftoff... | reverse complement strand
TAACGGTTCCTGCCTGCTACGACCAACTTCATCGATTGAGCACCAAAACAGCATGCTCGATTGCCGGTGTCGAGATTCTGCAGCTACTAGACAAACCATTAGCCGCCACTTTAGCGCATATCGAAATCGATGCTCGTCTGGCCCAGGCAACTGGCAAGGGCAACGACTACAGGAAAAAGTTTTTGGTCGCTATGCTTAATGGAACCGCATGCGAGGCATCCGTGGTTTCCGTCGAGGGATCTGCCGTTCGAATGCTGAGTACCGTCGGTGATTGGAAACGAGGAATGACCCGTTGGCACGACCGAGCCGCAAAACACTTGGCGGCTGAGATCGAAACGAAACTGGGTGACAATGCACGCGATGACTTGAATATCGCATCGCGTGTGCAACGAACCATGGAACGAGCAATCGATCGACTTCGAGCAAGCGCGATTGTGCCGTTTGTTTTCGAAACGAAAGCAGGCAAAATCGAAGGGCAATTGGATCGTGAAAATCTCAAGGAGTGGGTCGGCGATTTGGAGAACGATTGCTCGACTTTCGCTCGAGAAGCGTTAGAACGCGCCAAGATCAAGTTGGGTGAAGTGGATTCTATTTTGCTCGTTGGGGATGTTCGGTGGCTGCCATCCATTCAACGACAACTGTCTGCTTTGGTTGGAACACAAGCATCCATGGTCATAATGAAATCGAACGACCTGGCGCGCGGTGCGGCGATTCAAGCCAAAAACCTCATGCCTCCGATGGAGGCGAATTCGCCCATTGCGCACTCCACAACGAGTTACGATTTAGGGCTGATTATCCAGGAAGACGAAAGCCGGATCAGTCAGCCGAAGGTGCTTATAGGAAAGGACTCACCCACACCAGCCTATAGCAGCCGCACCTTAAGATTCACTCGCGAAGGCATGGATCAGCTTCGAATGCAATTCGTGGAGGGATCAAGACTGGGCGCAACGACCTGGAATCGACTCGGGATGCTCGACCTCAAAGCCTGCTTTCCAGAGAGAAAGGATTCGGATCCGTTACAACTGAGAATAGATGTGGACAATAGCGGTGTTTGGAGCGGTGTTCTGACATGGCTCGCTGGGAACAAGCAATTGTCTATCGCCCAATTGCAAGAGCCCTTGATGGATGCCGTCTCCAAAAAAAGCTGGAGCGATTGGCTTGAATCTCTTATGCTGTGCAATACGTAGAACCATGCAATTCTCCGTTAGTCTTCCCGAATGGGCGGTCTCTGAACAAGCTAAGCTGCCGACACACATTCTCAGCCTCGAAGATCGCATGCGAACAGTGATTCGTTTTTCGATGCTTAATATTGAGAACGGAACAGGCGGTCCGTTTTCTGCTGGTGTCTTCGAACGCGACACAGGCAAGCTGATCGTGATTGGGGTGAATCGAGTTATTTCCTGCAATGTTTCTTCGGCCCATGCCGAGATTGTCGCCTTGTCTCTTGCACAACAGCAACTTAAGAGTTGGGATCTCGGAAGCGACGAACTCCCGGCCATTCAGCTCGTGGTCAATTGGCGGCCTTGCGCGATGTGCTATGGTGCAACGATTTGGAGCGGCATCCGCTCGCTGGTCATCGCAGGTAGCGATGACGCTTGTGAACGGATCACTGGGTTCGACGAGGGCCCAATCCATCCTCAATGGCAATCCGAACTTGCCAATCGAGGCATCGAATTACAAGACGGCTTGCTTTACCAAGAAGCCATCGAAGTATTTGAGTCGTTTCGCGTTGCTGGCCATCTTGTCTACAACGGCCGTCAAGGTAGATAAAGAAAAGTGGTCAAAGACATTATCGCTTAACTCAAAATCGATATCGCTTGACTCAAAATCGATTGACTACTTGGACATTTCTTTCCAAACATCGCGAATAATGTCGTCCAAAAAGAGACTCGGTTCGTATCCGATTGCTTGTCGGATGCGAGTCAAATTGGGCACTCGGCGCCGAATGTCTTCGAAGTCTTCGTCATATGCTTGAGCATAAGATTGAAATTGAATGGTTGCAGTTGGATTGACGATGGCAGCTACGCGCTTTGCCATTTCGAGAATTGCGATCGGCTGATCCGCACCGATATTGTAGATCCTGCCGGAACTGCTTTCGGTGTCCATCAGTTTCAAGACGGCGCCTACCACATCGGTAACGTGCGCGAAACATCGTTCCTGTTGTCCATCGTCATGCACGATGAGCGGTTTGCCGCTCATTGCCGCTTCGACAAATCGCGGAAGAACCATTCCGTACGCGCCCGATTGCCGGGGGCCAGCCACGTTGAAGAATCTCCCTATGACAATGTTCATTGCGCATTCCCGAACACAAGCCAGCGCAAGAAACTCATCGATCGCTTTGCTAGCCCCGTAGCTCCATCGCGGTTTTGTTGTCGCTCCAAAGACCAAATCGTCTTCTTCGCACCAAATCCGTTTTGGATTTTTCCCATATACCTCGCTCGTACTTGCCAGAAACATCGCAACCGGACGCCCTGTTAAATGAATGCGTCGAAGTTCTTCCAGCAAAAGTTGGGTCGGATAAATGTTGCGATGAATCGTTTGAATGGGATGCTTAGCAATCAATGCCACGCCCACTGCGGCTGCAAGATGGTAAACAACATCAGTGTCCCTGCAGACTTCGCGAATTAGTTCCGGATCGCCCAGATCCGCATGAATTACTTTCAAATTGGGATGATCGATGACCCCTTGAAGGTTGACCAGTCTGCCAGTGCTCAAATCGTCCACAATCGTAACCTGGTTGCCATCTGCCAATAATCGTTCAGTCAAATGAGAGCCGATGAACCCATTACCGCCGGTGACGAGAATTTGCATTTAGAGTTACGGGTGAGAAATGCGAGGGATGAAAGTAGCGAGTGAAAGAAGGTTTGTCAGGGAACATTACAGGATGTAACGGTCAGGTAATCTATGCCTGGCAGACGTTTCTGGCAAAGAGAAAACCATTCACGCTCCCATTAAAACTTTCCGATGGGTAACTACTACGGTAAACTACAGACTTGGTTCGGCCAACACCGCTTGCGAACCTGAGATGGCATTTGGATATCGAATACGACCCTTTTTTGTGTCACAATTGAGATAAATATGGAAATCCGAGTTCGAACTGCGGCTCCTAACCTAACATCAAAATCGGCTCAGAATCGCGTTCGACGATTTTTTGCGGCATGTTTGGCGACTGGTCTCGTTGGCTCGCCTGCGTTTGCCCAGCAGCCTGCCTCGGGTCAAAAAACAACGCCGCAGACTAAGAATTCAACAGGTACGCCCGGAAAAGGTACGCCCGGTAAAGGTACGCCCGGTAAAACGGGGCTCGCGACTAGCACGCCCAAAGTCCCATCACCCGCCCAACTTTCTGATAAAGAAAAGCGGCAAGAGAAAGCCCGAGAGCTTTTCGCGGACGCGGCCAACGCACAAAACAACGGTGCATTCCCTCTTGCAATCGAGCAATGGAACAAGTTGCTGGAGGAGTATCCAACCGATCCGCTGGCGTCCAGTGCTCGCCATTTCCTGGGCGTTTGCTACCTGCAGCAAGAGAAACCCGATTTCCTCAATGCAATTGAGCAGTTTAGGGCTGCCCTTCAGGACTCTGAACTCAAGCAACGCGAGGAATCGCTGGTAAATCTTGGATGGAGTCTCTATCAGCAGGGGATGTCCGGTGAGGGTAATACACGCAAGCAATCGCTCAGCGAATCCGCAAAAGTGCTTGCGGCTCTGATTGAGAAGTATCCGGATGGAAGTTTTGCGGACAAAGCGATGTACTACGCTGGGGAAGCGGAGGCTCGACTTGGAAACTTTGACAAAGCCACTTCGTTCTACAGCCAGTTGCTACAGAATCGCTCGATGGATGTGTCGCCGGTTCGCCCCGATGCGATGTTCGGACTAGGGTTGACTTATGACGAACAGCAGCAAACGAAGCTCGCGAAGGAAAACTACGATACGTTCCTCGCAAAATACCCGAGCCATCCGCTTGCAAATGAAGTGCGAATTCGAGCCGCAGAGATATCCATCAAAGACGATCAAATAGACCAAGCGGTCCAAATGCTGAAACAGGTTGTCGAGGCGGAAGACTTCGAAAAAGGAACTAACGCAGACTACGTTTTGTATCGCTATGGATTTGCATTGGCCAAATCGGGCAATTTCAAAGAGTCGGCAGAGATTTACAAGAAGCTATCGACGTTGTTTCCTAAATCTCAGTACTCACAATATTCTTCTCTCGCAACCGGCCAAACGTTGATGCGAGACAAGAGGTTCGACGAAGCCCTGAAGGCCTTCGACGGACTTCTTTTAGCCAAGGACGATCGCGCGGCCGAAGCCGCTCACTGGATGTGTCAAATCGTTATCATCCAATCCAAACCAGCCGAAGCGATTTCGATCGCAAGGAGGGCTCTCGAATGGGGCAGCAAATCGCCCTCCGCCATATTGCTGAAAATGGATTTGGCTGACGGCCTGTCATCGACCGCCGATGGCAAAGCGGAAGCGAAAACACTTTATGAACAGATTGCATTGGAAAACTCGGACGATTCGCTTGCTCCGAGAGCCACTTACAATGCTGCGTTTGCCGCTCTGCAAGTTGGTGCCCAAGCAGATGCACAACGCTGGAGCGAAGCGTTTGCGAAACGCTTTCCCAATGATCCGTTAGCGTCGGACGTCGCGTACATTCGAGCTGAATCGACACTGCAATTAGGTCAACACGAATCGGCGGCGACTGCGTTCGAACAGTTGATTGCGGCCGAGCCGAAAAACCCAATGCTGGCTTCTTGGGAATCCCGATTGGCGGCGGCGCGATATCTCAGTGGACAATATGGCAAAGCCATCGAACTTACTTCGAAGGCAATGAATGACTCGAAAGATCCACTCGCTCAAGCCGAATCGTTGTTCTTGCACGGCGCATGCCTCCTAAAGCTGAACAAAGTAGATCCAGCGATCGAAGCCCTTCGCAAATCCAACCAAACGAACGCCAAATGGGCCCAGGCGGATGAAGTGCTGGTTGTTTTGGCTGAAGCGCTTTCTGCAAACGGTGACAAAGACCAAGCGAAAAGCATGCTTCAGAGAATTCTCAAAGAATACCCAAACTCACGCTTCAAACCTCAGGTGGAGTTTCGATTGGGCCAGCTGTCAGCTAGCCTCAACGATTTCGACCTAGCAATTGCCTCCTACGATTCTGTTTTGGCAACATCCAAAGACAAGTCGTTGCTAGACTATGCGGGATACGGCAAAGCATTTATTCTCATCCAACGAGAGCAGTTCGCCCCAGCACTTGAGTTGCTGGAGCCAATCGCCCTGGATTCACGTGAGGACGGCGTTGGATACGAATCACGAGTGGCCAAAGCGATTTGCCTACGACAGCTTGGCAAAAGCAGTGATGCGATCGAGGTGCTCATCAAGTTGGTTAAGTCCAAGCTGCCAAGCGATCAGAAACCGAGAGCACTTTACGAACTTGGCTTAGCTTACTCGTCGGCCGAACAACTGGATGCCGCAATTCAAACGTTTCAATCGTTAATCGATTCAAACAGCAATTTCCCTCTTCTCGACAAAGCTTATTACGAACTGGCCTGGGCTCTCAAGAGTCAAGCAAAGACCGAACAAGCAAACCAAGTCTTTCAAACCATGGCCGCCAAGTATCCTGATAGCCCGCTGGCGGCAGAAGCCTACTTTCACGTCGGACAAGCTGAGTACGATAACTCAAAGTTCGATCGAGCAATCAAAGCATACACCGTTGCCGTAACGCGAAGTGTTGATGCGAATCTTCAGGAAAAGTCGCTCTACAAACTTGGCTGGGCCTTCTTCCAACAGAAGGATTACGACAAAGCAATTGAGCAGTTTCGCAAACAGACCAAAGAGTTTCCAAACGGAAGCTTGTTGATTGACTCCTCGTTTATGACTGCTGAATGCCTGTTGAAGCAAGAAAAGTACTCAGAGGCTTGGCCGCAATACGAAAAAACTCGTCGAAGTATGGAGTCCGTCGGGAACCCTGAGAGCGTTAGCGAGCAAGTCAAAGCGATGGTGTATTTGCATGGCGCGCAATCGGCTCGCGAACTCAAGAAATGGATTGAGGTGGAAAATTGGATCGGTGCAATGAAGGGCAAAGTGCCAAACTCATCGCTGCTTCCGACTGCAAAGTATGAACTTGCTTACGCGCGACAAAACCAAAAGAAGACGACTGAGGCGATCCAACTTTACAGTGAAGTTGCCGAAGACCAACGCAATGAAATCGGTGCCCGCTCTCGATTCATGATGGGCGAAGTATTTTTTGCCGACAGAGAGTTTGCAAAAGCAATTTCCGAGTTCCAAAAAGTCATGTACGGATACGGCGGAACTCAAGCTCCCAGCGAAATCAAGAACTGGCAAGCTCGTGCCGCTTATGAAGCCGGTCGCTGCAGCGAAGTTTTGATTGCGGACCAAAAAGGGGACAAACGAAAGAAAGCTTCTGAAGTGGCAAAGAAGTTTTACGAGTTTGTTGTCAACAATCACGACGGGCATTCGTTGTCGGCGCAGGCGAAAGACCGACTCAAGGAACTCAATCAATTGTAAATGTTCTAGCTTGCACGCCAAATATCGCGTGCAAACACAGAACTCGCGACGGCGTCAGAGAACGCCCCTTGGTTTGCTCATCGGCAAGATTCATTCCTCAAGTCTCAATTTTCGGTATAACCATTGTTTTGTGATGCTCCGCGTCGCAGGAATCACAAATCACGACGGCGGAGCGTCGTGCAATTTAATTTGCCAATCCAAGTTTCTAGGTTGGACTATGTACCCGGGCTCGCCTTACAATGGACTGACTCTACGATAAATCCTAACCTACTGGTGATAGCCACCGTTTTCTCGATCGGTGGTTTGTGCGGCGTCTGCCAATTTGTAGTAAACTAGTTTTCTGGCCCATAGCTCTGTTCTGTCCGCTTCCAATCCTCTGGGTTGCCTCCTTCCAAACTTCCTTCAGAACTCTCATGCGAATCCAGTTTCTGACCTTACTATTGGTCTTTTTCGTAACTTCAGAGATTCGAGCCGATAGACCCATCGGAATCAAGATTTTTCCTGAGACGATTGATTTGACCTACCAGGACAGTTGCCAACGACTCACCATCCAAACCCTTTTCAGTGATGGAACCGTTGGCCCCTTGACGGACGCAGAACCAAAACTGGAAATCAAGGACCCAACCCTAGTAAAAGTTTCTAGATTCGGCTCGGGCACCATTCAATTCCAATCCAGACGATCGGGCACAACAACTCTCAATATCGAATGCAAATTGAATAGCGGCGAAATCGCTAGTGCTGCTGCTACGATTGTTTGCCGGGATGCCGAACGCCCATTTGAGCCAGAGTTTACAAATCACATCCAGTCGGTCATGGCGAGGAATGGTTGCAACATGGGATCCTGCCACGGGGCGTTGGCGGGCAAGGGTGGCTTTAAATTGTCTCTCCGCGGATACGATCCTGAAACGGATTATTTCAACATGACGCGGCAGGATGGTGGTCGACGAATTGAAGTGTCGTCGCCAGCAACCTCACTTTTGATTGCCAAACCTAGCGGTACAATCGAGCACAAAGGAGGCTTGCGATTGCCAGCCGAATCAGATGACTATGCGATGATCGCCAAGTGGATAGCAGGCGGAGCTCCTGGCCCCGAAGCGCATGACCCAAGATTGGATCGAATTGAAATTCTGCCGCCAGCCGTTCGATTATCCAAAGGCTGTGCGCAACCGATTGTGGTTCGAGCGCACTACAGCAACGGGCGGATCGAAGACGTTACGCGTTGGGCCAAGTTCAATTCAACAGACGAATCGGTCGCAACGGTCGACGAACATGGCGTTGCGAAAATCGTCGGTCCCGGCGAAGGAGCGATTAATGCTTGGTTCGCAAGTCGAATCGTGACCTCGCGGTTGAGTGTTCCGTTTACTGAAAGCAATACCCCTTCTGAAAAGGCCGTTACACTCTCCAACTTCATTGATGAACATATTGCCAAACAACTGGCTTCTTTGGGCCTCGATTGCTCGGACCGGACGACAGACAGCGAGTTCATTCGACGTTCCGCGTTGGATGTAACCGGCACCTTGCCAACTGAGGAGCAAGTCGTCGCTTTCTTGGCGGATAACTCGGCGGATAAACGAAGTCGATGGATTGATTCGCTGTTGGACAGTCCGGAATATGTAGATTACTGGACCTATCGTTGGTCCGATTTGCTGATGCTCAACAGCAATCTACTGCGAGCCGATGGGATCAAGTCTTACTACCAATGGATCCGGGGCCATGTTCAAAAAAATACATCTTGGGATAAGTTCACTCAAGCGATACTCACGGCGAAAGGGGAATCGAGCGAGAATGGTGCGACCAATTTTTATGCGATTAACCAGGACCCCGAGGGAATGACCGAGAACGCTTGCCAGGCCTTTCTTGGACTTTCCATTGGCTGCGCTAAGTGTCACAATCACCCGCTCGAAAAATGGACCAACGATCAGTACTACGCGATGGCAAACTTATTTGCCCGAGTCCGAGCCAAAGGTTGGGGTGGCGATACTCGAAACGACGAGTCGAATCGCACTCTCCTAGTTCTGGATCGAGGCGACTTGATCCAGCCATCGAGAGGCAAGCCGCAGCCGCCTGCACCTTTGGACGCTGCGCCACTGGATATCAACGCCACCGATGATCGTCGCGAATACCTTGCCGATTGGATGACATCGCCTGAGAACCCATACTTCACTCGAGCAATTGTGAATCGAGTCTGGGCCGCATTCTTCGGCATTGGAATCGTCAATGCGGTCGACGACCTTCGTGCCAGCAACCCAGCCAGCAACCCCGAGCTCATGCAATCGCTTTCCGATCACCTTATAAAGCACGACTACGACCTAAAGGAACTGATGCGAGTCATTTTGAACTCCGAAACCTATCAGCGCAGTAGCAATGCAACGGAAATTAATAAAGAGGACAAGAAGTACTTCTCACACTATTATCCTCGTCGTTTGATGGCCGAAGTCATTCATGACGCGATGGTTTCTGTTTCGACAGTTCCGACCGTGTTCAACAAGGTTGCTTTTTTGGGAGGCGACAAACGAGACACCAAATTCTATAGCAGGGGAACCAAGGCGATACAGCTATACGACTCCAGCGTTGACAACAATTTCCTCAAGACCTTTGGCCGCAATCAACGCCGAATCACTTGTGAATGCGAGCGCAGTGATGAGCCCAGCGTGACGCAGGTTTTGAATCTGAGCAATGGCGACATGCTCAATGTAAAGCTGGCTGAGAAAGGAAGCGTTGTCGACCAACTTTCAGAAGCCTACAAAACGGATTACGCCACGCTGGTAAAGATCGCGTATGTACGATGTTTATCTCGCTATCCACTCGAGCAAGAATCCAATTCACTGGTTCGTGAATTGACAGATTGTTCCGAAGAAGATCGCCGGACCGTAGTCGAGGACCTTCTCTGGAGTCTGATGACTTCTCGCGAGTTTTTGTTCAACCACTAGTCCGTTCAGCTCATTCCGTGCGCCCCTTTGTACAGGTTCCATGTGAGATGAATCTGGCCTTGATGGTGTGCTTCGTGCCAAGCAAGAAGAACCGCTGATTCCGCGACGGTCCTCTTTATGTTGTTTGGAAAGTCGGTCACTGCTGCGAGGTCTGCCGTCTCAAGGAAAGACTTTATCGCATCGAAATGAAGTTTCAGTTTTCCTTGAATTTCGGCCATCGACGGCACATTAGAATCAGACGGGGAAGAGCCGCCAGCAAACGCTTCGCAAAGCGCGACGTCGGTCGGCTCACCTCCCTTGATTCGTACATTTACATAACGATCGTGAGTGGCAGCACAGTGCATCGCTTGCCAAGCGATATGAGCTCGTCCTGCACCTGGCCGCCAGACGAGCACTTGCTCAACATTCTGCCCAGACTTTGCAATTGCGTCGAGGGAGCTCAGGAGACGGTCACGGGTGAAATCAAAAACAGAAAAAATCGTCGTTAGATCGGCCATGAATTTTTTGAAACTTTGTTTGGAGGGACGAATTACAAAGTCCCAATATGCCGGGCAAAGCGAACTTCATCAAGTGGAAAAGCACACGTGTATTTCCTTAGTCAAAAATCATCGCATCCAGTGCCTCAACCCGTCAGCACCTAAACCATCAGACCTAATTGGCTCATCGCCAAGTCGATGAGGACGGCCGATAATGGCGATGAAAGGTGATCGCTTGACGATTCAACAGTCGAACGGATCTCTTCAGCACTAGCTTCAACGATGGAGTTCTGAACCGGGGTCGTGCCGGTTTCGAGCAGGCTGCCAAAGACTTCTAGTGTAGGTTCTTGTTCTTGCGACAAATCAATCATGCGACCGGTCTCGGCGGAGGCGTTGAGTTGTGCGACAACGATTGTGCTCCAGTTGCCAATGAACAATTGGATATCGGACGAACGAACCGGGGCGAGATTGGTGGCAACAGACCCGGACGCGTCGGCCACTACAAATGCCGTGCAATTGGCTTGGAGCTGTGCCCATGTTGCAGAGGGCAGGTGTGAAGATCCCCATGGGTTTTTTAACGCGAAGGTATCGGTT
>Ga0105045_10006271_pt1 | contig 10522 bp, 9 predicted proteins | sample MAT02_FD_78089 | JGI IMG/M metagenome (GOLD analysis project Ga0105045, IMG submission 78089) | Freshwater microbial communities from Lake Fryxell liftoff mats and glacier meltwater in Antarctica - MAT-02 (megahit assembly) | ecosystem: Environmental > Aquatic > Freshwater > Ice > Liftoff... | reverse complement strand
AGGGGTTGGAGTTTCCCTCGGTTTTTATCGTCGGCGTCGAAGACGATCTATTGCCGCACGCGAGAAGCAAAGAGACCGAAGAGCAGATCGAAGAAGAGCGACGTTTGCTGTTCGTGGGTATCACCCGGGCCGAAGAGAATCTACAACTCAGCTACTGCAAACGTCGGCTGATTCAAGGCGATACGCGCCATGTCATTCCGAGCCCATTCCTGATTGAATTGCCACGGGAAGAACTCCGGCACATCGAACCGGACGCGATCGAAGACTATTTTGACGCGGATCCCTACGCCTCGGATTCATATCCCGACTCGTGGGATATTCCCAACGAAGATGTCTCCGCGGATTCCGATGACGACCTTTGCCAGCTCGATGACGAAGAGCGGATCGCGATCAAGAAACCTTCTCCCATCGCCAAGGGGCTGCCGCCTGGGCTACGTACCGCGTCGCAGTTTGCGGCAAAACAAACTCTATCGCCGCTCGTGGCCTTTCGTCCTGGACAATTGGTTTCCCATCCCAAGTATGGTGACGGGACAATCGAAACGGTTGCGGGACGGGGACCCAAGTGCATGGTAACGGTTATCTTCGACGATGGTGAATCGAAAAAATTTCGTTTGGCATTTGCCGAGTTAGTCCCGAGATAGATTGCCGACATGGACTCATCGGTTTTCTATCACGAAGCTGGGCACGCGGTCGTCGCGGCGTGGCTAGGTGCCGAAGTCCTTTACGTGACGGTCGAACCAGATCGGGATGATGGGCCCGTCCGCGATGGTGACGCGGCGGTGCGATGGCATCATCGTGGCTTTACGAAGCGACAGTTATGTGAGCGAGAATTGATGGCAGTGCTTGCAGGTCCGGTCGCAGAAATGATCCATACCCAGACGCCACAGACTGTCAACTCTCGACCGGAATGGGCCTGCGATTGGGGTGTCGCCTGGGCCCTTTCGGAGTCATTGGCACCCGCTAACTCATCGCGCCTTGCCATGCTGCAAGCGGTTACGATCAAACTCTTTCAAGTGATGTCTCAAGGCGATTTTTGGCAAGCGATCGCCGAAGTCGCAGACCTACTCGACGCTCACGAAACCGTCGAGGGCGACGAAGTCATGGAGTGCGTTCAGCGATGGATCGGTGAGTAGGATCATTCGTCCTTTGATGAACATTGTTCGTGAAAGTAAAGCACGATCTTCATTGCAGGTCATTGGAGCTAAAGGGCTTACCCGCATTTCGTTGATAGAGACGTCGCCGCTCAATCACTCGACCAATTTTATGTGCCGCGCGATCCGCAACCCGGCTGACGGCGGACTCAATGGATGTGTTGTTTTCGCTCAGCACAATCTCGCGTTTTCCACTGATCAAAAGCCTCAATCGGCAAAGTTTATCATTACCTCCTCGCGGCCCATTGATATCAAAGAACGATACCATCAAACCGCGAATCTTCGAGTCGAATCGTCCCAGCGCAGCCTGGAGTCGGCGAATGATTAGCTCGCGCTGCGACGAGCTAAGCGCAACGTTGTTGTCAAAAATCTGCACGTTCATCCGAAATCTTCCTTTTTTTGGCGAGCTGAATTTGATCACTGCTGCAATCGTACTGCTTCTATCGACATAAATCTAATTCAAAGCTATACTCAAATCCATTGATTAAAACAAACCAAAGGGGATTCGATGGAATGGCTTAATTATCACCATTTGCTTTACTTCTGGATGGTATCGCGCGAAGGCACGATCAGTCGTGCGGCAGAAAAGTTGCATATCGGTCAGCCCGCGATCAGCACTCAGATTCGCAGTTTAGAAACGGCTTTAGGCCACAAGCTGTTCAAAAAGTCGGGTCGGACGCTTGAGTTAACCGAAACCGGTCAAACGGTCTTTCGCTACGCAGACGAAATATTTTCCATTGGCCGCGAGCTTGTCGATACCATCAAAGGGCATCCGACCGGGAAACCGATTCGGTTCGTAGTCGGTATCGTCAACGCGATCCCGAAGCTAATGGTGCGTCGGCTCCTTGAACCCGCTTTGAATCTGAACTCGAACCTTCGTTTGGTTTGCGTTGAAGATACCTTGGAGCAATTGCTGAGTTCGCTTTCTACTCACACGGTCGACATTGTTCTGGCCGACACTCCACTGACCTCGGCCCACAAGGTGCGCGCGTTTAATCATTCACTTGGCGATTCGGATGTCGGGTTATTTGCGACTAAATCGCTTGCTCGCAAGTTTCGTACTGGGTTTCCGAAGTCACTCAGCGGCGCTCCGCTGCTACTGCCAGGCCGCTCCTCGGCGCTTCGGCGATCACTTGACAGCTGGATGGACCGGAATGGGATTCATCCGCATATACGCGGCGAGTTCGATGACACTGCGTTGCTAAAAGCGTTCGGGCAAAGCGGCGAAGGTATCTTCCCTGGAGCGATTGCAATTGCCGACGAGATTTGTCGACAATACGAAGTAGAGCGAGTAGGAAATGTTGAAGGTGTTCGCGAAACGTTCTATGCGATCTCTGCCGAACGCCGGATCAACCACCCCGCAGTCCTCGCAATCACCAATACGGCGAGGGCAGACATCTTCGTTTGAATTCGACTTGAATCATGGAATCAGACGCCGATGTCTTCGTTCCAAAGGGTCGGGTGCGCGGCGATGAAGGCGTTCATCAGATCGAAGCATCGCTGGTCACGAAGGATGATCAGGTCCACACCGCGAGTTCTTACATAGGCCTCGGGACCTTGGAACGTAAGGTTCTCACCCACAATGATGCGTGGAATCTTGTAAAGCAACGCGGTGCCGCTGCACATGTCGCAAGGCGAAAGGGTTGAATACAAAGTCGCTCGTGCGTACTGCGATGCGGTCAGACGACCGGCGTTTTCAAGGGCATCCATTTCGGCATGCAAGATAGCGCTGCCCTGTTGGACTCGGCGGTTGTGTCCCCGCCCAACGACTTCACCGTCGATTACGATCACCGACCCAATCGGGATTCCGCCTTCGTCGCGCCCGGCAATCGCCTCATCAATCGCTATGTCAAGAAAGCGTTGCTGTTCGGCTGATAGCATCTTTGATCCTCTATTTAAATACGTTATGCGTCACGCGGAGATCGACGATCTGGTCCAGGCTCTTGTAAATCGGTCAATCTACGCGATTTGCAACCGATACGCTTTTGGAGCAGAATGTATTGCTCGCGGGGCGTCGGAACAAGTTGCGGCGAAGCCTCTAGTAATGGGATACATTGAGCACGACTGATTTGGGTCGGCAAAATGAGAGCAAAATGAGTCTTGAAACGATGGGAGGTGAACAGCGTGTCCTGCTTCGATCCATTTCATGGCAAACCTATGAAACATTGGCGGACAACCCCGATCGCGTTGGGCGGCGAATGACTTACGATCGAGGACTATTAGAAATCATGTCACCCTCGCGAGCCTATGAATCCGATAAGTCGATGCTTGGTCGCCTTATCGAACGATTTGCGGAGGAAATGCGCATCGATCTCTGCTCCTCGGCCTCAACCACGTTTAAACGGAGCGATCTGGCTCGTGGATTCGAGGCGGACGAATCGTACTTCATTCGACATGAAGTAAACGTCCGCGCTAAACGCGAAATCGATCTGCTCATCGATCCGCCGCCAGATCTCGTTGTTGAAATTGAAGTGTCGCGATCAGCGATCAACAAACTCGACTTGTTTGCGGCCATTGGGGTTCCCGAAGTGTGGCGCTACGATGCTCAGACTCTCTGGATCGGGCGTTTGCAAGGAGACAAGTACGACCAAGTCGATGAAAGTACCGAATTGGACGGTTTCCCGATCGCTTCCGCAGTTGGCATCTTGCAGTCGATCGGCTCGGTGAGTGAGACCGAATTGATTCGACGGTTCGTTCGAGAGTTGCGGTGACATTGAGCAACTTTCTTCGATCCAATCGATCACGCTAGTCCGAAGCTCAAAGCTCAAAGCTTGCCCGGAGCACGGACTCCATTGCCCTTTATCGGCGGCTCGGAATCGCCCAGTTCTTTTCGTGCGACGGCCGCTGCGTTCATCAGTTCTTTAACAATGTCTGGGTGATCTGCAGCAACATCGTTGGATTCACTGACGTCGTTGTCTAGATCGTAAAGTGAATTTCCGATCGATGCCGTTTCATAGGCTACCGGTTCCCCATTGGTTCCGCCTTTACGTCCGGCGAAAGTCCGGTACGAGTGCGGCAAATGCAACTTCCAACGCTCGCTGCGAACTGCCTGCAACGATGCTTGCTCGAAGTAACAATAGAAAAAGTCGTGAGGCGATTTCGCATCGGCCTCACCAAACATCAATGAACGAATATCGTGTCCGTCGATTTTATTCGCGGGCAATTCCGCGTCGATGATTGCGGCAACCGTCGGCAATAGATCAATGGTCGAGGCCAGTTTATCGCACTGTGTCCCTGCTGGGATGGTTGCTTTATTGAGGTCTTTTCCGGTCCACCGCATCAGAGTTGGGACTCTATAGCCGCCCTCGAACATGGTGCCTTTGCCTTCGCGTAAGCCGCCCGCGTTTCCGGCGTGATCTCCATAAGATAACCAAGGTCCGTTATCGGTCGTAAAGACAACAAGCGTGTTTTCGCTCTGTCCGATTTCGTCAAGCGTGTCCAAAATCTGCCCGACCGACCAATCCACTTCCATCACAACATCACCAAACAATCCCGCACCACTTTTGCCTTTGAAGGAATCGGAAACAAAGAGCGGGACATGCACCATTGAGTGCGGAAGATAAAGAAAGAATGGCTGTGCTTTGTGATCGCGAATGAAAGCAGTTGCCCGTTCAGTGTACTGGCGAGTTAGCTGTTCTTGATCCTTCGGCTGCATGTCTGCGATGACAACGGTCGGTTCAGCGTCTCGGTGAGCTTCCAAGAGTGGCAACGGCGGCCATGCGGATTTCGAATTCGGATTTTTCTTCATGCGAGCCACGTTCTCAGGGTGCAGGGGCCACATGTCGTTGCTGTAGGGAAGGCCAAAGTAATGGTCAAAACCATGTTGCGTCGGCAGAAATTTCGCGTGGTGTCCCAGGTGCCATTTTCCGAAACAGGCCGTCGCGTAGTTCTTCGATTTGCAGACCTCGGCAATGGTGGTTTCCGATGCATTAATGCCGATATCGCTTCGTGGCCCCAATGCCCCCGAGATACCGACGCGGCGGTGGTAGCATCCCGTCATTAGCGCGACACGTGACGCCGAGCAAACCGCAGAGGAAACGACAAAGTCAGTGAATTTCCGTCCTTCTCTCGCCATCCGATCAAGGTTTGGAGTGGGGTAGTCGGTCGGTGCGAAAGCGTTGATATCGCCGTATCCCATGTCGTCGATGAAGATGATCACGACGTTGGGCGGGGATCGATCGGCGGCGAGCGTTGGGGCGGCTGCGGCAAGCGTTGGGGCGGCTGCGGCGAGCAAAAAACCGATGAAAGCGGAAATCTTTCCCAGCGAACCAAGCATTTCTCGACACATGATGGACTCTCCAAAGAAATCAAGTCGATAAGTAACGGCGACGCAACTGTCAACAGAACGGGCGGAACAACATTTTAAACTATTTAAAACGATCCCAAGGAAGCCTTGACTCGCGAATGTTGGAAGACGATGATGGAAACTTGATGCTGAGATTCATTCTCAATAGCGGATTCTGCAGTTCTTTGGTTTCCAGGCAAATTAATGTTCACCCTCAATATGCTCGTGCCCGGCCAGTCGGCGGAAGTGGTTAGCGTTTCGGGAGCTGACGGGATTTCATCACGGCTTCGGGAAATGGGCTTTGTGCCTGGTGAGGCGGTCCGGTTGCTTCGTCTAGCACCGCTGGGAGATCCGCTGAAGTGCATGATTCACGGCAGCCGGATCGCGCTACGATGCCGTGAGGCCGAGCGAGTCGTTGTTTCGCCCCGATAGAAAAATTCTCATCTTCCGACCTTCCTGCATGATTCTCACCAATCGCGTCTGTTTCTCAATCGCCGCATGACCCATGGTTCAAACTACGCGGCGTGTCGTATTGGTGGGAAACCCAAACACGGGAAAGAGCACGCTGTTCAATGTGCTGTCTGGGCTGTCGGTACGGACGGGAAACTACGCCGGCGTAACGATCGAAAAGAAAGTCGGTCGACTCGCGGATGCCGTTTTCCCAGTTGAGCTGATTGATTTACCAGGTACCTATTCGCTGAACCCGCGGTCACCGGACGAGTTTGTTGCTGTGCAAGTTTTGACCGGGGAGGCGGCACACGAAGCCGTTCCTGATTTGGTTGTTTGCGTCGTCAACGCGACGCTGTTGCGGCGAAATCTTTTCCTGGTAAGCCAACTGCGAGAACTTGGTTGTCCGCTTTTGATCGCGGTGAACATGATGGACGCGGCGCGTTCGCGTGGTCTTACCATCAATTGCAAACAGATGGCTGCAAATCTCGGCGTCCCCGTTGTCGCGATCTCGGCATCGAAACGCGAAGGTATCGATCAACTGCGAGCGGCAATCCACGAGCAACTGGCCGGGGCTTCACACGCAGCCCCGATCCGTCCGTTTCCAAGATACTTCTACGCGACTAGCGAACGGGTCGCCGAACAATTGTCCAGCGAGGCCGATGTCAAACTTGCCGCGGGGACCGAAGTGAATCGGTTTCTGATCGAGCGAGCTCTGCTGGACGCTGGTGGCGAGACCGAGCGCATGATCATCAAAAGCTCCGGCGAGCGAGCGAAGTCGATCATTGAATCGGGTCGATCGGAATTGAAGCAGTCACTCGGAGAGCTGAACGATATCGAGTGTGAAAATCGATACGCTTGGTCGAGAGAGATGCTGGTAGGGGTGCTTAGTGACGAAGGGCGAGAGTCCCACCGTGTCACCGATTGGCTGGACAGTGTGCTTACTCACCGAGTGTTCGGCTTGGCAATTTTCGCCGGGCTGATGCTGCTTATTTTCCAGTGCATCTATGCTTGGAGCAGCGTTCCGATGGAAGCGATTGCATCGATTCAAGGTTATCTGTCGAGTCTTGTCGAAGGCCTGTCGTCACCTGGAATCTTGAGAAGCCTGATTGTCGATGGAATCATCGCGGGGGTCGGAGGAGTTTTGATTTTCCTTCCCCAGATTGCACTCCTGTTTCTGTTCTTGGCGATTCTTGAGGACTTTGGTTACATGGCCCGTGCGGCATTCCTTGTTGATCGCATGATGTCGCTTCTGGGCCTTAGCGGCAAGTCGTTCTTGCCGTTGATGAGTTCGTTCGCGTGCGCTGTACCGGGCGTGATGGCAACGCGTGTTATCGAGAACCCACGTGATCGCTTGGCGACCATCTTTGTGGCCCCGTTCATGAGTTGTTCAGCGCGGTTGCCGGTCTATTTGCTGCTGATCACCGCCTTTGTCCCCGCGACGGCGGTCATCGGCGGATTGGTTTCATTGCGTGGCCTCGTATTGCTTGCGATGTATTTCGTCGGTGTGATAGTGGCAATTCCCACCGCGTGGTTGCTAAAACGAACCGTGCTTCGCGGTGAATCATCGCCGCTTGTTTTAGAATTGCCCGAATACAAATGGCCTGACTGGCGAGTGATCGGCATTCGAGTATTTGATGCCTGCAAAGCGTTCGTGATTCGCGCGGGGACAATGACTTTCGCGGCGTCCATTGTCATTTGGGCCGCAGGATATCTACCGGGTGATCATTCGCGTCAGCATGAGTTGCAGGCGTTGATCGAATCGTTTGAACCGGATTCGGCGCAGGTCGCGATCTGGCAAGCAGAGCTTCAGGTTGAGAGTGGGCGACTGCTGGAAGGGTCAATTCTGGGGCAACTTGGCCATATCATCGAGCCCGCCGTGAAGCCGCTTGGATGGGATTGGCGGATTGGAGTCGGCGCGATCGCAAGTTTCCCCGCGCGCGAGGTTATCATTGCAACGTTGGGAACGGTTTACTCGCTCGGGGGCGATGTTGACGAAGAAAGCGAAGGGCTGATGGACGCACTTCGATCTTCGACTTGGCCCGATGGCAGGCCGGTCTATAATGTTCCGGTCGCGTTGTCGATCATGGTATTCTTTGCGCTTTGTGCCCAATGTGTAAGTACGTTGCTGGTCATGAAGCGAGAAACGAACAGTTGGCGTTGGCCGGTGTTCAGCTTTGTTTACATGACAACATTGGCCTACCTGGGAGCGCTGCTCACCTATCAAATCGGAATGCAGTTTTGAACATTCATCTTCATACCGTTGTCCGATTGGATCGAAAACGAAATGGTTGAGAATATCGTCGTTGCAACCGTCGTGCTTTCGGCAATCGGGTGGCTGTTTGCTCGTGGCTACAGGACCATCGCTTCGGCAACAAGCACCAACGCAAGTCGAATGGGAAGTTGTGGCTCTTGCGGAAGCTGTTCGAAAGCATCCGTTAAGCCCATGCAGCCCACCGTCGTTCAGATTGGTGGGGATGCGCCGAAATCTCGCTGAGCAGGTTATTTTCGTTGATGGAAACGCTCGCACAGGGCAATTTTACCATTTTTAGACGGAAATTTGGCATGGCGAGATGTGTCAGTTTACCGCGCGGATTGGCAATGGTGCGAACCGCGCGAGCTCCTATAATGTCCTCAAATTCAAAATCCGTCGGCCCAGATGAGCTCGGCTCGTTTGCGGAAACGCACTTCCTTTTACTTCAAAGGCTTGGTTTTCAGTGACTGATAAGGTTGAAAAAACGATCATCATCGGCAGCGGACCGGCTGCCTGGAGTGCTGCCATCTACGCCGCCAGAGCGACCCTTGAGCCGCTCGTTTTCGAAGGCGCAATGACGGAGGAAAATCGCCAGCAAGGCACATTGCCGCTGGGACAATTGGCTTTGACGACCGAAGTCGAAAACTATGCCGGGTTTCCCTCCGGGAATCTCAAGGCCTTTTTGGACTCCGCGATCGATTCTGAACAGCAGTATCTTTTACCGCCAGTAAGTGAAGAAGAACACGCGGTGACAGGCCCCGAGCTGATGAACTTGATGCGTCAGCAAGCTCGAAATTTCGGAACGCGAATCATTACGGATGATGTCACCGGCACCGATTTCTCGTCTGACATTTTCAAAATCGAAACCTTGGAAAGCGGTACGTTCCAGTGTCGAACCCTGATCGTCGCATCCGGCGCTCGCGCTAATTATCTTGGGCTTCCGTCGGAAGACGCTTACAAAAATCGAGGCGTCAGCGCTTGTGCAGTCTGCGACGGTGCGTTGCCACGATTCCGCAACAAGCCGCTTGCTGTGGTCGGTGGTGGTGATAGCGCCATCGAGGAATCAACGTTCCTGACAAAGTTCGCTTCCAAGGTTTATCTGGTTGTTCGCCGCGATACGTTGCGAGCGTCAAAGATCATGCAGGAACGAGCTTTCCGCAACGAGAAGATTGAGATTCTTTGGAATCATGAAGTGCTCGAAGTCTTGGGCGAAGACAAAGCCGGTGTGACCGGCCTGCGTCTCCTTCAAAACAAAGATCATCAAGAACGCACCGTTGAGATTCATGGATTGTTTCTCGCAATTGGTCATACGCCCAATACGACGTTCCTGCGAAACCAAGTTGCACTGACCGAAAAAGGCTACGTCGCTTGGACCGCACCGGCGCGAACCTATACCAGTGTCAAGGGAGTGTTCGCGGCCGGTGACGTCGCCGACGATTACTACCGACAAGCGATTACATCCGCCGGGACTGGTTGCATGGCAGCGCTTGACGCGGAAAAGTTGCTCGCCGAGCACGATTTGGTCTAGGAACGGGCTCTATCGTTTGCTTTTTTGGTAAGAATTGAACCAATGCAATCTCGGTTATGGAGTGAAGAGAGCGATGAGTTGGCTATTGATCAGTGACGCAAGGCAAGAAGGCCATGTCGGTGATGGAATTGAGATCCGCGGATGGGTTCGAACGAGACGAGATTCCAAAGGTGGGTTCAGCTTTCTTGAAATTAACGACGGCAGTTCCTTCGGGAATTTACAAGTCGTTGTCCCTGGGGAGCTTCCAAACTACGCAAGCGAGATTCAGAAGCTGACCGTCGGATGCAGCGTTGCCATCAAGGGCAATCTGCTAAAGTCACCCGCCGCTGGGCAAGCGACTGAATTGCAGGCGAGCGAAGTTCGCGTTATCGGTTGGTGTGACGCCGAAGATTATCCGCTTCAGAAAAAACGTCACTCTTTCGAAAAGCTGCGTGAGTGGGCGCACCTTCGTGGACGAACCAATACGTTCGGTGCTGTGATGCGAGTTCGCAATCAAATCTGTAACTCCATCCACCAGTTCTTTCAAGAGAATCGATTCCTCTATCTTCACACGCCCATCATCACCGCCAGCGATTGCGAAGGCGCGGGCGAGATGTTCCGCGTCACAACGCTCAATCTTGAAAAATTGGCGGGCAGCAACCGTACGTTTGATGCGACGCAGGATTTTTTTGGCAAGCCAGCGTTCTTGACGGTCAGCGGACAACTCGAAGGCGAAACTTATGCGACCGCACTGGGACGGATTTATACATTTGGCCCTACGTTTCGCGCCGAGAACAGCAATACGTCCCGGCATTTGTCAGAGTTTTGGATGATCGAGCCGGAGGCAGCATTCTTCGATCTCGCCGATGACATGAAGT
>Ga0105045_10006270_pt1 | contig 10523 bp, 8 predicted proteins | sample MAT02_FD_78089 | JGI IMG/M metagenome (GOLD analysis project Ga0105045, IMG submission 78089) | Freshwater microbial communities from Lake Fryxell liftoff mats and glacier meltwater in Antarctica - MAT-02 (megahit assembly) | ecosystem: Environmental > Aquatic > Freshwater > Ice > Liftoff... | reverse complement strand
TGGTTGATAATTTACATCAATCTTTTCGCCTTCCTTTTTATTTCTTGGATTAAGATACTTTTCGATCAAACTCGCTCTGGCTAGGCCTATCTCTTCATGTGTTGCATGTGTTGCCAAAGTAGCCTTAAATGCCACTTCAAAGTCAGCTCTTAGCTTGTCAAAAAAGACTTTATTAGAATAATAAATGGGCATTGCCACATCAGCCACTTGGCCACGGGTCATAAAATCAGAAATTGCACCACTGGCATCTCTATCCCATAATACACCCGCATTCTCTGCAAGCACCTTGCCTAAGTGGGCGCGAAGCACTGGGGCAAATATCGCCTCTTTATCAGTCGGTACAGGATGTTCACGTAATAAACGTAAAATATCCTGCCAACCCATGGCGTTATTCAAGTTATAGTAACGCTTAAACGTTTCAAGTAATTCGAAATATTCAGGATTATGCAATAAAAATACATCAAAATCACTTTCAGGAATAGCCGATAGTTTGGCATACATAAAATGCGTTAAACTATTCAAACCACAGTTATTGTACCAACCCGTGGTTTTACAGAGATGTGCAGATTCAAACTGAATATGTTTTGCACCCGGATCTTTTTCAGTTGAACTTGTCGCGCCATTTGTTGCCATCGAAATTCCCCATTATCGCTTTCACAAAAGCGTGTAAATACGCTTTGGTTAGTAGATCTATTATGGGGGTCATTATACAGAGTTAGTTACGTTACAGAGATGTCAAGCGGCGTGCGATTAATACCTTTGGTAGGAATATGATGGGTTTTAGGCCAAATTATGTGGCAGCCCCTCCTCCCAAGCAGGAAGGAGGGGCACTTAATATGCTTAATGAACGGCTTTCTTTCTCTTGTTCTTAGCCGTTGCTTTTCCAACCGTCGCTACGGGCTTGGCGGCTTTCTTAGCAGAGCTAGAAAATGTGGAGGTTAGTAATTTTATCGGATTCATGATTTCTTGAATCGCCTTTTTAATCATTTCTATGCTTTGAGGACTGCCCAGCTTTTTATATTGACTGGATTTGTTGTCGTCGCTATAAAAATGTGAATTATGGTCATCAGTTGCTGCTTGGCGTTCATTAGCCTCTTCAAACGTCCAATGCATGCCACTATTATGCACACGCATTGTCCATTTAAAATGTCCCTCTGGCATACATTGCATACCATGGTTGCTCTCACCTAATATGGGATCTTCAATTGCACGATCCATTGAAGCGGGGGTATAAACCTCTACCCCAATGTTGAATCGTTCACCTAGCCACTGCAATTGATCTGCAGAAATCATTTCGGCTTTTTTGAGATCAGCCACATAACCTGCATAAGCTTTACAACCTCGCGACATCCAATACGCTTTTGCTTTTGGCAGCATTTCATCTTCTAATTTTAATTTTCTTTGTAACTGAATGATATCTAAAATACCCACTTCGGTAATGACAAAATCCGGAAAATCTTTATTCTTTTGTTTAGCCTGCAAATTTTTATTCGCTTTGGCACTTTCCGCTCGGGTGGGCTTAACAGCTTTCGCTTTTTCTAATGCGACATCAAATTCTGCTTTATATTCCTTAAAGAAATCTTTATTAGATGCATATACGGCATTTGCCACATCGGTTACTTCACCCGTTTGAACATAATCAGAAAGAGCGGTTACAAATTTGGTATCCAAAAAGTCTTTTGGAAAAGTAGGCATTATTTTACCAATATGCGAGCGTAGCACCGGCGCAAAAATAGCTTCTCGGTCACTGCGGGTATGATCGGTCAATAAAGTTAAAACCACCGACCAATTGGGCTTTTGTTGTAAACCATAATACGTTTGGAACGTTGAGAGGAATGAATCATATTCAGGGTTCTCTTTCAAAAAGCGAGTAAATTGCTTCGAAGGGATTGCTGATAATTTCGTAAACATAAAGTGGGTCATGCAATTGAGACCACAGTTATTATACCAACCACTGGTTTGACATATTTTATTCATATCAATTCGAATGACTGCTTGCGCCTCAGTACTCAACGTATTGGTTGGCACAGGCGTTGGGCTGGTATCCGTTTTATTTGCGGAGGATGAACGCTGTGTTTCTGGATAGAAAAAAGAATAGGCTAACTGCGCTGCCAAAAAGAGCACTAAAGCACTTGAAAAGACACCTACGGTAATAAAGCTAAGTGCAGCTGCGCCTATGGTCGCCGCTTTGAGATAGTAGCTAGCGATTGCAAGGAACGTGACTGATGCGGTGCCTGCGAAGGTATATTGGTTTAGTGCTTTCATTTAAGAGCCCCTGAGATACATTATATTCAGGGGAACTTTACTCTGTTCATTAACTAACATCAATAAAATACTAAATATAAGAAAGTCGACTTAGTTTTAATGGGGATTTTAAGCGGAAAATGTCGGAAAAATCAGGGTGCTTCTTCAACAGCAATGAGTTGTTCTGCAGCTGATATTGGCTCTTTTTTTAAAGGGAATTTTTATGCCATAGCTGATGAAATTATCTCCAGGGTAATTTGTTGCATATTCTCCCCCTCTATCCGGATCTAATCCCATTACCGCACTTCGCATCATAGGACCCATTTTCTAGGGATCCACAAATCCAAATACTGACATGGTTACTCGATGATAATTTCCCACTTCAGGTGATCTTGGTGAATAAGGTAGTTTGATATTAAATATGGTTGCATCTAAAGCTTTTGATATCTTTGTTAAATCAAAAAAGGGGGTAAAAGCACGCTAATCCATATGTAACATATGTGTGCTGAGGTATTCTTATTTTACACATATAATATAATTACATGAAAAGCTTAGAGAACCTTACAGGAACTAAAACATTAGGAGCAGTAAGTGCAAAACTGATCTATGAGCTCCTTTCACAAGACAAAGCCATTTTTACTCTGGCTGACGCCTCATGCATCTATGGCAAGCCAAAACTTGAAACAAGTCATTTCCTTCGTAGTCTAGTAACTCGAAAGGTAATAACCAGAATCAAATCAGGTCTATTTATAGTACTTCAACCTACTCAAGGTAGCGCACCATTAGATAATTGGCCTTTAATTGCAAAGCTACTAAGTGGTGATAGTGATTATTATATTTCTCATTACAGCGCAATGCGGATCCATGGAATGACTACGCATCCATTGTTGAATGTATTTACTACTTTGCCTAAAAGAAAGCGAGCCAAAAAAGTTCACAAGCTTAATTATCACTTTATTTATATCAAAGAAGAGCATTTTTGTGACACAGTCGAACACTGGGTCACAAAACAACACAAAGTAAAAATTAGTTCACTTGAGAGAACCATTCTAGATGGGTTAGATCGCCCTGAACTTTGTGGGGGATTAAAGGACGTTATTCGAGGAATTTGGAGTAAACAAAATCAAATCAATTGGCAATAATTAATACAATGTGCTAGTCATTATCATTCTAAAGCTGCCATTAAGCGTTTAGGATTTATTCTACAAACTATCAATATTGGTAATGAATGCTTACCCTTTTTAAAAGAAATTTTAATTGATAAAAAGAATTACATATTGCTGGATCCTAACGGGTTAAAATCTGGATATTTTTTAAGTGAATGGAAAGTACAAATTAACTTACCAAGCAATAAAATATTAGCGAGCGTGTGGGCATGATTCCTTTATCAAAAATTAACAGAATCACCAATGCATTCAACGTTCTGAGTGAAACAATAGAGAAAGACTATATTATCACTTGGATATTATGTTGCTTGTCAAAAAGCAAGACACTACAAGAGGATTTCGTCTTCTGTGGCGGAACAGTAATAAAACACATGTATTTTGAAGATCACCGTTTTTCTGAAGATATTGATCTCATAAGCAAGAAAGAATATCAAGTGCCGACATTGTTAAAGAGTTACGTGAGTGTTTAAGTTATGCCAGAATAAATGCAAATATCGAGCTAACAATCAATGAAGTCAGAACTATCTTCGAAAGAGATCGTATGCAACTATTTGTGGTCTATGAAGGTTATGACGAAATTGTCAGTGCCCCGAAAGAAATCAGAATTGATTTTACTATGAATGCAGATCTTTATGGAAAAATAGAGAAGAAGGGAATAATTAAAAGTTATTCGGATTTAAAAAAAGAAACAGCAATACTGCAAGTCATGACATTAAATACGATATTTGCAAATAAAATAGGGTTGCTGGCGGATAGAACACGAAATGGGCCTCGAGATATTTATAATATATGGTTCCTTTTTCAACGCACAGCAGAATTTCCTTACGACTTAGAAGAAATCAAAAAAAGGCGCAAAGGAAAATATAGCGTTAATTTAACCGGGAATAGCTTATTACGAGATTTGAATAATAGAACTTCAATTCAAGAAAATTGGAAAGTCAGATTAGAAAAACAAATTCCTGAATTACCTTCTTATACTGATGTCGTTATAAAAATTAAACGTTATTTCAAAGCTGAATTTGCTGAAGAATTTAGCGAAGATTAAGTCGCTAAACTCAATGCTATCTCTGATTGCGAATTCACACACATCATCACGATGCTTGAAATCTTATCTTCAATGGTTTTTTGATCTTTACGCAGCGATAAATAACGCACTTTTAGCTGCAGGCCCAGCGGACGGTCTTGCTGAACACGCAATAAAAAGTGGACTTTATGCTGACCATTACGTTTTAAGTGCTCAAACTCCTGTTGCTGCTTTCTCGACCAATCGTTATGTAAATGGGTCAGTAACTTGTCTGTTTCCCGATCGATTTCTTCAATGAGATCTTGAATTTTCTCTAACGAAGAAGCAAAAGTGAAGGTGAAAAAGCACTTCCCTTCAATAAAAGCGCGCTCCAGCGAGAAATTCACAATCGGATTATTGGCGACCAAGCTATTAGGGATCTTAATAGTGCGCCCGGTTTTATCACCCCAAATAAGCTCACTTGCTTCTTCTAGTGAAAAATACAGAGGCCCTATGTGCTTCACGTAACCGCTATAGGTGCCGATCTCAATGTAATCGCCTTCGGTAAATAATGAACGCCACATGATAATCAGCCAACCGATAAAATTCATGAGGTATTCTTTTTGGGTAATGGTTAAAGCCGCCGAAATAAAACCCACAAAAGTGAGCAAGTAGCCAAAGCCTTCTACCCAAATTTTAGCCATGAAGAATAAAAAGCAGAAAAATAATACATAGCGCAACGACACGCGGATTTTAAAATTCTTCTTTTTATCTTTGATATTGCGGATCAGTAAAAATTCTGCCACAAAATCAATGAGCAGCAGAAAAACGACCGCACTTAAGGTTTTAAATAAATTAAGATATAACTCAGTCATAAGCCACAACCACTAAACAGAATAACCTATAACCCGCTTCGGCAAACGGGGCCTTGCATGATGCTCAATATAATCGATAATCAACTCTGCCATATCGATACCGGATACTTTTTCAATTTTCTTAAACGAAGGTGAGCAACTCACATCGATAATGCGAGGGCCAGCTTTGGTACGCAAGAAATTAACCGAAGCAAATTTCAAACCCAACACCCGTACAGCTCGGATCGCCATTTTTCGTTCAATAGCGGTGATCTCAAGCACACGTGATTTTTTAGCACTGATATCATCGTGTAATAACTCAAGCGTTGCCGTCTCTTTTTCGATAGCGGTAACAATTTTATTGCCCAACACCACGCAGACAATGTCTTTGGTTTTAGGTTCATGGATGTATTCTTGTGCAATAAAATTCGCTTTTAAACCGCGAAAAGCCTGGATCACCGCTTCTGCTGCTTTATTCGTTTGGGCCAACACAGCCCCTTTACCTTGCTGGCCTTCAAGCAATTTAACAACAAGTGGCGCACCGCCAACAATTTTAATCATATCTTTGGTATCGCCTGGGTAGTGCGCAAACGCTGTCGTGGGCATACTGACACCTGCTCGACCTAGCAGTTGATGGGCAAAGAGTCTATCACGCGAATTTGCAATGGCGCTTGCATTATTCAGACAAAACGTTCCAAGTGATTCAAACTGCCGTAAAATCGCCACCCCATAATAAGTCACACTCGGGTGAATGTGCGCAAATAGGGCATCATAACGGGGTAAACTATGCCCCTGATAATGAATGGCCGGTTTATGGGAGCTGATATCGACATAGCACCGGGTAGTATTGATCACTTCCACTTTATGACCGCGGCTTTCAGCCACTGACGCCAAACGATCGGTAGTATAAATATCGCGCGAACGACTCAGAATACAGATCTTCATTTTGCGTTTTTTGCGTTTAGGCACAATGTGATCATATTCTGACGGGCAGCGCGCCCCCAGCATAAAAGAATGCTCTGGGATCACGGCTAATTTGCCTTCCATCGCTTGGCGCCCAATTAACATGCGATAAGCCATGGTCTCACGATCGGTGAGGGTAATTTCAATCGGCCATTTTCTCTTGCCAAATTGTGCCATGGTGCGAATGACATACCGTAATTCGGTTTGGCCGTTGGAGCTGGTGACTTCACGCTCAGAGACCAAGTGCGCCTTACAAAACACTTCTACTTCAGGGCGCTCAGGAATGGGATGAATACCAAAATGCACTTTGACATCGCCATCTTCTACAATCTTTTCGACCATGAAAGCATGCAAAGCAGAAGTTCTCGCACCCGTATCCACTTTGGCTTTAATGGCAGGCAAGCTAAGCTCTGGTAATGCCACCCACTCTTCCCAGCCAATTTCGATGATCGGTTTGTTCGGCATAGCGACCTCAGTTTTATTAGTTTACTTACTAATATATGGCGACAAAATCGACCTATATTCTTTTATATTATATACGCTACAGAGGTGAAGTGGTTAAGGTACGTCGCAAAGCCTGAGCTTTGGCGAGTGTTTCCTCAAATTCTTCTGTGGGATCGGAATCAATGGTGACAGCGCCTCCCGTTTGAAAAGTCAGCAAGTTCCCGGCAATAGCATAGGTGCGGATGGTAATCGACAAATCGCATGCGCCATTAAAACCTAAATAACCCACACTGCCACAATAAGGACCACGCACCGTAGGCTCACATTCAGCTATGATTTCCATCGCACGTATTTTAGGCGCACCGGTGATCGAGCCGCCTGGAAAAGTCGCTTTTAACAAATCAATCGTCCCCAGTTCAGGATGCATCTGTCCTTGCACTACCGAAACTAAGTGATGAACCGTGGCAAAAGACTCTAAAGCACATAATTGTGGCACTTTAATCGAATGAGGCAAACACACGCGTGAAAGATCGTTGCGCATTAAATCCACGATCATGACATTTTCTGCCCAATCCTTTTCACTGGCTAGCAGTTCTTTGCCATTAGCTTCATCTTGAATCGGATCAGCATGTCTTGGACGAGTACCTTTGATGGGTCTTGTTTGCACACAGTGATTCTGCAATTGTAAAAATCGTTCGGGTGAGGCACTGGCAATCACACAATCCCCCATTTGCAGGTAAGCAGCAAAGGGAGCAGGATTATTTTGACGCAAACGTCGATAAAGATCGAAAGGTGCTAAACCTTCAGGTAGCTCACAAGAAAAGCATTGCGATACATTCGCTTCAAAAATATCCCCAGCACGAATGTATTCAATCACACGCGTCACGGTTTCTTCGTAACTGGCTTGCGTAAAAGGTGAATGGATCGACTCGGGTAGCACCGTGGTGGTATTAACCGGCGCCAGGTTTACTGGCTCTGACAATAACGCTTTAGCATAAGCCATACGCGCCTTGGCGTGTTGGAGGCGTTTGCTTTCTTTTAGCTCTGGAAAGCCACTTGAAAACAGCCAGCAACGGTTTAATACGTGATCAAAAGCAATCACGAGATCGTAACAGCCCACCATTAAATCAGGAAAGGCTAAATGATCTGCTTTAGACCGCGGTAATTTTTCAAGATACCCTCCCAATTCATAGCCAAAAACACCGGCAATGCCGCCTTGGAAAGGGGGTAAATCTGCTAGGGGTTCTAAGGAGAATGCTGCTAAACGTCTGCCTAAGATATCCCAAGGACTTTTAAGTGAGTTCTTATAGATCAGGGTTTCAAAAGGGCTAAAAGCAATAAAACTATAGCGACCTTGCGAAGAACCCGTGGCGGCACTATCTAACCATAAAGCGCCCTCTCTTGGTACGCAGGTAAAGGCCACCAGCGGATCGATCATGTTCAGTTCTTCTACCAAGGGAAGCCTACTCACACTACTCTCTACCATAGTCTGGGAGTAAAGGCAGAAACACTTCTGTAACTAACAGCGGTGCGCCCTTGAGGTAAAAATAGGAACGACGCGCCCATAGTCTCTCGTGTGTTAAGGGCAAGTGCTGATGAATTTCTTGAAAGAGCGCAGAATCTTGTGGCACCACAGCATATTCAAATTCACTCCGAGTTGTATCGGGGTTGCCATAAAGCAGCGTTTCCCCTAATAACTTGAAACCCAAGGCCATAAACTGCGCAAAATAAGTTTGATAAGTGCTCGAGGCAATCACCACCCGACCATAGGTCCAAGGTTGATTGTCACCGTACAAAAACACGCGCCTAACAAACGGCTCTGTCGCATCCTTTTCAACCAATTTGCTTTCTGTTTCATCCACTGCCATAAATTGTTGTGACAACACTTCAACCGATAATGACTGGCAATGACGTTTAAGCGCTTGACTTAAAATAGTCGGTTTGGTGAGCCATTGCTCAATGCTATGGGTGGGTTGATGAGCTAGACCGGCTAAATCGCTTACCCAAGTCACTCGCTTCATGTTTTTGGATCATCCAACAAATTCCAACACCTAAGCGATGCTAACAAAAGCTATGTCAAACCTCAATCAATTTAGTTAGCCAATTGTTTTATTATAAAAAGTTTCCCTGTTATTTGTTCGAGGCCGCCCTCTATAATGGGGCAATAATAGGAATGAATGCTTGATGAATTGATATGTCTAATAAGCCGTATTACCGACAACCCAAAAGCAAAATGACACTGCCTTTAAATCAGTGGGATTTAGTCGTGCTCATACTTCTTTTTGGTTTGTTCGCTGCCTTAATATGGGGTGCACAAAAAATGACGCTCCCTTATGCATTAGGCACCAATATCCCCATTTCACTCTCACCAGAAATGTTGCCAGGCTATGCCACCAGTACGATTATTCGCATGGGCATCGCGCTTTTTTTCTCATTGCTGTTTACCTTCACCGTCGGCACTTTGGCCGCTAAAAATCCCCACGCTGAAAAATTTATTCTACCCTTTATCGATGTGATGCAGTCTGTACCGATTTTGGGATTTTTATCTATCACCGTATTAACCTTTATTTACTTGTTTCCCGGTAGCCGCTTGGGGCCAGAATGTGCTGCGATATTTGCGATTTTCACCTCGCAGGTCTGGAACATGGCCTTGTCGTTTTATCAATCATTGCGCAGCATTCCAAAAGATCTCAAAGAAGCCGCAGACATGTTTCATTTAAGCCCTTGGCAACGCTTCTGGCGTTTAGAAGTGCCTTTTGCGACACCCAGCCTTATCTGGAACACCATGATGTCGTTATCGGCGGGTTGGTTTTTTGTGGTCGCCTCTGAAGCTATCTCGGTTAATAATCAAAATATCACCTTGCCAGGCATTGGTTCCTACATCATGCAAGCCACCCAACAAAGTGATTATGCGGCTATCAGCTATGTTATTTTGACCATGTTTATTGTGATTTTGATTTACGATCAACTTATCTTTCGACCCCTTATTACGTGGTCAGAAAAGTTTAAGATGGAACACAACCCCGATGCTGAAACCGAAACGTGGTTTTTAAACCTCTTACAGCGGGCGCAAATTACCCATCATGTGATGAAAGGATTTGCAAGGTTACGCGACCTCTTAACCGGTCCCCTGTTTCCGAAAAAGCCTAACGTCAAACGCTTGCCACCTCGGGTTCGCCAAGCACTCTCTTGGACCGCGGTCACTTTTTGGAATTCTTTCTTATTTATCGGGCTGGTGGGTTCGATTGGCTTATTAAGCCATTTTATTTATACCAAATTGACCATGGGCGAAGTTTGCCACGTATTTTGGCTGGGGTTTATCACCGCTATTAAAGTCACTATCCTAATTATTTTGTCGTCATTGATTTGGGTGCCCATTGGGGTATGGATAGGGTTAAAACCCAAAGTGGCTAAAATCATGCAACCGATTGCCCAATTTTTAGCTGCATTCCCAGCGAACCTAGTTTATCCGGTGCTGTTTATGTTGATCGTAAACTATGAGCTTAATGTTAACGTCTGGACGGCCCCCCTGATGATCCTCGGCACACAGTGGTACATTCTCTTTAATGTCATTGCAGGCACTTCAAATCTGCCGCAAGAATTACATTTGGTCACCCAGAATTATGGCGTCAAAGGATGGCTGTGGTGGCGCAAATTAATTTTGCCGGGCATTTTCCCCTATTACGTCACCGGCGCCATGACTGCTGCAGGCGGTTGCTGGAATGCCAGCGTCGTCGCGGATGTGGTCAGCTGGGGTGGCAAAACCTTACACGCGACCGGTCTTGGGGGGTATATCGCGAAGTATACCGCCGTGGGTGATTTTGCCCGTATTGGCCTTGGCATTGCGGT
>Ga0105045_10006269_pt1 | contig 10525 bp, 8 predicted proteins | sample MAT02_FD_78089 | JGI IMG/M metagenome (GOLD analysis project Ga0105045, IMG submission 78089) | Freshwater microbial communities from Lake Fryxell liftoff mats and glacier meltwater in Antarctica - MAT-02 (megahit assembly) | ecosystem: Environmental > Aquatic > Freshwater > Ice > Liftoff... | reverse complement strand
GGCGTTGATCCTCATCTCGTTCGCCACGTACACCCGCTACACCCGGGCCTCGATGCTCGAGGTGATGAACATGGACTACGTCCGCACCGCGCGGGCCAAGGGCCTGACCGAGCGGACCGTCACCGTGCGGCACGCCTTCCGCAACGCCCTGATCCCGGTGACCACGCTGGCCGCCTTCGACTTCGGCAGCGTCATCGGCGGCGCGGTCATCACCGAGACGGTGTTCGGCTGGTCGGGCATGGGCCGGCTGTTCGTCGACGGGCTCAACAACCTCGATCCCAACCCGGTGATGGGTTTCTTCCTGGTGACGGCGGTCCTGGTCGTCACCTTCAACCTGATCGCTGACATCGCCTACGCGTACCTGGACCCGAGGATCCGGCTGTCATGAGGGCCCCCGACCCGGCCGACGACCGACGAGCAGCGCAGGAGACACGATGACCGTCCCGCCTCGTACCCCGCCGGAGCGCGGCGCCCCCGGTGCGGACGCCACCTTGGCCGACTCCGCCGACTCGACCGAGGGGCACAGCGAGTTCAGCTCGATCAAGGCCCGCACGCAGGCGCAGCTGGTCTTCCGTCGCTTCGTCCGCCACCGTGCGGCGATGGCTGCCCTGCTGGTGTTCGTCGGCATCATCACGTTGGCCGTGACCAGCATCGGAGCCGGCCCGATCCCGGGCTGGTGGGACAAGGGCTACCTGAGCACCGGGACGCTCGTGGACGGGGGCCAGCCGACCCTGGACGTGCTGCCTGCGTTCGTCGACGGTGACGGCATGGCCGTCGGCGAGCACCCCTTCGGCCAGGACAGCATCGGACGCGACTACTTCGCGACCACCATGCGCGGCGCCCAGCAGTCGCTGCAGGTGGCGCTGCTCGTCGGCCTGGTGTCGACGGTGATCGGGACCGTCGTGGGGTCCGTCGCGGGCTACTTCGGAGGTCTGGCGGAGACCTCGCTCATGCGGCTGGTCGACGTCATCATCGCGATCCCGCTGCTCGTCCTGGCCGCCGTGGTGGGTCGTGGCACCGGCGGCTCGGCGACCGTGCTCGGGCTGTTCCTCGGCATCATCGTGTGGACGTCCCTGGCCAGGCTCATCCGTGGCGAGGTGCTGTCCATCAAGGAACGGGAGTTCGTGGAGGCGGCCCGGGCCATGGGTGCCAGTCCAGCCAGGATCATCGTCCGGCACATCCTCCCCAACACGATCTCGACCATCATCGTCAGCGCCACGCTGACCATCGCCGCGGCGATCCTCCTGGAGACGGCACTCAGCTTCCTCGGCTTCGGCATCCAGCGACCCGACACCAGCCTGGGCCTGCTGATCAGCGAGTACCAGACCGCGTTCGCCACCCGCCCGTGGCTGTTCTGGTTCCCCGGGCTGTTCATCATCGGTATCGCGCTCAGCGTGAACTTCGTCGGGGACGGCCTTCGTGACGCCTTCGACCCCCGCCAGAACAAGGTCCGTGAATGAGCAGGGAGGACACGACCGTGAGCGCATCCCCGCGCGCCGGAGCTGCCACCGGGAGCATCCAGGCGGCCGATGAGGACGTGGCGGGCGACCCCTCCACGGAGATCCTCCGGGTGGAGGACCTCACCGTCCGCTTCCCGACCGACGACGGTACGGTCAACGCGGTCCGCGGCGTCAGCTATGTCCTGCACCCGCGGGAGGTCCTGGGCATCGTCGGTGAGTCCGGCTCCGGCAAGTCGGTGTCGAGCATGGCCGTGATGGGCCTGCTGCCCCGCACGGCCCGGGTCGAGGGCAAGGTCCTCTTCCGTGGCGCGGACGTCCTGCGCATGCGGCGCGAGGAGCAGCGCAGCCTGCGCGGGCGCAAGATCGGCATGATCTTCCAGGACCCGATGACCGCGATGAACCCGGTGCTGACGGTGGGCTACCAGCTGGCCGAGGCCGTGCGCTCGCACGAGCACATCTCGCAGGCCGCGGCCCTGAAGCGGGCCCAGGAGATGCTCGACCTGGTGGGCATCCCCCAGGCCAAGGACCGGCTGCGGGCCTACCCGCACGAGTTCTCCGGCGGCATGCGCCAGCGCGCGATGATCGCGATGGCCGTCATCAACCACCCGGACGTGATCTTCGCCGACGAGCCCACGACCGCGTTGGACGTCACGGTCCAGGCGCAGATCCTCGACACCCTGCTCGAGGTCAAGGACGCCGTCGACGCCGCGATCGTCTTCATCACCCACGACCTCGGGGTCATCGCCGGCATCGCCGACCGCGTCCTCGTGATGTACGCGGGCAAGCCGGTGGAGACGGCCGGGGTCGACGAGATCTTCAGCGCTCCGCGGATGCCCTACACGGCCGGGCTGCTCGGGTCGATGCCACGTCTGGACCTGATCGGGGAGAAGCTGCGGCCCATCCAGGGAACCCCGCCCTCGCTGATCAACCTGCCGACCGGGTGCCCGTTCAGGCCCCGCTGCCCCCTGGCGGTCGAGCAGTGCGCCACGGTCGAGCCGTCGCTGGCCGAGACCGACCGACGGGACCATCACGCCGCCTGCCACCGCTGGGCGGACCTGGCCGGCTACGAGGACGCGACCGAGGTCTTCCGCTCCGGCCCGGGCATCGAAGGAGGGAGGAGCTCATGAGCACCGCCACGAACAACCCCGAGACTGGTGGCCCCCGGGTCCTGCCCGACCGTCTGCTGGAGGTCGACGACCTCGTCATGAACTTCCCCGTCCGTGGCGGCGGCCTGCTGCGACGAACCGTCGGTCAGGTGCAGGCCGTGAGCGGGGTGAGCTTCGGGGTGGCCGCGGGCGAGACGCTGGGCATCGTCGGCGAGTCCGGCTGCGGCAAGTCCACCACCGGGCGGGCCATCCTGCAGCTGCACACACCCACCTCCGGCTCCGTGCGGTTCCAGGGACGTGAGCTCACCAGCATGTCCACCCGGGACCTGCGTCCGGTGCGAAAGGACCTGCAGATCGTCTTCCAGGACCCGTACGCCTCGTTGAACCCCAAGCTGCCGGTCAACGACATCGTCTCCGAGCCCCTCAAGATCCACAAGGAGTGGCACAAGCGCGAGGGGATGGAACGGATCGCCGACCTGCTCAAGCTCGTCGGGCTCAACCCCGAGCACGGCAACCGGTTCCCGCACGAGTTCTCGGGGGGACAGCGGCAACGAGTGGGTATCGCCCGCGCCCTCGCGCTGGAGCCCAAGATGCTGGTCCTGGACGAGCCGGTCTCGGCGCTGGACGTGTCGGTGCAGGCCGGTGTCATCAACCTGCTGGAGGACCTGCAGCAGCGGATGAACCTGGGCTACCTGTTCATCGCGCACGACCTGTCGATCGTCCGGCACATCAGCGACCGGGTCGCCGTGATGTACCTGGGACGCATCGTCGAGATCGCCTCGCGCGACGACCTGTACGCCTCCGGACGGCACCCGTACACCCGGGCGCTGCTGTCGGCGGCACCCGTGGCGGACCCGGTCAAGGAGCGTCAGCGGGAGCGCATCAGCCTGACCGGGGACGTGCCCAGCCCGCTCAACCCGCCCAGCGGCTGCCGGTTCCGGACGCGGTGCTGGAAGGCGGAGGACATCTGCGCGTCGGAGACCCCGCCGCTGGTGCCGCGGGGCACGGCGCCGGATCACCTGGTGGCCTGCCACTTCCCGGAGGAGGGCCCGACCGGGTTCTGAGGGCGCGCCGTCGGTCTACAACGCCCCGCCGACCAAGGTCCCGACGGCGAAGGTCAGCCCCATGGCCAGCAGGCCCACGCCGACGTTGCGGAGGACGGCGGGCAAGGGCGGTGCGCTGCCGAGGCGGGCGCTCACCGCCCCGGTCGTGGCCAGGGCCAGCACCACGGCTCCCACCGTCACCGGCAGCCTCGTCCCCGCGGGCGGCAGCAGGATGGCCAGCAGGGGGAGCAGGGCGCCCAGGGTGAACGAGATCAGCGAGGCCCACGCGGCGTGCCAGGGATTGATGAAGGCCTCTCCGTCGATGCCCAGCTCGATCTCGGCGTGGGCGCGAAGCGCGTCATGTGCGGTCAGCTCCTCGGCCACCTGCTGGGCCGTCGCCTCGGACAGCCCCTTCTCCCGGTAGAAGCCGGCCAGCTCGGCCAGCTCCTCGGCCGGGGTCTCCTCGAGCTCGCGGGCCTCCTTGGCCAGCAGTGCCCGCTCGGTGTCCCGCTGGGTCGACACCGACACGTACTCACCACCCGCCATCGACAGCGCCCCGGCGACCAGCCCGGCCACGCCTGCCACCAGCAGCGCCGTGGTGTCGGTCGTGGCGCCCGCGACGCCGACCACCAGCCCGGCGGTCGACACGATGCCGTCGTTGGCCCCCAGGACACCCGCGCGCAGCCAGTTCATCTTCGCGCTGACCTGCGCGAGCGTCGTCTCCTCGCGATGGGTCTCGGCGCTCATCACGCCCTCCCGAACTGGGTGCAGACGCACACCTCGTTGCCGTCGGCGTCCGCGTAGACCCAGAAGGCAGCCGCCCGGTCGTCGGAGACCAGCCGGCCACCGGCGGCCTCGACCGCGGCCCGCCGCTGCGCCGCCTCCTCCAGGGTGCCCACCGTGACGTCGAGGTGGAGCCGGTTGCGCTGCCCGACGGGGGCACCCGGGGTGTCGGTGACCTGGAACCACAGGTCGGGGCCGCGACCGTGCGGGTCGAGCAGCACCGCGTCGTCCTCGGGGTGCGGCCGGTAGCCCAGGGCGGCCTGCCAGAACGGGCTGACGCGGGCGTGGTCGTGGGTGTCGACACCGACCTCGACGGCCTGCGCGGCGGCGGGGAGCCTGGTCGCGCCGAGCGCCTCGGCGACCCGGGTGATCCGGTGGGCGAGCTCGACGTCCAGCTGCGTGACCCCGCCGACGGAGTGCGTGGACAGCGCGAACCGGACGCGCTTCCACCGCAGGTCGGTGTCGGGGTGGTGGTCCATCTCCTCCGCCACCTCGAACGCCTCGCTCACCAGACGCACCGCGGTCGGGACGTCCGAGGCGTCGAACCGGGCGTGCAGCGCCCCGGCCACGGACTCCCAGCCCGGGAGGTCGACGAGCTGGTCGACGACGTCGGCGTGCGACAACCGGCGCGGTCGGTCCGCGTTTCGCTGGGGCGTCATGCACCCACGCTACGGGAGGACGCGGCGGCACGGACGGCGCCGTGGCGGGGGGCCCCGAGTCGACAGGGAAGCGGATCGACGACATCGTCTACGGGAAGCTTTGCCCCGACAACTTGTCGTGGCTTGTCCCATGTGTGCCGCGACGTCGTGCCAGCGACGGAGGAGAGAGATCTATGTCAGCCCAAGCAGAACACCGCCCGAACGTTCCTGCCACCGCTGCCGGGGCCTCGCGCGGCAGCGCCATCGCCCCGCGGGTCTTCTGGCCCGCCGCCGCCGTGATCAGCGTGTTCGTGGTCGCAGCCCTCGCGCTGCCGGGGCCCACCGCCGCCGTGATGGGCAGCGTCCAGTCGGTCGTCCTCGGGGGGTTCGGCTGGTACTACGTGCTGCTGATCGCCGCCTTCGTGGCCTTCTCGGCGTTCGTCGCCTTCAGCCGCTACGGCAACCTGCGCCTGGGACCGGAGGACGAGGCACCCGAGTTCGGCATGGCCTCCTGGTTCGCCATGCTGTTCAGCGCCGGCATGGGTATCGGGCTGGTGTTCTGGGGTGTCGCCGAGCCGCTGAACCACTTCGCCTCACCGCGGCCGAGCTTCGAGGGCACGCAGACCGAGGCGGCCGCCCAGGCCATCACCACGACCTATCTGCACTGGGGTATCCACGCCTGGGCCATCTACGTGGTGGTCGGGCTGGCCGTCGCCTACGCCGTGCACCGCAAGGGACGCCCGGTCTCGATCCGCTGGGCGCTCGAGCCGCTGGTGGGCGAACGCGTCGCCCGTGGGGCGTTCGGCGACGTCGTCGACGTCATCGCGGTCGTCGGCACCCTGTTCGGTGTCGCCACGTCGCTCGGCTTCGGCGTGCTCCAGCTGTCGGCGGGGCTGGACTTCGTCGGGGTGCCGGCCAACACGGTCGTGTGGCAGGTCGTGCTCATCTCGCTCATCACCGGCCTGGCCGTGCTGTCCGTGGTGACCGGTCTGGCCAAGGGCATCCGGATCCTGTCCAACGTCAACATGGTGCTCGCCGGCGTCGTCCTGCTCTTCGTCCTGCTCGCGGGCCCGACGCTGTTCCTGCTGCGCGAGTTCGTCATGAGCCTCGGGCTGTACGCCAGCCAGGTGGTCCAGCTCACCTTCGACACCTCGTCCCTGCAGGGTGAGGCCGGCCAGGAGTGGCAGGCGGCGTGGACCGCGTTCTACTGGGGCTGGTGGATGTCATGGGCCCCGTTCGTGGGTGTCTTCATCGCCCGCATCTCGCGCGGGCGCACCGTGCGCGAGTTCGTCGTCGGCGTCCTCGGCGTGCCCACGATCCTGACGTTCCTGTGGTTCTCGGTGCTCGGCGGGACCGCGATATACCGAGAGCTGTTCGGCGCGGGCGGCCTGGTCGGTGAGGACGGGGCGGTGGACACCAACACGTCGCTGTTCCTGATGCTGGACGGTCTGCCCCTGGGCGGGCTGGTGACGATCGTCGCGCTCGTCCTGATCGTCACCTTCTTCGTCACCTCGTCGGACTCCGGCTCGCTCGTGATCGACATGCTGGCCTCCGGCGGCAACACCAACCCGCCGGTGTGGAGCCGGGTCATGTGGGCGGTGCTCGAGGGCCTCGTCGCCGCCGCGCTGCTGGTGGTGGGAGCCGTCACCGGGGCCTCGGACGGCCTCGCCGCGCTCCAGACCACGGCCATCATCATCGCCCTGCCCTTCTCGTTCATCATGGTCCTGATGATGGTCGCGACCCTGAAGGCGTTCCGCAGCGAGTGGTCGGAGGTGGACCAGGACCGCCGCCGCCAAGGCCAGCGCCGGTTGACCAGCCAGGTCGCCGCTGACCTGCGGATGGGCAGCTGGGAGGGTGCCCCTGTCGGCCGCCGTGAGCGCTGGCACGCGGACGTCGACCTGCGGGCAGCCGACGCGGGTGCCGACCGGCAGTCGGACCTGGACGACCACCTCGACCTGGTCGACCACGCGGACAGGACCGACCACCGCGACCGCGCCCCCGACGGTCCGCTGCCGGGGCACACCACCCGGTGAGCGTTCCGGCCCGGCCTGCTGCGCCCGACACCGACCCGGTGCGCAGGTCTGCACCGCCCGCCCCGTCCGACCGAGGCCAGAGCCGCCGGCTGGTCGTCGGTGCGGCGCTGGTCGACGACCTCGACCGACCCCACCACCTGCTGGCCGCACGACGCACGGCCCCGGTCGACCTGGCCGGGTTCTGGGAGTTCCCAGGGGGCAAGGTCGAGCCCGGCGAGACCCCGGAGCAGGCGCTGCACCGCGAGCTGGACGAGGAGCTGGGCGTCCGGGTGGCGCTCGGTGGCGAGGTGGGTCCCGGGGAAGGCGCCGAGGTCGACCCGGACCACGGCCCGGTGTGGCCGCTGGGGTCCTCCCTGGCGCTCCGGCTGTGGCTCGCCCGGCCCATCGACCTCGCGCCGCCCGAGCTCCCGGTGCCGCGCCAGGACCACGACCGGCTGCGGTGGCTGGACGCCGCCACGCTGCTGGACGTCGCCTGGCTGCCCGCCGACGCGGCCGCGGTGGGGGCGCTCGCGGACCTGATGGGCCCTTCTCTGCGGCACACTGGTATCCCGTGACCACTGCTTCCCCCGCTCCAGGGACCTCCACGACCGGCTCCGACCTGCGCAACGACATCCGGAACGTCGCGATCGTCGCCCACGTCGACCACGGCAAGACCACCCTCGTCGACGCCATGCTCTGGCAGTCCGGCTCGTTCACCGCCCACCAGGCCGAGAACGACAGCGTGCGCGAACGCGTCATGGACTCCGGCGACCTGGAGCGCGAGAAGGGGATCACGATCCTCGCCAAGAACACGGCCGTCCGCTACCGCGGGGCCGCTGCGGCCCGCCACGGCGCCCCGGACGGCGTCACGATCAACATCGTCGACACCCCGGGCCACGCGGACTTCGGCGGCAAGGTCGAACGTGGCCTGTCCATGGTGGACGGCGTCGTCCTGCTGGTGGACGCCAGCGAGGGCCCGCTGCCCCAGACCCGCTTCGTGCTGCGCAAGGCTCTGCAGGCGCACCTTCCGATCATCGTGGTGGTCAACAAGGTCGACCGGCCCGACTCCCGCATCGAGGAGGTCGTGAACGAGACGTTCGACCTCATCCTCGACGTGGCCGACGGCACCGGTGTGGACGAGGAGTCCCTGCTGGAGATCCCGATCGTCTATGCGGTCGCGCGCGACGGCAAGGCGTCCATGACCCGCCCCGAGGACCGGACCCCGATCGACGGCGACACCCTCGAGCCGTTGTTCGACACACTGATGACCCACATCCCGGCCCCGCCGGACACCCGTGGGGCGGTGCTGCAGGCGCACGTCACCAACCTGGACGCCTCGCCCTTCCTGGGCCGGATCGCCATGTGCCGGGTCCGCTCGGGCACCATCCGCAAGAACGACCAGCTGGCCTGGTGCCGCACCGACGGCAGCGTCCAGCGCGTCAAGGTCTCCGAGCTGCTGATGACGGAGGCGCTGGAGCGCGTCCCGGTGGACGAGGCCGGCGCGGGCGACCTGATCGCCGTGGCCGGGATCGCCGAGATCATGATCGGCGAGACCCTGAGCGACCCCGAGAACCCCCAGCCGCTGCCGCTCATCACGGTCGACGAGCCTGCGATCTCGATGACGATCGGCACCAACACGTCGCCGTTGACCGGTCGGGTCCGCGGCTCCAAGGTCACCGCCCGTCTGGTCAAGGACCGCCTGGACAAGGAGCTGGTCGGCAACGTCTCGCTGCGCATCCTGCCCACCGAGCGCCCCGACGCGTTCGAGGTGCAGGGCCGTGGCGAGCTGGCCCTGGCCGTGCTGGTCGAGCAGATGCGCCGCGAGGGCTACGAGTTGACCGTCGGCAAGCCCCAGGTCGTCACGCGCGAGGTCGACGGCAAGCTCCACGAGCCGTTCGAGCAGATGACCATCGACGTGCCCGAGGAATACCTGGGCGCTGTGACTCAGCTGCTCGCCGTCCGCAAGGGGCGGATGGAGCAGATGAGCAACCATGGCACCGGCTGGGTGCGGATGGAGTTCAAGGTCCCCGCCCGCGGGCTCATCGGGTTCCGGACCCAGTTCCTCACCGACACCCGCGGCACGGGCATCGCCCACCACGTCTTCGACTCCTACGGGCCGTGGGCCGGGGACATGGTGACGCGCCAGAACGGCTCCCTGGTCGCCGACCGCACGGGCGTGGCCACGAGCTTCGCGATGTTCAACCTGCAGGAGCGGGGCTCGATGTTCGTCGAGCCGGCCACCGAGGTGTACGAGGGCATGATCATCGGCGAGAACTCCCGCACCGACGACATGGACGTCAACATCACCAAGGAGAAGAAGCTCACGAACATGCGCCAGGCCACGAGCGACGAGCTCGAGCGCCTGGTGCCGCCGCGGCTGCTGAGCCTGGAGCAGGCGCTGGAGTTCTGCCGCGACGACGAGTGCGTCGAGATCACGCCCGAGGCGATCCGGCTGCGCAAGGTCATCCTGGACGCGACCGAGCGGGGCCGCGCGAAGGGCAAGTCCAAGAAGAGCTGACCGAGCGGCTCGGGCCGGCAGGCGGGGCGTCACACTTGGCCGTGTGACGCTCCGGCTGCTCCTGGTCCACGCCCACCCCGACGACGAGACGATCAACCACGGCGCGACCGTGGCGGCCGCGCTCGCCGCCGGGCACCAGGTCGACCTCGTCACGTGCACCCGTGGCGAGGAGGGCGAGGTGATGGGCGTCGAGCACGCCCACCGGGTCAGCGACCGGGACGACACCCTCGCGGTCGCCCGTGAGGCCGAGCTCGCCGCGGCGCTGCGGGTGCTCGCACGGGCCTCGCCCCACGGCGACCGGGTGGCCCACCACTGGCTGGACGCGCTGCCGCCGGACCCGGACGCCCGCCCTCGGCCGTGGGATGTGTTCCGCGATACCGGCATGGTGGTGCGGCCCGGGGGTCGGGCCGCGGTGCCGCCGGACGTCCGCCCGGACTGCTTCGCCGTGGCCGAGGAGGACGAGGCGGCGTCCCGCCTGGCCGGTCTGCTGCGCCGCCGGCGACCGCACGTCCTGCTGGGCTACGGCCCTCACGGCGGCTACGGCCACCCCGACCACGTGATGGCCCACCGGGTGGCGGTACTGGCGCTGGAGCTGGCCGACCCACTCTGGCAGGTGCCCTGGGCCTACGGCGCGGCCGGCGACGCGGCCGAGCTCCGGACGTGGCTGCGCCGCCGGGGCGACCCCGCGGCGTGGGACCCCGACGGGCCGCTGCCCCAGATGTTCGTGGACCCGGCGTCGGTGGTCGCGACCGTGGATGGTCGTCGCTGGCTCGACGTCAAGGCCGACGCCCTGCGAGCCCTGCCCACGCAGGTCAGGGTGCTGGACGACGACCCGCGCCGGGGGTCGTCGGGGCCGGCGTTCGTGCTGTCCAACGAGGTGCCCCAGCCGCTGACGGGCCGGGAGCACCACCGGCTGCTGCGGGCGGTGCCGGACGGGGTGGCGGTGCCGGACGGGGTGGCGGTGC